>Ga0272448_1000996_pt1 | contig 40024 bp, 36 predicted proteins | sample YNPCB0191_FD_202220 | JGI IMG/M metagenome (GOLD analysis project Ga0272448, IMG submission 202220) | Hot spring sediment microbial communities from Yellowstone National Park, WY, United States - YNP-CB-019-1 | ecosystem: Environmental > Aquatic > Thermal springs > Hot (42-90C) > Sediment...
AAATAATTCTTTGTGCCTTTGTGTCTTTGTGTGAGAAGAAGAATCTCACACGGAGACACAAAGACACAAAGAGAATAAAAAATAATTCTTTGTGCCTTTGTGTCTTTGTGTGAGAAGAAGAATCTCACACGGAGACACAAAGACACAAAGAGAATAAAAAATAATTCTTTGTGCCTTTGTGTCTTTGTGTGAGAAGAAGAATCTCATACGGAGACACAAAGACACAAAGAGAATAAAAAATAATTCTTTGTGCCTTTGTGTCTTTGTGTGAGGGAAATTTGTGTCTTTGTGTGAGGACGAATCCGTGTGGGGGAGGGATCCGGATGACTGCGGAGTTGACCATCGCGCTGGGGCAAATGGACGTGCCGCCGGGCCAGGCGGAGCGGAACCTGGCCCGGGCGCGGGCACTGGCCGCGCAGGCCCGGGAGGCCGGCGCCGACCTGATGCTGTTGCCCGAACTCTGGCTGCACGGCTACGACCTGGAGCGGGCGGCGGAATGGGCGGCCCCTCTGGGCGAGGGCGGTTTCGCCGAAATGGCCGCGATGGCGCGGGAGTTTGGCCTCTATCTCTGTGGCTCATTGCTGGAGCGGCACGAGGGCGGTGTCTCCAACACGGCGGTCCTCTATGCCCCTGACGGCTCGATCCTGGGCGCCTACCGCAAGGTTCACCTCTTCCGCCTGATGAACGAGCCGCGCTACCTGGCCCCCGGCGACCGGGCGGTCCTCTGCTCCACCCCCTGGGGGCCGGTGGGGCTGATCATCTGCTACGACCTGCGCTTCCCCGAACTGAGCCGGGCGCTGGCGGTGGCCGGGGCCCGCCTCCTGCTGGTGCCGGCCCAGTGGCCCGTCCGGCGGCTGGAGGCATGGCTGCTGCTGGCCCGCGCGCGGGCGGTGGAGAACGAACTCTTTGTCGTCGCCTGCAACCGGGCCGGCACGGACGGCGACGTCATCTTCCCCGGCCGCTCCATGGTCGTGGACCCCTGGGGCCGGGCGCTGGTGGAGGGGGACGACCGGGAGGGGTTACTGGTCGCCCGCGCCGACCTGCGGGAAATCCAGAAGGCCCGCCGCTACCTGACCGTCTTTGAGGACCGCCGACCGGAGGCCTACGACCGGGTGTTACTGAAATAGCGATTTGCGATCAGCGATGCGCGATTTGCGATACGCGATTTGCGATACGCGATGCGCGATGGAGGAGCGACTGCAGAAGATTCTGGCCCGTGCCGGGTTTGGCGCCCGGCGGGTCTGCGAGGACCTGATCCGGCAGGGGCGGGTGACCGTGAACGGCGAGGTGGCCCGCCTGGGACAGAAGGCGGACCCCCGGCGGGACCGGATTGAAGTGGACGGTCGGCCCGTTCGCCTGCCGCGCGAGTTCACCTACATCGCCCTGCACAAGCCTCCGGGCGTCCTCTCCGACGAGGGGGACGGCACGGGTCGCCGCCCCACCGTCCTGGACCTGGTGGAACACCCGGCGCGGCTGTTTCCGGTGGGACGGCTGGACCTGCGCAGTGAGGGGCTGGTCCTGCTCACCGACGACGGCGACCTGGCGCTGCGGCTCACCCATCCCCGGTTCGGCCACGAGAAGGAGTACCACGTCCTGGTGGAGGGGTGCCCAGCAGAGGAGACGCTGGAAGAGTGGCGGCGGGGGGTGGAACTGGACGGCAAACCCACCGCACCGGCCCGGGTCTCCATCCTGCGGAGGGAGAAGGAGGGGACGAAGGAGCGGACATGGCTGCGGGTGGTGCTGCGGGAGGGACGGAAGCGGCAGATTCGGCGGACGGCGGCTCTTTTGGGCCACCCCGTCGTCCGCCTGATCCGGGTCCGCATCGGCCCGGTCCACCTGGGCGACCTCCCGCCGGGGAAGTGGCGGTACCTCACCCCGGCAGAGATTCGGGCGTTAAAGGCAGACGTAGAGAGACTCACCGCCGAGACGCGGAGTACGCAGAGATTGCGCTAATATAGACCTCTGTGCCCTCTGCGTCTCTGCGGTCAGGAAAACGGAACACGCATGCTCCCATCTATCATCACCATAGACGGCCCTGTCGCATCGGGGAAGAGCACCATTGGCTATCTGCTGGCCCAGAAGTTGGGCTACCTGTATCTGGATACCGGCGCGATGTACCGCGCGGTCACGTGGGCGGCGCTGACGCGCGGGGTGCCGGTAGAGGATGAGAGGGCAGTCACCGCGCTGGCGGAGGGACTCCACATTGACATTACCCGGCCGACGGTGGACGACGGACGCCAGTACACCGTCCTGGCCGATGGGGAGGACGTCACATGGGACATCCGCAGGCCGGAAGTGGATGCTAATGTATCCGTCATCTCCGCTTATCCGGGGGTGCGGAGGGCAATGGTTGCCCATCAGCGGCGCATCGCCGCCGCCGGTCGGGTCATCATGGTCGGGCGGGACATCGGCTCGGTGGTCCTGCCCGATGCCGACCTGAAACTGTACCTGGACGCAACGCCTCAGGAGCGGGCGCGGCGGCGCTGGCTGGAGCGGCAGGCCCGGGGGGAGTCGGTCACGTACGAGGAAGTGCTGGCAATGATGCTCCGCCGGGACGAGATAGACAGCCACCGTGCCGTCTCCCCTCTCCGCGTCCCCGACGGTGCCGTTGTCATAGACACCACCGGCCTCACCATAGACGAAGTCCTGGCCCTCATCCTCCGACGCATAGAGACCGCCGACCCGTAGCCCCTTACGTTTCACGTTTTACGTTTCACTTTTCACGTTTCACGCCCATGCGCGTCGTCACCGGCAAAGCCAAAGGCCGCAAACTGAAATCGGTGCCGGGGGGCGAGACTCGCCCCATCACCGACCGGGCCAAGTCCGCCCTCTTCAGCATTCTGGGAGACGGCGTGGTGGGGGCCCGGTTCCTGGACCTTTTCGCCGGGACCGGTCAGGTGGGGATTGAGGCGCTCAGTCGGGGGGCGGCGGAGGCGGTCTTTGTGGAGCGGAGTCCGGCGGCCCTGCGCACCATCCGGGAGAATCTGGCGCTGACCGGCCTGGCGGGCCAGGCGCGCGTCGTCCGGGCCGACGTCTTCACCTTTCTGCGCGGGGAGCCGGAACCGTTTGATTACATCTACATCGCCCCGCCCCAGTATCAAGGCCTCTGGGCGGCGACGCTCCAGGCCATAGACGCCGCTCCGGGCTGGCTGGCCGCCGATGGTCAGGCCATCGCGCAGATTCACCCCCGGGAGTACCAGGACCTGCTCCTGCGCCATCTGGTTCTGGTGGACCAGCGGCGGTACGGGAGCGTGATGCTCTGTTTCTACGCGGTGGAGCGTTAGAAACCATTTGCGGCGGCCAAAAGGCCGCCGCAAATGTTATCCCTCCTCAATCCGGTACGAGGTGGTGATGGTGGCCGTTTTGGCCAGCATGGCCGAAACGGAGCAGTATTTGCTCTGGGAGAGTTCTATGGCCCGCTCCACGGCCTGCGGGTCCACCCCCTTGCCCTTCACGACGTACTCCAGATGAATCTGGGTGTAGACTTTGGGGTGGTCGCCCGCGCGCTCGGCGGTGGCATGGACCTCCAACCCCGTGAAGGGCTGCCGCTTTTTCTGCAGGATGGAGACCACGTCCATTGCAGTGCAGCCGCAGAGGCCGATAAGGACCACCTTCATCGGCGTGGGGCCGGTCTCGGGCCGGTCCTCCCCTTCCAGGGCGTGGTCCAGGATGATGGCGGGGCCTTCGGCCTCGCCCACCAGCCGCAGCCCCGGCCCAACCCAGGTGACCTGTGCTTTTGTCGTCATCGTTTCCTCCTCTCTGTCGTGTGCAGGCTAAAGCCTGCGCTACATATGCAGGCTAAAGCCTGCGCTCCATTGTTTCGTGTGCAGGCTGAAGGCCTGCGCTACATGTGCAGGCTAAAGCCTGCGCTACATCGTTTCATGTGCAGGCTGAAAGCCTGCGCTACATCGTTTCATGTGCAGGCTGAAAGCCTGCGCTACGTTCTCACCGCGCCCTCCGAATCAGTTCCTGCTTCAGGTTCCACAGCCCCTCGGTCAGAGAGACGTGGTAGACATGGGGGTTGATGAGCCGCTTGACCCCCGCGTCCAGCCGCTCCATGTCCGCCTGGCGGAGACGGCGGATGTCCTCAATGGACGGGAATTCGTAGACCAGTCGGCCCTCCTGAAGCACGTCCACCAGAAGTGGCTCCACTTCGGAGATGTCCTGGCGCTCCAGGACCCGGAACGCGGTGTGGTCGGTGGGGTGGCGCAGGACGACCCGGTCCATCTGCCGGGGGTCCTCGTCCTGCAGGCTGAGCAGGTCGGCGGTGGCCTTCCCGCGCCGGTCGTAGAGCCGCCAGACCCGCTTGTCGCTGGGGTTGAGGGTCTTTTCGGGCGTCTCGGAGATTTTGATGGCCGGCACCCACTGCCCACCGTCCCGTACTGCCACCAGTTTGTAGACGCCGTCCAGCGCGGGCGCGCCCTCCGAGGTGATGAGCCGTGTCCCCACCCCGTAGACCAGCCGGTTGATGAGACGGTCCGGGTCCACGCCGTAGCGAGGCGCCTCCTTCTGAATCTGGGTGATGATTTCCCAGATGACCAGTTCGTCCAGTTGGTTGGAGAGGACGATGACGGTATTCGGGAACCCCGCCTCGTCCAGCATCCGGGCGGCCTGGATGCTCAGGTAGGCCAGGTCGCCGGAATCCAGCCGGATGCCGACCGGCTCGTGTCCTTTGCGGCGCAGTTCCTCAAAGACGCGGATGGCGTTGGGGATGCCGCTCTCCAGGGTGTTGATGGTGTCCACCAGCAGGAGACAATCATCCGGATAGACGTCGGCGTAGGCCCGGAAGGCGCCCAGTTCCCCCTCGCCCAGGGCCATGAAAATCTGCACCATGCTGTGGGCGTGGGTGCCCTTGGGGGGATAGCCCAGGACGTGGGAGATGCCGACGTTGGAGGTGAAGTCGGCGCCGCCGATGAGGGCCGCCCGAGCGCCAGCGAGGGCGGCCCGCTCCTGGGCCCGCCGCAGGCCGAACTCCAGCAGGGTCCGGCCCCGACCGATTTCGTGGATGCGCGCCGCCTTGGTGGCGATGAGGGTCTGGTAGTTCAGGTGGTTGAGGAGCGGCGTCTCCAGAATCTGGGCCATGGCCAGCGGCCCCCGCACCACCGCCAGGGGGACGTTGGGGTGGACCACCCGTCCCTCGGGGATGGCCTGCATGGAAATGGCCCCGAAGTGCCCGTTCTCCCGCAACCAGTCCAGAAAGTCGTCCGCGAAGAGGCGGCGCCCCGTCCGCCCGACCTGGCCCCGCAGATAGGCCAGGTCCTCCTCCCGGAACCGGGCCTCCTGCATCCAGTCCGCCAGCCATTCCAGACCGGCGTTGATGCAGTAACCGGCCCGGTGGGAGCCGTAGTTGGGGTAACTGCGGAAGAAGTAGTCAAACTGCGCCCACTTCTCGTGAAGGCCCATCCGGTAGTAGAGTTGGGCCATTGTGAGTTGGTACTCGTCCGTATACAGAATCCCCTCGGCGGTCTGTCGGTCGGTCAGTTTCATGACTCCTCCGGGAACTCCAGGAACTCCGGCGGGATGGTTTTGGCCAGATAGGTGGACGGGTCGGCCTGGTGGAAGAGGATGCCCGCTCTGGCGGCCTCCGCTGCGCGGACGGTGAGGACGACCGGGTTGGGAGCGTGGCGCGCGCCGACCCGGGCCGCCGTCTCCGGATCAACGGAGAGATGGACGTACTGGCGGCGCATGGGCCGGAGCCCCTCCTCCCGGATGTGTTTCAGCGCGCGGGGAGAGGTGCCGTGGTACAGGCGGTCCGGCGGGGTGCAGGGTGGAAGGTCGGCCTGGAGGGGGACGCTGTGGCCGTAGCGGGCGCGGATGCGCTCCCCGACCACCTCAAATCGTTGCTTGCCGTCGCCGCTCCCCTTCTCCACCAGTTCCAGGACGTCGGCGCGGGTGGCCCAGCGGAAATTGGGCAGCCCGTGCAGGATTTCCAGCACCTCCGGCAGGGACGCCCATCCCTCTTCGTCCAGTTTCAGCCCGAACCGTTCGGGCTGATGGCGGAGGATGAGGGAAAGGAATTTACTCAATTTCACCATTCGGGCTGGTTCGGACGGCATGTTTCCCTCCGGCCCCGCATGATAGCACGGAACGGAGGGAGAAGCAAGGGAGCGCCCTTTTTTGTAGGACAACTGCTCGCAGTTGTCCTACAACTTTGGGACACACCCGGGTTGCTGGCGGATTGCTCAAACCCTTTTCCCATGCTAAAATAGAGGCCTGTCAACCAAAGGAGACTTGAAAACCCATGCCCTTCGCACCGGTTCTTGCGCTGACCGCGCCCCTGGCTGGGGTGCTGGCCCTGCTGCTGATGGACTACGTTTCTCCCCTGCAGCCCTACCGGCGCTATGTGCTGCCGCTGGGTGCGGGGCTTTCGCTGTTGGGTGTCCTCTTCGCCCCCTGGGAGGCCCCCCGTCCGTTTCTCCTTTCCCGCTGGCAGCCGCTCTCCCTTTTCGGCACGTTCCCGGTTCTGCTGGCGGACCGCGTGGTCTGGCCGCTGGCGCTGGCCTGGGCCGGCGCGGTGGCGGGGAGCGCACTGGTCCAGATGGGCCGTCCGCAACTCCTGCGTTCGGCCATCGGCGCTGCAATCCTGGCGATGCTGACTTTTGGCCTGGGCGCCCTCTGGGGAGAGAACTTGCTGACGGTCCTGCTGGCCTGGGCGGGCTTTGACCTGGCCTGGGGGATTGGCATGGCGTCGGCGGGACTTCCGGGCGAACGGGTGGCCTGGGGGGTCGGGAGCGGAGTTGTGGCGACGGCCTTGCTGTGGATTGGCGCGTTGTTGCTGGAGAAGGCCGGGAGTGGGCTTTCATGGTTGCTGATGACCCATGCTGGCTGGGGAGAGACGTTTCTCCTGCTGGCGGCTCTGGTCCGGCTGGGAGTCTATCCTCTCCATTTCATCGTTCCGACCGAGATGCGGCGGGGTCGCCCGGTGACGGTCGCGCTACGTCTGGAGCCGCTGCTGGCCTGGGGTCTGCTGGCCCGGATGTCCTCGCAGGCCGGAATCTCCATCCCTGGCGGGGTGGTGTTGGAGGCGCTGGCGGCGGCGACGTTTGTGGTCGGCGGGTTTCTGGCCTGGGCGGTGACGGACCCGGACCAGAGGACTCCCTGGGTTGGGATGGCAGCAGCGGGAGGTGTGCTCTGGGCTGGCCTGCGCGCGGGCTATGCAACGGGTGGTGCCTGGGCGGCGGGAGGTACGGCCTGGACCCTGGGCCTGACCCTTCTCTATCTGGGGCGAGGGTGGGAGAGGACGGCTCCGGTGTGGACGGCGGCGTCTGTGCTGGGCGGACTGGCGCTTCTGGCCGCCCCGCTGGCTTCGGGGGGAATCCTCTCTCCGCCGGATGTACTGATGGCGATTTTGTTTCCTCTGGGGCAGGCCCTCCTGACGGCGGCTGTGGCGAAAGAAATTCTGAGACAAACGGCGCAGGAGGAGCCGGTTGGTTTGCTTGCTGCCATTGCTCAGGCATCAGGTTTGGTGATTCCGGCTATCGCTCTGGTCCTGGCCTGGGGCGCTGCGCCGAAGGCGGCCCCGACCCCGGCGGGGTGGGGGGCCTGGGTCGCTGGTACGCTGCTGGGGGGCGGATGGGTCGCTCTGGAGTTTCTCAGGCCCTGGGCACGTCGCAGGTCGCTTCAGGCGATCGCAGAGGCTCTCCGTCCGGAGTGGGCTGGACGGCTCCTGGTGTACAGTTTGGGCCGGTTGACCGGTTTTCTGGATGCAGTGGCTGACGTCGCCGAAGGGCCGGGTGCCGTTCTCTGGGCGCTGGCGACTTTCTTGCTCATTCTGGTTATGGTGACGAGGCGCTGATGGGGACCTTCCTGGAGTGGGTGGAACGAATTTCCGCGCTGGCCGCGCCCCCGGCGGTGGTGGTGCTGGTGGTGGCCCTGGGTCTGGTGCTGATGACCCGTCGCTGGCTGTTCCGGCTGGTCGGTATGGCACTGACGTACTTCTTCGTTGGCGTTCTCCACACCCAGGTCATCCGGCCCGAGGTGGTGCTGGTGAAACTCCTCGTCGGCGCCGTGGTCTGCCTGGCCCTGGGGGTGACCGGACAGGCGGCGGGAGGGAGCGAGGCGGCAAATGTCAGCAATGGTGGGGACCAGGAGAAAGGAACCCGTTTCCGGTGGAGGAACCTGCTCCGCTGGCGAGAGGACGTTCCTTTACGGATCGGTGCTCTCCTGGCTGCGCTGCTGATCGCCTACGCCGGTTCCCTTCGCTTCCCACTGCCTCAGGTACCCTTTCTGGTCGGTCTGGCCTGCTACCTGCTGGCCGTGGTGGGGCTTTTCCTGGCCGGGATGGCCGAGACCCCCCTGGGGGCAGGTCTGGGACTGCTGGTCTTTCTGAACGGATTTGACCTCTTCTTCGGCGCCCTGGAGCCGAGTCTGGTGGTGGCGGGGTTGCTGGGACTGATCCAGTTTCTGGTCACCTTCGCGGCGGCCTACCTGACCCTCGCCCGGGCGGAATAGGAGGACCATGTTGGCGCTGATCGGAATCGGGCTTCTGTTGCTGACCGCGGTCCTGACGTACTTCCTGCGCCGCTGGCGGCGGGTGTCCCTTCTGCTGGCCGCGATCGTCTGCGCTGCGCTGGGATTGGGGATCGCACTGATTCCTCTGGAGGGAACGTTTTCGTTCAGGGGACAGGAAATGGCCTTCGGGGGGGCCGTGACGTTCCTGGGGCGCTCGGTCGTTCTGGGGCCCGGCGCTCAGGTCGGGCTGACGTTTCTCTTTCTGAGCGGCGCGGCCCTCTTCCTGCTGGCGTGGCCGCTGGAATCGGGGGACCTGTATGCCCCCGTGGGGTCAGGCGTTCTGGTATTGCTGGCGGCGGCTCTGGTCGTCCGTCCGCTGGTCTACGCGGTGCTGATCCTGGAACTGGCTGTGGCCTTCTCCGTCCTTCTCCTGCGCGGCGGAATGGGCGGAGCGCGGTACCTGACCTTTTTCGTCCTGGCACTGCCGGGCCCGCTGGTCGCCCACTGGCTGCTGGATATGTACGCCCTGACCCCCGACCAGACCGGGTTGTTGAACACGGCCAGTTTGCTCATCGGCTTCTCGTTTGCCCTGATGCTGGGCCTGGTCCCCTTTCACCCCTGGGTGCCGGCGCTGGCCCGGCGGGAATCGCCCCTGTCGGTGGCCCTCATCTTCTCCGCCGTCGGGGGGACGGTGTGGTTCCTCCTGCTGGATTACCTGCAGACGTACCCCTGGCTGGGCCGGTCCCCCTACTGGTCCTCTGCTCTGACCGCGCTGGGCGTCGGGACGGTGGTCGTCGGCGGATTGCTGGGGACCACCCGACGGGGTTGGGGCGCGCTGCTGGGGTACGCCGTGATGGTGGATACGGGTATGCTGGTGCTGGCCCTGGGCAGGGGTGGGGCAGTGGGAATGGAACTGGAGCGGGCAATGATGCTCACCCGCGCCTGGGGCGTACTGACGATGGCGGCGGGGCTCTCGGCGGTCGGCGCTACGGAAGGGGCGGAGCATGGACGGTCGCCCTGGGGGGCAGTGGCCGCAGCGGCGGGCCTGCTCTCCCTGGCCGGTTTCCCGCCCACGGTGGGGTTCGTCTCCCGGTGGGGGCTGTACCGTCTCCTCTTTCCGGAGCAACCGCTGACGGTGCTGGCGTTGCTGCTGGCGTCGGCGGGGCTGGTGGTGGGCCTGCTGCGGATGTTGCCCCATGCCCTGGTGCCCGACCTATCCCGGCCCCGAGCCTTGCTGGCGGTGGACCTGCTGCTGTTGCTGGCGACGGTCGGGGCCATCGGACTGGGGCTGTTCCCCCAGTTCCTGATTTATCGTTAGAGTCAGGTTCTGACCCCTCCTCATCCCCCCGGCCCCCTTCTCCTCCCCGAAACGGACAGGAGAAGGGGGAGAAAAGGAGGGGTTTGCGGCGGGCGGCGAAGCCGCCCGCCGCAAACCCCTCTCAATTCCCTCCCCGCGCCGCGCAGCGGCAGCGGGGAGAGGGAAGGAGGGAGGGGCAAACTTATGTTTCCTGTGCATTGCTCTTGCCAGCAGGGATCCGATGGGGAGAATTCTGGTCAACAATCGGGATGAAATGGAATGGGAGCCCGGGCTGACGGTGACGGAACTCCTGCGCCGGTTCCGGTACACCTTCCCCGCCATTGTGGTCACCATTAACGGGGAGGTCATCCCGGAGGAGGAATTTTCCACCCGCCAGATTCCCGATGGGGCCGACGTGCGGGTGATTCATCTGATCGCGGGAGGATGATGGCCGAAAGACCTGTTTCCTGTGCCCGTGCGGGCGACCTGGCCCTGCTGATGGGCCCGGACCGTCGCTGGCAGATTGTCCGTCTGGAGCCCGGGCAAAAGGTGCACACACATCGGGGAGTCCTGGCCCACGACGACCTCATCGGTCGTCCGTGGGGGAGCCGGGTGGTCTCCCATACCGGGCAACCTTTCCTGTTGCTGACCCCGTCGCTCCATGACCTCATCCTGCGCCTGCGCCGCACCACCCAGATTGTCTACCCTAAAGAGGCCGGGTACATCCTGCTGAAGATGAACATCGGCCCGGGGTGTCGGGTGGTGGAGGCGGGGAGCGGCAGCGGCGCGCTGACGGCGGTATTGGCCCACGCGGTCCGGCCCGATGGACGGGTCTACTCCTACGAGGTCCGCCCGGAGATGCAGCGACTGGCCCGCCGCAACCTGGAGCATCTGGGCCTGGCCGACGTGGTGGAGTTCAAGACGCGCGACATCGCCGAGGGGTTTGACGAGATCGGGGTGGACGCGCTGTTCCTGGACCTGCCCAATCCCTGGGACTATCTGGACCAGGCCCACGCGGCGCTGGCGAACGGGGGGTATCTGGGCTCTCTGCTGCCCACGGCCAATCAGGTGACCCGTCTGCTGGCGGCGCTGGAATCGCCCCGGTGGGGACTGGTGGAGGTGGAGGAGATTCTGCTGCGGCCCTACAAGGCCGTCTCTGCCCGCTTCCGCCCGGAGGACCGGATGGTGGCCCATACGGGCTTCCTGATTTTCGCCCGTGCGCTGGTAGAGGAGAGCATCCCCGGGCCGGATGCCCCCGAAATCCCCGCGACTTTTCGGGAGGATGAGACGTAAATATAGACGACGGACGACAGACCACAGACGACAGGAGTAGCGCAGGCTGTCAGCCTGCATATTGGTCGTTGGTCTGTGGTCCGTGGTCCGTGGTCCGTGGTCTGTGGTCTGTGGTCAATCACCGCGAAAGGAGGGTCCTATGGATATCCGTCAGCACTGGTGGGCCATCATCCCAGGGGGCGTGTTGTTCACCCTGGCCGCGGTGTCCGCGCTCCCGGGAAGGGTGGGCAACATAGACACCGGTGGTGTCTTTTTCCTGGGCCTGGGCCTGACCTTTCTGCTGGTCGCCCTGCTGGCGCGGCATTCCTGGGCCTATATTCCGGCGGTGATCCTGGTGTTGTTGGGGGCAGTCCTGGGGTTGGGCTTCGGCGGCCTGCTGGACTGGCTCTGGATCGGTGCCCTCTTCCTGGCGGGCCTGATCCTGATCCTCTTCGCCCTGTTGCGGCGGCGATGAGAGCGGGGCGGGTTGGGGGCGGCGGCTTCGCCGCCGCCCCCAACCCGCCCCCGACGCGTCGCCAGCCCGCGGGCCCTCTTAGCGGCCCACCGCCTGCAGCGCGTCCGCGAACATCGCCAGTGCGCGGTCCGCTTCGGCCTCTGTGATGACCAGAGGCGGCGCGAAGCGGATGGAACTGGCCCCGCAGGTCAGCACCAGCAGCCCCCGGCGGAAGCATTCCCGCATCACCGCCTCTGCCTCATCGTGGGCAGGGGCCCGCGTCTGGAGGTCCTGCACCAGTTCCACCCCGATCATCAGCCCCAGGCCCCGGACGTCGCCGATGAAGGGCGGGCGTCCGGCCTGCTCTACCTCCCGGGCCAGTGCGCACAGTCCGTCCAGGAGATGGTTGCCCACCCGGACCGCGTTCTCCATCAGCCCTTCCTGCTCTATCACGTCCAGCGTCGCCAGAGCGGCCGCGCAGGCGACCGGGTTGCCGCCGAAGGTGCTCCCGTGCGCCCCTACGGGCCACGTCATCACCGATTCCCGCGCGACCATCGCCGAGACCGGCATCCCGGAGGCCAGCGCCTTCGCCACGCAGAGGATGTCCGGCATCACGCCCCAGTGCTCTGTGGCGAACCACTTCCCCGTCCGCCCCATCCCCGATTGTACTTCGTCGGCCACCAGCAGGATGCCGTGCCGGTCGCAAAGCGCGCGCAGTTTCTGCATCCACCCGTCCGGCGGGACCACGTAGCCGCCCTCGCCCTGGATCGGCTCCACGAAAATCGCCGCGACCTCATCCGGCGGCACGGACCGGCCCATCAGCGTCTCCTCTATAAAGTCCACACACGCCAGGTTGCAGGACGGATAGGTCAGGTTGTACGCGCAGCGGTAGCAGTAGCCGTAGGGGACGTGGACGATGCCCGGCAGCAGCGGCGCGAAGCCCCGGTGGTAGACCGGCTTGCTGGCGGTCAGCGAGACCGCGCCCATTGTCCGGCCGTGAAATGCGCCGAAGAAGGCGATGACGTACGGCCGCCCGGTGTGGTGACGGGCCAGTTTCAGTGCCGCCTCCACCGCCTCCGCGCCGGAGTTCCCCAGGAAGACCCGCTTTGGCTCGTCCCCCGGCGCGATGGCCGCCAGCCGCTCCGACAGCGCGATGTACAGCGGGTCGTAGAAGTCGGCGCCGCAGATATGGAGCAGTCGCTCCGCCTGCTCCTGGATTGCCCGCACCACGCGCGGGTGGCAGTGGCCCGTAGCGCAGACCGCGATGCCGGCCATGCAGTCCAGAAACTGGTGGCCATCCACGTCCTCCACCGTGCACCCGTACGCCCGCTTCACCACCAGCGGGTACGCCCGGGGCAGCGACGGCGATACCACCCGGTCGCTCCGTTCCACCACCGCCTGGGCCTGGGGGCCCGGAAGCGTCTCCTTCACTTCGGAAATCTGTCCATCGTTCATCCGTATCCTCCCAATACGATTATCAACGTCTTATGCCCATTCTAACACACTTTTCAATCCTCTGCAACCGTTTTTCTTCGTTTTTCAATTCTCTACTTGACAGCCGTTTTATCCTGTGATATAGTTGGGAGTAGGGAGTACGAAGTACGGAGTAGGAAGTACGAAGTACGGAGTAGGAAGTACGAAGTACGGAGTAGGGGTTGTGGGGAACGGCATTGCCCCTACTTCCTACTCCCTACTCCTTACTCCCTTCCTGCAACCCTGAGATTCGGAGGCAACGATGAGCGATGAACTCTTTCAGGCCATGGCCCAGAGCATCATTGACGGCGACCCCGATGTGGCGGCCGACCTGGCCCGGAAGGCCGTAGAGGCCGGAATAGACCCTCTGGAGGCCATCAACAAGGGCTTCGTTCCCGGCGTGGACTACGTCGGCGAACAGTACAGCAAGGGCGAAATGTTCCTCCCCGACCTGGTGCTGGCGGGCGAGGCGATGAAGGCGGCCATCGCCGTCCTGGAGCCGGAGATTGCCCGGAAGGGCGGCCAGCGCCAGACCCTGGGGACCGTCGTCATCGGCACCGTGGAGGGCGACATCCACGACATCGGCAAGACTCTGGTGGCGACCATGCTCTCCGTGGGCGGCTTCCGCGTCTATGACCTGGGCGTGGATGTGCCGGTGCCGACCTTTGTGGAGAAGGCGCGCGAGGTGAACGCCGACATTGTCGGCATGAGCGCGCTGCTGACGACCACCATGGTCCGTCAGCGGGACGTCATTGAGGCCCTGGAGGATGCCGGACTGCGTTCCCGCGTGAAGGTCATGGTTGGCGGCGCGCCCGTCACCCGCTCCTGGGCCCAGGAAATCGGCGCCGACGGCTACAGCGAGGACGCCATCGGCGCCGTCGCCGTTGCCCGACAACTGTTGGGCAAGTAGCACAGGCTTTAGCCTGTGTCCCTGCGCCCTGCGACGTGCGACCTGCGACCCGTAAAGGAGCCCCATGCCGCGACCCATCAAATCCATCAGCGACCCACGTCTGAAACTGGAGATTCTCAGCCCGGAGGACGTCCGGCGCATCCACCAGGCCACTCTGGAGGTCATAGAGACCGTCGGAGTGCGCTTCCCGTCCCCCAAAGCCCTGGATGTCTGGGAGGCCCACGGTGCGCAGGTGGACCGGAACACGATGATTGTCCGGGCCCCCGGCCATCTCATTGAGGATGCCCTGAAGAAGGCCCCGCCCGTCTACACCCTGGCGGCCCGCGATCCCGCTCAGGACCTTCCCCTGGACGGCAACCACGTCTATGTCGGCACCGACGGCTGCGGTGTCCAGATCATTGACCTCTATACCGGAGAGCGTCGCCGCTCTACCCTGAGGGACGTGGCGGAAATCGTCCGCGTTGCCGACTACCTGGAGGAAGTTGCGTTTATCTGGGTACCGGTCTCTGCCCAGGACCGCCCTCCGGAGACCCGCGGCCTCTACGAACTGAAGGCGGCGTGGGAAAACACCACCAAACACGTCCAGACGGAGAGTATCTATTCGGAGCGGGAGGCGCGGGCGTCGGTGGAAATGGCGGCCCTCATCGCGGGCGGGCGGGAGGAACTGCGTCGGCGTCCCGTCCTCTCCTACGCTCTCTGTACCGCGCCGCCCCTGGGCCAGGACCCCGGCACCCTGGAGGCGGCGCTGGTGGCCGCCGAGGCCGGTATCCCCGTCGGCTTTATGACCATGACCTCCTGTGGCTCCACCGCCCCGGCCACCCTGGCGGGCAACCTGGTGGTGGGCAACGCGGAGGTCATCAGCGCGCTGGCGATGATCCAGTTGGCCTGCCCCGGCGCACCCGTCTTCTACGCCGCCGCCCAGACCGCGATGGACCTGCGCACGGGCGGTTATACCGGCGGCGGCCCGGAGGACTTCCTCTTCGGAGCGGCCTCCAACGTCCTGGCGGACTTCTACAACGTCCCCCTCTCTATGGGCTCCTTCGCCACCGGCGCCAAAGAGCCCAACTGGCAGGCCGGGATTGAGAACAGTCTTTCCACCTTTATGGCCTGCGTCGTGATGTCCGACATGCTCCTGGGCGTTGGCCTTCTCCACGGCAGCCGCATCTGGTCCTACGAGCAGATGCTCATGGACTGCGAAATCTTTGACATCGTCTACCATATGATGAAGGGGATCGTGGTGGACGATGAGACGCTGGCCCTGGATGTCATCCGGGCGGTGGGGCCGGGCGGCAACTTCCTGGCCCAGAAGCACACCCGGAAGCACATGCGGGAACTGTGGGTGCCGAAGTTTATGGACCGGCGCCCCTACGAAGAGTGGGAGGCAAAGCGGGACGACGCCCGCGATTGGGCACGGGCCATGGCCCGTCAGATTCTGGAGACCCACCAGCCGGAGCCGCTGGATCCGCAACTCTCGGCTGAACTGGAGTGCATCATTGAAAAAGCGTGATCAGTGAAACGTGAAACGTGATTCACGTTTCACGTTTCACGTTTCACGCTTCACGTTTCACGTTTCACGTTTCACGTTTCAGGAGCATCCCATGCAACCCAAACTGGAACTCTTATCCCCCGACCTGATAGAGCACATCCTGGGCGAGGCCTTCTACCTGCTGGAGACCCACGGCGTGAAGGTCCAGGATGCCCAGGCGCGCCGCCTGCTGGGAGAGGCAGGCGCGAAAGTGGATGAGACGAACGAGGTGGTCCGCATCCCCGAGGCCCTGGTCCGGCGGGCCCTGGAGACCGTCCCTCGGGAGTTCTACCTCTACAACCGGGCCGGGGAGCCCGTCGTCCGCTACGGTGGCGACGCCGTCCACTTTGACCCCGGCTCCTCCGGCGTTCACATCCTGGACCCCGACACCCTGGAGCACCGCCCCTCCCAGACGGCCGACCTGGTCCGCCTGGTCCAGGTCGCGGAGATGCTCCCGCAGTACGCGGCTCAGTCCACCGCCGTCGTCTGCAACGAGGTCCCCAAGTCCATCGGCGACCTCTACCGGCTCTACGTTGTGCTCCTCTACTCCGCCAAACCCATCGTCACCGGGGCCTTCTCCGTGCCGACGGCCCACCACATGTTTGACATGCTGGCCATTTTCGCGGGCGGGCGGGAGGAACTGGCCCAGAAGCCGCAGGCCATTTTTGACGTCTGCCCGTCGCCGCCGCTGATCTGGAGCGAGTTCGGCGCGCGCAGCCTGATGGACCTGGCCCGCGCCCGTGTCCCGGCCCAGATGGTCTCCATGCCCCTGGCTGGGGCGACGGCGCCGGTTACCATCCTGGGTTCTGTCGTCCAGCACGCGGCCGAGTCCCTGAGCGGCATTGTCATCCACCAACTGGCCGGGCCCGGAGCACCCATCGTCTGGGGCGGCGCGCCGGCCATCTTTGACATGCGCCACGGCACGACCCCCATGGGCGCGATAGAGACGGCGATGCTGGATGTCGCCTACGCGCAGGTGGGCAAGTCCCTGGGTCTGCCCACCCACACCTACCTGGGCGCCAGCGACGCCAAATTGGTGGACGCTCAGGCCGGGCTGGAGAGCGGCGTTACTGCCGTCATCGGCGCGCTGGGCGGCATCAACATGATCTCCGGCGCCGGCATGCTGGACTTCCTGGCCTGCCACAGCGCGGAGAAACTGGTGGTGGACGCCGAGGCCATCGGCATGGCCCTGCGGCTGGTGGAGGGCATCCAGGTCCACACCGACACCCTGGCGCTGGAGATGTTTGAGTCCATCGGTTTCCGGGGCGACTTCCTGAAGCAGAAAATCACCCGCCAACTCTTCCCGAAGGAGCAGTACCTGCCTTCAGCGGTGCTGGACCGGGGCTCCATCCGGGCCTGGGAGGAGGGGGGTCGTCTGGACACCTTCGCGCGGGCGAAGGCGCGCGTGCGGGAACTGCTGGCCGCCTACCAGCGTCCGCCGATGGACCCCGACCAGGAGCGGGAACTGCGGTCTATGGTGGGGCGGCTGGCCCGCCACGCCGGAATGGACTCCCTGCCGCCGCTGTAGCGCGGGCCGCCAGGCTGGTACAGGCTGACAGCCTGCGCTACCGGGCCGCTGTAACGCAGGCCGCCAGGCCTGCTGACTGACGGTCGGCGCAGGCCGACCGGAGGCCTGCATCCCAGGAAGGACGACTTCAGTCGGCGCCGTTGGCGCTGGTTCGGCATCAGGAAGAGGAGGAAGTATGCCCGTTGATCTGGAACTCACCGAACGCCGCGCCCCGCCGCCCCCGTGGCAGGACGTGCCCTGGGAGCAGTGGGAGGACTGGCACTGGCAACTGGCCAACCGCATCACCACCGTAGAGGAACTGGCTCGTGTCATCCCGCTGACCGAGGAAGAGAGGGCGATGATTGAGGAATCGCTGGGGACGCTGCGGATGGCCATCACCCCCTACTATGCCAGCCTGATGGACCCCAACGACCCCCACGACCCCATCCGCCAGCGGGCTGTGCCCACCCTCTACGAGAAAATTGTTCGCCCGGAGGACATGCGGGACCCCCTCCACGAGGACACCGACTCCCCCGCGCCGGGCCTCACCCACCGCTACCCGGACCGGGTGCTCCTGCTGGTCACCGACCAGTGTGCGATGTACTGCCGCCACTGCACCCGCCGTCGCTACGCCGGGGAGACCGACATGCCCCGCTCCCAGGCGGAGATAGATGCCGCCATCGCCTACATCCGGGAGCACCGGGAGGTCCGGGACGTCCTCCTCAGCGGCGGCGACCCGTTCACTCTCTCCACCGAGCGCCTGGAGTACATCGTGGCGAAACTTCACGAGATTCCCCACGTGGAGATTGTCCGCTACGGGACGGCCGCGCCGGTCACCTTTCCCCAGCGCATCACTGATGAACTGGTGAACATGCTGAAGAAGTACCAGCCGGTCTGGATCAACACCCACTTCAATCACCCCAAAGAGTTGACCCCGCGCGCCCGTCAGGCGCTGGCGAAACTGGCCGACGCGGGCTTTGTCCTGGGCAACCAGACCGTCCTCCTGCGCGGCGTCAACGACTGTCCGTACATCATCAAGGAACTCTGCCAGCGGCTGGTGGAGAACCGCGTTCGCCCCTACCGCCTTTACCAGTGCGACCTCTCCCTGGGCATCGGCCACTTCCGGACGACCATCGCGCGGGGGATTGAGATCATAGAACACCTCTCAGGCCATACCACGGGCTTCGCCGTGCCGGAGTTTATGGTGGACCTGCCCGGCGGCGGCGGGAAGACGCCGGTGAACCCCCGCTATCTTATCGCCTGGAACGGCCGGGTGGCGATTTTCCGCAACTACGAGGGGGTCATTGCCCGCTACACGGAGCCGGACGACTACCGGTTTGAGTGCCCGCCGAACTGTCACATCTGCGAGGAGCGGCGGGCGCGCGGGCTGGACGAGCCGAAAGTTGGGCCGGCGCGCCTCTTTGCCGGGGAGGCCATCGCCCTGGAACCCGCCGACCTTCCCCGCCGGGCCCGCCGCAGGCAACCGATGTAGGCCAACTGCTTGCAGTTGGCCTACATCGCTTGTTGGAATTGGCTTCCCGCCGATCTCGCATTATAATAGCCCTGGAGCCAGGACCCAGGGAGGGCACGATGACTGTTACAGTTGCTCAGATGATGCAGGCCACATCCATTCCTGTTCTGACCCTTCGCGGCACCCACCGGGAGGTGGGGCGGCAGATTGGCGAGGCGATGCGCCCGCACATCCAGCGGCGGCTGGAACGCCTGCGGGCAGAAGTCCCACGGGGGATTCCCTGGGAGGAAATGCTGCACCAGAGCCGCCTCTGCCAGACCTACAGCCGCGCCGTCTACCCCCAGTACGTGGAGGAAATAGAGGGCATCGCCGAAGGGGCCGGATGTCCCTTTGACGAGGTCTTCCTGGCGATGTGCGAGGAACTGCGCGAACCGGCCTTCTGGCGCGCCCGCGGCTGCACCGACTTCGCCGCGCGCGGCCGGGCCACCGTAGACGGCTCCACCCTCCTGGCCCACACCAACGACGAGGCCCCCGACCGGGAGGAAGGCGTGGTCATCCTGCGGGTCCAGGCCGGGGACGAGCCGGAGTTCCTGGGGGTCTCCCTGGACGGGCTGGGCATCAGCGCGGGCTTCAACGCTGCCGGGATTGCCCTCACCGGCAACGAGGTCTCGGCGCGGGACGTGCGGCCGGGCGTGCCGCGCCTGCTCATCGTCCGGGCCATCCTGGCCGCGCGGCGGCTGGGGGAGGCCATGGACGCCTGCCTGCTCCCCCAGCGCGCGTCCAACTATAACAACATCATTGCCGACCCCTGGGGCGAGGTCTACAGCGTGGAGGGCTCCGCCACCGACTACGAGGCCCTGTACATTGAGGACGACATCCTGGCCCACGCCAACCACTACCTGAGCCCCCCAATGCGCCACCTGGAGGCTGACCGGAACGACATCGGCGGTTCCATCCTCCGCTACCATCGGGCCATGCGGCTGCTGCGGGAGAACTTCGGCCAACTCTCCCCGGAGCGCTTTATGGCTCTGCTGGCGGACCACGCCAACTATCCGGCTTCCATTTGTAAGCACGGCATAGAGTCGGTGACCGTCTTCAGCATCATTATAGATGTGACCCACCTGCGGGCCTGGATTGGCCGCGGCCGCCCCTGCGAAACCACCTACACGGAACACCACCTGACCCCTCTGTAGCACAGGATTGGTCCTGTCCTCTGTAGCCCAGCATTTATCCTGTCCTCTGTGCCATTTGGAGCCCTTTGGGGCTTGCGACCGGATTGCTCTTCCCCCTGCCCCCTCCCCGCTGCCGCTTCGCGGCGTGAAGAGGGGGGAATGGAGGGGGTTTGAGGCGGGCGGCAAAGCCGCCCGCTTCAAACCCCCTCTTTCTCTCCCCCTTCTCCTCCCCGTTTCGGGGAGGAGAAGGGGGCTGGGGGGATGAGGAGGGGTCCAAAGTGACTTGTTACCAATTCCTCACAGGATAAATCCTGCGCTACAACCGAACGGAAACGAACGAATTTCCGAACGGAAACCGCTTGACAGAAATCCCCTTCTGTTGTATAATCAAACCATATGGGAACACCGACCCCGCAGAGAAGGGCGGAGATCGCTCGCCTGCTGGCCCGGAGCGGCGCGGTCCGGGTGGCCGACCTGGCGGCCCGTTTCGGGACCTCTGAGCCCGCGATCCGTCGGGACCTGGAGTGGCTGGAGGCCCAGGGGCTGGCCCGGCGGATTCGCGGCGGCGCTGTCGCCACGCATCCCCCGACGGATTCCCCACCGTCCCCCGATGCGGTCCCGGTGCGAATCGGGAGGGCCGCTGCGGGCCTGGTGCGGGCGGGGGAGACCGTCTTCATCGGCCCCGGCCTCCTGACGATGGAGGTCGCTCGCGCCCTCTCAGAGCATCCCCCGCTGACCATCATCACCAACGGCCTCTCTATCGCCCGCCAGATTGCCGACCATACCTCTCATACCCTTATCCTGACCGGGGGGCAACTGGAGCGCGCGGAGGGAGAACTGACCGGTCACCTGACCCGGTCCGCGCTGGAGACCCTGCGCGCCGATCGGGTGGTCCTGGAACTGGGGGGAGTGGATGCCGCCGAGGGTCTGACGGACGACCGTCTCTCTCAGGCCGAACTGGCGCGGATGCTCTTCCAGCTGGGTTTGCAGGTGGTGGTACTGGTGCCGCCGGAAAGGGTGGGGCGGGTGGCGGCGGCCTACATCGGGCCGGTCACCGATGCCGATGTCATCGTCACCGCCCGCGAGGCCGACTCGGCCCCCCTCTGGGACCTGGCCGAAACCGGTGTACGGGTCCTGCTGGCCTGATTCTGCAATCTGTAATCTGCAATCTGCACAAGGAGGAACAATGGCAAGCGTCACATACGACCATGTCACCAAAAGGTTCGGGGACGTGATCGCCGTCAACGACCTGACCATCCACATTGAAGACGGGGAGTTCCTGGTCTTCGTCGGCCCGTCGGGCTGTGGCAAGACGACCGCACTGCGGCTCCTGGCGGGGCTGGAGGAACTCACGTCCGGCAATATCTACATCGGGGACCGGCTGGTGAACGACGTCCCGCCCAAAGACCGGGATATCGCGATGGTCTTCCAGTCCTACGCGCTTTATCCCCATATGACTGTCTACGAGAACATGGCCTTTGGGCTGAAACTGCGCAAAGTCCCCAAGAAGGAAATTGACCGGCGGGTACGGGAGGCGGCGCGCATTCTGGGGATTGAGAATCTCCTGGACCGCAAGCCGAAGCAACTCTCCGGTGGTCAGCGGCAGCGGGTGGCGGTGGGACGGGCCATCGTCCGGGAGCCGGCGGTCTTCCTGATGGACGAGCCGCTCTCCAACCTGGATGCCAAACTGCGGGTACAGGCCCGCGCCGAACTCTCCAAACTCCACCAGCGCCTGGGCACCACCTTCATTTATGTGACCCACGACCAGGTGGAGGCGATGACGATGGGCACCCGCATCGCCGTCATCAACGCGGGCGTCCTCCAGCAGGTGGACACGCCGCAGAACCTCTACGACCGTCCGGCCAACGTCTTCGTCGCCGGATTTATCGGCAGCCCGGCGATGAACTTTTTCAACGCCACCCTGGTGGAGCGAGACGGTCGGGTCTGCGTGGACACGGGCGATTTTCTCCTGCCCATCCCTGAAGACCAGCAGGGAACCTACCGGCCTCACCTGGGGCGGGAGATTATCTTCGGCATCCGCCCCGAGGATGTCCACGACCCCGATTTTGCCCCGCCGGCCATTCACGGCGCGCCTGTGGACGCCCGCGTGGCAGTGACGGAGTTGATGGGCAACGAAATCATCGTTTACCTGGATACCGACCACTACGAGTTCCTGGGTCGGTTTGATCCCCGCACAACTGCCCGCGTTGGACAGACTCGCCGGGTCATCTTCAACATGGACCGGATGCACATTTTTGACCGCGAGTCGGAGTTGGCTATCCGGTAGAGGGGGCGAAACAAAAAAGGAGGCGGGTGGCAAAGCCACCCGCCTCCTTTTTTGACCCTGCATTTCGTATAGTCATCAGCGGGCCGTGCGCCCGGCTACTTCGTGTAGTCATAAAGGGAGGTGGGTGAGTTTTGTCGTAGCAATCTTTGAGAAAGAATCAGGCTATACGAAGCCACCGATGTCGGACAGCCGCCTCTTCAGGTAGTCAATCGGACCCACCAGGGTGGGGTCGGCTCCGTTCAACATCGCCAGATACAGGCTCACGTAATCCCCGAAGTGAATGAGCGAAAGCATCTGGGCCAGCCGGCTCTCTCCGCGCCCCCAGAATTCATCCGGCGCAATGCCCTCCCGCAGCAGCAATTCCTTCGTAACATCCCAGCGGGCCCGAACTCGGGGGTGGTCCAGCGACGAACGGAGAATCAGTACATACACCTGCTCCCGTACCCCGTCGGGCAGACCGTACCCCACCACCGCGTTGTGGTTCAACTCCGGCATCTCCTCCCACACGGCCCACTGTTTGGCGTTCTCGTTGAACTGACCCTTCCACCGCCGGGCCACGGGGGCCAGAAAGCCCGCGCCGTAGACGACCGGCAACCGCCCGATCAGTTGCCCCGCCAGCCGCTTGGCCGGGTTGCGGACCGCCGGGGTCTCCGGGCGCAATTCCCGCTGCCAGTCCTCTACCACCGCAATGGCTTCATCCAGGTTGTCCCCGGGGTCCCGGATCAGACCCGCGCGCCAGAGAATGCCCAGGAGCAATATCAGGGAGTAGCCAATGGCCGCGCGCGGGGCCAGACAGGGGGAGAAGCGAAGCAGGGGAATCCCCCTCTCCTCTGCTATTGCAGCCAGGTTACCCCCTGTGGCAATCGCTACCAGCCGGCAGCCCCGCTCCAGCGCCTGCCTGAAGGCGGAGAGAGTCTCCTCGGTCTTGCCGGAGTAACTGGAGCCGACCACCAGGGTCTCTGGCCCGGCATACGCGGGCAGGTCGTACCCGCCGACGCAGAGAATGGGCACGGGGCATTCATGGGCAACCAGCGCGGCCGCCAGCGCGCCGCCAATGGCCGACCCGCCCATGCCCAGCACCACGACGTTCTGCACCCGCCGGTACTCCTCCGGCAGGGAGAACTCCTGCACCAGATGCCAAGCATCGGCACAGTGAACGGGCAGTTCTGCGATGCGGTCCCGCATCCGCTGCGGGTCCTGCTCCTCATAGAGATTCGGATCATCCAGATTGACGAGCATGCTTTTCCTCCCAAAGTTACCGTGTAGCGCAAGATGAATCTTGCGCCACAAGGTCTGTGCCCTCCGCGGTGAAACCGTACACCTCCCTTCGCGGCCAGCCGGAGAGGGCGGCAACCTCGCGGGCCGCCCGGGCAGGCGACATCCCGGCCCTCAGCCGTTCCTCCAGCGCCGCGCGCACCCGCGCCTCATCCCAACGCTCCTCTCCGGATGCCCCACCGATGACCAGGGTGAATTCCCCCCGAGGCTCCTGAGCCGCGAAGTGGGCCCGCGCGCCGGATACCGTCCCTCGCCAGACCTCCTCAAACATCTTGGTCAACTCCCGGCAGACCGCGATAGGCCGGTCGCCCAGGACGGCCTCTACATCCGCCAGCGACTCCAGGAGCCGGTGCGGTGCCTCAAAGGCGACCAGTGTCCACCGAACCCCGGCAACTTCCTTCAGCAGCGCCCGCCGCTGGCTCCCACGCCGGGGGAGAAACCCCAGGTACACGAACCGGTCGGTGGGGAGGCCGGAGAGAACAAGTGCGGTGACCAGCGCGGTCGGGCCAGGAACGACAGTGACCGGGAAGCCGTGCTCCAACGCTGCCCGCACCAGTTCGTAGCCCGGGTCGGAGAGGCCGGGCATCCCCGCCTCGGAAATGAGCGCCACGTCTCCCTCCTCCAGTTGGCGCAGGATGTGCCCCGTCTTCTGCCGCCAGTTCCCCTCAAAGTAACTGGTCACCGGCGTGGAGATGCCGTAGTGGGCCAGCAGCCGGCACGCCGTACGGGTATCCTCCGCCGCGACCAGGGAAACCTCCCCCAGCACCCGCAGAGCGCGCAGGGTGATGTCCTCCAGGTTGCCAATGGGAGTGGCGACAAGGTACAGGGTGCCCATGATGCGTGAAAAGTGAAACGTGAAGCGTGAAGCGTGAAATGTGAAGCGTGAAGCGTGAAACGTGAAACGTGAAGCGTGAAACGTGAAACGTGAAACGTGAAGCGTGAAGCGTGAAACGTGAAACGTGAAAGTTGTCAGCGCTCACGGAATTCCACAGTGGCCCGGGGGCAGGTATCGGGCAGGGCAACGGCGACGATGGGCGAGAGTGGCGGGTAGACCTGACGGGCATCCGGGGCGTGGAGTTGGACGTACCAGAGCCCACGTGCTCCCACCGGGAGAGCAATCTGCCAGCGCCCGGACCGGTCGGAGAAGAGAATCCTGTCGTCCGGGGCGGGGGCGGCCTCCGCGGCCCACAGGTGGACCGGATACCCCTCCAGTCCGTGCCCCTCCCGGTCCAGAACAACCCCGCGCAACATTGCCTGGCAATCCGACGTTCCGCTCAGCGGACCGGTCTCAACGGTCGCCGTGAAGGGGTAGGACGGCTCCGGCGTCGGCGTCAGCGGGGCCGGGCGCAGGGCCGTTGGGGTGGGGAAGGGCGTGGGCGTGGGCACCGGCGTCGCCGTTGCCCCCACCGTCGGCGTCGGCGACGGGGGAGCCGTCGGCGGCGGGAAGGGGTTCAGGGGCATCATCGGCTCCACCGCGATCACCGCGTACAGGACCCCCACCAATCCCGTCGCGACCACCAGTGCCAGCGCCAGCCCGTTCAGCACCCGCGCCTTCACCGCCCCCGCTCCCTGCTCCCTGCGACCTGCGACTTGCGACCTGTGTGCTCCCTGCGACCTGCGACCTGTGTGCTCCCTGCGACCTGCGACTTGCGACCTGTGCCCTGCGTCCTGTGCTACCGGTTCCGCCACTCCTCCCAGTTCAGCGTGCAGGTGATGTAGCCCAGGGAACGGGTGGCCCAATCCCCCAACTGAACCTGAATCCAATCGGACACCGGGCGGAAGGTGCCGTCCGGGCTGGGGTACTTATCGTACACCCGGACACGGATGTCCAGCGCGCTGTAGGCACTGGGGTTGCAGGAGCGCTCCCACGCGGCCTCGCTCCCGTACATCAGATTGTAGCGGGCATCCGCTCCCGCCACGTGATCAAACGTCTCCGGAATGCCCGGGCAGTTGACCGCCACGTGGTAGCCCGGCAGCGGGTTACCGTCCAGGTCCTGCAGGTGCCCCGCCACCCCCGACCAGGGGATGCCGTACATGTTGGCCCGATACGTCACCTCGCAGGTGAAGGGGTAGGGCGCGCGGGTGGCGCGGGGCGTGGGTGTCGCCGTGGGCGGCCAGGTCGGCGTCGGCGACGGGGTCAGGGTGGGCGTACGGGTGGGCGTGGGCGACGGAATCGGCGTCGCAGTGGCCGTCGGGGTCGGCGTCCAGGTCGGCGGCAATGCCGGGGTGAAGGTCGCCGTGGGCGTCGGTGTAGGTCCCTGGACCAGCCCCCCGGGTGGCGGGAACGGGTTGAAGGGCACATACGGGTTGATCAGGATGACCAGGTAGACCAGCACCAGCAACCCCGTCAACCCCAGCAGCACACCACTCAGCAGGTTGAGAATAGCAGTTCCCTTCATCTCACGTTTCACGCCTCACGTTTCACGTTTCACGTTTCACGTTTCACGTTTTACTGCGTATTCCCTCACCCCCCCACGAACCTCTCAATCACCGCCTGCTTCCACAGACTTTCCATCCACTCCTGTACGGCCCGGTCCTGGAGCAACTGGCGGTGCTCCGGACTGATCGGTTCGTCCTGCTTCCGCTCCAGGGTCTGGACAATGTGGTAGCCGAACTGGCTCTGGACGATCGGACCGACCTGTCCGGCCTGCAGGCTGAAGGCAACCTCCTCCACCTCCGGCGCCAGCAGGACGCCGCGCGGGAACCAGCCCAGGTCGCCCCCGGCGTCGCGGGTGCTCTCGTCCTGCGAGTAGGTCCGGGCCAGTTGGGCGAAGTCCGCCCCGGCCTGAATCTGGCCCAGCAGCGCCTCCGCCCGCTCCCGCGTGTCCACCAGAATGTGGCGGGCGTGGACCTGCTCGGCCCGTTCGGGCACCGTCGCCTGGACCCGCTCCAGCACCCGGGCCCGCAGGAGTTCCGCCCGCAACTGCGCCTGCAGGTCCGAAAGCGTCATCCCGCTCCGCTCCAGCCGCTCCTGGAAGGCCTCCTGGCTTCCGGCGTCCTGGACCAGTTGGGCAATGGCCGCCTGGACCTCCTCGTCGGTAACCGTGATCCCCATCCCGGCGGCGGCCTGCTCTATGAGCACCTGCTCTATCATCCAGTCCAGAATCTGGGCCCGCATCTGGCGGAGCCGTTCCTGGCCCTCGGGACTGGCGATGTCCACGCCGGACGCCGCCAGTGCGTCCTGGTACTGGGCCACCTGCCGCTCGTAGTCCACCAGATAGATCGGCTGACCGTTGACCCGCGCGGCCAGCGGGCGCTCCGGCGTGGGGGTGGGCGGCGGGGCCGTGGGCGCAGACGGCGTGAACGTGGGCGCTCTCTGGACCGGAGCCGCCGGTGGCGTTTCACAGGCCACCAGCAGCAGGAGCAGGAAGACGGGGAGAAGGATTCGCTTCATCGGCGCACTCCGTGGTCAGTATTTAGCCGTCAGGGGTCAGTCGCCGACCTCACCCCACCCCCGGCGGCTTCGCTGCCACCCCCTCCCCTCTCCTGGCCAAAGGCCAGGAGAGGGGAGGGGGTCGGGGGAGGGGTGAGGTGTGCCCCTGTATTTTAGCCGGATTATGCAAGAATGCAACTGCAGGGAGCAGGGCCCTCACCCCAACCCCGCCGCCTTCGGCGGCACCCCCTCCCCTCTCCCGCCCGGCGGGAGAGGGGAGGGGGCCGGGGGGAGGGGTGAGGGCACACCGACGCCCGGCGCGCCCCCCCAGACAGGCCGACTTCAGCCAGCGCCCACCGCCGCCCGCACCCACCCGGCCCACTCCTCCGGCAGGCCGGAGAGGTCCGGCTGGAAGTTGCCGTCCAGAATCTGCAGGAGCACCCGCGCCAGCGCGCGCAGTTCCTCCGGCGCGCCCCCGGCCCCGGCCACCCCCTCCGCCAGCGCGCGGAGTTCCTCCCGGCCCGGCCCCCCTTCCCGGGCCGCCCGCACCGACTCCCGAATCCACTCCTCCACCGGGAGGGCCCGGACCGGCGGCGCGCTCCCCCCGGCCATCGCCCACAGCGCATCAAACATCTCCGGCCCCAGCCTCTGCCGGACCTGCACCAGAATCCCCGCCACCTGCTCCGCATCCGCCCGCGCGCCCATCCCGGCCAGAATCTCCAGCGCCTGCCGCAGCGCCCGCAGCCCCTCCAGCGCCTGCCCCTGGGCCAGCCACACCTGCCCCATCATCGCCAGCGTGGCCGATTTCCCCCGCAGGTCGCCCAGGGACTCCTTGATCGCCAGCGACTCCCGATAGAGCCCCATCGCCCCCTCCAGGTCGCCCCGCACCTGGTAGATATAGGCCAGGTTGTGCAGCGTGGCCGATTTCCCCTGAAGGTCGCCCAGGGACTCCAGAATCGCCAGCGACTCCCGATAGAGCCCCATCGCCCCCTCCAGGTCCCCCCGCACCGCAAGGATTCCGGCCATCTCGTGCAGCGTGGCCGCTTTCCCCCGCAGGTCGCCCAGGGACTCCTTGATCGCCAGCGACTCCCGATAGAGCCCCATCGCCCCCTCCAGGTCGCCCCGCACCGCAAGGATTCCGGCCATCTCGTGCAGCGTGGCCGATTTCCCCCGCAGGTCGCCCAGGGACTCCAGAATCGCCAGCGACTCCCGATAGAGCCCCATCGCCCCCTCCAGGTCCCCCCGCACCCGGTGGATATAGGCCATCGCGTGCAGCGTGGCCGATTTCCCCCGCAGGTCGCCCAGGGACTCCAGAATCGCCAGCGCCTCCCGATAGAGCCCCATCGCCCCCTCCAGGTCCCCCCGCACCGCAAGGATTCCGGCCATCTCGTGCAGCGTGGCCGATTTCCCCCGCAGGTCGCCCAGGGACTCCTGGATCGCCAGCGACTCCCGATAGAGCCCCATCGCCCCCTCCAGGTCCCCCCGCACCCGGTGGATATAGGCCATCGCGTGCAGCGTGGCCGATTTCCCCCGCAGGTCGCCCAGGGACTCGTCTATCGCCAGCGCCTCCCGATAGAGCCCCATCGCCCCCTCCAGGTCGCCCCGCACCGCAAGGATTCCGGCCATCTCGTGCAGCGTGGCCGCTTTCCCCCGCAGGTCGCCCAGGGACTCCTTGATCGCCAGCGACTCCCGATAGAGCCCCATCGCCCCCTCCAGGTCCCCCCGCACCGCAAGGATTCCGGCCATCTGGTGCAGCGTGGCCGATTTCCCCCGCCGGTCGCCCAGGGACTCGTCTATCGCCAGCGACTCCCGATAGAGCCCCATCGCCCCCTCCAGGTCCCCCCGCACCTGGTAGATATAGGCCATCGCGTGCAGCGTGGCCGATTTCCCCCGCAGGTCGCCCAGGGACTCGTCTATCGCCAGCGCCTCCCGATAGAGCCCCATCGCCCCCTCCAGGTCGCCCCGCACCCGGTGGATATAGGCCATCTCGTGCAGCGTGGCCGATTTCCCCCGCCGGTCGCCCAGGGACTCCAGAATCGCCAGCGACTCCCGATAGAGCCCCATCGCCCCCTCCAGGTCGCCCCGCACCCGGTGGATATAGGCCATCTCGTGCAGCGTGGCCGATTTCCCCCGCCGGTCGCCCAGGGACTCGTCTATCGCCAGCGACTCCCGATAGAGCCCCATCGCCCCCTCCAGGTCGCCGAAGACCCGCAGGAGCCAGCCCGTGTGGAAGCGCAGGATGCTCCCTTCCCGGTCGGCATGCATTCGGGCCGCCCGCACCAGGTCACCGACACAGCGCCGGGCCAGGAAAGCCGCTACCCCTGCTTTCTCAAATTCCGCGTAGGCCAGCGAGCCCAGCCTCCGCATGGCCCGGAAATACCCCTCCTCCGCCTCCGCCCGGGCCGCCGCCCCCAGATGCTCCCGCGCGAAGGGGGCCAGCGCCGGGTGGACCGAGTAGAGGTGGAGCATCTCCTCCACCCGCGGCCCCAGTGGGACCTCCTCTCGTTCCAGCAGCCCCCGGTCCCAGAGGCGGTGGAGGGCCCCCGCCGCCTGCCGGACCAGTGCCTCCTGTTCCCCCTCCGATGCCTCCGATACCCGTTCCGCCCCGAAGAGGACAGGGACAGCCAGGAAGTCGGTGAAGGGCCCGGAGAAGACGGTCAGGCGGGCCAGCGCCTCCGCCAGCGCGGGCTCCCGCTCCGCCAGCGGCCCCAGGGAGAAGCCGAAACAGGCCCGCAGGGTGTCGTGGCGGCGGCCCTCGTCCCACCGCTCCGCCGCCTCCGGCAACACCGCCTCCAGGGCCTCCACGAACTCCCGCAGGGAGCACGCCTCCTCGTCAAACCGGCGGGCCAGGAGTTTCAGCGCCAGGGGGTGGCCGCCCACCCGCCGGACCAGCGCCCACATCCCCTCCTCCGTCAGCGCGCCCTGCCGGGCGGAGACCCACTGCCGGAAAACCTGCGCCCCGGCCCGCTCGTCCAGCCCGGGGACCTCCACCCGCACCTCCCCCGGCAGGCCCGTCCGCTCCCGGCTGGAGACCAGGAACGCCACGCCCCGCGCGGGGAGCCCGGAGAGGAACCGGTAGAGGGCCCGCGCGTCGGCGTCCCCGGCGTCTCCGGCCCGGGCGAGGGTCTCAAAGTTGTCCAGCGCCAGCAGGACCCGCTGGCGGGCCAGCGCGTCGGCCACCCGCTCCTGCCGCCCCTCCGGGTCCAGCCTCGGGTCCTCCGGCAGCCCCAGGAACCCCTCCATCCGCCCCAGGACGGACGCCCGGGTGGGGAGCGGGTCCAGGGGGACGGCCAGGACGCCGTCAAAGGCCCAGGCGAACCGCTCCGCGGCCCGGCGCAGCAGCGCCGTTTTGCCGATGCCGCCGGTCCCGTGCAGGGTGACAACAGCGGCACTCCGCTGCGCTCCGTGCCTGGCCACCAGCCGTTCGCCGATTTGCACCAGTTCCCGGTGGCGGCCGAAGAAGCCGCCCTCCGGCACGGGCAGGCCGCTCAGGTCCACCCGGGGCGCGGGCTCCACCACCCGCAGCCCCCGCCCCTCCGGCAGGGAGAACTCCGGGAGCCGGGGGCCCTGGACGTAGAGGACGGGGATGCCGAAGGCCAGGCGGCGCGCCTCCATCGGGAGCGCGGGGTCGTTGAGGACGGCCATACGGCCCTGCCGGACCGCCTCCAGGACGGTCTCGCCCCGGAAAAGGTAGCGGTAGAAACGGGCCACGAACTGCCGGGCGCTGACGTCGGGCACGGTGAACTGCATCCCCAGGACGAAGGGGACGCCCTGGGCACAGAGGAGTGCAGCCAGGTTGGCCTCGGGGCGCTCTCCGGGGGTCGCGCTGAGGCAGGCGGAGAGGACGGCCAGGGAGACCCGGCCCCGCAGGAGGTCCGCCACCCGGCCCGCCTCCACGGGGTCGGCGGCGCCCGAGGGCTGCTCAAAGAGCAGAGAGGCGGTCCGGCCGTCCCAATCGCCGTGGCCGGTGAAGTGGAAGACGCCGCCCCGCACCCCGGCCAGCGCTTCCCCCAGTCCGTCCGCCGTCGGCGGGACCACCCGGACCAGTTCCAGCGCCGGGTCGGTCTCCTGCAGGATGCCCCGAATCTCCTCCCACTCCTCCGCTACGGTGAGGGCATAGGGGGCCGGCTCGCCGCGGGGCGTGAGCAGAGGGTCGGAGGGGACGAAGAGGAATTTCCGGCTGTCCCTCACCCCCTCCCCCGGCCCTTCGGGCCACCCCCTCCCCCTCTCCCGTTCCACGGGAGAGGGGGAGGGGGGTTGGGGGGAGGGGGTGAGGGCCCGCGCCATCCCGTAGCGGGTCGCCAGCCAGTTGTGGCCGTCGCAGAGGTACTCCCAGGGGACGGAGTGCAGGTCCGGCGCACCCGGCGCGGGGGCCGGAATCCCCAGGAGCAGGACCCCGTCGGGGGCCAGGGGGAGCGCGTCCAACTTCCAGCGGGCCGGAGACCCCTCCGGGAAGAGCGCGGCGAAGAGCCGCGCGCCGTAAACCGAGGGGTCATCCAAGAACGCCCGCGCCTGCTCCGGGGTCAGCCGGATGTCGGCCAGGGGGAACGAATGGCTGGGAGCCCCGTCGGCTTCCACCGCCACCCGGTCGCCGTCCACGTGAAGGCTCAGGGTCAGCATGGGCTCTCTCCTCTCTTTTACGTTTCACGTTTCACGTTTTACGGTCCGTGAAACGTAAAACGTAAAACGTGGAGTGTGAAATCACCCCGCGCCTGCCAGCAGGATGAGGATGACGGCCAGCAGGCAAAGGGTGCCCAGGGCGAAGGCCACCTGGGCCCACTGGAGCGAGCGGCTCTTGCGGTCAAAGAGCCCGTGCAGCAGGCGCCGCATCCGGGTCAGGTTGGCCAGGGAGACCTCCATACGGCGGGGCATCACCACGTCCAGCGCCAGGAAGAGGGCAAGGACGTAGAGCCCGGCGGCCAGACCGCCCAGGATGCGGACGGCGGGGCAGGCCAGGTAGCGGGGGTTATCCTTGAAGGCCAGGACGCCGAAGAAGAGGCCCAGGAGCGTGGTGACCAGGGTGATGAGTTGGCGGGCCGCACCTTCCAGCACGTCCAGCGACTTCTGTTCCAGGTCCCGGAAGTACGCCACCAACCCCTCGTCGGCGGGGGAGAGAGGGGCGGAGGAGACCGTCGCCCCGGCGGGGGGCTCCGGCGGCGCCTCCGGGACCGGCGGGCCTTTGGGGGGAGCGTCGGCGGTCATGGCGCACTTCCGGGCGGGGGGACGGTGATCTTGAAGGCCCGGTGGCATTGAGCGCAGGTGACGATGTACTCCTGCGGTTCCGGGGCCGCCGGAACCCGCACGCCGCGCATCACTTTGGCGGCGGGCATGGCCTGGTCCAGTTCGGTCCGGCTGTAGATGTTCGTTGCCCCACAGTAAGGGCATTGGGCCGGGATGCGGTCCATATCACCTCCGGAGAGCGGGGACGCCCCTCCGCTGCACTTCGTGGCTTACTACGAATGCGGGTAATTACCTACCCTGAATCGTTTGCAGATAATGTAGCGTAGGCTTTAGCCTGCGAATACAGGCCTGGCGGCCTGCGCTACAGGGGCATGCCTTCGCCGCGTCTTTGATAGCGCTTGCCCGGGGGCTCCCTGGTAGGTAGTTACGAATGCGGTTGGAAAACCGCAAAGAGCGCAAAGAACGCAAAGAGAGAGATGGAAAAATCTTTGCGCCCTTTGCGTTCTTTGCGGTGAATTCTATCCCACTGCTACTTCTTCCGGTCCGCCGGGATATACGGGATCAGCCCCTTCTGGTATGCCAGTTCCTGAATCTCCCGGGGCGCGTCGCGGACGTCTATGATGAATCCATTGACGCTGATCAGCCAGAGATAGGGGTGGTTATCCAGTTGACTGGGCAGCGTCCAGCGGGGGTCCAGCATATCTATCTTGAGCAGGTCGCGGATTTTCCGGGCCGTGTTCGCGGCAGTGCTTTTTGTGACCCCCAGGCGCTCACAGAGTTCATCGGCGCGCATATAGGGAGTGTTGCTCTTGTCAAAGAGAAAATTGTTCTGCCCCAGCGCGTAGAGGATACCCGCTGCCCAACTGCGCGGGCGGTTGTTGCCGATCGGGGACGGTCGCTTGCGGGCCAGGGCCGCTGCCATCTCCCGTGCCAGCATCGCGTACTCCTCGTTCAGGTACTCCCGGCAGAAGGCATCGGTAATCGCGACGATTGCCTCATACGCTCCCCGCATCGCCGCCGGAACCCGTAACGACTTCTCCTCCACCATCTGACCTCCCTCCTCACGTTTTACGTTTCACGTTTTACGTTTCACGTTTTACGTTTCACGTTTCACGTTTCACGTTTCACCACCGCCATCGCCTTCGCCGCGGCCGCGCTGGCATGGGCCACCGTCTCCGGAATGTCCATCGGCCCCACGGCCGTCCCGGCCAGGAAGATGCCGGGACGGTTCGTCTCCACCGGCTGCAGGTCGCCGTTGGCGGCAGTCAGCCAGCCCCGCTCGTCTATCTCCACCCCCAGCATCTCGGCCAGGCGGCGGGTGTCGGGGCGGGGGATCAGCGCCGGGGCCACCACCACCAGGTCCGCCGCGATGCGTACCTGCTGGCCGGAGAGCGTATCTGCCCCTAACACCACCACCTTCCCGTCCTCCGCGAACACCCGCGAGACCTTCCCCCGCAGGTAGACGACGTCCTCCTTCTCCATCGCCCGCTGGATGAACTCGTCGTACCCCTTGCCGGGGGAACGGATGTCAATGTAGAAGATGTACGCCTGGCCGTCGTGGACCCGGTGGCGGTAGAGAATGGCCTGCTTGGCACTGTACATACAGCAGATTTTGGAGCAGTGGGGCCAGTGGCGCTGGGGCTCCCGGGACCCGGCGCACTGGATGAAGACCACCTCCCGGGGCTCCGCGCCGTCGGACGGGCGGCGGACCTTGCCGGACGTGGGGCCAGAGGCCGAGAGCAGCCGCTCAAAGGCCAGCGCGTCAATCACGTCGGGGATGTTCCCGCCGCCGTACTCCGGCATCCGCTCCAGCGGATAGAGGTCATAGCCCGTCGCCAGGATGATCGCGCCCACCTCCGTCTCCACGAAGGTGTCCGTCTGCTCGTACGCGATGGCGCCGGTGGGGCAGAACTTCTCACACGCCCGGCACCGTCCCTTCTGGAAGTAGATGCAGGACTCCCGGTCTATGACGGGCTTATTGGGGACGGCCTGCGGCGAGAGGGTGTAGATCGCTTTTCGGGGACCCAGTCCCCGCTGGAACTCCGCGGGCACCTTACTGGGGCACTTCTCCTGGCACAGGCCGCACCCCGTACACTTCTCCCAGTCCACGTAGGCCGCGCGGCGGCGAATGCGGACCTGGAAATGTCCGGCCTGGCCCGTGACCGCCTCCACCTCCGAGTAGGTGAGCAACTGAATATTGGGGTGACGGCCCACCTCCACCGTGCGGGGAGTGAGGATACACTGAGAGCAATCCAGAGTGGGGAACGTCTCCGAGAGTTGGGCCATGCGGCCGCCGATAGAGGGCAACCGCTCCACCAGCACGACTTCGTACCCGGCGTTGGCGATGTCCAGCGCGGCCTGCATTCCGGCAATCCCCGCGCCCACCACCAGCACCCGGGGCACCGCTTTCGTCCGTTCTACGGCCATACTCGCCCCCTTGATATTAACCACAAAGACACGAAGACACAAAGTTTTTTAATTTTTTAATTGTTAATTGTTAATTTTTTCATTTAAACTTCGTGTCTTTGTGCCTTCGTGGTTCTTCTTCTACCCAATCTCTACCAGCACCCGGTCTTTCTCCACGTCGTCGCCGGGGCGGACGTGGACGGCCTTGACCACGCCGTCCTGTTTGGCGTGGAGTTCGTTCTCCATCTTCATCGCCTCCAGCACGCAGACGGGGTCCCCGGCCTTCACCCGCTGGCCGGGCTGGACCAGGACACGGGTGATTTTTCCGGGCATAATGGCCAGGACTGCACCCGCGCTGGCAGCGGCCGGGGCAGTTGCCGACGGGGTGGGAGGGGCGGGCGCAGCGGCCGTCACCCGCAGCCCGCTGACCTTCATGGCGTACGGACGCCCCTCCACCACCGCGCGCTCCTCCTCCAGCGCGACGCGGTAGGCGATGCCGTCCACCAGCACTGAGCCGTCGGGGGCCATCTCCACCACGAACGGCCGCCCGTTCACGGTGACCGCCGTCCCCTCGGCGACCACCGGGTACTCCACACCGTCCAGAACCAGAGTGAACTCTCGCTTCAACCCGGACCTCCTGGTTTTACCACAAAGACACAAAGGCACGAAGTTTTTTAATTTTTAATTGTTAATTTTATCCTTCGTGTCATTGTTAATTTTATCCTTCGTGTCTTGGTGTCTTCGTGGTGAATCCTATCTCAATCCGCCGGCGCCCTCCAGGATGCCGGTCCAGCGGCCGCTGGCGGGCCGCCACGTCGTCTTCCAGGGGGAGACCGACGGGGCCGGTGGGGTGGGGGGCTCCCGCCGGGCCTGCTCCTCCAGGCGGTGCAGGAGCATCCCGGCAATCGCCGCCGCCACCGGCTCTTTCCCGTCACTTCCCCGCGCGCGCCGTTCCAGAAACGGACGGGCAATCTGGGGGAAGAGCGCGTAGGAGATGACATCCTCCTCGCTGCGGGCAATGGAGCCGATCTCTTCCCACGCCTTCGGCATCCCGGGCGGCAGCAGGTCCGCCGGGCGGCAGTCTATGGGCTCCTCGTCGCCGATGATCTTCCGCTTCACCTCCGGGTCAATGGGCGCGGGGGGACGGCCGTAGTAGCCCCGCACGTAGTTCTTGACCTCCTCGGGAACGATTTTGTACCGCTCGCCCAGGACGACGTTGAGGGTGGCCTGTGTGCCGACGATCTGGCTGGACGGCGTGACCAGCGGCGGATAGCCCAGTTCCGCCCGGACGCGGGGCACTTCGGCCAGTACCTGGGGGTACTTGTCCTCCGCCTTCTGGGCCCGCAGTTGGGAGACCAGGTTGGAGAGCATCCCGCCGGGAATCTGGTACTGCAGTACCCCCACGTCCACGCCGAAAAAGCCGCTCTCAAAGCGGGCGTACTTGCGGCGGACTTCGGCGAAGTACTCGGCGATCTCCGCCAGCAGGTTCAGGTCCAGGCCGGTATCCCGCTCCGTCCCCTGGAGCATGGCGACGACGGACTCGGTCGGGGAGTGGGACGTGCCCATAGAGAGGGACGAAATGGCCGTGTCCACAATGTCCACCCCGGCCTCCACGGCCTTGAGCAGCGCGGCCGTCGCCATCCCACTGGTGGTGTGGGAGTGGAAGTGGACCGGCAGGCCGATTTCGGCCTTGAGGCGGCGGACCAGTTCATACGCGGCGTACGGGGTGATGAGGCCGGCCATGTCCTTGATGCAGATAGAGTCCGCGCCCAGGTCGGCCATCTGGCGGGCCAGATTGACGAAATAGTCTATGCTGTACGGCGGGCCAATGGTGTAGCAGATCGCAGCCTGGACGTGGGCCCCCTCCCGTTTCGCGATGGCCATCGCCCGCTCTATGTTGCGGATGTCGTTGAGGGCATCAAAGATGCGGAAGATGTCTATCCCGTTGGCCCGTGCGCGGACGATGAACCGTTCCAGCACGTCGTCGGGGTAATGGCGGTAGCCGACGACGTTCTGGCCGCGCAGGAGCATCATGAAGGGAGTGTTGGGCATGGCCTGTCGGAGCAGGCGGAGCCGGTCCCAGGGATCCTCGTCCAGAAACCGCATCGCGGAGTCAAAGGTAGCGCCGCCCCACATCTCCACGGCCCAGTAGCCCACCCGGTCCATCTTCTCGGCAATGGGGAGCATATCGTCGGTGCGCATCCGGGTGGCCAGCAAGGACTGATGCCCATCCCGGAGCACCAGGTCGCAGATTTTCACCGGATTGCCCATTGGTTCCTCCTGCCAGGGTTGGATATGAACCACGAAGGACACAAAGGTGGCCGGAATTCGCCACGAATTTCACGAACTGGCACGAGTTTCTTTAAATTCGTGTAAATTCGTGCAATTCGTGGCAAAAAGACCAACTGCATTTCGTAATAGGGCGCAGGTCTGCTGATGGCTGTGGGAATTGTAAGGCAGATGAGAGAGTTTGTCAAACGCTCTCCACTATGTAGGACAACTGCGAGCAGTTGTCCTACAACTGTGTTCCAACCCCTTTGACAACCCGATCATTCCCGCTATAATTTTCCACGGAGGCGGCCATAGCCGGTCAAAGAGGACAGATTGCATTGCATCCTGAGCCTCAGATGGCCCCTGCGCTCTCCGCAGCCAGGATTCCCGATGCCCCTCGTCTCCGTTGGCCGGGAACGGGCTGAGGGGGTGGTGACCGAGCGCTACACCTACGACCCCCTGCGCCGTCTGACCGGCGTGACCGACAGCGAGGGATTCCGGGCGGTCTACGAATACGATGCCGCCGGAAACCGCACCCGGTGGTGGGCCAACGACGACCTGACCACCCAGCGGCCGCGGGACGGCTTTGAGGTCACCTACACCTACGATGCGGCGGACCAAAGGAATACGACCCCAAAACCGGCGCGGGCGGGGTGAAGCGGACGGAGTATGTTCTGGACGATCGGGACCCGGTGGTGGAATCCTTCATCTGGAACGGTCAGCGGGAGGAATTCTACCGGGGCGGGGTGGAGGCGTTCAGCCCGACGCCGATGCTGTTAGTGATGCGCCACTTCCCGGCGGGGGCGGAGGGCCAGGCCTACTGGGTTCACCTGGACGGGCGGGGGAGCGTCGCGGGGCTGACCCAGCACCAGGGCCAGAGCACGCACAACTACCGGTATGATGCTTACGGCCAGGTCCTGCCGGCCCAGGGCAACTGGACGGACCCGCACAACCATTACACCTTTGCGGGCAAAGAGTGGGATGAGCACCTGGGCCTGTATGAATTTGGCGTTCGGCTCTACGACCCCTGGGCGGGGGTATGGCTCACGCGGGAGCCGTTGCCGGGGGATGCCTGGGAGCCCCGCACGTGGCACCGGTATGGGTATGCCTTTGCGAACCCCATCAGCTACTACGATCCGTATGGGCTGCAAGTCTCGCCGCCGGAGTGCAAGCCCGGTGAGATTTGCTACACCGGAACTATGCCACTATACAATGTGCAGTTTTCTCCTTCCCTGGTGCCCGTTCCCACATCGGGTTCTCGCCTTACTCCCACAGGATCCCAACAATCATGCATCGGGGCGTATCTCTCTCCGGCACGGGAGCGACTGGTGAAACGCTACGCCACCCTTTATGGCATTCCCTGGCAGGTGCTGGCCGGTCTGCTCCAGAGTGAGATCCAGCTGGATACCACCTGGATGGATGCCATGGAGAACGCCGTTCTGTTCAGCCTCTACGTGGGTGCACATCTCCCCCTGAACCCGTCCTCCGGCTTGAGTCGCCTGGCTTTACAGGGGGTGCTGTGGGTGCGACCGAATCCGGGGCCGGGGATTGGGAATGTGCACGTTGCGACTGCCCGGAAGGTTTCGGAGTATTATGCCCTCTTTTATGGGCAGCATCCGGAGTTGCAGCTGGAGCTTCACACCCAATCGACGGCGGACATTGCCTTCGAGCTTCTATCGGAGCAGCGCAACATCCAGGTGGTGGCAGCCTATACCCGGATGCTGGCGGATTATCGCTTCGGGTCAGGGGGCGAACCCCTGCACACTCCCCATGAAGACCTTTCCCAATGGACCCTGGAAGATGCCCTCGCCATCTGGTATGGATACCGGGCGGGGGTGGAGAGGGTAAGCCCCCCGGCCAGGGGGTACGGGTTTGGGATCGTGCAATTTCAGATGAGGGGCTTGGGGGTGGGTGGATTGCTTCAGGTTGCATCTGGTGGCTTGAAGGAAGAAAGCATCTTGGGGGCTATCCCCTATTTCCAGTGCTACTTTGAACGTAGCAAGTAGGAGGGGATGATGAATTGGCGATTGGCTCTGCTTTTAGGATTTCTGGGGCTGGTTGGGATATGTTTTCTGGGGTGGGTGGCCTGTGCCTGGGTGCTGGAGGCGCCTTATCCTTGGGACTGGCCCATCCTGTATCGGATCCAAGCCCGCCTGGATCGAGATTTGCGGGAACTTCCTCAACCGGAGGGCTTCCATCTGATAATGGTGATTACCGGACGTGAGGAGGAAAGAGGGCCAACCAAAGAAGATGGTTGTTACTATGCGGGGGCTTACATCGTTTTTGGGACAACGCTTCCTGCTCAAGAGGCGATGGAGCGCTATGTGAGGGCGCTGGAGGCTCAGGGATGGCGGCTGGTGAATGCGGAGAGTTGGGAATGGTTCCTGGTCCGCGCCGAGCAGGAAGAGTTGACCATCAGCGCTCAGGGGCCGGGGCCGATTATTGAGATGGAGCCTGCATATCAACAAGCGCGGGAAAGGTTTCCCACTTTTATCTACATTACGTTGCGCTATATCCTGCCGCGGGTGAGGGGTTGTTGAAGCCCGGGAGGAATTCGACCGGGGCGGGGTGGAGGCTTTCAGCCCGACGCCGATGCTGTTAGTGATGCGCCACTTCCCGGCGGGGGCGGAGGGCCAGGCCTACTGGGTTCACCTGGACGGGCGGGGGAGCGTCGCGGGGCTGACCCAGCACCAGGGCCAGAGCACGCACAACTACCGGTATGATGCTTACGGCCAGGTTCTGCCGGCCCAGGGCAACTGGACGGACCCGCACAACCATTACACCTTCCTGGGGAAAGAGTGGGACGAGCATCTGGGCCTGTATGAATTTGGCGTTCGGCTGTACGACCCCTGGGCGGGGGTGTGGCTGACGCGGGAGCCGCTGCCGGGGGATGCCTGGGAGCCCCGCACGTGGCACCGCTACCAGTATGCGTTTGCGAACCCGATCACTTATTATGACCCGTATGGGATGCAGGCGCCGCCGCCGGTTACCCCGGTGCCGGCGCCCACGCCGCCGCCTTATACGCCAGCGCCCCGGCCCACACCGACCCCCGGGCCGTCGCCCACACCGACCCCCGGGCCGTCGCCCACGCCAACGCTTACGCCGGCTCCGCAGCCCAGGCCCACGCCGCCGCGGACGCCTACACCAACGCCGACGGCTGTGCCGGCTCCCTCTTCCCGGCCCATGCCCACTGGGGCTTCTCAGTGTCCGGGGCCGTTTACCCGTTGGCCCGACTATTGGACGTTAAATTTTTCGATAGGCTATGCTTTCGGAGGCGCAATAGGAATAGGGTTTTCGGGATACATTGATCGCTATGGACGCCTTTACGGTGCGATAGCACCGCTCAGTTTGGGTGAAGGTCTGCCTCTTCTACGTCTCCCCGCCTCAGCCAATCTCAGTGCTGGATGGTTATGCCAGGCAGATACCCCTACGGAAGAGGAGGTCCAAAGTTTCCTGACTGGTTGGGGTGCGACTATCAATTTTGGGGCCGTGATCGGGCTGGGGGTCTCGGAAAGTGGGGGGCGGAAAGCGATGCAGTTTGGGCTTTATTGGCCCCAGATAGGTGGTTCAATCGTAACTACCTACCCATTTGCAGGAATTGTGCTAAACTACAGCCGTGGTCAAGCTACGGCTGGGAACCGATTTGCTGTTGAAGCGAGTGGCTTATCTGGAAGCTCGGGTGGCCTGCCTCCAGGCAGA
>Ga0272448_1000997_pt1 | contig 39962 bp, 31 predicted proteins | sample YNPCB0191_FD_202220 | JGI IMG/M metagenome (GOLD analysis project Ga0272448, IMG submission 202220) | Hot spring sediment microbial communities from Yellowstone National Park, WY, United States - YNP-CB-019-1 | ecosystem: Environmental > Aquatic > Thermal springs > Hot (42-90C) > Sediment...
TGATCGGCAAAATAGTCCGGCAGGACGGCATCGGGTTCACCTCGTTGGTGAATCCATTTCGCCACCAAGCGCTACAATCCCTACTCAAAAGCAAACTGGTGTATTAATTTGATGGAGGATTACGGTAAGCTTGCTATCAGTTAACTATCTCTACATATTTGCGAATAGAAGGTCTCTCCCACTTCATCACAATCTCTGTTATACTGCCCCTGATTTTCAAGCAATCGGCAAGTCAAGGAGGTCGACATGAACGAGGGACAGGCGGTGTGGAAGGCACAATGGATATGGGCGGAGGGCGCGGATGATCCGCTGCTGCAGTTCGCGTATTTCCGCACCACGGTGATGGCAGCGGAGGAGAGAACGGCGCAGGTGCGGATTGGCGCGGACTCCCGTTATCGGCTGTGGGTGAACGGCATCCCGGTGGGGTCCGGACCGGCGCGGGGCACGTATGATCATCCGTATTACGATACCTACACCGTTCCGCTTCAACAGGGGATGAATACGTTGGCAGTGAAGGTGGAATACTATGCCATCTGGGGCGGCGGATTCTTCAATTCTGTGCAAGGCGGGCTGCTCTGCGAGGTGGAGGCAGACGGCGAGGTGCTGACCGCCACCGGCACGGAGTGGAAAGCCATGGCCTCCACCGCCTACTCGCTGCTGCAAGGCGTCAATATGCTCTACCTGGAGCATTTCGATGCGCAACTCGAGCCGGACGGATGGGAACAGCCGGGATTCAATGACGCCGCTTGGCCGGCCGCGGTGCTGCCTGAGCCGTTGCGCCTGCCGTCCCCCGCTGCATGTCACCCTCGCCCCATCCCGCTGCTGACGGACAAGCGATTATCGCCGGCACGCCTGCTGGATGCTGGACGTTGTGTGGACGCGGACACCCCGGACCTGGCTGGCATCCGCGATATCGCCATGAGCCTGTGGCGCTGCACGCTGGAGCCGCTGCCGGACGGCTGGATCACCCCTGCGCCTGTAACCCATGCATCGTGGCCAGGCGAACCGCTCACCATTCACCTGCCGCCACAGCAGGCGGTCTATCTCACGCTGGATTTCGGCGCCGAGACGCTGGCCGCACCGGAGGTGGATGTTATCGGCCCCGCCGGTATCTTGCTTGATCTGGGCTACAGCGAGGTATTGGACGACAATCGCGTGGCTACCCGCTGGCAGCGCCACGATTACGGCGAACGCATCGTTCTGCGCGACGGTCATACCTTCCACCGCATCAACCAGCCGCGCGGCTTCCGCTACCTGATGGTGCGGCTGGCTAATCCGACCATCGTGCCCGCCATCGTGACGATGAACGATCTCGCTGCCTACGAGACCATCTATCCTGCCGTGCCGTGCGGCACCTTCCAGTGCAGCGACTCGCGACTGGAGGCCATCCACGCGCTCTCCACACGTACGCTAAACCTCTGTATGGAAGATGTCTACACCGATTGTCCCTGGCGGGAACGCCGGCTATGGCTGGGCGACCTGCAGGTGGAAGCGCTCTTTGGTTATTATGCCTTCGGCGAAACCGCGCTGGCACGCAAATGCCTGCTGGAGTATGCGGACAGCGTGACGCCGGACGGCTGGCTGCCCGGCTTTATCCCGGAGGCGCGGCCCAACAATTATCCCACCTGGGCCATGCGCTACCCGGTGGCCGCCTGGGAGTATTATTTGTATACCGGCGATGCCAGTGTGCTCCCGAAATTCACCAGCACGGTAGAGCGCGTGATGAGCTGGCTGCATGGTTATGAGAACGCCGACGGTCTGCTGGAAAACCTGCCCGGCTGCCTCTTCGTCGATTGGAACCTGCTCGATGTCGCCGGTCATGCCGACGGCGCACTGCAGGGGTGGTACCTGGAAGCGTTGCAGCATAGCAGTTTGCTGATGAACGCCATCGGCAATGAGACAGCAGCGGGTGTCTATGCCGGACGTGCCGACCGCCTGTGCGAAGTGCTGGCGCAGTTATACTGGGAGCCGTCACGCGGAGCCTTCCGCAAGTTCCGGCCCAATAGCCCGCAACGTCCCGCCAATGCTGATCCGTTGCTCATCGGTCAGCATGAGAACGTACAATTTCCCTTGCTCGGTATCGGCACGCCGGTAATGCGCCAATCCGCGCTGAACGCCATTCGCGGCGCCACCGGCTACGCCTTGCCCAACCTGGGCGGTTATCAGTGGGAACATCTGGACCGCCATGCCGGCAGCTATCTCGGCGCGGACGTCTGGCTGATCGGTTCGCCTTTCTGGTCGCTCTTTGCGCTGCAGGCGCTGTTCGAAGCCGGGGAAACCGACACAGCGCTGATGTATCTGCGCATCTGCTGGGGCATGATGCTGCACAACGGCGCCACCTCCTGCTGGGAGATGTGGGACCGCCACACCACCCACTGCCACGGCTGGAGCGCCGCTCCGGCCTTCATCCTGCCCGCGTATATCCTCGGCGTGCGCCCCCTCACCCCCGGCTTCACCCGCTTCACGGTGGCCCCGCAACTGGGCGATCTTGCCTGGGCAGCGGGTTCCATTCCCACGCCTCACGGAGTTATCACCCTGTGTGCTGAACGACAGGCTGATGGTGTCATGGTGAAAATTTCTGTTCCTGATGGCACGGAAGGGATAGTTCGCACTGCGGACGGTGAGCGGATATTGACGCCTGGTGAACATGAAGTAACAGGGATTCGATCTAGGTAGCAGTTTCTTATGCCCCTGCTCTTACTCATGCTCAGATAAGCGACCCCAGTGCTTTTGAGCATGAGCAGGAGTAAGAGCAGGAGTATGAATTGCTATACCATGTCCCGCTTCCCCCGATAAGCCTGCGGCGTCATGCCCATGATGCGTCGGAATTGGCGGGTGAAGTAGTTGCTGTCGTGGAAGCCGACGTGGAAGGCGGCCTCGGCCACTGTGCAGGCGCCTGCGCGCAGCAATTCTGCCGCGTGCAGCACGCGCAGGCGGAGCAGATATTCGATAGGGGTGCTGCCGGTTGCCTGGCGGAAGACGCGGAAGAGGGTACTCTTCGACATGCAGGCCCGCGCCGCCAGCGCCTCCAGCGAGATCTCTTCGGTGTATTGGCTCTCCAGGTAGCTGATCACCTCGCTGATGCCCACCAGCGGAGAGTGGATGCGGCTGTCGCGCCGGTTGGCGTAGCTGCGCGCCAATGCGCCGATGATCTGCATGAATAGCGCGGTGGCGAGGAATTCAAATCCCGGCTGCCGCGCCTCCAATTCGCCGCGCAGGCGCGCGATGAGCCGCGACAACTCGGACAACTCCTCCACCGTCAACCGCAGCCGGCTCTGGAAGCGGTGGCGCTCGCGATATTCTGGCTCCAGCAGGAAAAACGCGTGATAGCCAGGCAGCTTGCGCATCTCCTGCACCGGCAGCGGCAGGTCTTCCATGCGAAAGAGGATATTCACCAGCGAGAGGCGGCCCGTATCGCGATACCCATGTGCCTGCGCCCGCGTGATGATGAACGCATCGCCGGCTTGGATCTCATACACCTCATCACGGGTGAAATGCGTTCCGCGCCCGCCGGTGATGATTACCAACTCCTCAAAGATGTGCGCATGCAGCTCAATGGGATCCTGCGGGTCCATTCCGGCGATTGTGAGGGGAAACTCATCGGCGAGCAAAGGATATTTGAAAAGCTGTTCCATACGATGCCTTCTGGAATGTTGGAAATATTGTGCGAATATCTGGGAAGATTGTCAAGGCTTCCCGGTGCTGCAGCCGGTAATCTATAGGTGTTGTGTGGGAGTTTGGGAGTGTGGGGGTATGGGAGTTCTGTTACTGCAACCTTTCACTTGGATATTTCACCGCTTTCTTGTGTGAGTGAATGGCAACTAAATCGCTGACGATACACTGAGGGCACTTGAGATATAGGGAGCGAGTTATAGCACTCCCACACCCCCATACTCCCACACAGCACACTGCGATTATCGTACGCAGTTCCCACAAATAATTCGTGGCATTAAGAGAGGTTCTATTATGGCACTGACCTTCCTGGATGAGTTCGCGCAGCCCGGTGCGGCGTATCGTGGCAAGCCGTTCTGGGCGTGGAATGGCAAGTTAGAGCCCGACGAGCTGCGGCGGCAGATCCGTGTGATGCAGCGCATGGGGCTGGGGGGATTCTTCATGCATTCGCGCGTGGGGCTGGATACCGACTACCTGTCCGATGATTGGTTTGCTTGTGTCGATGCCTGCATTGACGAAGCGAAGCAGTTGAAGATGGAGGCCTGGCTCTACGATGAGGATCGCTGGCCCTCCGGCGCAGCCGGCGGCCTGGTGACGCAAGACCCGCGTTATCGTATGCGCAGCCTGATGGTGCATACACTCACCGATGCGAGCGACTTGACCTGGGACGAAGACACGGTGGCAGTCTTCACGGCAAAGATCGACGACGATCAAGCGACCGATGTCATGCAGCTCGCCACGGGGACACAGCCGGACTCGCTGGCGCCCGGACAGGTGATCGTCAAATTCGTGGTGGAACTGGCAGGATTAACGCCCTGGTATAACGGCTACACCTACCTGGATACGCTGAACCATGAGGCGGTACGCGAATTTATCCGGGTGACGCATGAGGCCTATCTGGCACGCTGTGGGGAGCATTTCGGCAAGTGCGTGCCTGGCATCTTCACCGATGAGCCAAATTACGGCACGATGCAGACCGGTGACATCCTTACCGGTCAGCCGAACTGCGGGATAGTCTGGACCGGCGCATTGCCGGCGACGTTCGCCCAGCGCTATGGGTACGATCTGATCCCACACCTCGTCGAATTGATTTTCGATGTGGATGGGCAACAGGTCTCACAAGCACGCTATCATTACCATGATTGCGCTACCTTCCTCTTCGTTGATGCCTTCGCCCGACAGATCGGCGAATGGTGCGCTGCGCAGGGGATTGATTTTACCGGGCACGTGCTGGCGGAAGATTCGCTGTCCGACCAGACGAATGTGGTGGGTAATTGCATGCGCTTTTATGAGCATATGCAGGCGCCGGGCATGGACTTGCTCACGGAGCACTGGCGCATCTTCAATACCGCCAAGCAGGTGTCCTCGGCGGCGCGGCAATTCGGGCGCAAATGGCGACTGACGGAAACTTACGGCTGTACCGGTTGGGATTTTCCCTTCGCCGGGCACAAGGCGCTGGGCGACTGGCAGGTGGCGCTTGGCATCAACCTGCGCTGCCAGCATCTCTCCTGGTACACCATGCAGGGAGAAGCGAAACGCGATTATCCCGCCGCTATTTTCTACCAGTCGCCCTGGTGGGAATATTATGCGAAGGTAGAAGACTACTTTGCGCGTATTCTGGCCGTGATGACGCGTGGCAGTGAAGTGCGTGATCTGCTGGTGCTGCATCCGGTGGAGAGCATGTGGCTGCTCTGCAAACGCAACTGGCTCAATAACCTGGCACGACATGCATATGACCAGATGTTCACCAAGCTCAGCGAGACACTGCTGGCCGGTCATGTTGATTTCGATTTCGGCGATGAAGAACTGCTGTCTCGTCATGGCTCTGTGCGCATGCAGCACGGCATGCCGGAACTCGTAATGGGCGAAGCGGCATATCGCGTGGTGCTGGTGCCCCCGATGACGACCATGCGCGCGAGCACACTGGCGCTGTTACAGGCATTTCGACAAGCCGGTGGCCAGGTGGTCTTCGCCGGAGAGCCGGCGGCGTATGTCGATGCCCAGCCGTCAACGGCGGTTGGCGATTTCGCCGTGCGTTGCGTCACCGGCGTGCCGGCCAACGGACCAGTGCTCGTTACTGCCGTGGAAGGCACCTGTCGCCGCATCTCAATCACTGATTCTCATGGTCAGGAATTGGCACCGGCGCTGTACCTGCTGCGTGAAGATGCGGATGCGTATTACCTGTTCGTCTGCAACACCGGCGATGATTTCGCCAATGGTCGGCCGTTCATGGATGACAAGCTGGTGCGTGAGCGCACGACGGCGCTGCCGGACGTGATGATTCGCGGGTTTGCCGACTGTGCCGGCACCCCATTACTGCTGGACCCGGAGACCGGCAATGTCTCCGTCACCGATGCCGTGTATTCTAACAGCGGTTGGGAGATTCGCACCGCGTTGCCGGCGCTGGCTAGTCGGCTGTATGTGATCCCCCGGCAGGCGGTCGCGCTGGACGATTTCACACCCGTTGCCACACTGCAGACCATGCGCACTGAAACGCTTGCCCCGGAGCGCTGGCCGATCCTGCTCACCGAACAGAACAACCTGGTACTCGACCGCCCGCGCTACCGGATCGGCGAAGGCGCCTGGCAGCCGGAGACCGAGATTCTGCGCGTGGATCGCGCGGTGCGCGCAGCGATGGGCGTTCCGGCGCGCGGAGGCAACATGGTGCAGCCGTGGATGGCGCGCCGCACCGAGCGTGAGGAGCAATCGAGCGCGGTGACGCTGGCGTATGCCTTCACCGCCGATACACTGCCCTCCGGCGCGCTCTACCTGGCACTGGAACAACCGCAGACTTTCTGCATAATGCTCAACGGTCAACCGGTATCCACCGATGCCGATGCCGGGTGGTGGGTGGATCGCTCGTTGCGCCTGCTCCCGCTGAACCCGGCGTTCTTGCATCTCGGGGAGAATGCACTGCTCCTGGAGTGTGATTACCGGGAGAGCCATTCCGGGCTGGAGATCATGTACCTACTCGGGCAATTCGGGACGAAGGTGCAGGGAGAGCGCGTGAGCATCACCACACCACCCACTGCCCTCACCCCGGGTGACTGGTGCGCACAGGGGCTGGCGTTCTATTCCGGTAACGTGGTCTACCAGCAGCCACTTCCGCCTATTACGCTGGCGCCCGGTGAGCGCATTTTCGTACAGATACCTGCATATCGCGGTATCGGTGTGCGTGTGCTGGTCAACGGCACTCCAGCCGGCATCATCGGTTGGGAACCGAACGAGGTAGAGATCACTCATCTGGTCAGCACCGAGCCCATGTTGCTCCAGATCGAGGTTATCGGCCACCGCCGCAACTCCCACGGCCCGCATCACCTGACTGAGCAATGGCCAGTATGGACAGGCCCGGGCGAATACCAGGCCGATGGCGACCGCTGGTTCGAAGGCTATCAACTCGTCCCGTGCGGATTAATGGTCGCACCACAATTGGTGATTAAGCAGTAATCAATCTCTCCGGGTGATGCAGCACGCATGACGCTCTCTATCGGGCGTGGCTTCATGCATCACCCGGATCAAACAGCCTTATACAGGCTTGCTCTCTCACACGCAGCACGGTACAATATGCGTGATGTTCCTGACTCTGTGTAAATGTAAAATTCATCGGGCGACCGTGACCGAGGCGAACCTGAATTATATCGGCAGCATCACCATTGCGGCTGATCTGATGCAAGCAGCCGGCATCGTGCCGTATGAGCGTGTGCAGGTGGTTAACCTGAATAATGGCTCGCGCATCGAAACCTATGCCATCACCGGTGAGGCCGGCAGCGGGGTGATTTGCATGAACGGGCCCGCGGCCTACCATGCCGCCCCCGGCGATCTGGTCATTATTATGGCCTACGCGATGATGACTCCGGAAGAAGCGGACGGCTGGCACCCGACGGTGGTTTTCGTCGATGCGCACAACACGATATCACGCATCAGTCAGGAAGAACTTCCGCTCACTACGGGATAAGTAAAAAGGAGAGACAGGGAAAGAGGCGGTTGCTGTTTCGCCGCGCCGCAAACGGGAATGGCTACCTGAGCAAACGGGTAAACCCGGCTGTCCTTTCACCCAGACCGATCTCTCCGATTTTGTTATGCCTTGCTCTGTCCAATTGTTTCTTCCACCCCGTTTATGTTGTTTTTTGCCTTTTCCTTTTTCCTTCCGTTTGCCTTTTATCGGTTGCAGGAACTTACACCCCGGACGGCGTATCAAAAAAGCGGATGAATAACGACCGCTAGAGGTAAATTGCATGTCCACATTGAACATCGTCTTTGATATCGGCGGGATGCGTTTCCGCAGCAGCATTATCGATGAGAACGGGAACCTGGACTCGCCGGTAGTGTTCGATTCCCCGAGTCATCCGGATGACATTGTCGAAAACATTCAGCGTGTTGTCGAGAGTTACGCGACAGTGGCCACCAATCCGGTCGTCGGTATTGCGCTGGGCGGCATGGTCGAGAAGAACGGCCTGGTAACCTCCGGCTCGATGAACATGGTGGATTTTCCGCTGGCAGAGCGCCTGGCCCTGCGCTGGCCGGTGGTGATCATGAACGATGCGAAAGCGGCCGCGCTGGCGGAAATGGCCTATAACCCTCGTATCATCGATCGCACCAGTTTCCTGCTGATGACGCTGTCCATGGGCATTGGCGGCGGCATCATTATCAATGGCAATGTGTACGAAGGGCATTCGGGCACCGCGGGTGAGGTAGGGCACCTGCAGATTGACCGTGGCCTCGATTGTTACTGCCGGCTTGGGCACCGCGGCTGCCTCGATTCACTGGCCAGTGGACGGGCACTGGACAACCGTTTGAAAAGCCTCTGGCGCGAAGGTCACTGGACGCAATACACGAAAGAAGTGACCATTCGTGATCTTCCCCAGCTCCTCGCCGAAGGCGACGGCATGGCCCAGCGCCTGATTCGTGAGGCAGGACAATGGATCGGCGTCGGCATCATGCAGATCATCCGCGTGCTGGACCCATGCGAGATCGTCTTTAAAGGTTACGTCGCCACCGAACTGTGGGAGTATCTCGAGCCGAATATCTCCTATGTGCTTGGTACGTACGAGCGGAAGATCCCGTTGTCACTTTCCTCACTGGGCGAGAATGTCGGCCTCATCGGCATGGGCATCGCGGCGCAACGGTTGCGCGGACAATTGGCGAAGGCGTAATCAGTTCGCAACATGAATCAACAAAGGGACGGGGTAACCCGTCCCTTTGTTTCAAATCAGCAGGATTCCCGAAGGAGCGTTCAGATGTCTACTTCACAGACACCTCGTTTTATCCAGGTTGGCACCGGCGGTTTCGGCGGCTACTGGTGCCATCAGGTGCTGCCCCGGCTGGTGCAGATGGGCAAGGCGGTGCCGGCGGCGGCTGTCGATATCAATCCAGATAATCTGAAAAACGCGATGGGCGGTTACGGCATCAACGAAGACCGGTGCTTCACCTCCGCGGAGGAAGCCTTCGCAAAGGTTGAGGCGGATTTTACCATTATTGTCGTGCCGCCGGCACACCATGAAGCGATTGTTGACCTCGCGCTCGCACATGACATGCACATTCTCAGCGAAAAACCGCTGGCGGATACGATGGAAGCCAGCGCGCGCATTTACCGCAAAGTGACCGGTGCTGGCAAGAAAATGGCGGTGACCATGAGCCATCGCTTTGATCAGGACAAGCAGAGTCTCGAGCGGCTGATCAAATCCGGCGTGTATGGCAAGCTGGATTACCTGGTGGGGCGCAACACCTGGATGTGCCGCCATTTCCCGTCGTGGGGCGCCTTCCGCTATTCCATCCCCGATCCCTTGCTGATTGAAGGTACTGTGCACCATTTCGATATCATGCGCTCGCTGACCGGTTCCAATGCGAAGACGGTCTACGCCAACACCTGGAACCCCTCCTGGAGCGACTTCGCCGGGGATTCCCAGGGGATGATCATTGTGCAGATGGAGAACGGCGTGCGCGTAATGTATGAAGGCGCGAAGTCGAACGCCTCGCAGCTCAACGGCTGGTGCCAGGATTACTGGCGCGCGGAATGCGAACAGGGGACGTTGATTCTCGACAACCGGAAACTCAGCGTGATGAGCGGCGCGGTGAACCAGAACGCCACTATGCAGGAAATACCGCTGGCGGAGCAGCCTGCCTGGATGAACCCGTGGCTGGCGGAGCTGTTCGTCGACTGGCTGACAGGCGGACCGGAACCACCGAACACGCTGGAGGACAACATCCAGTGCATCGCATTACTCTTCGCCGCCATCGAGAGCGCGCATACCGGCCAGGTGGTGGATGTGCAGGAATATCTGGCACGGCACCTGGCAGCGATTTCAGTGTGAATTGGATTCAGGTTGCTATTATCACCACCGGGTGCAGTATAATAGTCGAGAAGTGTGTGAACAAGAGTTGACAAATTGGATCATGCGGCGCGGCGAGGAATTAGGATTCGATGCGGTCGGCATCACTGCAGTAGTCCCGATGGATCCGGCGCCGTTTCGCGCCTGGCTGGAGGCGGGGTATGCAGCGGAGATGGGTTATCTCCACCGGCATCTGCCGCTCCGCGCGGACTTGCGCGCCGTGTTGCCGGGAGCGCACTCGGTGATATGCGTGGCGGTGAGCTATCCTGGGGGCACGTGTCCCAACTGGAAGTCGGGACGACTCACGGGCTGGAAGCCTGTGCCACATGTGGCGCATTATGCGCGAGGCGCAGATTATCATGATGTTGTGGCTGTGCGGTTACAACAACTCTGGCACGAATTGCAGGAGCGGCATCCGGATGCTGCCGGGCGCGTGTTTGTCGATGCCGGACCATTGCCGGAGCGCGAATTGGCGCGGCGGGCCGGGGTGGGGTGGGTCGGCAAGCACGGCTGCCTCATTCACCCGCGCCTGGGCTCGCGCTTCGTCCTCGGGGAAATCCTGACCACGCTGGAACTGGCGCCGACCTCACCGCTCTCCGGCTCCTGTGGCAAGTGCCGCCGCTGCCTGGATGCCTGCCCCACCGGGGCATTGCTCGCCTCGGGCGTGGTCGATGCGCGCCGCTGCCTGTCATACCTGACAATCGAGCATAAAGGGCCCATCCCGCGCGAGTTACGCACCGCTGTTGGGACGCGCCTGTTCGGCTGTGACAGTTGCCAGGATGCCTGTCCGCATAATCGCCATACATATGCGGGGGCGTTAATGGAGCCGGCGGCGGATCTTCTCGCGCCTGACCTGTGCAACCTACTGGAGATGACGCCTGCCGCGTTCAAAGCGCGCTTCCATGGCACTCCGCTCGCACGGGCAAAGCGCCGCGGCGTGCTACGCAACGCCTGCGTGGCCCTGGGGAATGCGGGAGAAGAGACGGCGATTCCCACCCTGGAGCACGCATTATGCGATGCCGAACCACTGGTGCGCGGTCACGCGGCCTGGGCGTTAGGGCGGCTAGGGGGCCGGGAAACCTTGCGAGCGGCACTCGAAGCGGAAGCAGACCCGCAGGTGCGCGAGGAGATCGTACTTGCGAGCAACGGGGTGGGGGAGTCGGATACTATTACTCCCTCCCCCCCATACTCCCAAACTCCCATACAATGAACCTACGCCGGTTTCTGCGCGCCGATGCGTTGTTTCAACTCTTTATCCATGCTGCGCTGCATCGCTTCGATGCTGATGACGCTCTCAAACGGATAATCCAGCTCTTTGCATGCGGCTTGCAGGTCTTCGAACCCCGCGCGCTTCGCCTGTTGTTCGAGCCATTCGAGGATATCCGGCTGCAGGCGGATAGGCCCGCTCGGACGCTGCGATACCATGCGCGGCGTGACATGAGCACCAGGGGCAGCATGCCGTTCGCGCGGCGCATCCACCACACGACCTTCGTCAAGCTCCGGGTCTAACTCGGTGCCGAAGCCGGATGCAGCCAGCGCGCGCCCGATGGCGCCGGTCTCCGCCTTCTCGACATAGTCAAAGAAGTTGGCGGCGTTTTCCGTCTTCGTCCCCTGCCCGAGAATATGGCCGTCAGCGTCACGCACCGTGGCGTGGAATCGCGCGTAACCATACACTTTCCCGCCGCCTTTCGTGAAGGGACGGTCGAGATCAACGCAGGCTTCTTGCGTCTCGATGGTGCCATTCGGATGCACCGTGCGGAACCATTTGACGCGAGCGGCAACAGGAAGGTAATCCTTGCCTTTCAGATCAATGGTGTAATCAGATGGGATAAATTCACGCTTCTCAGTCATGCCAAATACTCACTTTCTTCGTAAAAATCACGTCCAAATGCTGTATCACTTCGGGATCCCAGATTGCGAACGCCAACATAAGATCTCTTTGAAATACCCAATACACAAATTTCGTGGCGTGCGCAGATACTTGCATATACCCGTAATCCCAGTGTAACAAACGCATGTTTATAAAGCAAGAAGTAAGTGCACACGCTCATGCTTTTCATGTTCATGCCGGAGAAACCGCTGCCGGTAATGCATTTTCGCGTTCCGACCCTGTAGAAGAAGTTGGGTTGCGCGGGTCAAGACACCACGCACCAAATGAGCACGCTTTCTGAACAGAAAAGAGTGGCACCTGTGGGGAAAGTGCCACTCGAATATCCTCGTCATGAGTGGCCAAAGATCAGCCACAGGATAAGGATGAGTAACAGTAACCCTGGGAGGCTGAATGCCCAGGCTGCTCGCACCAGAAACGCCACAACGAGCGCCACGAGCAGCAGCACGATAAGCAGGTATAGCATAAGGCTCTCTCCTCGTCGGCATTCCGTTTGTCCTGCCACCAGGCAGGCATGTCAATCCCGCATCCCATGGATATGATACCTTCTCTCAGCATATCCCGCCGGTCCAACAGATAAAAGTGGCCTATGTTGCCGATCACGACGTCGTGCATACAACGTGGTAAATTATCTCCAATAAGCTATACATGCCTGTGAAAAGTCATTTGCGTGCAGGCAAATATTTCCGTTGCCGTCCGTTGACGCTTATCGCCGGGTAAGTTATACTTCCAACCATGCGACGAACAGTATCCGTAACCGCCCCGTCTCGAATTGATTTCGGCGGCGGCACACTTGATATATACCCACTCTACCTGTACTTCGACGGTGGGATGACGATTAATGCGGCGATCGATCTTGGCGCCGAAGTGCGGATCAAAGCACGCGATGATGAGCGCATCGTGATCAAGTCCATCGACACCGGCGCCGCATTAGAATGTGAGTGTGGTCTCGATGGCATGCCCCTGGAGGGGGGATGTGCGCTGATTGCGCGCACACTCCGTTTCTTCCGCCCGCAGGGTGGCCTGGAAGTGACGACGAAGCTGCTCCCTCCACTCGGTTCCGGACTGGGGGCTTCCTCGACGCTGTTCATTGCGCTGGCCCACGGCTTGATGGCGTATAATAATGTCTCGCTCGATCCGATGCGCATCATCCGCATCTGTAATAACCTGGAAGCGCAATTGATGGGATTGCCCGCGGGAATGCAGGATTATTTCCCGCCCACCTTCGGCGGCATCAATACCGTACATTACGACCTGGAAGACACCTGGGTCGAAAACATGGACCCCGATGGCCACTTCCTCGACGAATTGCAACAGTACGTGCTGGTCACCTATACCAATATCACCCACCATTCCGGCACGACCAACTGGGGCAAAATGCGCAACTACTTCGACGGCATTCCCCAGACTGTGGAAAGCCTGCGCCGCATCAAGCACACTGCGGTCGAGTTTTACTCCGCATTCCAAGCTCGGGATATTCATCGCATCGCCGATCTGCTGAACGAGGAATGGGAAAATCGCAAAGGCCTATCCGATGGCGTGACCACGCCGGAGATCGACCGCATGCTGGAAGCCGCGCGCAAGGCCGGAGCCTGGGCCAACAAGCTGTGCGGCGCCGGCGGCGGCGGGTGCCTGCTCACCATTGTCCCGCCGGAAGCGCGCGAGGCGGTACTGCATGCCCTGGAAACCTCCGGTGCCAGCGCCCTGGATACCCGGCTGGTACAGCAAGGTGTACAGGTGAAAGTGGAAGCGGAATAACTCATTTGCTCCCCGGATGATTTCGTATCTCCGGGGAGCACTATCTTACTCCCATTCAGCTACCACCCGTCACGGATTCCGGCGGATATGGTAGATGCCTTCCTTTTCGTAATAATCAAAATTCTCGGGCAATAACAACGTCAGTGCGTCCTTAAAGTTCAAATCAGCGGCACGTACGGAGATAATCTCGCCGGGCTCGTCATCAAGTACGAATGCGCGTCCGGCCTGACGAAAGAAATCATCCAGCGCCTGGTGGAGATCGGCATCTTTCAAGTTCAGATCAAAGAGCATATTCGGATCGGCCATCTCACTCACCTCAACCGGAGCATTCCCGCGAAGACGCAGGGATTACGCACGAGGATGTCGTTGAGGGCAGGCATCCCGGTTGCATTTTACACACGCTGGCGCGGGAAAGCGGGATTCCGGGCGGGAATCCATGAACTATCAGTTGGGCATGTGTGTACACACATGCCCCGTGGATGCTGTGCGTGCCCGCTCAACATCCCGCCCTCCGTAATTTGAAAGGGGCAGCCTGGTGACGGATGATCTCCGTGAAGATATTATCGATTCGAAAGTCGCCTTTCAGGGGCGATTGTTGACGCTGCGGGTGGATACCGTCCGCCTGCCGGATGGGCACGTTACGACGCGTGAGGTGGTGGCGCATCCCGGCGCGGTCGCTATGGTGCCCCTGCTCGACCACGACCACGTGCTGCTGGTGCGACAATGGCGTACCGCGGCCGGTCGCGCGTTGCTGGAGATCCCCGCCGGCACATTAGGCCCAGGCGAAGACCCGCACGCCTGCGCAGAGCGCGAATTGATGGAAGAGGTGGGCTATCGCCCACAAACCCTCCTCCCCCTCTGTGCCACCTTCCTGGCCCCCGGGTACAGTACGGAGAGACTGCATCTCTTTCTTGCCGAAGACCTGGTGCCTGAACGCCTGGAACACGATGAGGATGAGCGTATCGAAGTGGTGTCCCTCACCTGGCAAGAGGTGGACGAGCTGCTGTTGCGTGGCGAATTCGCGGATGCCAAAACGTTGTCCGGCTTGTTATTGGCGCAGAAGCTGTTGCGACGGCGGGCAGAGGAAGAGCAGGTGTAGACCCCGCATCCTCCGGGAAGGATGTGGAATAATGAGTATGGCTCGCTACTCCGGATAATGAAGGTTATGCGTTCTCTGGACTAGAATGATATACTCTAACTCTGCTCACGAGGTTTCGACATGCCCGGACGTCTGATTGCGTTGATGACATTGCTCCTGTGTGCCAGTGCCATGTCGTTGGCGGCTCCTCCCGCACAGTTGGAAGCGATCATCAATCGGCGCATCGCCGATCCGGCATTACAAGGCGCGCAGGTCGGCATCCTGGTGCAGTCGTTGGATAACGGAGATATCTGGTATGCCCGTAATGCCGATGCCTCGTTCATCCCAGCATCCAACGCAAAAGTGATCACGGCTATCCTGGCACTCGAATACCTGAGACCGGAATATCGCTTCACCACGCGCCTGCTGACTGCCGGCACGATCACCGACGGCGTGCTGCAAGGCGATCTCTACCTGCAGGGTGGGGGAGATCCCTCGCTGACCGGGGAGGAACTGCGGGCGATGGCACATGCGCTGGCCATGGGGGATCCGGCCAGGCACATCCCGCCGATCCACCAGGTGAACGGACGGCTTCTTCTCGATTGCTCGTTTTTTCCTCGTTCCGGGCCACTCGTCAATGCAGACTGGGAGGCGGGCGATCTCCCCTGGTATTATGCGGCGCCCGCCTGCGCGCTCTCCTGCCATCGCAATGCCGTTACCGTCACCGTGCGCGGCACCGCAGCCGGTCAGCGTCCACAAGTGATCACCACACCGGACACCGGCCTTTTCAACATCCGCAACCATGCCATGACCAGCGCGCACGTCAATACCGGTGCCGTAGAGGTATCGCGGAGTGGCAGCGTGATCAGCGTCGCCGGCAATGTGGCTCCGGGCGTTGAGTTGGAAGAACGCCTCAGCGTGCCGAATCCTGAACGTTTCACCGGCGAGCAACTGCGCAACGCCTTGCGCGCGGAAAATATCTCGACCAGCGAGATGACCGATAGTGCGGCGGATGCGAAGCAGTGCACCGTGCTGGTCGAACACCGTTCCTTGCCGTTGGCCGATCTGGTCGTCACCATGCTGAAGGAAAGTGATAATCACTTCGCCGAACAGTTACGCTGGACGCTGCTTTCGCTGTACAGCCGTGAAAGACCGTTAGACGAACGATACGAGGCGATGCTGCGAGATTTTTCGGCGCACTCCGGCTTGCCATTTAACGGACTCACCCTGGTTGATGGATCGGGCTTATCACGACATAATCGCGTTTCGCCATACGCCATGGTACGCATGCTCACCTATATGGCGCTCTCGCCGAATTATGCAACGTTCTACCAGGCACTGCCGGTGGCTGGGGTCGATGGCACGCTGCGGAAGCGCATGACCGATGGCCCGGCCTGCACGAATTGCCATGCGAAGACCGGCACCATGCGCGGTGTTTCGGCATTATCCGGCTATCTGCATAACGCACAGGGGGAGCGGCTGGTCTTCTGCATTTTCGTCAACGGGTACAGCCGTGGCGCAGCCGTGGCACGCCGGCTGCAGGACGATATCGTGGAGGAATTGGCCGGGTGTTCTTCCGTGCCATCAACGCGTGGAAATCAGATCGCGCACCACTGATCCTACTTCGCGCGCGGTCCAGAGGATCCGTAACGGCCATTGCCGGTTGCGCTGACAGTCGCGAGCGGGGCTGGGGTAAGCGGTGATGCCCACCAGCTCGAAGTCGCGCCGCCCACGCCACAGGTGATACGGGTCGCTTGATCTTCGTCGCGAAATGGCGGTGATACAGCGCGACGGCATGCCGGGTCCGCGCCACCAGGCTGTCACCGGGCCGCCAGTATTGATCGAAGCCCGACCCGAGCACAATAATCGCCTGTGCCGGCTGCGCCCGATCAACCTCGCCATAGAGATTCAGGAAAAGACCCAGACCGATGCAAACCGTGAAAAACAGGATGACCACCCCGATGAGCACGCGCATGATCCTGCGCAAGTGTGACGGGGTGGGGGAAGCCGGGACGTCATCGCGTTGTGGCACCAGTGGGGTCTCCTTCATAGCGATTGCGTAAATATTCAGTGCGAACAGGCTGATTCCTTCCCGGAGAGCGCCGATATTATTTCGCAGGTGAGGCTGACCAAATGAAAACACCCTGCATGATCATGCAGGGTGTGAAATCTTTGGTGCCGAAGAGAGGAGTCGAACCTCCACGGGGGAACCCCCACTTGGTCCTGAACCAAGCGCGTCTGCCATTTCGCCACTTCGGCACGTGACGAGAATAATAATAGCGTAACCGCAGATGGCTGTCAATACTTTTCGGTACCTGATGAGGCTGAATTCATGCGAAAATCACTTATCATCCTCACATCGACCGAGTCGTCTGTATGAGAGTTGGCTTTCGCCGTGTCTCAAAACAAGCTACAATGGGTAGAGTGTGATACGAAGGCTACAGAGCACATGCCACGCATCACCTTCGCCATAAATTCTCGAACGTTTGTGTTCTTTGTGCTCTTTTGAGGCCATCCAACAAATCAGGAGAAGATTGCCGATGAAACGATTTCTCATTACGCTCGCTGTGCTGGCGGTTGTACTGGGTGGAGTGTATCTCTGGTGGCAGATGAAGGCGACGGAGATCATCACCGCACAGGTGCACTCGATGGCACGCGGGATGTTTGTGAACGGCGACGCGTTGCAGGTAGAGAACAAGCCGGTGAAGATGCTGGGACTGCGTCAGGCGCGCGTGCCGCAGTTGGTCATCACCGGGAAGGACTTGGAGCTGCGCAACGGCGGAAAGATTGCGAGCGCCAAATTGGTATTGCAAGACCTGGATGTCAGTGGCCCACCGTTCCACTTCAGCGGCGTCGGCAGCGGGTATTGTATGGTGACCGCCACCGACAAAGATGTGACCGCGTATATGCAGAAACGCGATATCGGCCTGCCGGGCGGCAAGCTGAACATCCTCTTTGTCGGCTTCTCGAAGCAAAACGGCGCATTATTGAAAGGCGAGGGAGTAGTGAAGCTGCCGTTTGTGAAGGAGCAGCACTTTCCCATCACCGCCACCGGCAACCTGGTGCCGTCCAGCAAAGTCGGCCAGGTGGATTTCCGCGTGCATGACGTGAAGGTGGATAAGCTCTCGATAGGGGTGAAGCAGGTCACCGATGCCATCGGCATCGTGAACCCGGTGATCGACATCTCCGATTGGCCGCTCATCACCGATATCAAGCAGGTGAACACCGGCAACGGCACCATTCAGTTCAAAGCGCAAATCACCGGCGTCCGCCCGTCCCTGCTTCCCTGATGGTGGGTTTCCGGCTATAATTGATCGTTTGTAATTCAACCCAAAGTCACGAAGTACATGAAGAGATAATGTAATCCTCTTTGCGTGCTTCGTGTCTTTGTGGTTCAATCAACTGATGTTTTGTCACCGGGAGTAAGATGGACCGCGATCTGCAATTTGCCAGCCAATTCGAGGCTATTGCCCCGTATTATGACGAAGTGATGTCTGTGGTGCCGTATCGGCAGTGGGTGCAGTACTTGCGCCGCTTGCTCAAGCGCTATGGCTGGAAGCCGCGGCATGTGCTGGATCTCGCCACCGGCACCGGTTCAGTGGCGCTGTTGCTGGCGGAAGAGGGCTACAAGGTCACCGGCGTCGATCTCTCCGAGCAAATGCTCGTGATGGCACGCAAGAAAGCAATCGAGCGCAACCTGCAAAACGTCACGTTTCTTCAACAGGATGCCACGCGCCTGGATCTGCCGCAGGAGTTCGATCTGGTGGTCAGCCTCTTTGACAGCCTGAACTATATTTTGACCACCAAAGGCCTGCAGGATGCCTTCGCCGGCGTCTACCGGTGCCTGCAGCCCGGCGGCGGCTTCATCTTCGATCTCAACGGCGAATACGCGCTGGAGCATAACCTCTTCAGTCAGGACAACTTCTGGGATGACAACGCCCAGGTCAAGCACCTCTGGACCGCTCGCTATAACAAGCGCACGCGCATCGCGACGATCGAGATGGATTTTTACCTACCGAACGGCACGCGCTTCCGTGAAGTGCATAAAGAGCGCACGCATCGCCATGCCGATGTCATCAACTTCCTGCGCGCTGCCGGTTTCGAGTTCCTCGATGCTTTCGACGCGTACTCCTTCCTGCCAGCCGGCCAACGCTCTGAGCGCATTTTCTACATCGCCCGCAAACCGTAAATGTTGCACGGGCTTCCAGCCCGTGCCGTCACATTGGCTTCCAGCCAATGCTTCTTCATTCCCATCCTGGCTAATCGCCTGCCAAGCGGCTTTAAGCTAACTTATACATAAGATATATTATCAGACGTTAAGCGTCAAAGCAAGATACGGGCTTCCCCGCCAGTGCCGCACACGGACAAGGACGCCCATGCCACGAAACGAACAGACTTGCCGTTCCTCTGTCTTTGCGCTACGATGAGGCATCCCTCTCTTGTGGAGTAATCATTGATGCGAAAAACGCGCTATCCGTGCGCGCTGACGATTGCCGGCAGCGATTCCGGCGGCGGCGCGGGTATTCAGGCGGATTTGAAGACATTCGCCGCGCATGGCGTGTATGGCGCCAGCGTGATCACCGCGGTGACGGCGCAGAATACCTGTGGCGTGCGCGGCATCCATGAGATTCCTGCCGACATGGTCGCCGTGCAACTCGATGCCGTGCTGGAAGACATTCCGTTCAGTGCGATCAAGATCGGCATGCTGTCGTCGGCGGAAATCGTCTCTGTGACGGCGGACCGCCTGCGCGTGCACGGCGCGACGAATATCGTGCTGGATACGGTGATGCTCGCAAAAAGTGGCGATGCGCTGCTACGGACGGATGCTGTCCACTCGTTGATCTCACAATTATTACCGCTGGCCGCCATCGTCACTCCGAATCTTCCGGAAGCAGCCTGCCTGCTTCAGCGCAAAACCATCGACGATCCCGATGAAGCGGCACAGTCACTGCTGGCACTTGGGGCAAACGCCGTTTTGCTCAAAGGCGGGCATGCCGAAGGTAATGAACTGGTGGATGTGCTGCTCACTCGCGAACATGCAGAACCGATCCATTTCAGGCATCCGCGCTTGCAAACAATACACACGCACGGAACCGGATGTTCGCTATCTGCGTCAATCGCTGCCGGGTTAGCGAACAATATCCCCCTACCCCAGGCTGTCGAACAGGCCATCGGCTGGCTGCGGCAAGCCATTGCCCATGCCTGGCCGCTGGGCGCCGGCCAGGGTCCGGTGCATCATTTCTGGCAGTTTTGGCCGGTTGGGGAAGCAGTGGAATGAGCAAGAAAATTCGACGGCGGCGCATTTGGCTCGCGATATTTGCTGTCCTACTCCTTCTTTTGATCTACGCCGGCGCCATTGAACCGTACTGGTTTGAGACGACACACGTCGATATTCACCTATCGCGCTTGCCAAAGGAGTTGGATGGCTTGCGTATCGTGCAGATGAGCGATTTCCATTATTTCCCCCCGCTGGTGACCCGCCAGGCGAAGATGGCGGTGGACATCGCCAATAGCCTGCACCCTGACCTGATTGTACTCGATGGTGATTATGTTACTGAATCGCCGCATCATGCCGAACCGCTGGCGACAATTCTTGCCAACTTGCATGAGCGCCTGGGCGTCTATGCCGTTCTCGGCAACCATGACTACTGGACGAATGCGGATATCGTCCAGCGTGCCTTAACCTCGCATGGCATCAGCGTGCTGCGTAACCAATCGGTGCCAATCACCTCAGCCCATGCACGCGTCTGGCTGACTGGCGTTGATGATGCGACAGAAGGGTTGGCCGACATACAAATGGCGTTAAAGAACATCCCGCGTAATGAAGCGGTGGTGCTGCTGGTGCACGAGCCGGAATTTGCCGATGTGGCATGCCGATATCCGGTCGATCTGCAGCTTTCCGGACATACCCATGGCGGTCAGGTCCGACTCCCATTTATCGGCGCCTTACATTATCCTAAAGGCGGCAGAAAATACTCGCTCGGGCTGAATCATGCCGGCTCGATGCCAGTTTATACCACACGCGGTGTCGGTGTATTGCCGCTTGCCTTACGTTTTGGCTGCCGACCGGAAGTGACCGTGTTGACATTACATTCGGGTAAACCATGACCGCAATCTGAGATTTCTCGTGCGCATTTCGACTTGACAGTTTTCGGGTGTCTGGCTATAATATGCGCGATTTGGACAGGTCTGGCAGCGTAGCTCAGTGGTAGAGCAAACGGCTCATAATCGTTAGGTCACTGGTCCGAATCCAGTCGCTGCCACCAAAATTTTCACGCCCGGACATCACGTCCGGGCGTTTTTCATAGCTGGAGTATGCCAAATGGTCACCGACTGTTACGCCGTACCGCCGGTCAACGGAAAACTGGACATCACGGTGGACGTGCCTGGGTCAAAGAGCATCACCAACCGGGCGCTGTTGATCGCCTGCCAGTGTGATACGCCGGTGACGCTCACCAATGTGCTGTTTAGCGACGACAGCCGGCATTTCCTCGACTGCCTGGCACGGCTGGGCTTTTCACTCGCTATCGATGAAGCGCAGCAGACCGTGCAGATTTCCGGGTGCGCCGGCGCCATGCCGAATCGGCAGGCCGATCTATACGTCGGCAGCGCAGGCACCGCCGCGCGCTTCATCACCGCCATGCTGGCGTCGAGGCCGGGCGAGTTCCTGGTGGAAGCCTCCCCGCAGATGATGAAGCGCCCCATGAAACCGCTGCTGGATGCGCTGACCGCGTTGGGCACCACCTTCGAATTCCTCGGGAATCCAGACTCTCTCCCCTACCGCATTCACGGCACAAAGTGGCATGGTGGTCAGGTGTCGATGCAGGCGGATAAAAGCAGCCAGTTCTTGAGTGCGCTGCTGATGAGCGGCCCGCAGAGCACGACTGATCTGGAAATTGTGCTCGAAGGTGAATTGGCGGCGAAGCCCTATGTCGATATGACTATGGCGATGATGGCGGATTTCGGCGTGCAGGTCGCACACCAGAATTACCGGCGATTCGTGGTGCCGGGTGGACAACGCTATCACGCGCCAGGGGCAAGCTACGCCATCGAGCCGGACATCTCCAACGCCTGCTACTTCTGGGCCATGGCGACGCTGACCGGCGGTTCAACCCTGGTGAAAGGCGTTCGCCTCGATTCCCTGCAAGGCGACATCCGCTTTCTGCGCGTGCTGGAGCAACTCGGCAGCACCGTGGAAGAGCGCGATGGCGGCGTGGCGGTGCAGGGTCCGGCGGATGGACACTTCCCCGGCGTTACCGTCGACCTCGGCGATACGCCAGACCAGACGGTAACGCTGGCAGCGCTGGCGCCTTTCGCCGATTCGCCGACCATCATCAACAACGTCGCGCTGATCAAATATCACGAAACAGACCGCTTGCAGGCCATCGTCAACGAGCTCACCCGGCTGGGCATCCGCGCAGAGGAAACCAGCGACGGGCTGATCATCTACCCCGGCGTCCCGCAACCTGCAGAACTGGAAACGTACGACGACCACCGGATGGCGATGGGCCTGTCGCTGATCGGCTTACGCACCCCGGGGGTGCGCATCAAGAACCCGGCGTGCACCGCGAAGACCTTCGCGAACTATTTTGCGGTGTTCGCAAAGGCCGTCGTTGGTGCTACAACTCCATAATTACCGGGATCACCACCGGTCGGCGCTTAGTCCGTTCATAGACAAAGCGGTTGAGCGCGGTGCGGATGGTGGATTGCGCGGTTTCCCAGTCTGTGCTGCTGGTGACGGAAAGGGCGGCCACCGTATCGCGCACCACCTGTTTGGCGTCTTCGATGAGTTCTTCCGCTTCTTTGGCGTAGACGAAGCCGCGCGTGATGATATCCGGGCCGGCAACGATGGTACCGGTCTGCGAATCGATGCCCGCCACTGCGACCAGCATGCCATCCTGCGAGAGATGCTTGCGATCGCGCAGCACCGCGGTGCCGATGTCCCCTACCCCGAGCCCGTCGATCATTACCCGTCCGGCCTGCACCTGCCCAATAACCTCCACTGAGTCCGCCGTCAGCTCCAGCACATCGCCGGAGTGCAGGATAAACACGCGCTCCGGTGGATACCCCATATCGCGGGCCACCTTGCGGAAGCGCACCAGATGGCGATACTCCCCATGCATCGGCACGATGTAGCGCGGTGAGGTGAGGGTGATCATCATTTTCAACTCTTCCTCATTGCCGTGCCCGGAGACGTGTATCTGGCTTTTTCCATGATAGACGACTTCAGCGCCTTGCCGGTAGAGCTGGTTGATGGTGCGGTAGACCAGGTCTTCATTGCCGGGGATCGGCGTGGCGGAGATCACCACCAGGTCGCTGGGGCCTAATTTAATATACTTGTGCTCACCTGCGGACATCAGCCGCAGCGCGGAGAGCGGCTCTCCCTGGCTGCCGGTCGTTAACACGGTGACGTTCTCCGGCAACTGCGAGGCAACCTGCTCGGGCTCGATGATCATATCCGGGTCGGGGAGATGGACATAGCCCAGTTCACGGGCAATCTCCAGATTGCCACGCATGCTGCGCCCGATGACGCAGACTTTGCGTCCGTAGCGTGCGGAAACGTTGAGCACTTCCTGCATGCGCGAGATATTCGAGGCAAACAGGGCGACAATGACGCGACCGGTGGCCTTATCGAACAGCTCTTCGAAGGTTTCCGCCACTTCGCGCTCGGAAGGCACCCAGCCCGGGCGCTCGACGTTGGTGACATCGGTCATCAGCGCCAGGATGCCGTCCGCCGCGGCCAGCGCGATCTTCTGCACCTCGGTGCGCGGGCCGGCCAGCGGGCTCTGGTCGAGCTTGAAGTCGCCGGTATGCACCACGCGGCCGGCGGGGGAATCGATGATCACCCCCACCCCGTCCGGGATGCTGTGCGTTACACGGAAGAAGGAGAGCTTGAATGGTCCTAACTCCAGCGTTTCGTCCGGGTCAATCTGGTTCAGCGACACTGGAGGCAGATAGGTGTGCTCGGTGAGCTTGCTCCGCACCAGTCCCAGCGTCAGTTTGGTGCCCCACACCGGCACATTCAGCTCATTCAGCACCCAGGGGAGCGCCCCGACGTGGTCTTCATGCCCATGCGTGAGGATGATGCCATGCACCTTGTCGGCGTGTTCGAGCAGATAGGTGATATCCGGGATCACCAGGTCGATACCGAGCATCTCCTGTTCGGGGAACATGAGCCCACAATCGACGACGATGATCTCGCCACCATATTCGTAGGCATACATGTTTTTGCCAATTTCACCAATGCCGCCCAGTGGGATAAAGCGCAGTGCCGCAGGGTTCACTTCCAGGACATTTTCTTCGGTCATTTCTGCTGCTTGTTCATTCAATAGTTCTTCCAACCATCTACCTCGCTCTCAAATATGGCTTGTATATGCAATCCAAGGGATACAGTTCGCGAATGCGCAACAATCTCCTTCCGGTTACACCTGAAGTATACTGAATTGATAGGGAAATCGGCAATAATGAGCGCTTGCCGGGGCTGAAGGCTGAAGACTGAGGGCTGAAGGTACTGGATTTCATCCCTGAACCTAACCCGCAGCCTGTCAGAATCGGCGAAGTTGAAATAGCGAGGAAGACGCTTGCGGGGACAGAGCCCACAGTCCTCAGCCTTCAGCCGATTCCAACGCTTTGCGGGTAACGCTGAATTTGAGTATAATGCTGCTGATTCCCACGGGTACTGATATGCTCATTGATAACTGAAACTCTGCCGCGATCATTGACTGGTTATAACACTGTCGGAATGACGACTGCCAGTTCACTTCCATGTTAAGTTATCAATGATCGCGGCTGTAAAGGATCGACTCATGACCGAATACGAACCGGTAATTGGCTTTGAAATTCATGCAGAACTGGCGACAGCGTCGAAGATCTTCTGTGGCTGCAGTACTGAGCCCGGCGCGCCGCCCAATACGCATACCTGCCCGATCTGCCTGGGGCTACCCGGTGTGCTCCCCGTGCTCAATGGGCCGGCGCTGGAATTCGCGGTGAAAGTCGCGCTGGCCTGCCATTGCGCCATCAGTTCCCCGTCCATCTTCGAGCGGAAGAATTACTATTACCCCGACTTGCCGAAGAACTACCAGACCTCCCAGAAACGCGCGCCCTTCGGGCTGGACGGCTGGTTCGAGTTCGAAGTGGACGGCACCGTGAAGCGTGTATCCATTGTCGACATTCATCTGGAAGAAGATGCCGGCAAACTGGTGCATCCGGAGGAAAAGAACGCCGCCGGCTATAGCTTGGTCGACTTCAACCGCGCCGGGGTGCCGTTGCTGGAAATCGTCTCCGGTCCGGATATCCACAGCATCGCTGAAGCAGAGGCCTACATGACCGCCATGCGGCAGTTATTGCTCTACCTGGGCGTCTCCGAGGCGCGCATGGAAAAGGGGCAGATCCGCTTTGAAGCCAACATCTCCGTGCGACCGAAAGGTTCGACCACGCTGGGTAAACGCGTCGAGATCAAAAACCTGAACTCCTTCCGCACCGTGCGCTTAGCGGCGGAATATGAGATTGAGCGGCAAACCGAAGCGTACGAGAACGGCGAGCGCGTCGCGCAGGAAACCCGCCTGTGGGATGAAGTGCGCGGGATCACACTGGCTATGCGCAGCAAAGAGGAATCCCACGATTATCGCTACTTCCCGGAGCCGGACCTGGTGCCGATGGTCTTCACCGACGAGTATCTGGCGCAGCTGGCGGGCAGCTTGCCTGAACTGCCCGCCGCCCGGCGTACGCGCTTCATCGGCGAATACGGGCTGCCGGAATACGACGCGCGCATCCTCACTGCGGAAAAAGCGATTGCGGACTTCGTCGATGCGACGGTAACCCTCGGCGCGCCTGCCAAAGCGGTGTCCAACTGGATCATGGGCGAATTAATGCGCCTGCTGAATGATCGAGGCATGACGCCGGAAGAGAATCCTATCGCACCGGCACACCTGGCCTCGCTGATCAAACTGGTGGAGAGCGGCAAGATCAATGCCACGCAGGCCAAGCAGGTGTTCACCGAGCTCTTTGAAACCGATAAGACCCCGGAGCAGATCGTGAAGGAGCGTGGCTTCGAGCAGATCTCCGACCTCAGCGCGCTGGATGCCATCGTGGATGCAGTGCTCGCCGCCAACCGCGAGCCTGCCGAACGTTATGCCGCCGGCGAAGACAAGCCGCTGGCGTTTCTCGTGGGCCAGATCATGCGGCAGTCAAAGGGAAAAGCCAACGCGGGAATGGTGAACGAGTTGCTGCGCAAGAAGTTGCGCGGGGAATAATAGAGGGTGGTCTCTCACCCCCGGCCCCTCTGGGAGAGGAACCGGGGGTAAGGGATGATTCGAGTTTACAGTTTGGCCTCATATTCAGCCGCGGTCAACAATTTGTCGTAGTCCGCAGCATCGGCCACGTCGATTTTCACCATCCAACCGATCCCGTAGGGATCTTCGTTAATCTTCGCCGGTTCATCCAGCAATGCTTCGTTGATTTCGATCACTTTGCCGCCGACCGGGGCGTAGAGATCGGAGATGCTTTTCACGGATTCAACGCTGCCCATCACTTCGCCGGCGGTGAGTTCGTCACCTACCTGCGGCAGGTCAAGGTATACGACCTCGCCAAGCTGCTCCTGGGCAAAATCGGTGATCCCCACGACGGCCGCATTCTCTTCACGGCGCGCCCACTGGTGGGTCTCCGAATACTTCAAGTTATCGGGGTTCATCAACTTCCTCCTTCTAGGTCTTCGGCACTTGTTAGCCATATTCTCTTACAACGTCACCGGCGAATTCCCTTTTTTTCCATTCAATATTGCGGTGCGAACGTGAAAACGCCCGCGTCGCGGCATTGCACGGCGCGAGCGATGTTCGAAAGACGATTCTCAGGTGAACAGGTTACTGGTTAAATTTCGGACCTTCCTCACGGAGGAAGGCCTGGTTCTGTACCAGCGTCTGCGCCTGCTCGAGGACATGGTCGGCGTTGGCAGTGGCGTAGTCCTGCGGGGGGATCGCTTCGACCGGTACGTGATACTGCGCGCCTTTCTCGGCAAGGTCTGCGAGCTGGAAACGCATCTGCGGGCCGACCAGCACCACATCGGCGCTGCGCCACTGCGCCTCGTTCAGCGCACTGGTGCTCATCGCTTCCACGGTGACATCCATATTACGCGCTTGCGCTTCTTTGGTAATGTTATTCGCCAACAGACTGGTGGACATCCCGGCGGCACATGCCAGAATTATTTTCATCGCCATCTCCTCGCTTCCCGTGGTGAGTTGCCGCAGGGGCATGAAGTGATCGTCAAGCGCACTATCCTGCGGCTTCCTTTGCTATCCATCGTACCTGACAATTGATGTGCTGTAAATATCCACGTCTGCGCAATATGCCGGAATCATGTCTGCGCCGAAAACTTCTCTGCACAGATGCGTATTCAGTTGACAAGACCACACGCGCATGGTATGGTTTAACCAACTGGTTAGTATAATACGTGGAGGTGTAGCGCCGTGGTAGAACACACAAATGAAGTCCAGGCCACTGAGGTTGATGCTCGCTCCGCATTGTTGACTGCCGCCACTCGCCTGTTTGCAAGTCAAGGGTACAGTGCGACAGGCGTGCAACAGATCACCGATGCCGCGAATGTCAACAAGGCCATGCTCTACTATTATTTCGGGAGTAAAGAGCAGCTCTATGCGGCGTTGATCGCCGAAGGCATCACCAGTATCGAAGGCGCTGTGGCGCAGGCCATGCAACCTGGCTTATCGTTGGAAGAGCGCTTACGTGCATTCTTGACGCATTACCTTGCGCAGGTAGCGCATCACCCGGAACTGGCCCGCATCATTTATCGTGAGATCGTTGGGGCTGGCGAGCATACGCGTCAGACAGTCATCGACCATTTCTCCGAGAGCATTCACCAGCTTGCGGCTATTCTTAGCGAGGCCCAACACCAGCACGAGCTGCGTGAGATTGACGCCACGCTCTCCGCATATACGCTCATTGGCATGGCCAATATTTTTATTTCCAGCTTCTTTGTCACCGGGCGTTGCCTTGATCTCTCACCGACGATCGAGCACATTGTTGATCTGTTCTTACATGGTGCCGGTCGGCAGGCATTAGCGTGAAGGAGGCGTCTACATGCCAAAAGTATTCTCGTCTGTTCTCCTCTCTCTCTTGGTGCTGCTCGCACGTCAGGCGTATGCACAACCACTCTCATTGGCTGATGCAGTTCAGACGGCTCTGGCGCATAATCCCGAGGTGGCTGCGGCAGACCAGGATATCGCTGTGCTCCGCACCAGAATCGACCAGGTGCGCTCGTATGCGCACCCGAAAGCCGATATATTATTGAATGTCACAGCATTTGAGCAGCAACCAATGATGGAAGTGCCGGCATTTGTCCTCCCGTTGCCCGCACAATTAGGCGGCCCCAAACTCATCAAGACTCCCGATCTCCCGTTAGCCGACTCCACGTTAGCGTTCGGCGCCGTAAATGTACAATATCCAATCTCGACGGGAGGCCGCGTAGCTGCCCACCTGGCGCAGGTACAGGAAGGCATCAAGGCCGTAAACGCACGCGCGAAAGCCACCAGGTATGAGGTGACGTTCAACGTCGTGAAAGCCTACCTGTCCGCCGCATTCGCGGCCCGCGTCGCCACGGTCAATGATGAAACGTACGCCACGGTGAAGCAACATGAGGCACAAGCGGCAGCACTCTTCAAACAAGGGATGGTCCCGAAGTATGAATGGATGCGGGCGCAAACAGAAGTAGCCAATCAGGAACGACGCTGTCTTGATGCACACAACCAGGCTGAGCTGGCGATAGCCTATCTGCAGGACCTGCTCGGTACGACGCCGGGTGAGCCATTCACCCTGACGACGCCGCTGCGCGGTGAGGAACCGTTCGATATGGATCTGACGGTCGTGAAGGCCAAGGCACTCGATGCCTCGGAATATCTGAAGGCGCTGCAGGCACGCGATCGCATGTATCTCGTCGGCGAGCACTCCGCGGATGCGGAGCTACACCCCACCCTGGCAGCGGTTGCCGCACAACGACTCTTTATCAACAAGCAACCGTTCACTTCTCCTGGGGGCTTTCTCGGCATTATCGCGCGCATTCCCCTGCTCGATGGCGGTCTGGCAAAAGCGGAACGACAGGAGCAAGCCGCATTACGGGTGCGTAACCAGGATGACATTCGTCAAGTAACGAACGGCATCAACCTGGAAGTGCGAAAATGCTATCTGGATCTGTTAAGTGCACGTAAAGCCCTGGAGGCTGCGGATAAAACAGTGGAGTTAGCCCAAGAGAGTTTACGCCTGGCAACTCGCCGCTTTGCAGAAGCACAAGGCACCGGCGTCGAGCAAACGGATGCCGTGCTGGCGCTGTCACTTGCCCAGATCAACCGTGAGCAAGCGCGATATCAGTATGATCTGGCGTACTATGCGTTGAAAAAAATGTTGGGTCAGATTCTCGACGAGTTCCAACCGGGGAGGGTATCGGCATGACTCATGCCAACACGCATGCACCAGCGCGAGGCGCGCGGGTCATCAGTCGCTGTATCGAAGGAGTACTTGCCATCGGCTTCTTTGTCGGAGGCTACTTCCTGCTGGCAGGCGTACACGGCGGCCCCTCACAGCACGGGCGCACGCAAACCGCCGATGCGGCCATGCCTGCCAGCAAGTATGCGCCTGCGGAGACCAATGTCACCCTCGTTGATGGAGTGTTAGACACCGATGAGGTTGATGTGTCCAGTAAACTGCCTGGACGGTTGCTTAGACTAGCGGTGAAGGAAGGGGACTTCGTTCACGCTGGGCAAGTCGTCGCCGTGTTGGAGGCCGAGGAGCTGGATGCCAAGCAAGAACAAGCTGACGCGGGGGTCCGCGCCGCCGAAGTCCAGGTCTCGCAGGGAGAGATTGCGGTCGATTTGGAACGGCGCAAAGCGGAAGATCAGGTCGTGCAGGCGGAGGCCGGCGTACATGCCGCGCAGGCGACATTGGGAATGGCACGCGCCAAATTGCAGGCATTGGAAAATGGCGCACGCCCGCAAGAGATCGCGCAGGCAGAGGCCGGCGTCCAGGCCGCGAAAGCGGCACTCGGCATGGCAAATGCCAAGCTGTCCGCGCTGCGAGAAGGGGCACGTCCACAGGAAGTTACCCAGGCAGCCCAAGCTGTCAGCGCAGCGCAGGCCGCCTATGATACCGCCAAGAAAACCTATACGCGCGTGAAAAATCTGGCCGATGAGGGCGTCGTGGCACAACAAAAAGCGGATGAGGCCGAGATGACATATCGCAGTGCCGATGCGCAACTGTCCGCCGCCCAAGCCAAACTCGATCTGGTGAAGGAAGGCGCACGCCGGCAGGAAGTCGAGGCGGCGAGTGAGCAGGTGCAACAGGCCAAAGCCGCGCTGGAAGTCGCACAGCAAACGCTCTCCATTGCACGTGAAGGATCGCGCAAGGAGGAACGCATCGCGGCTCGGGAGCAGGTCAAGCAGGCGGAAATGGGCGTAACCGCTGCACAGCAGGCGTGGCAACTGGCGAAAGATGCCCGCTTGGTGACACAACTCCGCCAGCAAGACGTAGTGGCCGCCCGGCTAAAAGTCGCCGCTGGACGGGGACAGTTGCATGAAGTGAGTGCCTACCGCAATCAAACCCGCATTGTGTGCCCCATCGCTGGACGCGTGACACAGCGGATGAGCCGTGCCGGGGAAATAGTGGCACCGGGGTATGCAATTCTCTCCGTGGCGCGTACGGATGCGTATTGGGTTGATGTCTACCTGGATGAATCCCAATTCCGCGGCCATCATGTGAATGACACGGTACAGGTGCAGGTGCCCGCGCTCGGTGATACGCTCCCCGGACATATCGCGCGCGTTTTGCCGGCTGCCGATTTTGCGACCAAGCGCGCAACGAATGAAAAGGGGACCTTTGATGCGCGCGCGATCCAATTGCGCATTACGCTCGATCGCCCAGTGCGTGAGCTGGCTAGCGGTATGACCGCACGTGTGGCGTTTCCGCACAAGCCGTAATATAGAACGGAATGAGGAGCACAATGCCTGTGAGAGCGGTACCAGCGAACTTTGGCGTTATCAAACGGCTCTATCTCCTATGTTGCCGCGAGATTAAACAGCTCGCGGCTGACCCCCGCTTGCTGACCATCATTCTCTTGATGCCGGTGTTTTACGCGGTATTATTCGGGACTCTGTATCAGCCTAGACGGGTGACGAAAATTGCCGCCTGGGTCATCGATGAAGATCACAGCCCCCTCAGTCGTGCCATTCGCAATGCCGTTGCCAATAGTGAGACGTTTGCCTTGGTGCGTGAAGATGGGACACTGGGCGAATTTCATCGGGCCACCCAGCAGGGAGATGCCTTTGCCTGCCTGTGGATTCCCAAATCTTTCGAGCGGGATGTGAAACATGGGCGCCCCGTGCGCCTGCTCACGCTCATTGATGGCAGCAATATGCTGATCGCAAACAGTGTCCTCCGTGGCGCGACTGAGATTGGCGGCACCTATTCCGTCGGCGTGCAAATGAAGCGTCTGACCATGCGCGGCACGCCAAGCGATTATGCGCTTTCGGCTGCCATCCCGATTGAAAGCGCCACGCGCGTCTGGTATAATCCGGCGTTCAATTATCTCGATTTCCTGCTGCCTGGCCTGATCGCCGCCATCATTCAGCAAGTGACCCTTCTCGCTGTCGCTCTCGCTTTTGCACGCGAGCAAGAGCAACGGCTGGTCCCAGAGCTTCTGGCGATTTCCTCCAGCCCCCTGGAAGTGCTGACGGTGAAAGGAGTGGTGTTCACACTCATCAATTTTCTCGTTGCCGCCGGTACGTTTGTAGTCACGTTCCGATTCTACAACATTACCGTTACCGGTTCGCTGCCGTTGTTTCTTTTGCTGCTCGCCATTTTCATCATCTCGTTGGTCGGCATGGGCTTGTTGGTCAGCGTGCTCGCCAAGGATCAACTGTTCGCCACCCAGGTTCTGATGCTCATCGCGGTGCCGTCTTTCTTGCTCAGCGGGTTCACCTGGCCGCAGATGTCGATGATCCCGGTCATTCGCCTGTTGAGCAATTGCCTCCCCCTCACGCATTTTGTGCTTGCCATGCGTGCGATCATTGTGCAAGACGCCGATATCACCATCATCCGTCCACACCTTCTTTGGCTCTGGTCTCTGGCAGCGATTTGTTATTGCCTGGCCTACCTGGCGATCTGGCATGTCCTTGCCCGCGCACGCAGATACGGCGGAGCCCGTGAATATCCCGCCGGCGAATTGCCTGCGCGTGGCTGCACCGGATAATTCCCCGGCAATAACCCGATCTTGACACATCCCACGCAACAGCGGACACTAAGCGCATGTTCACCGGAATTATTGAAGAAGTCGGCACTGTGCTCGCGTTGCGGCCTGAAGGCAATGTGGCGCGGCTGGCGATCCGTGCGGAGGTGGTGCGCGAGGGTCTGCATGTCGGCGACAGCCTGGCGACCAATGGCGTCTGCCTCACCGTGGAGCGCATCGAGCCGGCGCAATTGCTGCTCACCATGATGCCGGAGACGCTGCGCCGCACCACGCTGCAGCATTTGAAGCCCGGCGACAGGGTCAATCTGGAGCGCGCACTGCAGTTCAATGGGCGGCTGGGCGGTCACCTGGTGGCCGGACACGTGGACGGTGTCGGCGTGTTGCTGCAGATCACCGGCGTGGGCGAAGAGCGCGTGCTCACCTTCTCCATGCCGCGCGAACTGGCACGCTTCATCGCCCCGAAGGGCTCTATCACCATCGACGGCATCAGCCTCACCGTGGTGGATGCCGGCACGGATACCTTCTCCGTTTCCCTCATTCGCCACACCCTGGCCAACACCACCCTGGCCACGCTCACCGTTGGCTCTCGCGTTAACCTGGAAGTCGACCTCCTCGCGCGCTATCTCGACCGCCTCCTCACCGCACACGAAGAAAGTGGTGGATTGACCCTGGAGAAGTTACGCGAATTGGGGTATTGAGTGGTGAAACCGCCCAATACCCCAATTCCTTCTTACGCCGCCTCGTCTACGCTGCGATCACGCAGCCACAACAGGTGCCGCTCCGCATGGAATTTCATATTTTCCCAGGCCAGATAGACGGCCGGGAGCACGCACAAGGTGAATAGTGTGGAGGTGAGCAAACCACCCACCATGACGATGGCCAATGGCTTTTCGATCTCGGCGCCGATGCCGTTGCTCAGCAGGATGGGAGCAAGACCCAGGGCGGCACAGGAAGCGGTCATCAGCTTAGGCCGCAAGCGTTGCACGCTGGCCAGGCGGATGGCCTCCTCTTTGCTGTGACCATCGGCCACGAAATCGTTCGTCTGCGTCAGCAACACCAGACTGTTTTGCACCGCGATGCCGAACAGCGCGATGAAGCCGACCGCCGAGGAGACATTCAGACTCTCCCCGGTGAGCAGCAAAGCGGCCACCCCCCCGATGAACGCACTCGGCACTGTCGCCAGGATGATGAATGCCTCTGCAGAGGATTTCAACGCCAGAAACAGGAGCATGAAGACTACTATCAGTGCGATGATCGTCGCCAGCGCCAGCGACTTCATTGCGCGCTGCTGATTCTGGAACTGTCCGCCGAAAACGACATAATAATCAGCCGGCAGTTTTACGTCTTTCATCGCAGATTTGATCTCCGCTACCACGCCGCCCAGGTCACGCCCCTGGATGCTGGCGTTGATGCTCAAACGGCGGTTCATCGCCTCGCGTGAGATGACGTTCGGCCCTTCGGCCAGGCTGATGGAAGCAATTTGCGACAGCGGGATCGCCGCACCGGACGGCGTATCCACCAGGATATTGCCGATGCCTTCGATGTTCCCGCGCACCGCCTCCGGGAAGCGCACGAAGACGCCATAACTGCGTTGCCCCTGCCAAACCTGGGTGAGCTCCTCCCCACCGATGGCCAATTTGATCATCTCGGAGATATCGCCGACGGCAATGCCGTAGCGCGCCGCCGCCTGCCGGTCGATCTGAATCTGCACCTGCGGAATGCCCGCCACCTGATCCATGCTGACATCGGCGACGCCGCGGGTATGCTCCATAATTTCCCTGATTTGCATTCCCTTCTCCGCCAGCACGCGTATATCCGGCCCGAAGAGCTTCACCTGCAGTGGCGCGGGTGTCCCCTCCATACTCTCATTAATTTTATTCTGCAGCGGCTGGGTGAAAGCGACAGCCACGCCCGGGATATGCTCGATCTCCTCCCGCACTTCCGCCAGCAATTGCTCGCTCGATTTCGATAGTTTTGCTTTGGGCTTCAATACGACGAACATCTCACCGGCATTGACTGGCAGGACACAGCCGATAGCGCGCTCAGAGCGCCCATTGCGGCGTACGACGCTGACGATATCCGGATGTTTGAGCAGGGTCGTTTCGATCTGCCGCGTGATGCGGTCGTTCTCTTCCAGTGATGTCTCCGCTGGCGTGGTCGTCGAAATGAACCATGTGCCCTCGTCAAGCTTCGGCATGAAGTCGCGCCCCACCGCCAGCAGCCCGAGGGCAGAGGGGATGAGTAATGCTGCGGCGATGCCGATCACCACCCAGCGATGATGCAATGACCACTCCAGTACAGGGACATAGCCGCGCTTGATCCAGGCGACGAACTTGACTTCCCCTTCCGCATGCTCACCTGGCTTCGGATGCAAGAAACGCGAACCGAGCACCGGGGTAAGGGTTAGCGATAATCCCAGTGCCACCAGCATCGCCGCTGCCACGGTGATCGCCAGCGGACGAAAGAGCAATCCTTCAATGCCGCCCATGAGAAAGAGCGGCAGGAACACCGCGACGATAATCAGCGTGGCGAAGGCGATGGGACGGCCGACTTCAATGGCCGCTCTGTGCGCCACGGCGAGTTTCTCCTCCGGTTCGCCGAGACGCTCACGATGGCCATGGAAACGGTGGTAGAGGTTCTCCACCATGATGATGGAGGCATCAACCATGATACCCACGGCGATGGCCAGTCCGCCGAGTGACATCGTATTCAGCCCCACCCCCAATTGCCGCATCAACAATCCAGCGATGAGCACCGAGAGTGGCAGTGATGCGGCCACGATGAGCGTGCTGCGGAAGTGGCCGAGGAAGACCAGCAGCACCAGGATGACCAGCACCGCGCCGATGAGAATAGCGCGCAGTACGCTGGAAAGGGAATGCTCAATCAACTGCGTTTGATCGTAATACGGCACGATCTTCACGCCTTTCGGCAGCGTCTCCCGGAGTTCCACCAGCGTGTGCCGGATACCGTCAACTACTTTGACGGTATCGGCATTCGGCTGCTTGATGACCAGTGCGACGACGGTCTCTTTGCCATCCTTGCTGGCAATGCCGCGCCGGATGGCAGTCTGCTCCTCGATACCGGCAATATCGCGCAAATAGATCGGCACACCGTTGCGTGCGTTCACCACGGTGTCCCGGATATCGCCAATACTGTTATAGCGTCCGAGCCCGCGCACGGTGTATTCCGCAACGCCGGTACTGATGAAGCCGCCGGATGCATTCTCGTTACCGCGTGTGATCGCACCTTCGATATCCTTGAGCGTCACATGATACGCGCGCAATGCATTCGGGTCGATGGTGACACGGTATTGCCGGAGCTTACCACCCATATTCAGCACTTCGGCCACCCCGGGCACGTTGAGCAGGCTGTAGCGGATCTGCCACTCGGCCAGCTCGCGGATTTCCGTCGGAGGCAGATTGCCTTCCACGGCGAATTCATACACCTCCGCCAGTCGTGTGGTGGCGCTGGAGAGCGTTGGCGGCTCCGTGCCCGGCGGCAGTTGCGCGGTCACCTGGGCCATCCGCTCGGTGACGAACTGGCGCGCGCGCCAGAATTCCGTCTCGATGCCGAACTCGACCACCACCGAGGATACCCCTTGCGTCGTCTGCGAGCGTACACGCTGCACGCCGGGCAGCCCGTTCATCGCCGCTTCAAGCGGACGGGTGATCGTCGTCTCAATTTCCTCCGCCGCCATGGCTTCGTTCTCGGTGACGATAGTGAACACCGGAATGGTGATATCGGGATACACGTTGCGCGGTAGTTGCTGATATGCCGTGATACCGAAGACCAGTGCCAGCCCGACCAGCATCACGACGATCGCCTGCTGGCTGAAGGCGGCATGGATAATTTTGGCGATAAATCCGCCATGTGATTGTGGCTGATGCATGCCCCCTCCTTAATGACCACAGCATCCGGCTTCGAGCTGACCGGAGCCAAGTGCAGACTTCAACTGGAATTGCCCGGTCGTCACCACAGTCATCCCGGGTGCCAGGCCTGTCAGCACTTCGACCATCGTCCCATGCCGTGGGCCCAGGCTGACTTCGTGTTTGTCAAAAGTGCCACAGACACATTTTCCGGCCGATTTATCTTCGGGGCACTCCATACAGGGGCTGAAGACAATCTTTTTCCCCGTCTCGTCCAGCACAGCTTGTGCCGGGATGAGGATGGCATTGTTCTTCTTCCCAGTGGCCAGGTTGACGGTGGCGAACATGCCTGCTTTCAGTTTCCCTTGCGGATTGGCTACCTCACAGCGGATTCGCGCCGTGCGTGTGTCCGCTTTCAGGTCGGTGCCGATATACGCCACCGTGCCGCGAAACACGACACCCGGGAAAGTGGTCACCATCAATTCGGCGTGGTCACCCACATGCACCTGGGCCAGGTCTTTCTCGTAAACGTTCGCCCACACCCAGACATAGTCGGTATTCACGATAGTGAATAAATCCGTCGTGGCTTCCACCGCCTGGCCGGGGGTCGCACGGCGTTCGGTAATTTCCCCGTTGATGGGGGCTACGATGGCCAGCGTCGCACTATTACCTGCCTGGGGCCCACCCACCGCACGGAAGGCGCGCAAAGCATTCTCCGTCGCCTGTACGTCGGCATGCGCTTTTGCCAGTGCGGATTCCGCTTCCTGGATCCCTTGCCGGGCGGTAAGATCCCGTTGTGCAATGTTTTGTTCTCGGGCAAGAATCGCGTGCGTCAACGATAACTGCCCACGTGCGCGCGTGAGTTCCGCCTTGCAGCCATCCACGTCCCGTTCGGCTTGGCGGAGTGCATTCTCGGCGGAATGTACTTCCGCGCTGGTGTAGAGCCCCTGACTCGCGATATTTTGCTCGCGGTTCAAGGCCTGCCGCGCCACCTCCAGATGCGTACGGGCGGCGTGTTCCTCTGCTCTTGCCTCTGCCAATTCCGCCTCGGCGTTTTCCACGTCACGACGCGCGGCCACCCCGGCGTCAAACAATCGCTTGCTGCGATCATAGGCTGCCTGTCGTACTTTGATCGCCGCCAGCGCCGTATCCAATTCCGCCTGCGCTTTGGCGACTTCTCCTTGCGCCTCCTCGACGGGTCGCGCCTGGAAGGCATTCGCTTCGGCGAGTTTTCGTTTTCGAGCGAGTTCCGCCGCTGCCAGCGTCCGTGTGGAGACGGCGCGGGCTAATGCCGCTTCCGCCTGCGCCACTTCGGCCTGCGCCGTCGTGGCGGCAGAGCGCGCTTCCTCCAAGGGCTTTTGCGTGAGTGCGCCGGTCTGCGCCAATTCGCGGACGGTCTGCAACCGTACGCGTGCGGCTTTCTCCTCGGCACGTGCACGGGTCAGTGCTGACTGCACCTCCGCGACATCCCGGCTAGCCACCACGGCCAGTGTTTCTCCCCGAGATACATGTTGACCAACAGTGCCCGTCAATTGCACCAATCGTCCGGCAACCGGCGACCCGACGCGCGCGGTATGTTCTTCATCCGCCTGGACATCACCCGTGACGGTAATCATCGAAGTGACTGCACTCTGGATGACGGTACTCGTTTGCAGCCCGGCGATATTGATTCCCTTATGCGCTTGGTTGTCCGTGCCTGTTGTCTTCGTTGTATGATCAGCATGTGCATTCCGTGCCGATTCAGTGGAAGCGCTGATGGCTGATTGGTGGCGTATGGTATAGAGTGTTACAATGATAATAACTACCACTAGTAACACCAGTAATAAATTGCGGTGTTTCATTATCGCTTCTCCTCACCGGATTTCAATAACGACGTGCTGCCGCTGGCCCATGCCAGTTGCGCCAGCGCACGATGATAATCGCCCAATGCACTGTGATATTCAGCATGCGCCGCGCGCAGCGTCCGCCGGGCTTCCAGCACTTCCAAATAATTGGTCGCGCCTTCCTGGTACCCCAGGTTTGCCATATTTGCCAGCGTTTCCGCGGGGCCCAGCACACGCTCGCGTAAGACGCGCACCTGACTTTCCGCGCTGCTGACGGCAATCGCTGCCGTACGTACATCACGCCGTACGTTTTGGCGCACGACATCGACGTTCTTTTCCTGCGCGGCTAATGCTGCACCGGCGCGTCGTATTTCCGCACGTGCAGATCCCCAATCGAACACCGGCAGGCTCAGCCCGATGGCCACACCGCCGGGACCATTCCAGTTTTGTGTCTGCGCTAAAATCAGCAGGTCAGGGCGACGAGCAGCACGAGCTGCTTCTACTTCACCGGCGGCTGCCATCATTTGGGCCTGTGCTTGCGCGAGTTCCGGGCGCAGCGTGCCATCCTGGTTTTGGGCTGCGACCAGATCGAATCCAGTCGAGGTGCTGGTTAAGGCATCGGCTGTGGTGATAGCGATATTCGGGTCACGCCCCGTCACGGTATTCAGAGTGATCTGGGCTTGTGCGACGGAGGCTTTGGTGCGCGTCAACTGCTGCTGTGCGCGCGCCAATTCGACTTCCGTCTTAATGGCTTGTGACTCTGGAACATGGCCCAGCTCAACTTGTTTCCTCGCCGCGGCCAATAGCGTTTCGGCATAGCGGACGTTTTCGGCGTCTACGCCGGCGATCGCCTCCGCCTGCGCAAGATCCCAATAGGCGATACTGACGTTCAATGTCAGATCGCGATTCGTGATTTGCGCCCCGGCTTCCGCAGTTCGTAATGCTCCGGTGGCAATGCGCGTTCGGGCTCCTCGTGCTCCGTTAAGTTCCAGGGGCTGGGCAAAGGCTACGACAGATTCAGCACCTTGCGTGCCGATCACGGTCGGTGCGATGAGGATTTCCGGGTTGCGCAGCATGTGTGCTCCCTGGAGATTTGCGGTGGCTGCTGTTATCTGGCACTGGGCAACACCACGGATAGGATTATTCGCCATGGCGTATTGAATGGCAGCCTCGAGAGTCAAGCGTTCTTGGGCAAATACGGGGGGTATCATAGTCAACATTAACGTAATCACGACATATCGTGCAACTGTGCTCATCATCTGCTACCTCGCGAGAGTGCATTTCCCGCGGGTGTATATGGCCACACGCAGGAAATGGTTAGAACGAATCCTGATCATTCGTACTTGCATGATGCAGGTTCGCAACGCATTATTTCGAGAGACCCGTGAATAATACGAGCAAGAATCGAGGGGTCTTCCCTCTCTGACGACACCAAGCAGTCGGGCATCTGCATTCCCAGCTCGCACTGAACCAGTCACGTTAAGATGACACTGCATTGACGCTTTGTGCTGCATTGATGTCGCTCGACCGGATAATCCACACAACGCCTTACACGTGCACTGTTCATCGATTGATTGGGATGCACTATTCAGCGTGATACGCGAATAATGCAGATGGCAAGTGCAGGGCATGTTGCGACGAATCTGGATTATGCAGGTTATGAATAATCCCGGTTCGTGTTGCATTATCCCGAAAAATTCGAAGATAATGCGGGCAAATTCCGGTCAGGAGTATTTCGGAGGCTTGAACAGAGAAAGGACAATCGTTCGAGGAGTAAACTGTGCTTCCTGGAATATGGGGGCCGGGCAAGGAATAAGATCCAACATGTGAACCGGCGAAGGCAGATCTTCCAGGATAATAGGCCGTTCACAGCAAGAACAAAAACACATCGTTTCATTATGGCATGTGTCTTTGTGCATGCAACCACCAGGGGGACACGCGAAAAGGAACGAGCCTAGCAGTATCAAGGCTGCAATGCGATACCATTGGCGAATAGCATATTGGCAATGTCTAAGCACAAAAGTACGCGTATAGCGCTCCTGTTCGTTACAACAACCAGCTTTACACTTACACTACTGATTAGATCGTGACTGCAATATGCCCTATATAATTCAGGGATAAACGTAAGTATCAAACAGATATGTTGCCGTTCTGGCCGCATTGCCAGGCTTAGAGTGTACGGATGCATGCGCATAGAGGAGGGTGTAAAATATTTTGTGCTAATCCCTGAAATATGATACGTTTTGTATCTTTTCAAGGGGGCACACATGAACAAGTTAGTGACACGCGAGCAATTGAAGGAGTAT
>Ga0272448_1000999_pt1 | contig 39944 bp, 39 predicted proteins | sample YNPCB0191_FD_202220 | JGI IMG/M metagenome (GOLD analysis project Ga0272448, IMG submission 202220) | Hot spring sediment microbial communities from Yellowstone National Park, WY, United States - YNP-CB-019-1 | ecosystem: Environmental > Aquatic > Thermal springs > Hot (42-90C) > Sediment...
AATCGAGGCTGAGCAACAATTCCCCACGCTTAACAAGCCGCTCATCAACACCCTTCCAGTCCATAAACACTCACAAAAAAGAATAACGTAGAAAAGACAGAAAAACCTTAATTATTCCACAAAGCAAAGACTTTCATTTTCAGAATTTGTCGAAGAACTTCTTTGGAACACAATCAAATCTATGAATAATACATAAAAATCACTAAAATATGCCGCGTTGAATCCATCAACAAATGTCAAAAGTTATGGTCAAATGTATTTTATAGCTCCACTGTGTTTTGGATTTTACGAGTTTCTATTTCCTCAATTCTTAAATCATCCTTTGTAAGTTTAAAAACAACTCCTTTTTCATAGACAAAATAGTATGCCCCGTCTAAGAACAGTTTAATCTCAACCAGCCTACCTTTGCTGCCTATGGATTCCTGTTCCAATCGTTCAGGCTTCATTTTTGTTCAGTGAAAAACTGTGGAACAAAAAGAAAGGTATTGTGAAACTAAAGATCGGACAGATCGTAAAAAGAAAAGAACCATATTCTCTTTAAGTTATTAAACTACTAGTTTCTGGACCATAAATTTGGGTAAAGGAACACGGCTTTCTTCTTTTACGAAATAATGTGACAAAAACCTAACAGGAACACTTAGTTTCCTATTTTTCTTTTTATGAGACTTGCTAGGTTAATTGAGATTTCCTCCATGCCACCTGGAGCTGGGTGGACGAGGTCAAACGTTAATCCCGAAGTGGCTTTTAGCATCCTTCTGCCATCAACGTAGACAAGCCTAGGCAAGTCCAGATTCTCAACGGTTTCTTTAACTGCCTGTCTGAACTCGTTCTGTTTTTTAGAGTTACGGTCATAATCCCCAGCGAAGGTGAAAAGATCGATGGCGAACACCCACTTGCTAGGATTAGCCTTCGCGATTCTCTTCACAAAATACTCCACTCTTTCCGTAAACTCTTCGGTTGAGAATCCGCCAACCATGTTGATTCCCATCTCTAATGAAGCGAAGTTCCAGTCTTTACGTTCAGCAATGTAGTCAGCCATTTGACCTTCACAGTGAGCACCACCGCCAAAACCAAGGTTAATCAAGTCTACACCTAGCCTTTGAGCCGTCCTCATAGTGTAAGAGCCAGTTGGCCTCATTGCACTTGCTCCGTGCGTTATAGATGAGCCGTAGGCAAGATACTTCGAACTAGGCGTCTGACTGCTTCGCGGAGGCGTCGTTTCTCCCTCGATACTTATCAGCCTGATCGGAGAATAGATGGGAAGAATTATCCTTGTTAACCGCGGGTCATACGGCAGACCCTTTTCTTTGGCAACAGCCTCGAGAAATTTGATGTTTTCAGGTAGGCTCACATCCATTTCCGTTGGTTGCGGACCTATAATGTGCCAAGAAACATGGAAGCTTCCTTGAAAAACCTCAGCTAATCCAGGAATGTCGTTGGATAACGTAACCTTTGCTGTTTTATCTTCCAAGTTGAACCTGATTTCGCTTCCAGCTGCACACAACGCGTTTGCTTCTGCAGCTGGGTTAAGGGTTACTCTGAGATTATTAGGAATTCTACACAGGTATTTTCCAACGTTGTTTTCTGTGGGTAAAAGCTCAGCGACGTTATAAAGCTCTACGTTTCCGTGAATCATATGGTCACCATATTTAATCATCCTTAGCTAATTAGCGGACATAACAACATATAATGTTTGAATCCCTTAACTCTTCCGCTACACAGAAAAATTGAAGACGCGAAACGCTGTAACCCTTTTTGGCTTTTAGATTTTCAACGAAATTCTTTATTCCCTTGGCTTAGCTATTATTTCCTTTATTTTAAGGTCAAAGAACTTCCTTGAGTATGCAGGTTGGACGACGATCGCCGTGTCTGCTCCTGTACCTGTGCCTGCAATGGCTATGACTTCTTTGTCGACTGGGATTAGCCCGGCGTCGGCAGCCATGAGAATGATTTCTACAGCAACCTTCATACCTTGGCAGAACCTATACAGTGTTTGGCAGACTGCCTCGTGAATTGTTGTTCCGCCATTTTTGTCAGTAAAGGCTGAGCCTAAGTCACCTCCCAAAGCGTGAATGCATGTTAGAACCTTGACGCCTTTGTCTTGAAGCCTCTTCCTTTCTTCGACCGTCATTGTCCAACCTTCAGCTTGGAAGCCTTCGCTTATGGTCACGGCTACGATGTTGTTTTTCTTCGTGTCGAAAATTTCAGCTGTTTTAAGGGCTGTTTTGCCATGTGTAGAAGCGACCACAATGTCTCGAATTTCAAGCTCGGAAGCTCTCTTATACGCAAGGTTTAAAGTTTCATCGGTGTTTTTCGATCCAGACTTTTCAAAATAAGTGATGCTTTTAACCGTCATAACAAGACACCTTGTTCCATCTTTTTCCTCTTAATAATAATTTATGTCTTTTGAAAAAACATCCCAAACCACACCACAAAAATGAGAAGACTTGTTTATTCTTCTATTTTTCGATTACTTCAACTTTCTTTCTGCTTTTATGTCCTGAAACTATTACTACATTTGAAGATGATGTGTCAAAGTGTTTTGCGATCTTCTTAATTAACTCCATGTTTGCCTTGCCTTTCTCAGGCTTACAAGTAGGCCAAACAGTATCTTGTTTACATTAACTTGAACGAAGTCCCTATTAAAAGAAGCCTCAATATCGTATTTTAGCCCGCTCACCATTTCCCCCGTGTCTTGTCTTTTCAGCCTCATAGAAAAAAGAAATTACGAAAATTATGAAGTTTCAAATAGAACCGATTTTAGTCTTTGAGTTTCATCGCCCAGAGTATACCGTTGAGGATATGGGTTTGGAACCATTCTTGATCCCATGTTTCAAGGTAGTGCCCTAGGCCTGTGTAAAATATGCGTGCTTTGCCATATGTGTGGCACCAGCACATGGCGTAGTCGTTGTCTTCTCTGTTTCCCTTGCTCAGGTCAACTGAACTGTTGTCTAGGCTGAGAAGAACATGGGTTTTTTCTCTGCTCCAGTCTCTGAACGTGTAAACCTCTTCCTTTAGCTTAAACGCTCTCGGCAGGTGCCTTGTCGCCGGATGCATTTGATCCTCAACTTTAACTAAGACATCTTGACTCCACGGGTGCCCGTTGAAGTAGCCACCTATCATTTTTCCGTATTCGGGAAACTTGTAAAAAGTATCTGTTGCGTTGTGGATTCCGATAAATGACTTTCCAGTCTTGATAGCCGCCATCAAGTCTATTTTTGCTTGATCACTAATAGGCAGCTCACCTGTCGTAGCGAAGATTAAGGCGTCAAACTTTTTGAGACCTTCCTTGTTAAGGAGGTTACATTCAGTCGTAGCTGTAACCTCGAATAATCCAGATTTTTTGCCTAGCTCCGTTATGACCTCGGTGGCTTTTGGCAGGTAGTCGTGTTTGAAGCCAGCTGAATGCGTAACCAAGAGAACCCTTTTCACCATACAATACACACCTTCCTGATAAGCCATCATTCATGCCATGAAATATTAAAAGCTTATTTCAAAACAGCCAAGGATGATGAACGATAAATATATGAAACTCGCTGAGGACATAATTACGCGCCTGTGATGAGGGATAGAGCCGTCTGAAAAGTGATGACCACTTATCCCCTGAGGCGACAATTCTAAATTGGCTCATTAGACTCCTGAGTAAGCAGAGAACCCTCCGTCCACAGGTATGACGACTCCCGTGACGAAGGATGAGTCTTCTGACAGCAGATAAAACACTGTGCCTATAAGGTCTTTGGGTTCGCCAAACCTTCCCATCGGCGTATGTTCAAGCACGGCTCTGCCTCTTGGACTCGGCGTGCCATCCTCGTTCACAAGCAAATACCTCGTTTGGTTAGTGATGAAGAATCCAGGTGCTACGGCGTTTACGCGGATTTTTTTCGAGTAGTTCTGAGCCATGTGAACCGCAAGCCACTGTGTGAAGTTTGAGACTCCTGCTTTTGCTGCAGAGTAGCCTGGAATCTTCGTTAATGGTTTAAAGGCATTCATCGACGAAAAATTCAATATTACTCCTTCGCCTTTTTTCGCCATAACTTTACCAAAAACTTGGCAAGGAACAATTGTGCCTATAAGGTTCATATCCACGACAAACTCTAAAGCATCCTGAGGAATGTCGAAAAAAGACTGCGCTTCGCTGGTTGATGCCCGCTGAACATTGCCGCCAGCTCCATTAATCAAAAAATCAACTGTGCCAAAAACCTCTATAACCTTTTGGCAAGCTAACTCAACACTTAAGCGATTAGTGACATCAACCTTAACTGCAACAGATTTTCCCCCTTTATTCTTTATGTTTGACGCCACTTTTTCAGCAGCATCCTCTCGGATGTCCAGAACAGCAACTGAGGATCCTTGAGCAGATAAAGCTTCAGCGACAACCGAGCACAGGACGCCTCCTGCGCCAGTAACAACTGAGACCTTTCCGTCGAACAGTTTGTTTTGATCTTTCATCGCCTTCATCCTTCTTCTTTTATCTTAATTATCATGATATTGCCCATATTTTTTTCCAACCTCAAGCATAGCTTTGTAGTTGCCAAGATTCACATAATTTGTTACTGTATTACCTGAGCCAAGAGCGTACCCTCCTTCTAGCATACATTGTTGAAGGGTGTCTTTGACGTATTTTCTGAATGGCGAGATTTCCATGCGAGAAAGTTTGTCCACATCAATTCCGCCGAGTAGGGCAATTCTATCTCCATATGTCTTCTTGTACCTCGTGACAGGGTAAGCTTCATCTTGATAAGAATGTTTGGCATCGATTTTGACGGTTTCAATCAAGTCGTCCATAAGGACATCAAGTTTGCCACATGCGTGCAAAATAACGGGTTTGCCATGTTTATGAACGGTTTCGACGATGCGCTTTTGCCAAGGAAAGACAAATCTTCTGAAGTGACTTGGACTCATCATCGGACCAGCCGTATAGCCCATGTCGTCATTATAGATCACCGCCCCGACCATTTCGTGTTCCGACACCGCATCTATGTACTTCATGATTGTCGCCGCAACCTTCATAGACGTTTCTTCCACCAACTTTGGATCCACATATATTTTTTGCAGAAACGGAACAGTTCCAATAAGCCTTGAAACGTTTTCGAAAACTCCACTAGTGTACGGGATAACTTTCATGCCTTTTGGCAGATATTTCGCCTGGATTTTCACGTGCTCAAGCCTAGTTTCAGCTAGCTTTTCAGGATCGGGCCACGCGTATTTGTCGATGTCTTCATGATTTTTGATCAATCCTTGCTGTTCGTCAAGCCACTCTCTTTGGCTGTGAGGCATAGTAGCTGTGTCAGCCAAAAATTTCATATTGTTACGTGGAAAGTCAGGTGAAGCTCTAAGTGGAACATAATCATATCCCAATCTTCCATAGAGATCAGCAACCACTTTAAAATAGAGGTTTAGCTGTGACTTATCCAATTGATTCAGTTTAGTTAAGGGTTCTCCAGAAAGGGCTTCCATTACTTCTTTGTCTATGTAAATCTCGAAAAATGGAACACGATCCGGTTCGCCTTCTAAACGCAAAACTGTTTCAAGCCGATCAAAGTTAGATCCATTCATTACACATTACCTCCAATTTAGTCAATTCCAAGAGTAATTTTAAGATGTATCAGAAATTGGTCATTCTTTTTCTTTTTGTATAGTTTAGAACCCTTTTCCATAAATATGCACGCCTGAAGGATAATTCAGAGTCGTAAACCATTTGAAAACAACACTTAAACTACTAAGAAACTGTTGAAGACATAAAAATATTTTGCAAAACGCGTTAAGCTATGTTTAAGACAAACTGTATCGTAGGAGTAAAGAATCGACGATGAAAGTAAAAAGCATCTATAAGAAAGCCATTTATGTATCTAGAATTCTATGCATGATTTTCACAGCTATTTTATTTGAACTAATATCAAATTACGAGTCAAAAATCAAAAATATGAACTCAGATAGATTTCTTGAATTCACAATTAGAATTTTTCCAAGAAATAAAATTTGAAAAACTCCTCAAACCACCCCTATCATGGTGGTGCATGTTTCGTTTATTCATTGCACGCTTATAGCAGCAGACCAAGCTGGTACGATGAAAACCAAAAGCTGGGATTCCGCTTTTTTCAAGACAAGAAGTAGCGAAAACATTCCAACATCAGATATGATATTTGCCGAAAACAAGAAGGTAATGTACTTTTACACAGCCATTTCTTCTGATTTTGCAAGTTATGACGAAAAAGACATTTACTTAGGCAGAAACTTGGATCAGGTTAAGGGCGCTTTAAGTAGACCATGGTGCGCAGGACCATATGTTCACGAGTTACTAACATACTTGTCTTCCATTAACAGCTGGAACTGGGACATAGCTATAAACATAACAGATTGGCAATATCCAGATAGTTGCATATATGAAGCGTGGCGAATAGGAAAGAAAGAAATGTGGTCAGAGCCTAGTTATTCTTGGCAAACAGTTTATGAAAGCGAAATTGTGGACAGCTGGCTAAATCAGACACATTGGAAAGAGGCGTTAATAGTGACTTTTGCCACAAACTTTCCTACTCAGATATGGTATTCTTGCGAAAACACTGCGAATTAATAGTGAAAATGGTGCCGAAAATTTTTTGGATAAAATGCGACTTAGATGTGTGGCTATTTTTGGAAAATAATATAAGTTTAATGTCAATAATTGGGTCTAAAACATTTTTATAGCCTAATCACAGGTGGAAAAAATGCCGAAATATACTAAAATAGACGAAACAAAAAAGTATGATCTGCTTGAAAAAGATCTTGCTGAAAAAGGAGTAGACATAGAACAAGTTAAAGACAAAATCTCAAAATTCACAGTTGAAATTCCATCTTGGATATTCGGAGTGTTCGGTGGCGGAAGATTCAGCGGGTACATGCCGCCTGGTGCTGCAAGAAATGTTTTTGAGAAGTTTGATGACGCAGCCATGGTGAACAAACTTACAGGCGCCACGCCTAAAGTTGCCATTCAGCTAGGTTGGGATGACCCGGACAAAGCACCATTTGACGAGATGAAGGCGGATTCGTTTAAAAAACTGAGAGATTACGCGCAAAGTCTAGGTCTAGGCATAGGCACCGTTAGCCCCACCTACTTCCTAGAGGGCACCCACTACGGTAGCCTTTCGGCATACAACGAAAAAATAAGGAGACGATTCATTGAACACACGCTTGTTGCAGCTGAAATAGCGAAAAAGTATGCAGGGAAAAATTTGACCCTTTGGCTTCCGGACGGTTCCATGTATCCTGGCCAGGTTGACTTATGCACATCTGAGCGAAACCTGCAAGACTCGCTAAAGGAAATTTATGGCCGAACGCCGGAAGACGTGAAAATGTTGATTGAGTACAAACTTTTTGAGCCGGGAACATACCATACAGTAATCTCAGATGTGTCCGTGGCTTGGACTCTTGCGAAGAGTTTAGGTGAAAGGGCGGGTGTGATAATAGATCTTGGGCACCATCCGCATGGGACAAATATTGAACACATTGTTGCACGGCTTATAGAGAACCGTATTCGCGGCGGATTCCACTTTAACACAAGATATGCTGCTGACGATGACCACGCTGTTGAGCCGAACATTCAGGTTTTCAGAATCTTTCATGAACTAGTCACTGGAAACGTTATTGACAATCCTGATCCGGAAAAGAACTGGATTTACGTCATTGACCAATGTTCTTCTTTGGAAAACAGAATTCATGCTGTTCTGCATTCTGTTGATTCGCTTATGGTGTCTTATGCAAAAGCGTTGTGTGTTGATGAGGAAAGATTGAAAAAATACCAAAGTAATAATGAGATAATTTTGGCAAATAGAACTCTGCTTGATGCGTTCTTAACTGACGTTAGACTAATCATACGAATGGCGCGGCTGGAAAAGGGGCTTCCTGCTGATCCATTTGAGGCATACATTGAATCGGGGTATCAAGAAAAAATAAACAAGGAAAGGAAACATCTTTAATTTACATAGAAGTAGCGCTAGAATTAAAAGACTCTTAAAGAGGCTATGTATCCAAAAACTGCATAACAACATGTGCATATCAAAATTTTTACTTATGCATGTGAGCGAGATTACCAAGTACTGGTCGGTAGTGTCCTAGGTGTAATCATAATCAAAGAAATATCGCTTACAAACACCCGGTTTTTAAGAAACATTACAGCAGGATGGCTTTTAGCTCCATTATTAAGTTTAGCTGTATCATACTTCCTCACTAACCTTTTCTAGAAGCTTTTATGCTAACGAAGCCACGATAAAAAAAGATTCGCTCTTTATAAATCCAAACTTATTCTTTTCTTAGACCTTGATTTTATTGACTTCTTCCTGTATCGCGTTTTTCACGGTTTTTTCTGAGGCTGGTCCCCAAAATTTCATTTTCCCATTTATTAATGGGTCGGTTGTCCCATATTTTCGAACTGTTTCTAACGTTGCGTCAAGCTCGACTATTTTTACTTTGTCTCCGAAGCTTTCAGCGACTTCTTTTATCATGCGGTACATGCTGACATTTACTGGGCACATGAAGTTTCGTAAAAGCGTAACCTCAACCTTATCGGTTGATGGTTTATAGTTAAGCTCCACTATGCTTACTTCTATGTCTTCTTTTTTCAGAGGATAATACATGACCTTAATAGGTGGGTGCTCTTTGATTATGTTGAACCCTTGTTTTTCAAAGTCTTTATAGAACATATAAACCTCAAAGTTTGTTGCAGGAACAAAAATTCCTTTGAATCCCTGTTGTTTAAGGTCGTTCTTCACGTAGTCCATCATCATTCTGCCATGTCCCTTATGCTTATAGATGCTCAGTAACTCAGTACAGTAGATGCAGGCAACGCCAGGCTCAACGATGTAGGGCACAAGAGCGTTTTCTGACCTAGCCCAATAAACGAGGCCGACAACATTATCTCCGTCTAGCAGATGATAGCCTTCAATGCATCTTCCAAGGTTTGTTTTTACCCACTCTCTTGCATCAGGCAGATACTTAATCCAATCCGTGCCTGGTGGAAACTCTTTGGCGCAACAAAACGTTGAACTAATGTCTTCCGCTGTTACTTTTTTTACCTTCATTCTGTTAGCCTCTCCCATAAATAATATAGTGCATAACAAATAATTAGTATTTGTATTCATCCGTTTTTTGTTTAGCACCTTATTTTGCTATGCTCCTTATCTTTATTAGGATTAATGGAAAAGACGCTTTTGGCACTAGCTGTTCGAATCTGTCAGCACTTCTCTAGAGGAACTCGTGCCTATTCAACAATAAAGGCTGCAGTCCAGAGCTCTTCTTTGAATGTTAAAATCAAGGTGTAAACCGGATTCCTGTTCTCGTCGTACGTAAGAATATACGTGTCTATGTGAACCTGAACCTCGTATTCTCCGGGGCTAAGCCTTCCTAAAGGTATGAGGACCAACGGGTTAGTGAAAGCCTCTGTTACAGGTACTCCTTCGCCTGGGTTCGTAAAGTTGACCTCGAACCTAAGTCTCGAAGGGAAAGGCTCCAGCCAACTAAACGATTTAACCTTTATCGTGTATCCATCTGTTGGGAAGTCACCACGTGAGATGATTAAGCTGATGAAGTCGTTGGTTGAAGCTTTCGTAGTCTCATGTGCCTTCAACTCTTGCCAGTCTATGCCCGATAGTTTGGCCACAGGCGACATTGGATCGTAGTCAGTCGCGATTACGTGGATGCCTCTTTCGAAGATTCCTAAGCCGTGGTAATAATCATTTATTGTTTGCGAGATATCTACAGTCGCCAACTCGTTAAACCTTCTTTGGTGAAGAGCTCCCTGCCAAACTGTTTCGCTGTGTGCTTCAACCTTAATTGTGTAGACCGTGTCTTTTGGCAGAACAACCGGGTAACTGATTGTCACAATAGTGCCATCAGCCCTGTAAACGTAAGTCTCGTAACCAAGCAGATCCAAGGGCGTTTCTCTTCCACCCGTCCAGATAACCTTTAAGGGGTCTGAGACTTCCAGCTCAAGAACATTCTTTAGGTACAACAATACATAATCTCGAACAAAGCTGGGTTCCAGAAAAGCGTCCCGCCAAGCCTCGTAAGCGTCTTGCGGATAGCTATAAGTCCAGGTGTAGCCGCACACCAAGCATCGCCAATTGAAGTTTTCGCTTCTTGTGCCGACGGGCGTCCAAACGTAAGGGCCTGAAAGATCGTGGGCAGCATCAGGACAAACTATAGGCGAGTTCGACTTGGACGCCACGCCGAACAGAGCTAAGGCTGTGCCTACCGTGCCTATGATGATGACGACAAGTAATCCTACAGCTAATTTCAGGTTCATTTCGTTTCCATACATATTTTGGTTAAATATGGGTATATTACCATATATCAGAACAGTGTGTTCAAAAAATAGAACAATGGATTTGTAACTTCCTGGTTCCTTTTAATCTTGGCTAACCATCATCCGTTAATCCCTGTTCTATTTGCCTGCCAGCTTTATTTGTTTCAGCTTAATGTTGGGGAAAAAGTAGCCTTTCCCGATGGTTCGTCCCTCTTTTGACACAAGTTCGATGTCTCGAAACAATTCCAGCATGTGCCCGCCTACCATTAGATTTTTAACAGGATGCTTTTTCTCACCGTTTTTTATGAGGAACCCTTCGTCTATGGTGCTTGAGAACTCTCCTGAGACAGTGTTCGGCGTGAAGATCATGTTTGTAGCGAGGATTCCAGTTTTAGTTTCTGCAACCATCTCGTCAAGCGTGCTGTCTCCATGCTCAACCTGAACGTTGGTCGGCCCAGCGCCTACATGTCCCCCGTAGCCTCCTCTAACCGCGTGTCCGGTTGGCTCAACTCCTAAAATTCCCGCCGAGTAATAGTTATGTAGAAATGTTTTAACAACGCCTTTTTCTATAGCCACCACCCGTCTTCTCGGAACACCTTCGCCATCAAAGGCTCCGCTGGAAATCGCGCCTGGAATGGTTCCGTCATCCACAACTGAAAAGAATTGTGGTGCAATCTGTTTTCCCAGGCAGCCTGACGCATATGTTCTACCTTTAACCACGGACTCTCCTGAAATGGCGCCTAGTAGGCTGAAGACAAGGGAACTTGAAGACTCTGGGGTAAGAATAATTGGCAGGATTCCGCTTTCAACTCGTTCTGAACCGAACTGTTCGATGGCTTTTTCCGCTGCTTGTTTGCCGATTTTTTCGAAGTCTATTTCCTTCAGAGAAATTGCATAGTCGTACTCAGATGAACTTCCAATGTCGTCACCTTCCTTGTACGTGGGAACTATGGCTGCAGAAACCGATGTCTTCTCAGCCTCAACCGATACCCCAGTGGAAGTTACCAAAAATCCTTTCATGTGACCAGCTCCTAACCCTCCAGCATACATTGCACCTTTTCGAACGTTCTCCACTGCTTCTATCATGTTCTTAACCAATTTTCCAGCATCATCTAATGAAAGAGAGGCAACCTCGGGGTCGCAGAGTCCTTCAACCTTAGGAGCCTTCGAAGGGCCTGGCATACCCTTGAAGTGCGGGTCTGGCTGTGCAACCGTTGCAAAGCTTACAGCTTTGCGGACAGTGGTTTCGATGTCTTCAGTTTTTAGGCTCTGAGAATAGGCGACTCCAAGACCCTTGTTTTTGTAGGCTCTTACGCCCAGTCCTAAGTCGGTTCGAGACACGGCTTCCTTGATTCCTTTGCCTAGAACTTCGATGCTTAACGAGCGAGAATAAGCAGCGTAGACATCGAAGAAATCAAGATTCATCTTAGACAACATTTTTGCCGCTTTTTCAACTGGCGACCGTATATCGATTTCTTCCATATTTTTCACCTTCTTCCTCCCACAACTATGCCTTCAAACCTCATGTACGGCGCTCCTGCGTCAACGTACATGCTTTGCCCACTTTTTCCACACATGCCTGGCATCTCAATTCTTACTTCATTAGAGACCGCTGAGACGTTTTTAAGCGCGTCCAAAGTAAGCCCGTTGATGGCTACGTCTCTGAGGTGCTCACTCAGTTCGCCGTTTCGTATGAGCCAGCCTTGCTCAGCCTTGCATGTGAACTGGCCCTTTTGAGTTTCCACGTATCCATACTGGGAGCCAGACAAGAAGACACCTGTTTTCACGTCCTCAAGAACTTCTTCAAGGCTCATGTCTCCAGCTGCGAAGTAGGTGTTCGACATCCGAATTATGGGTGAACTGTGATGGTTTTGAGCTCTTGCGCTGCCCTGAGGCTTACCGCCAAGCTTCGCAGCTGACTCCAAAGAGTGAAGGTACCCAACTAGAATTCCTTTATTAACAATAAGGTGTGGCTCAGCCTTAGTTCCCTCGTGGTCATAAACAAAATGCCCATTTTTATGAATAGTCGGGTCATCCCAGATTGTGACAAGGTCACTTGCCACCTTTTGACCCATCTTATCCGCGATTATGGATTGACCTCCAAACACTAAGTCTCCTTCGCTGTTGTGTCCGAAAGCTTCGTGGACGAAAAGTCCGCCGACATCCGGGTCAACAACCACTGTGAATGTGCCTCTAGGAGGGGGACTGGCGTCAAGTAGTTTCACAGCTGTTTCAGCTGCCTTCAACGAAAACTTTTCGATCTCTATGGTTTCCACGAGCTCATAGCCTGCGACGTTTCCTTTTGATTCAAAACCGCTTTGCATGTTTGTGCCTTCCTTCGAGATTACGTTGCAGTAAACCATGATTCTAGGAGTGGTTTCCTCAACTAGGGTGCCGAAAGAGTTGTGAACCATAATTTTTGACAAAACTTCACGGTAGCTTACGAAGGTGTCTTTCACCTTTTCGCTGTATGTTCGAGAAGCTTTCTCGATTTCAAGCATCCTTTTGACTTTTTCTTCCTCGCTTACGTCGTCTGGGTTCAACTTCACCTCGTGAACAACAGTTTCGACGACGGGTTTCTGGTCTACAATCTCGGCTTCCTCGCCTTTCTGGGCTGAAATGGATTTTGCTCCTCCAATCGCATCGCAAAGAACTCTTTCGACACTTATTTTTGTTGAAACATTCGTCGACGCGAACCCCCATTTCCCGTTAACTATGACTCTTACGCCGACACCGTGCAGAATTCCCGACGACATCGACTTTGCCACGCCGTTTTCGACGGAAATGTACTTGGCTCTTTCCTCGAAGAACCTTGCCTCGCAGAAGCTTGCACCAGCCTTCAAGCCCTTTTGAACAATTAACTCAAGCAAGTCCCTCAAACACAGTTCACCATACACCACTAAGCTATTAGGGTATAAAAACTATTAATAACGACGGCTTTACACTTAGTAAAAACCCTGTTACTGCTTCCAAACATATTTAGCATCCTAGGTGATTAGAATCGCTATCAAATAAATACCCTTATGATAGTGTAAAATTAGCCAAAAGCTCCTTGGGTTTTTTGCGATATTCTTATTTCTCTCGTCTACGTATAATGTTCGATTTATATGATGAGAAAACAGGTTGTTTGGATTTTTAGAGACCTTCTAAGATGTAGCGGATGCCGAAGATGCGAGCTTGCCTGTTCACTGCACCACGAAGGAAAAATGTGGCCAGAAGCCTCAAGAATAAGAATCTTCATGCTTTTTCCAGGAGCTGAAGTCATCCACCTTTGCAGCCAATGCCACGACTACCCATGCGTCGCTTCGTGCCCAGTGAACGCACTATCCGTTGACAAAGACACGTTAGCAGTCAAGGTTGATAGGGAAAAATGCATAAGCTGCGGAAAATGCATAGACGTCTGCCCAGGCAACATTCCATTTCTGCACCCAGGCGACAACAAGGCCACGATTTGCGACCTATGCGATGGAGACCCTGAATGCGTTAAAGTCTGCCGAGAAGCAAGGTTCGACGCGCTTTGGCTCCTCAAACAACCAAGGCAGTGGGCTGAAGGAAACCTTAACAGAAAACTCTTCGCCCAGAAGCCTGAAGATCTAACTAAGGATATTGCAGAAAACATTTATGGGGAAAAAGCGAAGGAGCTGGTCTAAATGCCGAGAGGATATGCTGGAAAAATTCTAGACATCGACTTGTCAAACGACAAGATAAAGGACATCACAATCAGTGAAGAGGTTCTCAAAAACTACGTTGGAGGAAGAGGACTCGCAGCAAGAATCCTCTGGGACAGACTTGGCAAAAAATGGCAGAATGTAGACCCGCTTGGACCTGAAAACCTTTTCATCACATTAACAGGTCCCATGACTGCCATTCATCCAGGAGCAAGGGTTTGTATAACAGGTAAGTCGCCTCAAAGCAACGGCATAATTGGCTCCACGTGCAGTGGCGAGTTTCCCTCTGAACTGAAATGCGCAGGATATGACGGTGTCATCGTTTCAGGCAAGGCTGAAAAGCCAGTGTATATTCTTGTGACCGATGATAAGGCTGAGATCAGGGACGCAAAAAAGGTTTGGGGCACCGAGTCTCCTGAAACGATAAGGATCTTGAACAAGGAAGTTCGGGAGGAACTTTCGAAGAGACATCCGAAAATCGGCGTTTGGAAAGAACCGGGCATGATATACTGTGGGCCAGCAGGTGAGAACAGGGTCAGAACAGCTGCTGTTCTTCAGAAGGTAAGCCACGCTGCAGGTTACGGTGGCTACGGTGCTGTCATGGGCTCGAAAAACCTAAAAGCTATAGTGGCTAAGGGAAGGAAGCCTCTGCCAGACGTGGCAAGCCCGAGTGCCGTAAGGCTTCTTTGGCGAGAGGTTGATAGAAGGCTTTGCAACAGGGAACGAGAGTGGCCAACTGTTCACGGAACCGGATACGGAGGCTACGAAACAGCTGCGAGAAGTAGCTCGGAGCCTATTAGGAACTGGCAGGAAGAGTGGCACGACGAGAAAGGGTTTGGTGGACCAAAATTTGACTACAGGCACTGGGTGAAACGGTGCTGGAGTGACTTCAACTGCGCAGGTAGCTGCATGAAGCTAGCCATAGTGAAAGCCGGGCCGTATAAGGGGGCTTTCACGGATGATCCTGACTATGAGCTGCAGGCTTATTGCGGACCGAATCTTGGAATCTTCGAACCTGACAAGTGTATTTACATGTCTGCTCTTGTTGATTACTTGGGCTTTTCAGGCATAAACGGACCGAACACCTTTGCCTTTGCAGCTGAGCTTTACCAAAGAGGCATATTGACAAAGAGGGACATTGGATTCGAGTTGACGTGGGGAGACGTTGAAGCCTTTGAGAAGCTGGCGAGAAAAATCGTTAAGAGGGAAGGCATCGGCGATGTGCTTGCGGAAGGAACTTACAGGGCAGCCTTAAAGATTTCGGAGATGAAGGGCGTTGACGCAACAAAATACGCTGTGCACGTGAAAGGCGTTGAAATTGGTGCTCATGGAACCCGAAGCGGTGAAGACTACAATCCAATAGGCTATGCTTGTTCGCCACAGTGTGGAGACCACACAAGCGGCGTTTACGACGCCTACCGCGACATGGGCTCCGTCTTCTCGGATTCAGCTGTAATCTGCAGCTTCGTCCAAGACTGGGAACTAACATGGGACTATTACCGCGCAATCACAGGTTGGGAGACAACTCAAGAAGAATGGAACCGCGTTCTTGGACCTCGCATCATGCAGATTCAAAGGGCAGCTCTTCTGCTTGGCGGTCCTGACATTGTTTGGAACCCAGCTGTCCACGATGACAATCCGCCCAGATGGTATGAACCGTTACCAAGTGGACCTTACAAGGGCAAGACGACAGACAAGAAGGTTGTTGAGGAACAAAAGCAGCAGTTCTACAAAGCCATCGGATGGGACGAAAACGGCATACCGAAGTCTGAAATCCTCAAAAAACTCGGTCTTGAAGACGTAGACAAAGCGTTGGAAAAGATAAGGAAATAAACCTCATTTCCCATTTTATTTTTTTAAGCACTCTTTTGAATTACCTAGGATAAACCATCGTAAAAAGGCGGATCCCTGTGAAGATCAAGATCAGATCTTTCGGTCGCTTAATGGCGAGCCTCGGAAACGAAATGGTTGTCGAGTTGGATTTCGACTCCAAAATAGGCGACCTGCTTTCGTTGCTTAGAAGGAAAACGGAGGCTGTGCAAAAAGAGGCTTTGTCACGGTTCGACCGAACTGAGCCGGAGCTTACGGTTCTCCTCAACGGACGGAACATACAAGCCTTAAAAGGGCTGGAAACTCCACTTAAAGACGGTGACTTCGTCGTTTTGTTACCAGCATTCCACGGGGGATAGGCTAGTTCGTTTTTGCGATTCTTTCTAGGTTTACTTAAACTTCTTTTTTAGGTCTTCGTTGAAAGGTAAAGCCAGCAAGTCTTCGATTAATGCTAGAGCCTGATCGTAGCTTCGAGTTCTATGGTCTGAAAGGACCAAATTCAGCAGGACGCTCTTGTCCCATGTTAGAAATGCCTGAAGACCAATCTTCATCCTAGTTACAATGGTTCTTAACAAGTGAATTGTCAGATGCTTTGGCAAGACGCCAACGTGGATTGTTTGAACGCCGCGGCCACTTACGATACCTGGAACCTCCACCACCATGTCGTCTGGTATGCCTTCAAGCGCACAACGTCTATTCGGGATGTTGACTTTAAACTTACCTTATTGGTCGTTGACCAGCGCGTTTATGATTGGTATATGTTATTCTCCACTTAACTTAAGTGGAAACTCCTTTGAAACAAGCATTGATGAATCTCTATAAATGCGGTCTAACCAAGTGTTTCTTTAGGCCTTCTGTTAGGCAAACGTCTCTTACCAATCTTATGGAAAAAACTGCGCTTCCATCTCCTATTATGCTTATTTTGACTTTAACCAACCTTAATACCTCTTTTATTGCAGTTTCTCAATGATCATCGCAGGTTTTAATTATGCCTTTGCTATTGAGGTGCGCATTTTTGGTTTTGTCAAATCTGACCCCAGTTTTGACTGTTTTGCATAATCTTTATTAATTCGATTATTATCAAATTATTTTTGAAAAAAATAGAATGTAATTCGATTTAATTAGAGGTGAATTTTATGTTTGGTAAAAAAGACGACAATGAAGTTAAAAACCTAAAAGAGCAAATAGAAAAACTCAAAGAACAGCTAAACGAACTTTCAAAACAGCTTGAATCCAAAAAAGAGGAGGAACCAACAAAGGAACCCCTAACTCAGCCAAGTGAAGGTTCTACAAAATTTGACGATTTTGGCGAGAGGGTAGGTGAATACGTCAGTGGCATAGTTGAAGGCGTCATGAACACAGTAATAAGTGAACTCAACCGTTCCCTAGGCGAACATTCCCCAAAATTTAGAACGAATATACCTATAAAAACGGAGGGAACCAAGGCTAATCCTAAAGCTGCTGCGGACTTAATGAGTGCACTTGGACACGAGAACAGGATAACAATCCTAGGAGAGCTGGTTTCTGGAGGAAGATACGCCAGTGAGATTCAAGAAAAACTTCCAGACATCGGGGCAAGCACGCTTTCAAGCCACTTAGACATTCTTGAAAAAGCCGGACTGATTGTACAGGAGAAGGCGCGCGGACGATACCTAATCACAATGCCTGGTAGGCTGGCTTACCAGATGGCAAACGAGATCGCGAAGCAGATTGAACAAAATTCGCTTTAATCTTACTGTGAGTTTCTATAGTGGCTTTTAACTAGGCAAGTATCATCTTGTAATTATGGCTTGTGTTCACATAATGTGCCTTATGCATATAAAGCCACACGCACGGTTGTGCAAGGAAAATCATGAGCAGTGACCACTTCATTGACCACATTTCAACAGAAGAATTAACTCACGTGTCCACTCACATGAAAATAGTGTTGAGAATCAGAAGGTGTAATATGTTGAAAGCGCCCGTCCTTTGCGAAGATCTTGTCAAGGTTTACAACAGTCGTAAAACCAAGGTAACAGCTCTCGACCACTTGAGTCTTACAGTTAAAGAGGGCGAGGTTTTCGGGTTGCTTGGACCGAACGGAGCGGGAAAAACAACCCTTGTCAGAATCTTAACCACGCTTTTAAAGGCAACAAGTGGCTACGTTGAGGTCGGCGGCTTCGACGTTGACAAACAAGAGAACAAGGTACGGCAAATCATAGGCTACGCAGGCCAAGACTCCGAGAGATCTGCTTATTGGAGGCTTACTGTCAGAGAGAACTTGTTGTATTTCGCTCATGCGTTAAGGGATATTCCGATCAAGATTTCGAAGGAGCGGATCGAAGAAATTGCTGAAGGTGTCAGATTCAAGGACCGTTTAGATAGGCACTTCATCGCCTTATCTGGAGGTGAAAAACAGCTCGTCATAGTAATGAGAGCCATCTTGCACAATCCGCAGGTTTGTTTTCTCGACGAGCCTTCGAAAAGCCTCGACCCGATGACTGCACGTCGCGTTCGAACTTACTTGAAGAAATACGCGCAGGAACATGGTATGACGCTCATCATTACAACTCATAACATGCTTGAAGCCGAAGAAGTCTGCGACAGGCTGGCACTTATTAACAATGGAAAATTAAGGTTCACAGGAACGCCGACAGAGTTCAAGAAAAAAGTAGCCATGAAAGAAACTCTTGAGATTGGTGTTGACAACCTCAGCCAAGAACTGGAATCAAACCTTTTGGCGCTTCAGGGCGTGCAGAATATTTCTCATAATCCAAATGTGAGGTTGTACTGCAACGACGCCTTCGACACATTGCCTGACGTTGTGGCTGTATTGAAAAAATCAGGATTGAAAGTTCCAGTTCGGATGGTTGAGCCTTCTCTTGAGGACGCGTTTACGTTTTTTGTGGAAAATGGCAAGGAAGAGGTGAAGACAAATGCCTAATCCAGTTAAGTTGTTTTATATGTCGGTTTGGCGGAACCTTTTAACGATGACGCGTTACAAAGCGAACTTCGTGTTTGATCTGTTGTCAAGCGTCTTGTTCGGGTTTGGCAGCCTTATTTTTGTCATGGCATTTGACACGAACATACTTGGCAACATGATTGGTTCAACAAACTATGTGGCGTTCTTTATCATAGGCATCAGTTTCCAAAGCTGGCAGGGAACCGCGCTTTGGGGTTCAGCAGGCATGTTCCAAGGCGAACTTAGCTCAGGTCAGATTGACTACACATTCAGCTGCCCATTTTCGAGGTATTGGTACATTGCAAGCAACATAGCTGCCTCGGCACTGCAGTCCACGTTATTCTTTATTCCTATGTTCTGCGTCGCTTTGTATTTCACAAACACAACTGTAACGTCGCTCGGACTGTTCCTAGGCTTAATGGCGACAATGGTTTCGGTTGCTGCGCTGGCACAGTTAGGCGCTATTTTCGCGAGCTTAGTCTTAAAGTACAGGCAGACCACAGCTATTTTTAGCTTCTTTAACTTTGCTTTCCAGCTGCTGACAGGAATGTTCGTGCCTTTCCAGCTTCTGCCAGTGCCGTTACAGATGGTTGGGTACACCTTGCCTATAACTTTCGGTATAGACTTGATGAGGTGCTATGTGATGCAGACCCGATCGATCATGCCCGTCGAGTACGAGTGGGCGGGATTATTTCTACAACTAATAATACTATCTGTAATTGCGAAGCTGACAGTCATGTACCTCGAAAAATCCGCCAAAGAACAGGGATTACACTACCTCTAAAGACGGTTCACTGATGCCCTTGGAACAATATGTCCATTGACAAAGATGGCGGTGAAAAACTCAAGTTCACTTTTCCTACGCTTATATATACGGAGAATTGTAGATGACTATTAAAGGAGCATTTTCCAATGAGCCAGACAGAGCATCTATTTGAAAAGGAAATTGTGAAAAAGGTTTCCTTGAGGTATCTGCTTTACTTGCCAAAAGACTACGGCAAGAAGCCAAATGCCAAGTGGCCGATGATTCTGTTTTTGCATGGCATGGGTGAAAGAGGAAACAACCTTGAGCTCGTTAAAAAGCACGGAATTCCAAAGATCGTGGAGAAAAAGGATGACTTCCCGTTTGTCGTTGTTTCACCGCAGTGCCCCATAAACTCGATGTGGAATATGATGGTGGATGAGCTTCACGCCTTAGTCGTAGACGCCGTGCAAAGATTCAACATTGACGAAAACCGCGTCTATCTAACTGGGCTAAGCATGGGAGGATACGGAGCTTGGCACCTAGCTGCAGCTTACCCTGACCTCTTCGCCGCTGTGGTGCCGATCTGCGGAGGCATGATTCACGACAAAGACATCTCTGAGCAAATCAAAGGACTAAAGGACATGCCGATCTGGATTTTCCACGGCGCGAAGGACGAGACTGTGCCTGTTGAGAACTCTAAAGAGCTTTACGACGCGCTTAAGAAACTTGGTGGAAACGTGAAGCTCACAATCTATCCAGATCTTGGGCACGATTCTTGGACAGTAACGTATGACAACCCAGCCCTCTACAAATGGCTCCTAAAACAGAAAAAACAAACCAAAAGAAGCACTAGGTAAAACTGCAAAAAGGGATTGCGGTCCAGTACATCGCGAAACGTTTTAAGCGTCTCCGAGCTAAATACATAATATGCTGTTTTCTCGAACGTTTCGTTTAGGGATGGGATTCCCAGAAGAAGGCCAGGTTATAGAGGGGTTCACTGTCGAGTCCTTTCGGTTAGTCATGTTGGTGTCAGCGTAGGCAGATACGAGTATCTCTTTGAAATAGTTGTTAAGGGAGAAGGAACTATAAACAAAGCTACCTTTAAAGCGTTTTTTAAGAGCCGAAGGACCGTTTTTTCAGGGTTCGGAAACCCATACCAATGCCAACATGGAAAAATGGAAATCAAAGAATTGGGCGAAGGAAGATTTTCGTTAACGTCCCGCGGAGCCTGCGTATGGGTTTACTTGAAAGATGAACTTGAACGGTTCGCTGAGTGCCTTTCACAAAACGGGTACATTATCAGCGAAAGAAACGAGGCGGAATTGAAAGAAACAATCGAAAAATACACGAAACAATACGAAAAATTTGCTTCCAGAAAGAATCCAGTCTTCATTTAGTGAAACAGCGATATTTTTTGATGTAAACATTTTTTACGACAAGTATTTTTTGACTATTACACTTCACTTCATAATTGCAGGTTTAGGAGGTTTAATGCCTTAATGGGCTGAAAGTGTTTCTGGTCAAAGGGGCATAATCTTGCTTTATTATTAATTGTTATGGCAGCTATCATTACGCCAGTTCCACATCTCATAATGCCTTCTACTTCAGTTTTTAACTCTATTTCTGCAGCTAAAACAGCGTCTTTCTTAGTGTAATCCAGCGCTGATAAACGCGTAACCTCGTCTACAGGTTTTGCGTACTTTTTGAGACCACATAAAAGACCATGCACGTTTATGATAGTTGTAGCCATCTTTTCGCCAGTTTCGAGAATTTTTGGGAACTTCCTTTTTAGGATTTTCTGTCGAGAATTTCAATCAACACATCATACCAAGCACAATCATAATCTACGTTTAGCCCTTAGAACACTTATCTAAGAAAGCATCTTCTCTTTATCTCTAAATTCCGCACATCCTCTAAGATAAGAGTCTCGCGGGGGCTCACTTCATTTGCCAGTCTTTCAAATAGCTCACTGAATCTTTCGTCCTCTCTCTTTATGCTTACCAATTTTCTGTAAACTTTGTCTCTGATAGTAATTTTTTTGTCAAGTAAACCACTAAGTATATTTAAATGCTTTGTGGACTAATTATGCTGATGGAGTATCTAATTTTCCAATTTTAAGGCTGAATTGTTGAAAGAGGCACAAAACCTCGTCCTTCTCTCTTTTTCCAGGTAATGCTGAAAACGGGTTTAAACAGAAAAAGAAGGAGAATTCAGTCACTTTCAAGAATTAATCCACAAAGCATATTTAAACATACTTTAAGATTGCCTTAAAAAATCTAACAGCTTCAACAAGATTGGAAAAACAATTACTGGTTCTTAGGGGCTTTATGTTCCAAAACATTTTCAGTATTGAAGAAGAGAAAAAGTTATGTGATATTCTAACATAATGTTAATTCGGGTGTTCAGAGCACATGGGTATGTCGCGTCGGGAAAGGTTCTTCGCTGCTGTTGACCTGAAGCAGCCTGACACTGTTCCGATTACTGACCTCGGTCTTGATTCTCCAATCATAGAGGCAATAACGGGTGAAAGCCTAAGCACGTTCAGCCTTGTTGCTGGCTCAGGAGATAACCCTTGGGCAGCTGCGGTTGAAAGCAGAATCGCTCTTGGAAAGGCATGTTTGAAGCTTGGATTTGACGGCGTCCCCATCATAAGCGACTATGCGCTTTGCAGTAGAGACTACAAACCTAGGATTCTGTCAGGAACACGGTTCATTGACGAGTGGGGCAGAATACTTGACATGAGAAAGGATACGAGAACCACATGGTGGGTTAACGGAACAGTTGAAACCGAGGAGGATATGAATTACTATGTGCCACCTGACCCTGAGGCTGAAGGCATGTACGAGATGGCTGAAAAGGCAGTTAACTCCTTGAAAGGCAAGGACACAGCTGTCGTCTGCCAAGGACACGCAGGGTGGCACATGGCTTTCCAAGTTCGAGGAGGAATCGACAAGCTCGTAATAGACATGTACCGCAGACCAGAGGCAACCAAAAAATTCATGAAAAAAATCGCTGAAACCTGCCAGGGTATGGTTAAGATAATGATTGAAGCCGGCGCAGAGGTGGCGTTCATAACAGACGACTACGCGGACTGCCATTCGCCGCTGATGAATCTGAAACAATTTAGGGAATTTGAGATCCCGAACATCCGTAGAATCGTCGCCTTAGCCGAAAAGAATGGGGTGCCTGTTCTAAAGCATTCAGATGGAAACATTTACCCAATTCTAGACGACATGGTTGATGTTGGAATCCGCGGCATTCACCCTGTTGAGCCTGGAGCCATGGATCTGGGTGACGTTAAAGAGAGATATGGAAGCCGAGTCTGCATTCTAGGTAATGTTGACTGCCGTTTTGTTTTGCCTTTCGGAACCGAGGAGGAGGTGCGCCAAGATGTCCGCCGATGCATAGATGCGGCAGCCAAAAACGGAGGTTACATCCTCACGTCAAGTAACTCGCTTCATGCTAACTGCAAAGTTGAAAACATCCGCACAATGGTGGATGAAGCCCGAAAATACGGCAAATACTTGTGATTTTTTATACTGGAAGATGCTCTTAATTTCCATGTGATGCCCTATGGTTAGGATGCGGTTTGCAGTTATTTTACCAGGCGACGTTTATAAGCCTGAAAACCTCGTGTTGATGCAGCAGCTAGGCTGCACAGACGTAATTGGACACGGCCCGTCCACGCCTTTGGGCGGCGAGGTTTGGGAACACGGTGACCTTGTTCAGCTGAAGAGGCACGTGGAAAACTTTGGACTTAGACTTGAGGTTTTCGAAGACGGTCCGAGGATAGAAAAAATCGTTTATAACCTCCCAGGCAAGGAGGAGCAGCTCGAAAACTTTTGTAAGTCCCTAGAGAACCTAGGCGCAGCGGGCATCAAGGTCATTAAGCCTCAGCACATGCCTCCTGTGCCAAACATGATTTGGAGAACTGAGACTGACAAACCTACTCGTGGAGGCGCAACCTCAACTGCGTTTGACTACGAGCTTGTAAAGGACATTCCGCCCACAGTCAGGTTCGGAAAGTACAAAGAGAAAGATATATGGAAAAACATGAAGTACCTTTTGAAAGGTGTTCTGCCCACCGCTGAGCAAGCAGACGTCGTCGTGACCTTCCATCCTGATGATCCTCCAATTTCGCCGATTCAGGGTTTTCCGCGAATCCTCAGAAGCGTGGAAGCCTTTGACAAGCTGATGAACCTTGTTCCAAGCCCTAACGTCGGAATCAACTTCTGCCAAGGGTGCTTCGCCGAGATGGGTGTGGACGTCCCAGCTGCAATAAGGCATTTTGGCAAGCAAAAAAAGATCTTCTTTGCGCATTTCAGGAACGTGAAGGGCACTGTACATTCGAAGGGAGGCTTTCAAGAGATCTTCCATGACGACCCCGACGGCCAAGTGGACATGTTTGAGGCGATGAAAGCCTACTACGAGGTTGGGTTCATGGGGCCGATGAGGCCTGACCACGCGCCTAAACTGATCGGTGAAGAAGCCCGCGGAGGATCAGCAGGATACTACGTTCTCGGAAAAGTTCTTGGACTTGGCTACATGAAAGGCTTGGCGGACGCTATAGAAAAAATGGGTTACTAGGCCCCTTTTTTGTTTACATTTTTTGGGTTTCCAGTTCAGCGAGCACGTTTTCCAGCAACAGTTCCTTGTTGGCTTCTTTGAACAGTTGTCCATAGCTGTCGTTTTTGAAGTTGAACTCCACTTACCTTAGTGTTTTTTGTTAAGCATGCCGCCGTAGTTTTTGTCATCACGTTTGAGACTGCTAAAATTCTGGCTTTGTCTCTGAACAGCTTTCTCTTTGTGACTTCCTCGTAGCAAGATTAGCAGTATGGGAAACTGAAGGTGTACGTATGCAGAAGGAAACGTTCACGCTCTTGACACAAGAGCTTGTCATGGTTGGCGGGAGTGGCAGTTTCAGCATGATTGTTATACAGATTTACTGGACACCAACAAAAAGGGGTATCAAAATTAATTTTATTGATATTACACATGGTTTGACACAGCTACAACAGTTCGTTGACGTTTTCTTTTATTTTTTGTATGCTGTTTACAACGAGGTCTAAGCTTTCTTTGCCTGAAAGCAGAACAGGATGCGGCAACGTTACTTCTTCGGCTATGTATTTTTCTGTGCCGGGCAGGCTGAGCCTTTCATAGTCTGGAGCTTTAACGCCTTTAGGTATTACGGTTTCAAGGTTTTCTTTTTTGAATGCAGGCTGCTTGTAGAGCGGCATTCCGTATCCGCTGCTTGCTGGCACTCCTTCGGCGTTGAGGGCTTCAATAAACCGTTTTTTCGGGAGACCGCTAAACTCTGTTGTGTCGTAGCGTATGACAAAGAAGTAGTAGCCACGCTTCGTGATCCTTGGATCTCTTCTCAACGGTTCAACCCCGCCTATTTCTGTAAGCTTCTTCGCAAGGTACTCGCCATTCACATGTTTTTGTTCAACCTCTTTCGGCAGCTCATCCATCTTTGCCAGCAATAACGCAGCTTGGAGCTCCGACAGCCGATAGTTTGAGCTGAGAATATAATGCTCGTAGCCTGGTCTGCCAACCACTCTGCCGATGTTGTGTATAAGCCTCGCCCTTTCAGCAAGCACGTCGATGTTTGTGAGGACGATGCCGCCTTCGCCTGAAGCCAGCGACTTAGACTCCTGAAAAGAGAAAGAGCCCATGTCTCCAATTGAGCCGACCTTGCGTCCCTTCCATTCAGTTCCATGTGCATGAGCACAGTCCTCAACCAGAAACAAGCCGTTACGCCTAACAATAGGCAGAATCTCGTCAAAATCAACTGGGTAGCCAGCATAGTGGACTACTAAAACCGCCTTTGTTTTGTCAGTTATAGCATCTTTCAAGGCTTTTGGGCTCATAGCCGCAGTTTCCGGGTCAACATCAACGAACCGTGGAACTGCACCGACCTCGGTGACAGCTGAAGCTGAAGCAATGAAAGTCACAGCTGGAACAAGAACCTCGTCGCCGAACCCGATTTTTCCCGTTTTTAAAGCAAGCTCCAGCGAAACTGTGCCGTTTGCAACAGCTATGCCGTGCTTTGCATTGTGGTAGGAAGCAAACGCCTTTTCGAACTGTTCTGCTTTTGAGCCCGCGTAGATGCGGCACCATTTCCCACTTTCTAAAGTCTCAAGAAGAGCGTTCTTAGCCTTGGCGCTTGCTCTAGGCCAACTTGGAATTTTGTTTTTCATCTCAGAAGCTTCTGCAGGACCACCATTAACTGCTAACTTAGCCATACAACATCAACCAATAATTAAATGCATAAATAGACTTTTATGCCTTCACAAAAGCTTTATGCCCGAACATAATTCCTAAAAAACAATGGGACACAACACCTGAATTATGCTTAATAAGTTAATTAACAACTAATTTACTAATTAATTTCACAAAATCGCTTAAATTTATCTTCTTTAATAAAGAAAGGCCTAAAAAAGTCCAAGGGAAGCGGAATCGATGGCTTACTGCAACGTTTCTGATGTTCGGGTCTTAACAGGCGTCACGGAAGCTATGCTTGGCGACGACGAGGTTGAGGCGCTTATTGCTTTTTCTGAAGTGCAGATCGAGGATGATCTTGGTGTACAGTCTGAGCCTGCGCCTACGAGGATCCGACATTTATATGCTTTGTTGACGGCCATTAAGATTTATGCTCGACCAGATTTTCGGCAGGGTTTCCACATCGGAAGTAATAGTTACAGAGGCTCAGGTTGAGGAGGCTTTGAACAGGTGGATGCGCGACGTAAACCGCATCTACGCCTATTACGGAAACGCGCCTTGCATCAGCTCAACTAGGTTTGCCACCACGCCTCTTTACAGCAAAAACCCCAACAATTGCAGCTACTGCAGCACCTGCCACGCCAACGACCACGTACATTATTGGGAAACCGCCCTCAATTGGAGTAAACGTGACCTCAGGATTCTCGTCCACCGTCTCAACGCACGGAATAATGGCTCCAGTATACTCAAGCCCTTGATACTCAGGCTCAATAGGCCAGAAGTTAAGTTGTAAAACAACGTTTTTGTTAGCCCGAATAATGTGAGTCCCAGGCGTAATGTAAGGCAAAGGAGAGTCCGCATTTATTGTATAGGTGTCCTCGTCTATAACTAACGTGGTTTCTTCAACAGCAAAGAAATAAGCATCGATCTGAGCGTCAGTAGGCAGATGGATCGGTGTATCCACATTGGGCTGAATACCTATAAACAGTACACCGTGACCATACGAAGCGAACTGAGCTGTGCCGGTTCGCGCTTTTTGTGTAATGCTGCCATTATGAAGCATAGCTAAAGTTATCGGCTTGTCACTCTGCACAGCAATTGCGTCGGACTCAACCTGCACTTTAGTTCCGCTACCGCCTTTAACTGTAACCTTAGCAACCTCCATTTTCGTTTCTAGATCATACACCTTGACGGTTGTGTCTTCCAAAGCCGTTATCCGAAAACCATAGTCTCTTTCTGGATCCCATCCCCACTCTTGGCTTTTCAACGACAAGGTCGTGAAGTAAGTTCCAACAAAGCCCCCTTGAGCAGATGGAATAGAGAAACATGGAACATAGTCTCCACCTCTTCCTTGAATGTAGCCTGACTGCACCATAATGTTGCCAGTAGATGTGATTCTATAAACCCTATAAGGCGCTAACGTTATGTATTTGAAAGAGTTGGCGTCAAGAGATACAGAAAACTTCAAATCATCATCTCTAGTTACCGTAACACTCGACTTTTCCAAAGCAAGAATAATGTAGTCCGTGCCAATTCCCTGCCCAGAACCCATGATGACAAACTCTTTCCCGACGAACAAGCCATCTGTAGTCGTGTAAAAACCAAACGCCAAAGTCAATTCAAGCGCAGTAGGCTCAGGTATACTGTGATAATTCAACAACATGACAGAGACATGCTTGTTTGAAACCACCTTAAACATTGTTCCATTAGCAAACAACACGTACTGCTTCTTCATGCTGTCAAGGTTAAACTCTGTGATGGGCCTACCAAGCGTTAAATCGTAAACTTTTACATGCGTGTCGTCCTCAGCTGCGACAATCACAACTAAAGACGCCTCACCTACAGAGCCTGTGTCAAGCCTCCAACCTGAAGTGCGGTTGCTCGAATCAGTAAGGTTGTAGCTGTAAATTCTCGCTGGCACGACACCATAATAGGTAAAATCTGGTTCTCCTGAAGACAAAGGCACTTTTACAGCCAATGACAAGTTCAACGTCAACAAAGTTGCAATAAAGCATATCAAAATTTTCTCGGAGTATTTCATGAAACACATATTTTCATGCTCCTATGGTACAATATATTTTCTAATACGCCTATTTAAAAATTAAATCTCAAACATAAACAACATATCCTATTTGTTCAGTAAAGCAAATCTTTTCAGTCAAAAAACAACATTTACCATGCTAAGGTGACAGAGTTTGGGAAGAAAAACACGCGTAGCCACAGTCTGTCAAGGCAGAAACTTCCACAGCTCAATTGAAGCGAACCGTGAATATATTATGAAACTTCTGAACCTTGCACTTAAACAAAAACCAGACATAGTTTGCCTCCCAGAAACATTCACAGCAGCATCAATAACCAAGCCGATAGAGGAACTTGCTGAAACAGTTCCTGGTCCTACAACCAACATTGTTGCCAAACGTGCTAAAAAGTATGGTTGTTACATAATATGCCCTATCTTTACGTTAAGAGAAGGAAAAATTTGGAACTCAGCAATCATCATAGATAGAAACGGAGAAGTCGCAGGAATATACGACAAGGTTCACCCAGTTACAAGCTCAAGTGACTACACGGTTTTCGAGAAAGGCGTCACCCCTGGAGCTGAAGTATCTGTCTTCGACCTTGACTTTGGACGCATAGGCATACAGATATGCTTCGACATCAATTTTCCCGAATCCTGGAGACAACTCTCCGAGAACAGCGTAAAAATGGTGTTTTGGCCTTCAGCCTATAACGGCGGCTTTCCACTTCAAGTCTACGCTTACCTTCATCACTATTATGTCGTGTCATCCGTTTGCACAGAAAAATCCAGAATCATCGACCCGTGTGGCGTAATCCTGGCTGAAACAGACAAAAACATGTCCGTAATCTACCGGGACATCAATTTAGACTACGTTGTATCACACTACGACTTTAACTACAGTATACCAGATAATTTAATGGACGCTCATCCAGGCCGAGTTGAGATACGGTCACACATAGACGAAGGACAGTTCCTCGTTGAACCAACTGACGAAACCCTAACCACGGAGCAACTCCAAAAAGAGTTCTGTTTCGAATCCGTTTTCAAGTACTTTCAAAGGCACAATAGAGCATACAAACGCATAATTCAAGGCAAAAAACCAGTTCCACAAAAAGCTGCACACGGCGAAAGACCAATGTACGAAAAGAACTAATAAAGAAAAAGGGAAAACGCCTACGAACCTTTAGCTTTTTGGCCCAATAACTCCTGATTCAAGCATTGAAATATACGGGGAGTCTTCGATATCCAGTGGAAGATAAATCCTCGCTCTTCTACGGCTAGACTCATAAGTAGCGAAGATAAGCTCAGTTGCCTGAAGTGCCTTCCTTCCAGCCAAAACTGGTTCTCTCCCTGTTCTCAGACTTTCAATTAGGTCTTTAACTGCCAGCACATCTTCCATCTGTTCACTGTTCTTATACGGGTAAAGCTCACCAGAACTGTATCTAAGCTCCGGCGTAAGCCAGCCTTTCGAGTCCTCTGTCAAGACGCGCAGAATCGGCCCCTCCTTTTTTTCTCCCCATATTTGGTGGTTCCAAAAAACATCCAACTCAATCATGCCCTTGCTTCCGATAAGCCTGTTTGCACACCTTCCTCCAGTATTTCGACCAGTAACCATAAGCCCGCATACGCCGTTCTTCCATTTTATGTAAGAAAGCCCATTGGTCTCGACGGGAACCCCGAAAACAGTGTACGGCTTTTCCCACTCGTAGCTTATCTGACCCATAACCCACTCCGCGAGCTGGTCGTTGTTGTAGAAATTGAACATGTCAAACCAGTGCGTGCCCCAATCAAAAAGGTTTGGGCAAAAACCCTCAACTCGGTGGAACTGCCCTATTGTGCCGTTGTTCGCAAGTTCATGGGCCTTAACAAAGGGAGGCGCAAATCTTCGTTGGTGACAAACAGCAAGCAAAACACCGCCGTCCACGCATGCTTGATAAAGCCTCTTAGACTCAGCCCATGTTGGAGCAAGAGGCTTCTCGAGAAAAATGGCCTTCACCCCAGCTTCGACACTGTCAACTACCATCCGCGCATGCGACCCAGGCCAAGTGCAGACGCTGACTATGTCAGGCTTCTCTTTTCGAAGCATTTCTTTATGGTCTAAATAAATCTTGGATTTTGGAAGACCTTGCTCAGCAGAAAGGGCTTCAGCGTTTTCTTTTTTTATGTCTGCGCAAGCCACAAGCTTAGATTCAGGATTAGCCGCGTAGGCTCTTGCGTGACACTTGCCGCGACCACCCGAACCGATGATTGCAACTTTGTAAACGTGCATGTTGAATCCTCCATTCTGCCTTTATATGGCAGTCAAAAAGGATATAACACCTTCGCCAAGACGGGGTTCTTAAATCCCTTAACGGTAAGACTTAGGTCTGCGTCTCCTTAATAAAAAAAATCCAGTTATACAGGAAAATGCGCCTAGTATTATCGCTACTACATACACGGTTGTCGCATTATCGCCTGACTCAATAATCTTAAACCTTATTTTGATGTCATTGCAGCTGCTGCCCGCCATATCGGTTTGATATATAATTTGTTCCGGCGTAACCAGCGTCTTAGTCATCTCAGGCGCAGTTTCAAGAGGCACAAATGTATAATTTCCCTTTCCAACATGAAGGCTAATGACGATGTTTGATGATAAAGCACCAGGCGCAGAACCGATAGCTCCCACGTGCCCGAGTATTTCGTTCACGCTAACCGTATATTCCTTGTTGAAACTTATTGGAAATAATCTTCCTCCAAATCCGCTGATTTCGTATAACCACAAGTGTTGGTCGCCAATCTTGTCAAGTCTCAGCCGTATGTTCATGTTTCTAATATTAAGATTTGGAGAAAATAGCTCACTAAATCCAGGATATTCTTGCTTTAGAAAGGCGTTCCAGAGTTTATCTACAACAGGGACCTCGCTTATGTAATAATACTCAACAATTCCCGTAAGCAAAAATTGGCTGGCGTTTTCCTCGTAAAAGAGAAAAACATCAAATAAATTTTCAAACTTTCTTTTTAATACATCAGCTTTTATTTTTCCTTGAGCGAAGCCTGTAAGCCTCGTTCTATTCAAACATACTTTGACCATGGTGGAGTAATTAAAAGTATAAATTACTGTAGGCCCTTCAAGGACAAGTTTACCTATGCTCGGATTACATTCGGACATACAAGTTAACGAAGCTAAACTCACCTGTAAAATCAATAACGCTAAATGGACCATTTAGGCTCGAAACTTTGAACACTATATTGGCAATGCAATATATATCCCTTGTTACACCAATGTATAGCGTTAAGGACTCCTCGTAAACGGATTCAGCCTTTGCCACGATTGCATTCGATATACCCAGCATTGTGATAATAATCGCAATGAAGCACTTTCGAAGCACTCTTACTCTCCCAAGTATTAGGATAAACAACCATTAATTTAAACCTAACATCGTAGGTTGACATGCTTTAGATGCCAGATGCACTTGTATTTTGTATCGAATTAAAACCATTTTTCTTTCAAAACTTCTATATGGTTCCGAGTTTATTATTGTTAGTGTTGGCACAATGTTCAGGTTTGAACGCGGTCGAAGACGCCTTGCTAATTGGGATTTCAGAGTCGGAATTCTTTTCGACGTCATCTATAATGATGTTTTTGAAGAAGATAACAACCACTTTTCAGAGCCTAAGGTTCAAGACAACGTGAAGGCGGTTCAAGAAGCTATTATGAAGCTTCGCTGGTCTTGCCACCTGCTTCCGGTTAAAGACGACATCAAGACTCTTATCAACTCACTAGAACTGTTTCGGCCAGATGCCGTTGTGAACCTTTGCGAAGCCTTTTTTAGACGCAGCAAGTTCGAAATGAACGTGCCTGCAGTGCTGGAACTGATAAAGATTCCGTATACTGGTTCGCCGCCTTTAACGTTGGGATTGTGCCAAAACAAGGGTTTGACAAAGCATGCTCTGAAAGCTAATGAAATTCCTACTCCTGAATATCAAATCTTGGAAAGTTACAAGGATTGGAAAAATGAAATTGAGTTTCCATTAATGGTTAAACCTTTGCGGGAGGATGCAAGCCTAGGCATTATGAGGAAGAGCTTCGTTAAAAACAATCGGCAACTTAAGACGCGGGTAGACTACATAAATAGGCGGTACAAGCAGCCGGCTCTTGTAGAGAAGTACATTGGCGGACGGGAGCTTAACGTGTCAATTCTAGGCAACGAAAAACCAAGAGTTTTACCGATTTCTGAGATAATTTTTGAACGTAAGAAAGAACCGAAAATTGTAGATTATTCAGCAAAGTGGCTAGAAAAAAGTGAAGAATATCAGAATACTAAACCAGTCTGTCCTGCAAAACTTTCTTCTTCTGTAGAAAGAAATGTCAAGAGAATATCGTTAAAAGCCTATAGGTTATTAGGCTGCAGAGACTACGCGCGAGTCGACATACGTTTAAAAAATAACACTCCCTACATTTTAGAAGTAAATGCAAATCCTGATATATCAATCGACGCAGGATTCGTCCGATCACTTAAGGCTGCTGGAATAAGCTATAAAAAATTCATTAGAGAGATAGTTTTTTTCGCAATCCAGCGATCTCTTAATATTAACTAGCATCATATTCCTAAATTCATTTTAGCTTCTCTTGAGGAGATAATTGGCCTTACGGTTAAAAGCCTATAATATTATTCTAGTTTTAAAAAACACTTTCAATCTAGACTTATAGAACCGTGCAAATAATCAAGAATGTATTTTTAAATCTAGACATAAACAATTTATAGGAAAAATTAGTATGAAAAAAGAGGGCGAAAAATTTCTAACTGTAAATAGCCAGCTCGGAAAACTGAGAAGTTACGCTGAAGAATTAGGTTTGAATTTGACTAAGCCAGAAGACAGATTCAAATGGTTTCTGGCTTCTATACTTTTTGCCAAGAGAATCTCAGCTGAGATTGCGAGGAAAACCTTCCGCAAATTTGAAGATGCAGGCTTAACCACGCCTGACAGCATCTTGGACGCTGGATGGGACCGTTTAGTTGAGGTTCTGGATTCAGGAGGATATGTAAGGTACGATTTTTCTACAGCTTCAAACTTGCTAGCAATCATGAAAGACCTTAAAAAGAAGTATGGAGACCTTGAAAAACTCCATCAACAGTCAAACAGCCCATCTGACCTTGAGAAAAAGCTTATGGAGTTTAAAGGCGTAGGACCGGTTTGCGTCAACATTTTTCTCAGAGAACTTAGAGGAAAATGGGAAAAAGCAAAACCAAAGCCATCAAAAATGGCAATAGAAACAGCCCAAAAAATCGAGTTAGAAGATATTGAAACCCACGAGTCAGCTCTTGTAAGGCTTAACTTGGAATACTGCAAAAAACGTAAGTGCCTCAACTGTCCCGTCCAAAACCACTGCGCTTCTAAAAACATGGATGAGTATTCAAACTAATCTTTTCCAGTAATTTCTTTTCGGTGATTTTCTAAAAGAGTTCTAATCTCCTCATATGCTTTTACAACCTCTGTTTGGCTAGACTCTTTCACAACCTTCCTAAGGGCTTCTGAATTAACGTATGGTAACCCATCTAGCCATTCTACTTTCAGACGTTCAGCAGAAACTACTGGAACTCTGTACTGCGTAAAGACTTCTTGGGCTTGGTGCGACATTGACCCTTGGGCGACAACTACCCTAATGCCCCTCTTAGACAATTTTTCAGCGGTCACGGCGCCCCCTCCGCTTGGGTTGAGAAGTAAAACTGAGTCGCCCGCTTTTATGCCGTAAAGATAGAAGGCTTTTTGCAACCCGTTCTCTGTAAAGGCTTCAATCGGCTTAAGAAGAACTATTTTTCCTTGTGATTCTTGCTTTCTAAGCCTTTGCACCTCATCGAAACGATGCTTGTAATCTTCAAGTTGCACATAAAGATCAGACAGTCTAGCCTTGGCTTTTTGGAGCTCATCCGACAAGACTTCATACTCTCTTTCACGCCTAATCTCTATTTGCTGCCTACTTCTCTCTTTTTCAATAGCATTTTTTAAGGAAGCAATTTCAGACTCTAAGGTTTTCAGCTTTATCCGAAGTTCCCTGTTTTCCAGTCTGAGAGATTCGGTTTTTTGTTGTTCCCAGCTCAACCTCACCTCAAGCTCGGCAATCATGTCCTTCAAGTGCTCTTCTCTTGGAACCATCTTCTTCACAATTTTTGGAGAATTAACGCGTTTAGTGTCTTGAAGCATCTGAACCGCTCTTTTTACAGTGTATCCCCTTACTACAAGGCTTTTCACCTCATCAACGAGAGGATCAAGACCTAACCGTTTCAATTTTTCTTCCACCTGCTCTAACCTTGTTTGGTAATGTCTGTAAGCCTTTACTGCTGCTGCTAAAGCATCAGCCTCATGAGCGTTTCTGATCTTGAACTCGAAATTTTGAGCATATTCCTTCGCTATTTGTCGTTTCTCGTTGGCAGCCATTGAAGACAACGGGACAAAGAGCACGGCGTTCAGTTTATGCGAAATCCGTTCTAGAAGCTCAGAAGCAGGGGAAACGTCGCTGGAGACTATTGTGGCTTCACCTAACTCTGAGATTGCCTTAATCAAGTCAGAGAAGCTCCAGCTGCGTCTGCTTTCAATCAGCACAGACTCACCATTTAACGTGAGCACGGCCAAACCCACGGTTACGCCAGGATCAATTCCGACGATAAGATGTTTCATGTCCCGCTTTCCCGACTCGCAAACAAACAATATATAAGAACTATGTGCCTTTTAACTAATTTTCTCATCAACCCTTAGATAACAACAAATTATAATAAAAATAATTGCGTATAATGAAACACTTTTAGATAAAAAGGGTGCTAATGTTAAATATACATGGAACCAATAGATTGAAACCATTCAAGCAAAAAACTGATAATAAAATGAGCAAAATAAAAAGAAGTGAAATAATGACCGTGTATGAGTTTGAACCTAAAAAATATTACAAAGCGTTTGGTTCCTATGAGCCTGTTCTGAGAATAGAGGATGGAGACACTGTTATCACTAAAACAGTTGATAATGCGGGAAGAGACTTACATGACAAACAGGTCGCTTCTGGCCCAAACCCGTTAACCGGACCATTCTACGTTGAGGAAGCTGAACTTGGAGATGTTTTGGCAGTTCAGTTGAACCGTCTGTGGCCAAACAGACAATTGGGAAGGTCGTCAACTGTTATTGCACCTCATGTTTTGGAGCCGCGTTATATTTCTGAGTTTATGCAGAAGGAACCACGCGTAACTGCAGAGTGGAGATTGGACCTTGAAAAATGGACTGCCACTTTGCTTAGCCCGGAAACCAAGATTGGGCAAATCGTTTTGCCTCTAAATCCCGTGCTTGGATGCATCGGTGTGGCTCCTGAAGACGGCCAATCCATCTCGTCTATTACCTCTGGACAATATGGAGGGAACATGGATTACAATGGTTTCGTCTCTGGAGTAACCGTGTATTTCCCAGTTTTTACTCGAGGCGCATTATTCTTTGTTGGGGACGGCCATGCGGTTCAGGGGGACGGTGAAATTGTCGGAACTGGAATTGAAGTTTCGTTTGATATACAATTTACAGTTAATGTGATTAAGAACAAAATCATCAACTGGCCACGTGCAGAGAACCAAGAATTTTTGATGACGGTAGGTAACGCTTGTCCTTTAGACGAGGCTCTTCAGATTGCCACAACCGAGATGGTAAGATGGCTTAAAGAAGACTATGACTTGACAGATCGTTCTTTGCACATTTTGCTTGGACAATGCATTGAATACGATATTGGAAACGTTTTTGACCCAGCTTACACGGTTGCATGCAAGCTCAAGAAAAAGTGGCTCCAAAAATAGGCACGTTAAAATTAAGAACCCAGAGTCTGTTCAGCCAACTTTATATAACATTGCATTAATATTGAATTTTAGTTTTGACGCTGGCGAAGGGGATTGCCGATAGACAAGATGATTAAGAAAGCCTACGACCTTCTGCAAAAGAGGAAAGTGGAACACATAGGTGAAGGAGCCTACAACGTGGTTGGAGAACACGGTACCTACACGGTTGCCCAAAAAATCAACGGAGAAATAAACTGTAACTGTCCCGGATTCATCCAAAGAGGAAGATGCTCGCATTCTCTCGCAGTTTTGATGTTAACAAAACCTGAGCTCCTAAAAAGCGTCGAAAGAGAAGTTGAAAGAACATCGTAAAAACAGGATTTTTAGTGAAACGCATAGATGAAGCCTAAATGTTTAATTAGCCAAGGGTAAGTAATCTAAAGACCGATTAGAAACGTGCATTACTCACGTTGAATCTTAAGTTGAGGGTTTCATGGTAATGAGCCAGAAGAGGACATCGCTTGAAAGGTTTCGTTTGAAAAGGACACTGGATTATCTGGCTCGCAAAGAGGGAAGGGGCACGGAGCTTGTTTCGCTTTATGTTCCTCCTGGACGCCAGATAAGCGAAGTAGCCCAGATGCTTAAGGATGAGTGGGGAACATCTTCAAACATTAAGTCAAATACTACTCGGAAGAACGTTCAAGACGCAATTGTCAAAGTCATCCAGCGTCTAAAGCTCTTCAGAACCGTTCCAGAAAACGGGTTGGTCATTTTTTGTGGTGCAATTCCTCAAAACGGCTTAGGAAGCGAAAAAATTGAAGGACCCTACGTCGTCATCCCGCCTGAGCCTATCGGTATTTACCTTTACCGTTGCGATAACAAGTTTCATATTGAGTACCTTATGGATTTGCTGAAAGAAACTGAAACATACGGAATCCTGTTAATCGACACGAGCGCAGCTACCTTCGCCGCCCTTCGAGGGTCCAGGATGGAAATTATTGAAGAAATAACCTCTGGAATTCCAGGTAAGCACCGTGCAGGAGGACAGTCTGCCCGAAGGTTCGAGAGACTACGTGAAATGCAGGTTCAAGAATTTTTTAAACGTGTGGGAACACACGCAAACGAGAATTTCCTCTTAATTCCTGACCTTAAGGGCATCATCTTAGGGGGTGCTGGACCGACAAAGTACGATTTTGACAAGGGTCGATACATCGACTACAGGCTTAAGGAAAAAATCGTCGCCATCGTGGACACGGCTTACACAGGTGAGCAGGGAATCGACGAAATTCTTGAGAGAGCTCCCGACATTATCAAAAACGTCAGATACGTTGAGGAAAAGAGGATTGTCCAGAAATTCCTTTACGAAATTGGGCATGATACTGGACTGGCAACTTACGGAGAAAAGGAAGTCCGGAGAGCTTTGAACGCAAACCTAGTTGACACGCTACTTCTTTCAGAAGCCCTTAACACCACGCGGGTTAAGGTTGAATGCACCTCATGCGGGCACGCCTACTTTAAAACGATGAAGACAACAGAGGTTGCTGAGTTTGAGCAGTCCTTCTCAGGTGTCCCATGCCCAAAATGTCAGACTCCAAAGCTTCAGGTAAGCGAACGAAAAGATATAGTGGATGAACTGGCTGAACTCGCTGAACAGACAAACACAAACGTTGAAGTAATCTCCACAGAAACCGAGGAGGGACAGATGCTTTGGAAATCCTTCGGCGGAATAGCAGCCATTCTGAGATACAAGCTAACGAACCAATCTTAGAGGAAGCAAACACCAACAGTATGATAGTTTTTTCGCAATTCAACGAGATTGAGATGAAAGACAACCTGCGCCGTTCAAGTACTAAAACAAAAAACTTAACAGAACCAACCAAATATTCTTGTTACACTGCACGGGCAAGGCGGGCTTAAAATTTATGTCTGATCGGGAACTTGAATCCTTAAGGCGGAAAAAGCTGCTTGAACTCAAAAGGCATCTTGAAAAAAAAACCGAGACCGAGGTTAAAGAGGAACAGGCAGTTAACAAACAAGAAATCTTAAACCGCTTTTTTGTGGACAGAGCTTGGGAGGTCCTTAATGCAGCCAAGGCCCAGTACCCGCAAGCAGCTGAACACGTAGAGAACACGCTCGTAAATCTTATTAAAGCTGGAAAGCTTAAAACCCAAATTTCTGGTGGAGATCTTTATGGGCTTTTCCGCCGTCTAGGCCTCAGAGTTCACCTTCAAACAAAGATAACAGTCTTAGAGCATGGAAAGGTCAAAAGCCTCGAAGAAAAACTGAAAGAAGAAGCCTCATAACATAGTAAACGTTAAACGAATTTTCTGACAACCCGTAGGGCTTCGAGGAACTCTCCTCCCTTGTTCGTTATCCTATAAAGCTTTTTGTCGCCAATGTTCACTTCTTTCAAAAGTCCTCGAGACAGCAAAAACTCAACCACGTTCTTGGTTCTGTCAACAGGAAGACGGACAGCGTAAGACAATCTCGTAATTGGACAAGCCCCTTTACTTCTAACCGTCCCAAGAATAGCAAGGTAAATCTCATATCTCGTCCGTCTAACCAGTTCGCGCCACCACGAAACTATCTTCAAATCCCTTTTCAATATTTTTTAGAACAATTAATGCTGTTTTTTCAAGAAACATTATGAATGACCATGCTTATAATCTCTTATAGCCAAACTGTTGAAAGACTTGTTTTTCTGAAATGAACGGGTTGTCTCCGCCATTTTTTAATACAAAAGTAATAGTCCCAATCTCAAGCAAGTGTTTACGTCGTTCAAAACAGTCACAGCTAGACGAAATGCCGGCTCTTATTTTAGCATAGGCGTACTCAAGTTTTTGGGTCTTAGCTAAAACGTTTGAAGCTTAAATTGGAGGAGGGGGAAGTTCTGTGACTTTAACTGATTCCTTGGATAAGGTTATGGTCGGGTCTTTTCTCAACTCATCAGTATAGCGTAATTCTCCAGTTATCTTACATTCTCTTTCCAAGCGGATCTTCTTTGCATACACGTTTTTTGCAGTTGACCCTTCTTCCATAGTAAGATATTCGGCGTATATGTCTTCGACTTCGGCTTTTTCCTCAATAATCACTTCTTTCGCTACAACAACCCCAATGATCTTACCTTTTCTTCCAATCTCAACTTTCGCAGCTTTTGTTCCATAAACGGTTTCTATTCTTCCGCCGACGTCAACAGAAGAAGATGCCTCAACTTTTTGAGCCTTTAATAAACCGCCAACACCAATCGACTCAGCAAGAATCTCGTTGCCAGCCTCAGCTACTCCTCCAACCGCTAATTTACCAGACAGTTTTATGGTTTTCTCAACAGAAAGTTTGCCGCCTACATCAATCGTTTCACCTACAGCGTCTCCGTGAATCTCCACGGTTCCGCCAACATCGACATCCTCGAACTTCAGGTTACCTTCAGTACGTAGGGCTCCGCCCACTGAAATTTTTTTTCCTTCGCTTTCGCCTCGGAGTTCAACTTTTCCACCAACATCGATAACTTCAAAAATTAATGGTTTGCTGGAATCAAAGCTCCCACCGACGTTAACTCTTCCTTTTATTTTACCTCCTACGATCTTCGCTGTTCCTCCAACACATAATTCTTCGATGTCCATGTTTGATTCACATGTGTACGTGCCTCCAACATCTATTTTTTCAGCTTTTATTGTTCCCTTTCCATAAAACGTGCCACCAACATCAATCTTTGAAACGGTTGTGGAGCCTTCTATTTTCGCTGTTCCGCCAACCTCCAGTTTTTGAGCTGCAATGTCGCCCTTTGTCTCAAAGGTTCCACCAACTTCTACTTCGTTTGCTTTAGTGTTCCCCCCAATTGAGAGTTTTCCACCAACCTCAACGATCTCAGCAGAAAGATTTCTCTCAATTACGACGCTTTTATCAACCTTAATGTCTACTGTTTCTAGGTTCCCTTCAACCCTAAGACTGCCTTCATGTATTTTAATAGCTTTTTCAACCGCTAAATCCCCTTGAATTGTGAGGTTTCCATTTCTTCCTCTTATTGAATTAGCAAAAAGACTACATTCAAAGACGCAGTCACCATCATACTGAACAATTCCTGTAACCAGAACTTTTTTGGAATCTTTTGCCCTAATCGTCGCTCCATTAGCTAAGTTAAGGTCACCTTCCACTCTGTCGAGAACCTCCATTGATCCGGACTGAACGTTTACAGTGTCCATTACTTTTCACCTTAATGAGAAACTTCATGTATTGACATATAAGGATAAGGCACACGTCGTGAACACAATCCGTAATCACAAAATGTTATTGTTTTTTCCAAAAAACTATCTTTATTGTATTTGAGACAAACATACAGTAGATGGAAAAGTAGTTTTTAGGTTGATTAGTTGGTGTGTGCTGTAGTATTCTTTAGTGGCTCCGTTGAGATATCGTTCCGAGACTTTAAAGCGCATGTCCCTAGAGCGTAAGGTTTCCTCC
>Ga0272448_1001000_pt1 | contig 39942 bp, 28 predicted proteins | sample YNPCB0191_FD_202220 | JGI IMG/M metagenome (GOLD analysis project Ga0272448, IMG submission 202220) | Hot spring sediment microbial communities from Yellowstone National Park, WY, United States - YNP-CB-019-1 | ecosystem: Environmental > Aquatic > Thermal springs > Hot (42-90C) > Sediment...
GCCCTTGGCAAGAAAGAGAAAGCGGGCCGTGTCACCCTGACGACATGATAATCTAAACGAGAATCGTGCGTGTGCCAGTGGTGGGCGAAAGAGAAAGAAGTACCTGCAGAGTGGTTCGTACCGTGCCGCAGCCTCCAACCGCACTACTCGCAAAATCTTGGGGAAGTTCTATCGGTGGTGAAATCGGGGTTGATTGTGGCGGGGGTTTCTCGTATAAACGCGCCACTTTATGAGACACACCATTTCTGTATTGGTTGAAAACAGGTTTGGAGTCCTGGTCCGCATTGCAGGTTTGTTCAGCGGACGGGGCTTCAACATTGACACGCTCAACGTGGCTCCCACCCAGGATGAGACGCAGTCGCGGATGACCATCGTGGTCAAGGGCGACGAGGCCGTGCTGGAGCAAATTATCAAGCAGCTCAACAAGCTGGTGGACGTCATCCAGGTGCAGGATTTCCGCGAGGGCGAGTATGTGGATCGGGAATTGGTGTTGGTCAAGGTCGGGGCTGACAGCAAAACCCGACCCGAGATCATGCAGATTTGCGACATTTTCCGCGCCAAGATCGTGGATGTCGCACACAAGAGTCTGGTCATTGAGATCACCGGTGCCGAGTCCAAGGTCACGGCGTTCCTCGAACTGATGCAACCGTTTGGAATCCGCGACCTCACTCGCACCGGTAGAGTCGCAATGTCCAGAGAATAACCCTCAACCGGAGAATCGCATCATGGCCATTATTGATTTCGGCGGCGTCAAAGAGCAGGTGGTTACCCGCAAGGAGTTTCCACTGGCGAAAGCCCGCAAGATCCTCAAAAACGAACTGATCGCCGTGATCGGCTACGGCGTGCAAGGGCCGGCTCAGGCGTTGAACATGAAGGACAACGGGTTCAACGTCATTGTCGGTCAGGCGCCCGAATTCAAGCGGGATTGGGACCGCGCAGTTGCCGACGGCTGGGTGCCTGGCAAAACGCTGTTTCCCATCGAGGAAGCTGCGCAGCGCGGAACGATCATTCAGTTGCTTGTTTCCGACGCGGCGCAGCGGGCCGTCTGGCCGATCATCAAGAAGCATCTCACAGCAGGCAAAGCGTTGTATTTCTCCCACGGTTTCTCGATCACCTACAACAAGAAGACCGGCGTGGTGCCGCCGAAGGATGTGGACGTCATCATGGTGGCTCCGAAGGGCAGCGGCCTGAATGTGCGGCGCAATTTCCTCAGCGGCGCCGGCATCAACTCCAGCTACGCCATCTGGCAGGACGCCACCGGTCGGGCGGAAGAACGTTGCTTGGCGATTGGCATCGCCATCGGCAGCGGCTATCTTTTCCCGACGACGTTTCCGCACGAAACCAACAGCGACCTTGTCGGCGAACGCGGGGTGCTCATGGGGTGTTTGGCGGGCGTGATGGAAGCGCAATACGAGGTGCTTCGCGCCCACGGCCACACGCCCAGCGAGGCGTTCAACGAGACCGTCGAAGAACTCACTCAATCGCTGATTCGATTGGTGGATGAGAACGGGATGGACTGGATGTACTCCAATTGCTCGGCCACGGCTCAGCGTGGCGCGCTGGATTGGAAACCGAAGTTCAAGAAGGCGGTGTTGCCGGTTTTCAAGGAACTGTATCGTCGGGTGGCCAGCGGCCAGGAGGCCGAGCGGGTGATCAAGGTTTGTGGCGCGAACGATTATCCGCAGCGGATTGCTGCTGAGCTGGCGGCGTTGCGCAACAGCGAAATGTGGCGGGCGGGCGCTGCCGTGCGCGCCCTGCGTCCGAAGGAAAAAGCGCGAGCCATCACCAAAGGCACCAAGGGCGTTCGCGGCCGAGAAGGCTGATCGTGTGATTCCGGACAGCCAGAACGCTGTGGGCGCGGCGGGCGGGTTGGATGGGCGGTTGGCAGCGTTGCAAGGCGGTGGAGCTTTCGCTACCGTGTTCGTCGAGTTTTCTCATGAACATCACCCCTGAGGTCATGGCCAAACACGGGATCACGCCCGATGAGTATGAGCGGATCCAACAAATCCTTGGCCGCGAGCCGAACTTCACCGAGCTGGGCATCTTCTCGGTGATGTGGTCGGAGCATTGCAGCTACAAGAACTCCAAGCCGGAACTGAAGAAGTTTCCCCGTGAAGCGCCGTTCATCCTCGTCAAAGCGGGCGAAGAGAATGCGGGCATCGTGGACATTGGCGATGGCTGGGCGGTGGCGTTCAAAATCGAGTCGCACAACCATCCCAGCGCGGTCGAGCCGTTTCAAGGGGCGGCCACGGGCGTCGGCGGCATCATCCGCGACATTTTCACCATGGGAGCGCGTCCGCTGCTGGGGTTCGACTCGCTGCGGTTTGGGCCGATTGAAGGGGATTCCGCTGTGGCGGCGCAGAACCGTCGCTGGTTTGCCGGCGTTGTTGCGGGCATTGCGCACTATGGCAATTGCATCGGCGTTCCCACGGTCGGGGGCGAAGTGTATTTCGACGAGAGCTACAACGGCAATCCGCTGGTCAACGCGCTGTGCCTTGGGATCATCCGGCACGACCAGATCAAACGCGGCTGCGCCAAGGGCGTCGGCAATCCGGTCATTTACGTCGGCAGCGCCACGGGACGCGACGGACTGGCGGGCGCGGCCTTTGCGTCGCGCGAGTTGACCGAGGAATCGCAGGAGGACCGGCCCGCCGTGCAGGTGGGCGATCCGTTCATGGAGAAACTGTTGCTGGAAGCGTGTCTGGAGGTGATGCGCAAAGAAGGGCTGGTCGTGGGCATTCAGGACATGGGCGCGGCGGGGTTGACCTGTTCGACCTGCGAGACGGCCAGCCGCGGAGGGTCGGGCAACGAGATTGATTTGAATCTTGTCCCGAAACGCGAGATCGGCATGACACCTTATGAGATTATGCTCAGCGAATCGCAGGAGCGGATGTTGTTGATCGCGCAGAAGGGCCGCGAGAAAGAGGTCGAAGAAATTTTCCAGAAGTGGGACCTGCACGGCGTCACCATCGGCCGGGTCACCGACGACGGGATGATGCGGGTGAAAGTCGGCGAGGAAGTGGTGGCGGAGATCCCGGCGGCGAAACTGGCCGATGAGGCGCCCGTGTATCATCGGGAAGCGAAACAGCCGGATTGGGAGTTGAAGCACCAGAGTTTTGACATCGCCACGGTCAGGGAGCCGCGCAACTATCAGCCGATTCTGCCGAAGCTGCTGGCCTCGCCGACGATTGCCTCCAAAAACTGGGTGTATCGCCAGTATGATCACATGGTGCAGGATGGCACGGTGGTGTTGCCGGGCAACGACGCGGCGGTGATCCGGGTCCATTTGAAACGGCCCGACCTCGGTTACACGCCGAAGAAAGGCGAGCCGACGGAAAAATACATCGCGTTCACCACCGACTGCAACAGCACCTACTGTTACCTCGACCCGTTCGAGGGCGGCAAGACCGCCGTTGCCGAGGCCGCTCGTAACCTCGTCTGCAGCGGCGCGCGCCCGTTGGCGATCACCAACTGCCTGAACTTCGGCAATCCGATGGACCCGCACATCTTCTGGCAGTTTCGCCGATGCACCGACGGCATGGCGGAAGCCTGTCGCGCCTTCAGCACGCCGGTGACCGGCGGCAACGTGAGTTTTTACAACGAATCGCCCGCCGCAGCGATTGATCCGACGCCGACCATCGGGATGCTCGGCGTCATTGATGACCCGAAACACATCACCACCCAGTGGTTCAAAGAACCCGGCCACGTCATTCTGTTGCTGGGCGCCATCGGCGACGAACTCGGCGGCAGCGAATACCTCAAACGCATCCACGGCCTGAAGACCGGCAAACCGCCCCGCATGGACCTTGCGTTGGCAAAGCAAACACACGATTTCCTCCTAGAGATCATCCGCAACGGTTGGGTGAAAAGCGCGCATGATTGCAGCGAAGGCGGCTTGGCCGTGACGCTGGCCGAAAGCTGCATCTCCAACGGCGAGCGCATGGTGGGCGCGAAAGTGAATCTCCGCTGCTTCTCGCAGCGGCTGGACGCCACGCTGTTCGGTGAAAGTCAGAACCGCATCGTCATCAGCGCCACGAAGACACACGCGGACAAGATTCTGCGGGCTGCCACGAGAGCGGGTCTGCCAGCGACAAAGCTGGGCGAAACCGGGGGCCGGACGCTCAACATCCGCACGCCCCGTGGCGCGCTCTCGTGGGAATTGACGCGCCTGCGGGACGTGTGGTGGAACTCCATCCGTCGCTTGATGGGCGACTAAGCCCGGCGAGCGTTCTACTTGCCGAAGGTTTTCTTCAGGTCGCCAACGGCTTTTTCCGCTTGTGCACTCAACTGCTTCTGAACCTGCGCGATGACATCCTGAAGAGCCTGCTTCTGCGCGTCGGTCAACTTCGCTTGGGCGGCGACCGATTGCAGCTTGGCCAGCGCGTCGGCATAGTTGCCCGCTTTGATGGAGGAGACAGCGGCGTCCACGTTGCTCCTGACGGCAGGCTCGGCCGACCGGAAACTGCTCTCCAGCTTGCCGGTGTCCACCGCGCTCTTGCTGCAGCCCACCCAAGCCAGCGCCCCCACGACGACCGCGACTGCGATCCATGTGAAGCGTTTCATGACGGCTTCTCCTTTCGGGACGCCATCCTACCAGCGGCGCTTGCTATTTGCCAGAACTTTGATTATGAAAAACGCCTGTGGGAAATCTTGATGACAACGCGCATCCGCGACACGCCTGCGGTTTGTTCGGCATCTACGGCCACCCCAATGCCGCCGAATTGACCTACTACGGTCTCTACGCGCTGCAGCATCGCGGCCAGGAAAGCGCCGGTATCACGGCCTCCGATGGCATGGAACTGCGCACGCACAAAGACATGGGGCTGCTCGCGCAGGTCTTCGACAAAACGAAGCTTCGTTCCCTGATCGGACATCTGGCTATCGGTCACGTCCGCTACTCCACCACGGGCAGTTCCCACATCAAGAATGCCCAGCCGCTCGTGGTGGATTGCGCCTGCGGCCAGATCGCCATCGGTCACAACGGAAACCTCACCAACGCCGCCCGTCTCCGCCGCGAACTGGAAGCGCGCGGCTCCATTTTCCAGACCACCTGCGACAGCGAGATTGTGTTGCACCTGCTCGCTCGCCCTTTCGACGGCGACCGGGCGCACTCGTTGGAAGCGGTCATGCGCCGCCTTCAAGGCGCCTACTCGCTATTGCTTATGGGCGAGGACGAACTGATCGGAATCCGCGACCCCTACGGATTCCGACCGCTGGTGCTCGGCAAACTGCCTGTCATTGGCATCGAAGGCAAGGCTCACCGTGTCGCCTACGTGCTGGCCAGCGAGACCTGCGCGCTGGACCTGATTGAGGCGGAATTCGTTCGGGACGTGGCTCCCGGCGAAATCATCCTCATCAACCGCGAAGGCCTACGCTCCATCCACCCGTGGGCCGGCCGCCAGCAATCGCACGCCTTCTGCATCTTCGAGTATGTCTACTTCGCCCGGCCCGACAGCAACTTCATGGGGCGCAACGTCGCCGAAGTGCGCACCCAACTGGGTCGCGCGCTCGCCCGCGAACATCCTGTGGCTGCCGATTTGGTGATTCCCGTGCCGGACTCCGGTAACTGGGCTGCGATGGGTTACGCCGAAGCCAGTGGCATCCCCTACGGCAACGCCTTTGTCCGCAACCACTACATCGGTCGCACCTTCCTGCAACCTACCCAGCTCATCCGCGACTTCGGCGTCCGCGTCAAACTCAACCTCATCGAGGAAATGGTGCGCGACAAACGCATCGTCGTCGTGGACGATTCCATCGTGCGCGGCACCACCGCTCGTTCCCGCGTGACCACCCTGCGACAAGCCGGCGCGAAAGAAGTCCACATGCGCGTCAGTTGTCCTCCGCACATGTGGCCGTGTCCCTACGGCATTGATTTTCCCACGCGCAAGGAACTGATGGCCGCCAACAACACGCTGGAGCAGATTCGGGATTTCCTCGGCGCCGATTCACTGGGCTATCTTTCGTTGGAAGGCATGATTTCCGCCACGGGATTGCCAGCCAGCGAGTTCTGCCTAGCCTGCTACACTGGCTGCTATCCTTGTCCCGTCGAGGACGAACTGAACAAACTGGGCCTCGAACAACGACGCCCCAAACCGACCATTTCCGACCTCGTCCGCGAGGACAAACAACCTCCCCTGCTGTAGCAGGGCTTCCTCACCCGCCTTGCATTTGCGGGCGCTTTCCGTCACACTGCCCTCCATGGCCGCGCTCGATTACAAAACCGCCGGTGTGGATTACGACGTGCTGGACGCTTTCAAACGCGCCTGCCAACGCGCTGCTGCCACCACCGTCGCCAACCTCGCCCGCCACGGCGCCGGCGAACCGGTCGGCATCCGCGGCGAAACCGCCTATCTCGTCGAAACGCCCACCGAGTACCTAGCTCACGTCGAAGAGGCGCTCGGCACAAAGATTCTCGTCGCCGACGCCATGTATCAACTCACGGGCAAAAGCTTCTATCGCGCCGTTGCCCTCGATGACGTGGCCACCATCGTCAACGACCTCTGCGCTGTCGGCGCGCTTCCCCTGAGCGTCGCCATGTATGCCGCAGTGGGTGACAATGACTATTTCGCCGACCCACGCCGCGCTGCCGATTTGGCAGAGGGTTTCGCCGAGGGCTGCCGCGTCGCAGGCGCCGTTTGGAGCGGCGGCGAAACACAAACCCTCAAAGGAATGATCGCCCCCGGCACCGTCGTGCTCGGCGGCTCCGCCCTCGGACGAATCGCGCCCAAAACCCGCCGCATCGCCGGCGACGTCCGCGACGGCGACGCCATCGTTTTCTTGGCCTCCAGCGGCGTCCAAACCAACGGCCTGACGCTGTGTCGCGCGCTGGCCGACCAGCTCCCACAGGGCTACCTTACGCCGCTGGCCGATGGCCGCAGTTACGGCGAGGCGTTGCTCGACCCGTCGGTCATCTACGTCCCGTTCATTGCCGCCTGCCAAGAGGCCGGCCTGAAATTGCATTACGCCGTCCACATGACCGGCCACGGCTGGCGAAAACTGATGCGACTGGATGCGCCGTGGGTGTATCGGATTGAAAACATCGGACAACCCCAACCGGTGTTCGACCTCATTGCGAAGACGGCTCAACTGGACGCGCGCGAAATGTACGGCACCTTCAACATGGGCGTCGGATTCGCCGTCTATGTGTCGCAGGGTGACGCAGCACGCTGCCTCACGCTCGCCCGCCAGCACGGCTACCAAGCATGGGTCGCTGGCGCCATCCACAAGGAAGGCGACCGCAAAGCCGTCGAGATTCTGCCGCTCGGTCTGACCTTCGGCGGCGACACGCTGCACATCCGCTGAACGCCTGCCCGTTACTTTTTGCGCTTTTCCTTGCGCGCGGGCTTGTCGGATTTCCCGCTCTGGGTATCGGCGGCGGCTTTCGGCAGTTCGGCTTGGCCGAGACGCACAGCCGCGAAATACTCGGTCAGCGACTTCTGGTCGGCGCTGGACAACTTGGACAATGGCAACATCTTATTGAGCCAACGTCCCCATTGGGCGTCGGTGTAAGTTTTTGGCTCGATGGCGCCGCCTTTCTTCGGGTGACAACACAAACAGCCGGTGGTGTAGAGCTGTTGGCCTTTGCTGATCTGGTCAGCCGTCAGGTCCGCGCGCGCCGTGACGGCGGCGGCCATGCCCGCAAGTAGAGAGAGAACAAAGTATTTCATGGCGCGATAACTAGCGGCCCCGTTCCCCTCTGTCAAGCCGCCGACAGCCGCGCAGCGCCGCAGCCGCCAGCGCGCCCGTCGCGCCACTGTCCCCCCGGCGCCCGCAACCTCAGGGTGGGGAGAGCATTGCCGGCGGGGACGCGCTGCGGTAGGATGTCGCCGCGATGAGACGGCGAACCAAAGTTCTATGCTGGCTGTTGGTAGCGGTCGTCGTGTTGTTTTTGTTGAGCCGGTTTGTGGCGAAGCCGTGCGTTGTTGTCGGCGAGAGCATGGCGCCGACGTTGCGGTCCTGGGACCTGTGTTTGATGCAACGGGTGTATCACTACCGGCCGCGGCGGGGCGACATGGTGATGTTCCGCACCGCCGACGATCCACCGATCCACTTCATCAAACGCGTGATTGCTCTGCCCGGTGAAACGGTGGCGGTTTCCAACGGCGTCGTCTATCTGAACGGCGCGCCGCTGAGGGAGCCGTATGCGACGAACAATTCCATTTGGACGCTGCCCCCGACTAACGTGCCGCCGGGGTGCGTCTTTGTAATGGGCGACAATCGCGCCGAAGGAGGCACGGAGACATGGCACGGGTTTGTGGCTACGCGACTGGTCATTGGCAAACTTCTGTGGCACGGAAGGTGGAAAAGATGAAATGGATTCTGCGAGTGGCGTCCGCCGGGCTGTTGCTGTGGTTTCTGTGGCTGGGGTGGGAACGATTTTTTGTGACGGAGGAAACGCGGCTGCGAAGGCTGATCCGTACGATGACCCGCGCCGTGGAGCAAAATAACATTTTGTCGCTGGCCGATTGTATTGCCGGCGACTACGGTGACGACCGCGGGTTGGACAAGGCCACCCTCCTGGGGCTGGTGCGGAGCACGCGCTCCCAATATGAGGCGATGTTCATTTACATCAGCGACGCGGTTCTTGAGGTGGACCCGGACCGGCAGAAGGCGCAGGCGATACTCGTGGCGCGGATTCTGACCAAGCGGGCCGGCAGCGGCAGCACGGAGTTGAACGCCGAGCGGGTGCGACTGTTTTTCCGCAAGACCGACAGCGGCTGGAAGTTGACGCGGGTCGAATCCCCGGAGTTGAAGTTTGAGTAGGCGGCCAGCTTCTGCGCAAAGTGATTGCCACCGACGCGGCAATCCGCTACCTTGCACGACGCCATGCCCAAGATTCAACGCGCTCTGATCAGTGTCTCTGACAAAACCGGTCTGGTGGAGTTCGCGCGCGAACTCGCCGGTTTCGGCGTCGAAATCATTTCCACCGGCGGCACGGCCCGCGCTTTGAAAGAGGCGGGCATCCCGGTGGTTGAGATCAGCGAGTTTACCGGTTTTCCCGAAATGATGGACGGGCGGGTGAAGACACTGCATCCGAAAGTTCATGGCGGTCTGTTGTATCTTCGCGGCAACGCCGAGCACGAAGCGGCTGCCGCCCGCCACGGAATCAAGCCGATTGACCTTGTGGTGGTAAATCTTTACCCGTTTGAGAAAACCGTGGCCAAACCCGGCGCGACCCTGCAGGAGGCTATCGAGAATATTGACATCGGCGGCCCCTCGATGCTGCGCAGCGCGGCGAAAAATCATGCCAGTGTCACCGTCGTTGTGGACACGGCAGATTACCCGGCGGTGCTGGCCGAGATGAAAACGCACGGCGGCGACACGACACCCGAGCTGCGGGCGCGGCTTGCGGTGAAGGTGTTCGCCACGACCAGCCGCTACGACGGGGCGATTGCGGCGTTTCTGGGCGGGCGCGACAGCGGCTCGGCGCTGCCGGAGGTGTTCACATTGTCGCTGCCGAAGACGCAGGACTTGCGCTACGGCGAAAACCCGCATCAGAAGGCGGCGCTCTACGGTGATTTTGGCAGGCACTTCCAGCAGCTTCACGGCAAGGAGCTTTCCTACAACAATATCCTCGATCTGACGGCTGCCGCCGAGCTCGTGGCCGAGTTCACCGAGGAACCGACGGTGGCCATCCTCAAACACATGAACCCCTGTGGCGTGGGCAGCGCCGCGAGCTTGCGGGAGGCGTGGGAACTTGCCTACGCGACTGACCGGCAGGCGCCGTTTGGCGGCATCATCGCGGTCAACCGCCCACTCGACGCGGCGACAGCGTCGGCGGTTGCGGAGATTTTCAGCGAGGTCATCGTGGCGCCACAGTTTGAACCGGCGGCGCTGGAGATTCTTCAGAAGAAGAAAAATCTGCGGCTCATCCAACAGCGATCAGCGGTCAGCCATCCGCTATCCGTTCGGACGGCCGGCGGCAGTTTGCTGGTTCAAGAGCGCGACACTTTGCTGCTCTCCGCCGAAGGCCTCAAGACCGTCACGAAACGGGAGCCGACATCGGCGGAACTGCGCGCGTTGCTGTTTGGCTGGCGCGTGGTCAAGCACGTGAAATCCAACGCCATCGTGTTTGTGGGCGCCGACGCCGGGAATTGTCGGACGCTCGGAATTGGTGCGGGTCAAATGAGTCGCGTGGATGCCTCCAAGATCGCCATTTGGAAAGCGAAAAAAGCGGGGTTGTCGCTGGCGGGCAGTGTGGTTGCCAGCGATGCGTTTTTCCCGTTTCCTGACGGCGTGATGGCGGCGGCTGAGGCAGGGGCGACGGCGGTGATTCAGCCCGGCGGCAGCGTGCGGGACGCGGAGGTGATCGCGGCGGCGAACGAGCGCAACATGGCCATGGTGTTCACCGGCATTCGGCATTTTCGACACTGAGGTATGTTTATGGCAAAGCAAACTCAACCTGTTTCCTCTCCCACCGGATCTGAGCGAGCGGCGGCGACGGCAGTTGCGCCGGCAAAACCAGCCGAGCCGCCGACCTCGTTGCCGCATCTGTTCCATGTGCGGGACTGGGCGGTGGCGGCGGCGACCTTTCTGATCGCAGGCGCGCGCTTCTTTTATGACATGGCGCCGTCGGTCACGTTGCAGGATTCGGGCGAGCTGGTCACCGGCGCGTTTCATTTGGGCGTGCCGCATCCGCCGGGCTATCCGTTGTGGACGTTTCTGGGTTGGGTGTGGCGGCACATCATCTGCTTTGGCAATCCGGCGTGGCGGATTTGCCTGATGTCGGTGTTGACGGGCGCGGCGCTCATTGGGGTGTTGACGTTGCTGTTGTCGCGCAGTGTGATGGTGTTGTTGCGGTCGTTGCGATGGGCCGATGATGTGGCCGATGACCTGAAGCACTGGATTGCGCTGGCGGTGGGCGCCTCGGTGTCGTTGACCTTCGCGTTCAATCGCGGTGTCTGGCTATGGGCGTGCGTGCCGGAGATGCGGATCCTGAATGTGTTCATGTTTGTGCTGACGGCTTGCACGTTTTTTGCGTGGATGCTTCGACCGCAGCGGCACGGGTTTTTGTATGCGACGATCCTGGTGTACGGGCTGGGCATCAGCAATCACCAGACGATTGCGGTGATGGCGGCGCCGTTTCTGGTGGGCGCGGCGGCGCTGGAGTTGCTGGAGGCGCTCAACGAGAATCAGCGCTCGGCGTTCAAGGCGGCTGCGCTGGAAGCGGTGCGGTGGGACTGGGTACCGGTGGTCGGCGGGCTGGTGACGGTGCTGGTGTTGTTCGAGATTGGCCAGTGGATTCTGCCGTCGGTGCGCGGGTGGGTGATGGCGCACTGGGGTGAATACGGTCTCCGCCTGATCAGTTTCGGGGTGGGGCCGCAGAACGCGCGCCTGTTGGTGTTGCAGTTTGTGAAGATCGCGGCGGTCTGGTGGGTGACGTCCACGGTGCTGGGGGTGTTGCTGCGTGTGAGCCGCTACAAGGTGGTGATGGAGTTGTTGGTGGCGATTCTGTTGTCGGCGGCGGTGTGGGCGTTTGTGATGTCGTGGACGGGGATGCGGATGCTGAAGGAGTTCATGCCGGTGCCGTTGGTGGCGACGATTCCGCTGGAGTCGGTGGCGGTGTTGTTCACCTCGCTGGGGTTGTGGTATCTGGTGTATGCGTGGCGCAAAAACCTGTTCAGCGGCAAGCGCGCGCTGTTGTGCGCATTGGTGTTCCTGATGGGAGTCGGTTTCTACGCCTACATGCCGATTGCGTCGGCGACCAACCCGCCGATGAACTGGGGCTACACGCGCACGCCGCAGGGTTTCCTGCATCACATCACGCGCGGCCAGTATGAACGGCTGCACCCGCAGTCGCCGTTCAGCGAAGAGTTTTACATCCAGTTGAATCTGTTCGTGACCTCGGTGATCAAACAATACTCGCTCATTTTCGACATGGATGGTTCGGGCGGCAGCCGGTTCGTTGCGCTGCTGAAAACGCTCAACAATATCGTGAACACCCTGTTGCTGGCGGTGGTCTCGCTCGGTCTGCCGGTGCTGGCGTTCCGCGAATTGCGGGCGCGGGCGCGCGCCTGGTTGATTTTTGTCTGGACCGCGTTTGGCGTGGCCAGCTTCGGGCTGATCATGATCATCAATCCGGCGCTGGACCGTCAGAACCAGGAGATTTGCATCAAGTTCTTCGCGCCGGCCCACGGGTTTTTCGCCATGATGCTCGGCTACGGGCTGGCGTTTGCGCTGGCGGTGGCGGCGGCGCGATTCCGACTGCCGCGGCCGGCGCTCTGGGCCGCCGGCGGGCTGCTGTTGTTGCTGCCGCTGATTCCGTTCCAGCGCAACTGGAGCCTCTGCGAGCAACGCGGACATGATTTTGGCTATCAGTTTGGCTACCGGATGTTTTATCCCGGTGGCGACTACCCGCCGATGGACCAAAACGCCGTCCTTTACGGCGGCACCGATCCCGGCCGGTTTGTGCCGACCTACATGATTTTCTGCGAGAGCCGCTCCAAACACAAATACAGCAGCCCACACTTCGATCCGGAAGGCGGCAAGACATTCGACCGGCGCGACGTGTATATCATCACTCAGAACGCGCTCGCTGACTCGACTTACATGAGTTACATCCGCGACCACTACGACTACTCGCGTCCCGACTGGAACAATCCCGCTACGCTCACCAACCGGCCCGCCTGGCAGAATCGTCAACTCGGCTGGGCGTGGCTCACGCTGGACCGGGCGACCATGTATCCGCGTGAACCCATCTGGATCCCCAGCGAACAAGACGTCCAACGCGCCTTTCAGGAATACGTCAACGGCCTGCGCAACCGCATGCCCGCGCCCGAAGAACAGGTCGAGGTCGTGGATGGCCGCGTCAGCGTCAAAGGCGTTGCCGGCGTGATGAACATCAACGGCATTCTCACGAAATGGATTTTCGAGAACAACAAACACAAACATTCCTTCTACGTCGAGGAAAGCTATGTGATCCCGTGGATGTATCCGTACCTGGAACCCGCCGGCATCATCATGAAAATCAACAAGGAACCGTTGCCGTCACCGCAGGAAAACCCGGCGTTGTGGTCCATGATCATCCGCCGCGATCGCGCCTACTGGGACAAGTTGGAAGCGGAGTTTATGGCCCGACCCGAATTCCGTCGCGACTCCGACGCGCAGAAGACGTTTTCCAAACTCCGCTCGGCCATCGGCGGCGTGTATGCGTTTCGCCGGCTCGTCGCGGAGGCCGAATACGCCTACAAACAGGCGCAGCGACTCTGCGCCGAAAGCCCCGAAGCCAGTTTCCGTTGCGCCCAGCTTTACATGGAACTCGGTCAGGTGGACAAGGCGATTGACACGCTGAAGGCGCTGGAGGCGCTCGACCCGCTCAACAAAAAGATCAAGGAAGCGCGACAACAACTGGAGGGGGTCAAGAAAGCGCGCGAAGACATCGCGGCTCTCGAAGCAGCGCGTCGCTCCGACCCGCGCAACGTGCAGTTGTTCATGCAACTGGCGCAGACCTACGCCCGCGCCGGGCACTTCGACCGCATCGTTGCGCTGTGCGATTCCGCCTTGTCCCAACCCGACCTGACCGCCAACGAACTCAACGTCATCGCCCAAACCTACTTGCAAGTCGGCCGGGTGGACAAGGGGTTGCAAACCTTGCAACGCATTCTGGCCGTCAACCCGCGCGACAGCCAGGCGCACTACAACATCGCCGTGATCTGCGTCCACCAGAACGCCCTCAACGAGGCGCTCGACGCGCTGGAGAAAGCCATCCAGATCACGCCGGCCCTGCGCGATCAGGCCCGCAACGACCCGCGTCTGGCCCCGTTGCGTTTCCACCCGCGTTTCCAACAGATCATGGGCGCGGCGCCGGCTTTGCCGAGGTTCTGAACGCCATGGGTCGGACGCTCGCACAACAAAAAACGCGCGTCAAAAAACTCATCGCGGCGCTTCGCAAGGCGCATCCCGAAGCCCGGCTCGCGCTGAACTTTTCCAACCCGCTGGAGCTGCTCGTCGCCCTCATCCTCGCTGCGCAGGCGCGCGACGACCTCGTCAACTCCGTCACCGCCGATCTCTTTCAGAAATACCGCACCGCCGCCGATTGGGCGAAGCTCGATGAAAACGATGTGCGGCGCGTGAACTTCTACCGCAACAAGGCCAAAGCCATTCGTGCCGCGGCCGCCCGGCTGCTCGAACAGTTCGGCGGCCGGGTGCCCGACAACCTCGCCGATCTCCTCAGCCTGCCCGGCGTCGGACGCAAGACCGCCAACATCATTCTCGGCAACGCGTTCGGTCAACCGGCCATCGGCGTGGATACCCATGTGCTGCGGCTGTCCCAACGACTTGGCTTGACGAAACACACCGACCCCGACAAGGTCGAAGCCGATCTCACGCCGTTGGTGCCCGCGAGAGACGCCGTCGCTTTTTGTCATCTTCTTCAGTTCCACGGGCGTCGCGTTTGCACCGCCCAAAATCCCGACTGCCCGCATTGCCCGGTCGCCCGCCTTTGTCCCCGCATTGGAGTCAGCGCATGAGAATCATTGATCCGCACACTCACATGATCACGCGCGTCACCGACGATTACGAACGCATGGCCGTGGCCGGCATCGAGGCCGTCGTCGAACCATCCTTCTGGTTCGGCTCGCCGCGCACTCATGCGGGGACGTTTGCCGACTACTTTGAGCACATCATCGGTTACGAGACGCAACGGGCCAGGCTGTTCGGGATCGAGCATTTCTGCACCATCTCGCTGAATCCGCGCGAAGCCAACAACGAGCCGCTTGCCGCCGAGGTGTTGCCGCTGGTGGAAACATTCTGCCAGCGCGAGACCGTTGTCGGCATCGGCGAGATCGGTCTGGATCGGCAAACCGACGCCGAAGAACGCGCGTTTCGCGCTCAGCTCCGTCTGGCAAAGAAATACAACCTGCCGGTGCTCATTCACCTGCCGCACCAATACAAACGACTCGGCGCGGAACGAACCCTAAAGATCGTTGCCGACGAGGGAATGGATCCGGCCAAAACGCTGCTCGACCACAACACCGAGGAGACCATGCCGCTGTACGAAGGCACCGGTTGGTGGCGCGGCCTGACCATTTACGCCGTCACCAAACTCACCGTCGAACGCGCCGCCAACATCGTCGAGCAATACGGCGTGGAACGGCTCATGGTGAACTCCTCCGCCGACTGGGGCGTGTCCGATCCGCTCAGCGTGCCGAAACTGGTCGCCGAATTGAGGCGGCGCGGCTATCCGCGCGAGAAAATCGAGCAACTGGTTTTCCACAACCCCATGGAGTTTTACCGACAGAGTCCGAACTGGACCTTCCGCGCCTGAGCACGATCAGGAGCGATGCGCCACAGCAGCCAGCACCCGCTCGATCGCTTCGGCCATTCGCTGGACGCTGAACTTCTCCCGCACCGCCGCGCAGCCGGTTTCGCCGAGTTGACGAGCGCGCGCCGGATCGGCGAGCAGTTCCCGAAGAGCCGCCGCCAACGAGTCGGCATTCCGAGGTTCGCACAAGAGACCGCCACCGGTGGCCGCGATCAGTTCGGGGAACGCTCCGTGTCGCGGTTGGACGACGGGAACGGCGCACGCCCATGCTTCCAACAGATACAAGCCGAATGCTTCGGCGTAGAGCGTGGGCACGGACAGGACGCTCAAGCCTTGGAGGAACGCGATTTTCGCGCTGCGGTCCGGGTTCGCGAGAAACTCGACGCGGTCGCCGAGTTGGGCGCGCACGGCGGCGACCAGCGGTTTGTCGGCAGGCGTCATCGCGCCGGCGACGCGCAGGCGAGCGCCGGGGATGTTCAAACGGCGGAACGCATCGGCCAGCAGAGCCAGCCCTTTGCCGTGGTGCATTCGTCCGAGAAATCCGACCGTCGGCACTGGGGGCGGTTGGTCGGCGGGAGCGAATCCTTCGAGGGCGATGCCGTTGTAAACGACCTGAACGCGCTCGGCGGGCAACCGCAGGCGCGCGCGCATTTGCTCGCCAAAGTAACGACTCACGGCGATGAACCCGTCCAGCTCTGCGCACCGTTCGGCGAGCCGTTGCCACGCCCGGCTTCGGTACGGTTCGGGCAGGCCGTCCAAAAACACATCCTCGCCCTGCAACGTGGCCACCACGGGCGCTTGCAACGACTCTTTCAATCGCCGCGCCAGGCCGCTGAGCAGCGAATTGGACAGGCAGATGACATCGAATCGCGGTTGCGCGCCGAGCCAGGCCAGTAGTCGGTTCAGGTCAGGCGGATCTTGACCGAGCATGGCGACGGCGGATTCGCCCAGGTTTTCGGACGTGGTCAGGTGAGCGAGCCGGGCGCAAGCGCGCAGCAGCGTCGGCCAACTGAGAACCCGGTCCAGCCAGTGTGGAATGCGGAATTTCCTTTCCAGAAACACGCTGAGGCCGCTGAGGAAAATGGGCGTGTCGTCGGTCTGGCCGGGCGATTCCGCGACCATCGGCAAATACAACGGCACCAACAGCACGTCGTGACCGCGAGCGCGGAGCGCCTGCACGAGCGCCTGGTCGCGCAGACAGCCGCCGCAGTGGAAATTGCCCGTGCCGGGAGTGAGTTGCAGCAGACGCATCAACGGCTCCGTTTGGCGCCGAACGCATAGACCACTCCGTCCTCGGCGCCAATGACGAGCATCTGCTCCGCGATGGCGGGCGAACCGCTGACAGCTTTGCCGATGTCGTAACTCCACAGCAGTTGGCCGTCGGCGAGCTGGAGCATGTAGAGCCGGCCGTCGCCGGAGCCGAACAGCACCTTGTCGGCGCAAACCACCGGCGAGCTGTCAATCTCGTCGCGGGCCTGAAAACTCCACACGGGTTTGCCGCTGGCGCGGTCGAGGCAGTGCAAGCATCGGTCCCGACCGCCGATGATCACCCATCGCTCGGTCACAGCCGGCGAGGAGAAGAAGGCGTCCTTGCTTTTGTGACGCCAGACAATGTTGGTGCGCACCAGGTCCACGCAGAGCACCTCGCCGCCGTAGTGGCCGAAGTAGGCGCGAGCGTCGCGGACGGCGGGCGATCCGGGAATGTAGGCGCCCGCCTCGACGGCAGCCCGTTCTTTGCCGTTGAAGTCCAACACATGCAGTACGGCATCGCAGCCGCCGAAAACGATTTTGCCGTCGGCAACGGCAGGCGTGCCATTGATGTAGTTGGCGGTGTCGAACGACCAGAGCGATTTGCCGGTGGCGGCGTCCAGACAGTAGAGCTGGTTGTCATGACTGCCGACCAGCAGTCGCGTGGAATCGCAAGCGCGAAAATGATTGGCGGCGCCGGGGATTTTTCCCTCGGTGGCAAACTTCCACTTCAACGCGCCCGTGGCTGCGTCCAGCGCGTAGAAGTTGTCGTCGGTGGAACCGACAAACACCGCGCCGTCGAGCGCCAACGGCGCGGCTTCCACTTCGTTGTCGGTGGAGTAACTCCAGAGCAGGTGGCCCGTCGCCAGCGCCAGCGCATACACTTTGCCGTCGTTGGAGCCGATGAAGACCCGATTGTCGGCGATGACCGGTGAGGATTTGATGGGGCCGCCGGTTTTGAACGTCCAGACCAGCGCGAGGGAGGGAGGCAACGGATTGGTGCAGACGCCGGTCAGGGCCGGGTCGGCGCGGAAGGAGAAGGCGGCAGCCAGTAGCAGGGGAAGCAGCATGTCAGTTCAGGGCCAGACAGGCGAGGGTGCTTTTGTTGCGGATGATGAGTTTGCCCTGCGCCAGAATGGGCGCCGTCCAACTTCGGCCGCCGAGCGGTTTGATTCGGCCCAGTTCGCGATATGCGGTCGGGCTGGCTTCGACCATGACCAGGTCTCCGTCTCTGCCGTTGAGGGCCATGATGACGCCATCGGCGATGATCAGGCCGCCTCGCTCGAAACCGGCGCGTCGCCAAAGCGCCTTGCCGCTTTGCGGGTCGAGGCAGACCATGTCGTTGCTGATGCCGTAGATGTGGTTGTTGTAGAGAATCGGCGAGTTGAAGTGAGACTGAAGTTCTTTGTTCTCCCAACGAATGGAGGCGTTGTTGCCGGCGACCGCGATCAGGGCGCAGCCGCGGGCGTAGTTGCTGGTGATGAACACCGCGTTCGGAGCGATGACCAGCGGCGTGGCCGCGTTGACATCGTATTTGGTTTCCCAACTGATCTTCCACAGCGGGTTTCCGTTGGCGGCGTCCACGCCAACGAGATGCTTGGAGGTGAACAGGATGTATTGTTTCTTGCCGGCGATGGTGGCGACGACGGGCGTGGCGTAACCGGGCACGTCGCTGCCGCCGCCTTTCCAGACGGTTTCGCCGTTGTTTTTGTTGAGGACCGCCAGCGCCGCGCCGGGTCCGCCGGGCAATACCAGCAGCCGCTCGCCGTCAATGACCGGCGACCACGCCATTTCCCAGCGTGGAATCTGGCCGTTGAACGCTTTGACCACGTCTTTGACCCAGATGGGTTTGCCGGTTTTTTCGTCCAGACAATGAACGACGCCGAAGCGGCTCACCGTATAGACTCTGCCGCCCTCGACGGTGGGCGTGGCGCGGGCAAAACCGTAGTTCGGTTTCGATTTGTCGGCGTAGGTGTGGATCCAAATGTCTTTGCCGCTGTTCAGGTCCAGCGCGCGCACGATGTCCTTGTCGCCTTCGTGATTGATGATGAAAACTTTTCCGTTGGCGACTGCCGGGCCCGCATACCCGTCATCGCTCATGAGTGTTCGCCACCGTTCGCGGGGCGGTTGGGCACTCCAGTTTTTGTTCAGACCGGTTTCGGGCGAAATACTGTTGCGGTTCGGTCCGAGGAAATTGGGCCAGTCGGCGGCGCTGACGGGCGCAGCGGCGGCCAGGGCGGCAACCATCCAGAATCGGTTCAGCATGGTCGTCTCCATTTGGGGCGTATAGTGGCGCAAAAGGACGCGGTTATCAACCTTGAATGCAGAGCGGTTTTCTGACAGAGTCGGTTCTCATGGACAGGAAACTGAAATTTGTGTTGGTCGGCTGTGGGCGCGTTTCGGAAAACCATCTCGGCGCGTTGACCAGCGGGCAGTTGGCCTCGGAGTTGGTGGCGGTCTGCGACATTGATGAGGCGAAGGCGCGCGCGAAGGGCGAAAAATACCACGTGCCGTTTTACACGGATTATCATGCGATGTTGAAAGCGCACCCGGAGGTGGACGTGATCAATGTCGCCACGCCGACGGGCTATCACGCGCAGCACGTGATTGATCTGGCGCGCTATGGCAAACACATCGTGGTGGAAAAACCGATGGCGTTGACCGTGGCCGACTGCGACCGCATGATCCGGGCGTGTCGGGAAAATCATTGTCGGCTGTTTGTCGTCAAACAGAACCGATTCAACCCGGCGGTCATGGCCGCCCGCAAGGCATTGGAGGAGGGCCGTTTTGGCAGGTTGGTCATGGGCACGGCGCGGGTGCGCTGGCGTCGAACCCAGGAATACTACGAGCAAGACAATTGGCACGGGACGTGGGCGCTGGACGGCGGCGTGATGTCGCAACAGGCCAGTCATCATCTGGATTTGCTCCAGTGGTTTTGCGGCCCGATCAAAAATCTCCACTGCCGAACGGCGACCCGCCTGCTGGACATCGAGGTCGAAGACACGGCGGTGGCGACCTTTCAGTTCAAGAACGGCGCGCTCGGCGCGTTTGAGGCCACGGTGGCCACGCGCCCGCAAGACCTGGAAGGCTCGCTGAGCATTTTGGGCGAGAAAGGCAGCGTCGTGCTGGGCGGTCACGCTGTGAACAAGATTCTCTACTGGGGTTTCACGGAACCGCGCCCCGAAGACCCGGAGATTCAAGAGCAGTTTTCGCAGGAAGTGCCCAACGTGTATGGACGCGGCCACACGCCGTATCTGGCGAACGTCATTGACGCCGTTATTCACGGGAAACCGGGCATGGTCGAAGGTCCCGAAGGGAAAAAGAACATTCAGATTCTCACGGCGCTCTACGAGTCGGCGGCGCGCGGTGGAGTCGTGCTCCGACCCGGTTGTCCCATCCGCCACTCGCGGCTTGGCAGAAAGAAATGACGAAAGGAAGTCATCTGTGAACCGGATATTGCTAATGATCCTTCTGTTGGTGGGTGCCGGATGCGCGGCCCGCAAGACAGTCTCTCCGCCCGAACCGCCAGCGACAGGGGCGGTCCATGCCGATGAGCTCATCGGGCGCGAGGTGCGTTACCGGCTCGAAACCCAGTGTCCGGGCGATGCGCCCAATATCAAAATTATCGTCAGCGACGGCGTCGTGACGCTGCAGGGGGTGGCGTCCTCGCAGGCGGCAGCTTGGCGCGCGCAAGCGGCGGCGACGGCAGTGAAGGGAGTCCGGGCGGTGCGCAACGAGTTGTTGGTGCGATGGTAGCGCGCGTCAGTTGCCGAGGAGCTGGTTGAGTTCTGTCTGAAGCGCGGGTTGGAGTTTGACCGCCAGTTGGGCGTAGGCGTCCACGAAGCGGTCCAGTCCGTATTGTTTGCAGAAGACGGCGATGCGGAAGTACCAGAGCGCCTGTTGATCTTCTTTTGCGAGCCGGGCATAGGCCGTGGCCAAGTTCACGATCGTCGTCGGCTGCAGTTCGCGCCATTCGCGGAGCGAATCGCCAAAGTCCAGCACAAACACCAGTTGTGTGTCGGTGGCGCGCGAGAGTTTTCCGATGAAGGCAGCGCCGGTTTGTTTGATGTCCTCGCCGTTGAACGGCTGTCGCTCGAAGGCGGCGGCGAGGGTTTCCTTCAGATCGGCCAGAGCCTTGATCCGCGCCCGATCACGCTCTACGCGCGCGCGAGCATCGGGCGTTTGCAGTTTGGGCTGGATGTTTTGATAGGTTTCCAGCAGCTTTTTGAAGTCATAGGTGGCCAGCAGTTTCGGGGCGTCGGCCTCGGCGGCAGCCAGCAACCGGGCGTCGGCCTCCTGCTGTTGACGTTGCAGTTCGAGCTGGCGTTTCTGTTGTTCCTCGCGCTCGCGCATTTCGGCGGCGAGACGTTGTTGTTCGAGCCGTTTCCGCTGTTCCTCGTCGCGCTGGCGCAAGCTGTTGGCAGTCGCTTCAATGTGGGCGGCCAGCAGGGGGATTTTGATTCGCGCCTGTTGCTCTTTGCAGGTCTTCAATGCCAGCGGCAGTTTTCCCTGTTTGTAGAGTTGCTCGGCCTGAGCGACCGTGCCCGTGACCGCCGCGCAATCGCGCAGCAATTCGCTCGCCACCGCTTGAAACTCGTACATCCATTTGTATTCAGCGTGGGCGGGGGCTTTCGCGAAGCGGGCCAAACGGGGCACGGCATTGGTGAAGCGACGGGCGCGCAGTTCGAGCAGTCCGGCGTTGAAATCGTTCAGGTGCGAGGCCCAGCGGGGCATCGTGGGCGCGGCTTTGTCCATGTCGGCTTGTGGAAGTTTTTGGAGCATCACGCTGGCCAGCGGGCTGACGAAATTGATCGGAGTGATGGCGGGCGGCACTTGCGGAGGTAGCACCGGGTCCTGCGCCTTTGCGAAGGAAGCGCGCGAATCTTGCGGCTGGTTGTTCAACAGCAGGGCGACTCCTTCCGCATAGAACAACCAGCGCAAATAGTGGGGCTGAGAACGGAATTGTTTTTGCAACGCCTCGTAGGTGAACAGCGCCGATGCCATTTTGCCTTCGGCCATCTGTTGCGCCGCTTCGCGCCAGCTCGGCTGGTGGTTGAAGTTGACCTCTTCGACCTTGATGGCCGTCTTCACCACCCGCTGTGTGACCACTTGGCTGACAGGTGGCGGTGGCGGTTCTTCGCCGAAAAACTTGTCCCGGTTCAACCACACCAACACGCCAGCAGCCACGAGCGCTCCCACCCCCAACACGGTCGCCACCACCGAGAAAATGCTGAGACGCTCCCCGGTTTCCGTGACGATGCCGTGTTTTTGCTCCGCTTCTTCCAGAACGGATTTGGCCTTTTCCAGATCGGCGATCAACGCATCGTAGCTGTCGTAGCGGTCTGCGGGATTCTTGGCGAGCATCCGTCCGATCACCTGCGCGGTGGTTTCCTGCACCGACGGCAGGTAGGTTTTCAGCGAATGAGCCGGCGTGGTGGCATGTTTCATCGCCACATCGGCGGCGGTGGCGGCCTCAAAGGGAGGCCGGCCCGTCATGGCATGGAACAAGGTGGCGCCGAGCGAATAAATGTCGCTGCGGAAATCCTCCCTGTGCGTGGTCAGTTTTTCCGGTGCAATATAGTAGGGCGTTCCCCACACCGTGTCGGACGCGTCGCCGGCGGCGGACGCATCCGTGGGACGTGCCAGACCGAAATCCACAATCTTGGGGACACCCTGTTCGTTGAAGAGAATGTTGCCGGGTTTCACGTCGCGGTGCAACAGCCCGGTTTCGTAGGCCGCTTTCAGGCCGCGGGCAATCTGGATGCCGATGTCGAGCGCTTCCTTTTCTGGCACCTTGCCGATTTTGGTGAGACGGTCATCGAGGCTGCCGCGCTCCAACAGTTCCATGACCAGATAACACTGGCCCTCGTGCTCGCCGAAGGAAAAAACGCGGGCCACGTTCGCATGGTTGACAGCGGCAGCGGCCTGCGCTTCGCGTCGGAAATTCTCCATGAACTGGCTGTTGGAAGCGAGCTTGCGGCGGAGAATCTTGATGGCCAGCAGCCGGTTCAGCGTCAGGTCCAACGCCTTGTACACAGTGCCCATGCCGCCAAAGCCCAACGGATGGAGCAGCAAAAAACCGTGAAACTCCACGGGCACCACGGTGGGTGTTCCGCAATGGGGACAATCCATGTGCGTCAAACCCTCTCGCCCCTGCAGCGGAATCACCCCTTTGCAGGACGGACAGACCATTGACGAAGGCACTGTGCCGGGAACTTCCATGTGTTGGTGTTTGTCCGGGTACAGCCTACCTGCGACTGCCAGCATCATCAATACCAAAGCGCAGGGGCTTTTTGCGATGCAGCGCGTGTTAACGAGGCCCTACCCGGCTCGTGCCCCGCAACGGGCATTGACAACCACCCCTGAAAACGCCAGTGAGCACTTTCTGGAATTGACACCTGCCTCTTGGACTCCTATCTCTGCGTTCAACATGGAAGATTTATGAAACTGATCTTGCGTCTCGCGTTTGTCGTCGTTGTTTATAACTCCGTTTTCGCCGTCTCAAAGCCGCACATTATCTTCGTCATGGCCGATGACATGGGTTGGGGCCAAACCGGCTATCGCGGACATCCGGTGCTCAAGACGCCGAACCTCGATGCCATGGCGGCGAACGGCTTGCGGTTCGAGCGCTTCTACGCCGGCGGCCCGGTTTGTTCGCCCACGCGCGCCAGCGTGCTGACAGGACGCACCCACGACCGTTGCGGCGTCCTCAGCCACGGCTACGCGTTGCGGTTGCAGGAGAAAACCATCGCAACAGCGCTGAGGAAAGCCGGCTACGTGACCGGCCATTTCGGCAAGTGGCACCTGAACGGACACCGCGGCCCCGGCGCGCCGATTTTCGGCGACGACCCGCGCGGTCCCGGCGCGTTCGGCTTCGAGGAGTGGGTGTCGGTGTCCAACTTCTTCGACCTGGACCCGTTGATGAGCCGGGCGGGGAAATTCGAGCAGTTCCATGGCGATTCCTCCGAGGTCGTTGTGGCGGAAGCGGTGAAGTTCCTCGAAAAACACCGGGCCAGCGGCAAACCGATGTTTGTTCTCATCTGGTACGGCACACCGCACAGTCCGTGGAAAGCGCTCGAGGCCGATAAAGCGCCATTCAGCCAACTCAACGAATCGTCAGCCAACCACTACGGCGAACTTGCGGCGATGGATCGCAGCATCGGCACGCTCCGCAAAAAACTCCGCGACCTCCGCATTGCCGACAACACGCTCTTGGTCTTTTGCAGCGACAACGGCGGCTTGCCGGGTATCACGCCCGAAACCGTCGGCGGTCTGCGCGGATTCAAAGGCTCGGTGTTTGAAGGCGGCATCCGTGTGCCCGGCATTATCGAATGGCCGTCGGTGATCCGACCGCGCGTGACGAGTTATCCCGCCTGCACGATGGACCTGTTTCCAACCGTGGCCGACATCGTTGGGCTGCCGAACGATGTGTTCGTTCAACCGCTCGACGGCATCAGCCTGAAACCGTTGTTCACAAAGGAACTTGCGGAACGGAAAGAAGCGATTGGATTCCGCTACGGTTCGAGGCTCGCGTGGGTGGATAACCGTTACAAGTTGCTCACGGAAAATCTGGAGAAGGGTCAATTCCAGTTATACGACCTCGAAGCCGACCCAAAAGAGAGCGCCGATCTCGCCGCCCAGCAACCGCAACGGCTGGAGCGGATGAAGAAGGAACTGCTTGCATGGAATGCCAGCGTCGAAGCGAGTTTTGCCGGCAAAGATTATCCCGAAGGCAAAATCACACCGGCCGATCCCGAACCGCAGGCGTGGTATGAACTCCCCGCCTACCAGCCGTACCTGGCGCAGTGGAAGGAACGTTGGGAGTTCAAGAGCTACATCGAACGCGCAAAAGGCAAGGACACCAAACCCGGCAAGAAAAAACGGTGATCCGATTGACGCCTGCTTGAACGATAAAGCTCAGCGACGGTGCGGAACGCTGTTCGCTGAAGCGCAGGGGGCGGCTTGCTCACTTCGTGATGAGATCCATGGATTGAACATTGTAGCCGACCAGCACGGCTTTATCTCCGTCTATCTCAAAAGTGAATGATTCCGTACCTTCACCCTTCTCGAAAACCGTCTTCTGTGTCATCAGCACTGTGGTGGTGAGATTGTAGGTGGAAACTTTCCAACTGACGTTTGAAGTGGACTTGACCTTGCCGAGCTTGCGTTGCAGGGCGCTCATGAACTCGTCGTACTTCTCTTTCTTCGATGCGTTCCGAAACTTGGGGGAAGCTTCCTCCCAGATGTCCTCAAACTTTCCGTCGCTCAATAGCTGATGGAAATGATGGATGGCAGCCTCGGACGCAGCCTTCGCTTTGATTAGCCCTCCACACCCGGTCATAATGACTGCAGCACATGCAAGAAAAACAGCGAATTTTGCTCTCATATCGCCTCCGCGCACTTATTGAGCCAACTCTTCCATCTGCTTGCGAGGTTAAGCAATGTGTGAAGCAGCGGCAAGCGCATTATGAGTTCGCGTTGCGCAGCCGGATTGGTGCCGCATCATTTTCCTTTTTGTGCTTGCCGCGCTGTTCCAGAAAAGACAAAGTGAGTTTGCGATGAAGATTCACGTGTTGGCTTGTCGGCTCATTTCACCGCTTTGCCTTTGCCTGTTGGCAGCAGGTGGAGTGGGTTTGCCGGAACCGCTCGCCGCTTCGGTCGCGTATGACGCCTCGATTCCGCAACTGGCATTCGCCGCGCGGGAACTCGACGAGGCGCAGAAAGTATCCGGCCACAAGGAGCTGCGGGTGACGCTCCGCATCAAGCAAGAGAAATCAAGGCCGGAAGCGTTTGAAATCCGACGGACCGGAGACAACCAGCTCGAAGTCATCGGTTCCGATGCCACGGGAGCGATGTATGGCGGACTTGAAGTAGCCGAGTGGTTGCGTTTGGGGTTGCCGGTTCAGGAGTTGCGCCGCAGCCCCTTCATTGCGCGGCGCGGCATCAAGTTCAACATCCCCCTCGATCTGCGCACGCCCAGTTATTCGGACTGCTCCGATGCGGCGCAGGCAAATATCCCTGCGATGTGGGAACGCGAATTCTGGACTCGGTTTCTCGATGCGATGGCGCGTCATCGCTACAACGTGCTCACGCTTTGGAGTCTGCATCCGTTCCCGTCGCTGGTGAAAGTTCCGGAGTTTCCTGATGTGGCGCTTCCAGATGTCTGGCGCACGAGAGCGAAACTCGATGACACTTTCAGTTTTGCCGGCACGGACATGGTTCGTCCCGCCATGCTTGCCGACCACGAGGTGGTGAAACGCATGAGCATTGACGAGAAGATCGAATTCTGGCGTTGGGTGATGCAATACGCTCATGACCGCGGGATCGAGGTGTATTGGTTCACCTGGAACGTGTTCACCTGGGGCGCGGAGGGAAAACACGGCATCACACGCGACCTGACCAATGAGATCACGAAAAAATATTTCCGCGCCAGCGTGCGGGAAATGGTGAAGACCTATCCGCGGCTGGCAGGCATGGGCATCACCGCTGGCGAGGGAATGCCGGCGAAAATGGACCCCAAAATCAAGGAGCAATGGCTGTGGGACACCTACGGCGAAGGCGTGCGCGACGCTTTGAAAGATGCGCCGAAACGCCAGTTCCGATTGATCCACCGTTTCCATTGGACAGCGCAGAGCGACATCTTGGACGCCTTCAAGGATTATCCCGGCCCGTTTGATTTCAGCTTCAAGTATTCCGTGGCGCACATGTATTCGATCCCGAATCCGCCGTTTATCCAGCCGCTTCTGCAACACCTCGCGCCCGGAAGGAAGACGTGGCTCACGGTGCGCAATGACGACATTTATACATTTCGTTTCGGCGACCCCGCCTATGCGCGCGAATATCTTCGGAACATGCCGCCGGCTGACAAGCTGGCCGGTTTTTACATGGGACCGGACGGCTACATCTGGGGGCGCGACTTCTTGGAACGCCATCCCGACCCTGGCCCGCGTCCGCTGGTGATCGAGAAGCAATGGTATTCGTTTCTGCTCTGGGGGCGGCTGGCCTACGATCCCGCGCTGGAGGACTTCCGTTTCGAACGGATACTGGCCGCGCGTCATCCCACAGCTTCGTCGGCGCATCTTTTCCGTGCACTGCAAAGCGCGTCGCAAGTCATGCCGTTGACCACGCGGTTCTTTTGGAGAGACATTGATCTGAAATGGTATCCCGAAGCCTGCTGGAGCCATCCGAGGCACAACGGTTTCTACACGGTGCGACATTTCATGGAAGGCGTCACCATGCCCGGCTCCAACGTGCTGTGTATTCGCGACTGGCGCACGCGGCAGGCGAAACGTCAGCCGATGAATCAAACCACTCCACTCGAAATCGCCGACGCGCTCGAGCGCGCAGCGGCGGAGACCATGGCCGCGCTCGACATGCTGCGCGAGCCTGCGATGTCAGATGCCGACCTGCGGAAAACCGTCCACGACTGCGAATCGCTGGCATGGTTGGGCCGCTATTATGCCTCGAAGATTCGCGGCGCGTGCGCGCTGGCCCTGTTTGACGCCACGGGCGAGCCGTCGGAACGCGAGTCGGCCATCGGCCATTTGAGCCACGCCCTGGCTCACTGGAAGCGCTATGCCGCCGTGCGGGACGCCCATTATGTTCCGGCTCTCTACAACCGGGTTGGCTATGTGGATGTCACGGCACTAACCGAGCGCGTGGCCGCCGATTTGGACATCGCTCGGAACTGGACTCCGGGCACCCTCAAAGCCGGTGACAAACGGTCCAACACCGAGAAAGGCTTCCGAAAATGAAGGAGCTTTACCAGCACCGTGAATCTCGCAAATTCGATCGGGAAAGAAACAGCAAAATCCGCCTTGCAATGAAAACCCCCATGCGCGCCCTTTTCTGCGCTCTCTGCGCCCTTTGCGGTATCACGCAGGCCGCCGACAAACCCAATATCCTCTTCATCCTCGCCGACGACCTCGGATGGTCGGACACTACGCTGTTCGGCACGACAAAGTTTTACCAGACACCCAACATCGAACGGCTCGCCAAACGCGGCGTCACCTTCACCCGCGCCTACGCGGCCAGCCCGCTTTGTTCACCCACCCGATCGGCCATCATGACCGGGCTAAGCCCGGCACGCACTGGTATCACCACCCCCAGTTGCCACGAACCCAAGGTGATCCTCGAAGCAGCCCTCGCCCAAAGCGCACCGCCGGACAAGAAAGCCATCATGCCGATTTCAGTGACGCGCCTCAAAACCAACTATTACACACTTGCCAAAACCTTGAAGGCCGCGGGCTACGCCACCGGCCATTTCGGCAAATGGCATCTCGGCCCCGAACCCTACTCGCCACTCGAACACGGTTTCGACACAGATATTCCGCATTGGCCGGGACCGGGGCCTGCTGGTAGTTACATCGCCCCGTGGAGATTCCCTCACTTCAAGGAAAAAACTCCCGGCGAACACATCGAAGACCGCATGGCCTCCGAAGCGGTCGCATGGATGGAACAACACAAGGACCGCCCGTTCTTCCTCAACTACTGGCAGTTTAGCGTCCACGCGCCGTTCGACGCCAAAAAGACGCTCATCGAAAAATATCGCGCCCGCGTGAATCCTGCCGACCCGCAACGCAGTCCGACCTATGCCGCCATGGTCGAGTCGTTCGACGACGCAGTCGGCACCTTGCTCGACGCCCTCGACCGCCTTCGTCTGGCCGACAAAACGATCATCATCTTTACCTCCGACAACGGCGGCAACATGTATAACGAGGTGGACGGCACCACCCCCACCAGCAACGCTCCGTTGCGCGGCGGCAAGGCCACCATGTACGAAGGCGGCACGCGGGTGCCTTGCATCATCGCATGGCCCGGCCACACACGAGCCGGCAGCCGCAGCGAGGCTCTGATTCAAAGCGAGGATTTCTATCCCACACTTCTCGACGGTCTTGGGCTGAAACCCGCGCCCGACCAGCGGTTCGATGGCGTCAGCATCCTGCCTGCGCTCAAGGGCGACACGCTCGCCCGCGAGGCCGTTTTCCAATACTTCCCGCACGATCCCGGTGTGCCCGACTGGCTCCCACCCAGCGTTTCCGTCCATCGGCGCGACGACTGGAAACTGATCCGCATCTTCCACGGCGGCGAAGGCGGCGCACATCGTTACCTGTTATTCCATCTGCGCGACGACCTCGGTGAGAAACACGATCTTGCCGCACAAAAACCGGAATTGGTCCGCGAACTGGATGCGCTCATTGAAAAGTTCCTTGCCGACACCAAAGCCGTCGTGCCCGTCCCCAACCCCGCTTTCGATCCCGCGAAATACCGCCCCGAACTGGAAGGCAAACAGAAACCCAAAGGCAAAGCCAGAAGCAAAACCGCCGTCCACTCATCCGCTGCCACCGGCGGTTGGCAGAGCAGCAAAGGCGCTCGCCTGCAAATCGTCAACGGTGAACTCAGAATCACATCCAGCGGCGGCGACCCCTGGATCAGCACACGCGATTTGCCCGCCAATGCCAAAGGTCCCTTCACCGTGAAACTCCGGCTCAGCAGCATCGGCAAAGGCAGGGGCGTCGTCTATTTCGGAACCCCAACGAACCCCCATTATCACCTCGACCGTTCCGTGTCGTTTGACCTGCAGCACGACGGCCAACCGCACGACTACGAAGTGGTGCTGCCCACGGAAACCCTCACCGCTCTGCGGCTCGATCCCGGCAATGCCCCCGGTGTCATCGTCATTACCAGGATCGCTTTGCACGATGCTGCCGGCGCACTGGTGAAGTCCTGGCTCGCCGCTGCTGCTGCGCCCCAAGAGTCGGGTCTTCGCTCGACTTCGGGACGCCAGTGAACTTTCTTGTTTTGATCGGAACCGTTCATTTCGCGCTTGCAGGAGAATAAACGGTTGTGGTCAAAATACGCCATGAAACTCGTTGCGTTTTCGGTCTTCTTTGTAACCGCTCATCTTTTCGCGGCGGACACGTTGCGTCCGCCGGCGGTGCCGCTGGTGGCGTGCGACCCGTATTTCAGCATTTGGTCGCCCGCCGACCATCTCGCCGAAGCCAACACGGTTCACTGGACGGGCAAGCCGCATCGGCTGTCGTCGTTGGTGCGGATTGACGGACAGGCGTTCCGCGTGATGGGCGCAGAGCCGCAGGACATGCCCACACTGACACAGTCAAAGTTGACCGTGCTGCCGACGCGGACCATCTACCAGTTCGAGGGCGCAGGCGTGACGTTGACGTTGACGTTTCTGACGCCGGCTCTGGGTTACGACCTGGAAGTGTTGTCGTGGCCCGTGACGTATGTGACGTGGGAGGCGCGCGCGACCGACGGCAAGCGGCACGAGGTCGAAGTGCAGTTTGCGGCCAGCGGCGAATTGGCCGTCAATGACCCGAAACAACAAGAGGTCGAGTGGTCGCAAGAGACATTCGGCGAGTTGTCGGCGTGGAAGGTCGGCTCGAAGGAGCAACCCGTGTTGCGGAAAAAGGGCGACGACATTCGGATTGACTGGGGTTATCTCTATATCGCCACGGCAGGGCCGCTGGCGACGGAGCCGGGGAACGTGTCTTGGAAGTTGGTGACGCCGGGATCCTGCCGGGTCATTCTCGCCTACGACGATCTGTATTCGATTCAGTACATGCGGAAGAACCTGCGTCCGTACTGGCGCCGCAACGGCTGGGAGGCGGCAGATTTGCTCAAGGCGGCGGCGCGGCAATACGAATCGCTGGCGCGCCGTTGCGCGGCGTTCGACGAGGAGTTGATGGCCGACCTGCGGAAGGCGGGCGGCGAGAAATACGCGGCCATTGGCGCGCTGGCGTATCGCCAGTGTTTTGCGGCGGGCAAGTTTGTCGCCGATGCCAATGGCCAACCGCTGCAGTTCTGCAAGGAAAACCATTCCAATGGCTGCATCGGTACCAGCGACGTGTTTTACCCGATGTCGCCGCAGTTTTTGCTCTTCGGACCGACACTGGCGAAGTCGTTTCTGGTGCCGTTCATGAACTACGCGGCGAGCGAACGCTGGAAGTTCCCGTTCGCGCCGCACGACCTCGGTCAGTACCCGCACGCCAACGGCCAGCGATACGGCGGCGGCGAGCGCACGGAGCACAACCAGATGCCCGTCGAGGAAAGCGGCAATCTGCTCATCTTGATGGCGGCAGTCGCGGAGATGGAGGGGAACGCGGACTTTGCGGGGCTGTATTGGAAACAGCTCGAACAGTGGGCGGAGTATCTGAAGGCCAAAGGATTCGACCCGGAAAACCAGCTTTGCACCGACGATTTTGCCGGACATCTCGCGCACAACGTCAATCTGTCGGCGAAAGCGATCTGCGGCCTCGGCGCGTTCAGCAAGCTCTGCGCGATGCGCGGCGAGAAGGCGAAAGCCGCCGCGTATGCCAAGCTGGCCAGTGAGTTCGCGGCCCGATGGGTGAAGGAAGCCGATGACGGCGATCATTATCGGCTCGCGTTCGACAGACCGGGCACTTGGAGCCAGAAGTACAATCTTGTCTGGGATCGTGTCCTGGGGCTTGGCTTGTTCCCGAAGGAGGTGTTGCGGAAGGAGATGGATTTCTACAAGCGCATTCAGAACAAGTACGGTCTGCCGCTGGACAATCGTTCGCTTTACACCAAGCTGGATTGGATTTTGTGGACGGCCTCGCTCACACAGCAACGCGCCGACTTCGAGACGCTCGTTGCGCCCGTGTTCCGTTTCCTCAACGAAACGCCCGATCGTTCGCCGATGACCGATTGGTATTTCACCGACACCGCCAAGAAACGGGGTTTCACCGCGCGTCCCGTCGTCGGCGCCGTGTTTCTGCCAATGTTGTACGACAAAGCCGTCTGGCGGAAATGGGCCGCACGCGAACGCACGCACGCCGCCAACTGGGCGCCGATTCCGACCGCGCCGAAATTCCGCGTCGTGATTCCGACGGCGCGCGAACAGGCCGCCACGTGGCGTTACACAACGAAAGAGCCCGGCAAAGGCTGGTTCCAGCCCGGCTTCGACGACGCGGGATGGAAACAGGGTCAAAGCGGTTTTGGCACGGCCAACACGCCCGGCGCAACGGTGCGCACCGAGTGGAAGAGTCCGGAAATTTGGTTGCGCCGCGAGATCGAGCTGCCCGCCGGACGAACCGACAACCTGATGTTGCTGGTTCATCACGACGAGGACGTTGAGATTTACATCAACGGTTTCCGCGCCGCCCGCGGCAAAGGTTACCTGACGGACTACGAACCGTTCGAGATTGATGGTCCTGCGCTGGCGTCACTCAAGCCCGGCAAAAACCTCATCGCGGTCCATTGCCAGCAAACCCGCGGTGGCCAGTACATTGATGTCGGTTTGATCCGCGTCGAATGACACGAAGAGTGACAACCCTTTTGCTGTTTGACGACTGGCGGGACGTTGCGCCCGACCAATTCACGCTCAACAGCGATGCGGCGCCGCCCGACCGTTTCACCTACCGCACCACGCTGTCCGGTCATGCAGCTCGCGCGCAAGCTGGATTCTGGTAGAATAGCCGTATGAAACTTTTCCACGCTGCTCTTCTTGCGGTTCTTTGCGGACAACTCGCCTCGCCGAACCAGCCCCTCGCGGCTGACAGGCCCAACATCCTCTGGCTCACCGCCGAGGACATCAGCCCGAATCTCGGCTGCTACGGCGACTCGTATGCGGTGACACCAAACATTGACCGCTTCGCGCAGCAAGGCGTCCGTTACCTGCATGCCTACGGCATCACTGGCGTCTGCGCGCCGAACCGGTCCTGTCTCATCACCGGCGTTTATCCATCGCGGCTCGGCACGCACGGGATGCGCTCCAACGTCGCGCTTCCCGAAACGGTGAAATGTTTCAGCGAATACCTGCGCGCCGCCGGCTATTACTGCTCGAACAACGCGAAAACCGACTACAATTTCGCCGTGCCGAGAACCGCGTGGGACGAGTGTAGCCGCACGGCTCACTATAAGAATCGCAAGCCCGGGCAGCCCTTCTTTGCCGTCTTCAACCACGAGGTCTGCCACGAAAGCCAGATTCGCGTTCCCGAAGAACGATACCAGAAGAACACCGAACGGCTGACTCCGCAGCAGCGTCACGATCCGGCGAAGGCGCCTGTGCCGCCGTTTCATCCCGAAATGCCCGTGGTGCGTCGCGATTGGGCGCGGTACTACGACAACATCACCGCGATGGACTACCAGATCGGCGACAAACTGAAGGAACTCGAAGACGCCGGGCTGGCGGACGATACGATTGTGTTTTTCTTCGGCGACAACGGCGCGGGAATGCCCGGCTGCAAGAAATGGGTGTGGGACTCCGGGCTGCGCGTGCCGCTCATTATCCGATTCCCGAAAAAGTGGCAGCACCTCGCACCGGCCGCGCCGGGCAGCACGACGGACCGGCTGGTAAGTTTTGTGGATTTTGCGCCGACGGTGCTCAGCCTGGCCGGCGTCAAGTTGCCGTCGCACTTTCAAGGCACGGCGTTCCTCGGCGAACAAGGCGGGCCGCCGCGCGAGTTCATTTATGGCATCCGCGACCGGATGGCCGAGCGGCTCGATTGCGTCCGAGTCGTTCGCAACCGCGAATATCAATACCTCCGCAATTTTCATCCGCACCTGCCGTGGTCGCAATTCATCAGCTACACCGAGGCGATGCCGACGATGCAGGTGTGGCGGCGCGCCGCAGAAGCCGGAACATTGCACGGGCCGCCCGCGCGCTACTTCCAGCCGCGCAAACCCGTCGAGGAATTCTACGACACCAACGCCGATCCACATCAGATTCACAATCTGGCCGATGATCCCCGTTTCCGCGCCCTCGTCGAGATCTTTCGCGCGGAATGCGAGCGTTGGATGCTCGCCACCGGCGACCTTGGTCTACTGCCCGAATACGAGCTGCATCGTCGCACGCCCGACGGCGTGCTCTATCAGGTGAAGGACAATCCGTTGCCGGCGTTGCTCGACGCCGCGAAATTCGCCAACGCGATGAACCCGGCGAATGTGCCGCAACTCGCAAGGCTGCTGGAGAACCGCGATGCGGCCCTGCGCTGGTGGGGCATGATCGGTCTTGTGGCGCTCGGCAAAGACGCCAAGCCCGCCGAGCCGGCGTTGCGCAAGGCGTTGAGCGATGACGCGCCCGAAGTGCGGATCGCCGCTGCCGAAGCCATCGGCAATCTCGGCGATGACGCGGCGGCGTTGCCGGTGCTTCGCGAGGCGTTGCGGCAGGAAAGCGCTTTGGTCCGACTGGCGGCGCTGAACGTGCTGGACCGCTTTGGCCCGCGCGCCAAACCGGCGTTGCCGGACATCCGCGCTGCTGCTATAACGTCGAAAGACCACGTCGCCAGCTACGTCAACCGGATGGTTGGCTACCTGCCGGCTTGGATCGAAACGGGGAAACGAAAGGTGGAAAACCAATGAAACAGATTCACTGGCTGGTTGCACTGCTTGTTACTGCCGCCGTCCACGGAGCGGCACGACCGAATATTCTGTGGATTTCCATCGAGGATACATCGCCATGGTTCGGGTTTTGCGGCGAGAAATATGCCAGGACGCCCCATCTCGACGCGCTGGCGCGGCGCGGCGTCTATTACAACAACGCCTTCGTCACCGCGCCCGTCTGCGCGCCGGCGCGGTTCGCCATCATCACGGGCTGTTACGCAACCAGCTATGGCACGCAACGGCTCCGCTCGCGTTTCCCCGTGCCCGACACCATCAAGGGGTTTCCCACCTACTTGCGCCAGGCCGGTTACTACTGCACCAACAACGCCAAGACCGACTACAACACCAGCGCCGAACCGCGCATCATCGCCGAGTCGTGGGATGAATGCAGCAGCAAAGCGCACTACAAGAACCGCAAACCGGGCCAGCCGTTCTTTGCCGTGTTCAACCTGCTGGAAACGCATCAGAGCAAAATCTTCGAGACCGCGCCTCCGCCCAAACTCGATCCGTCCGAGCGACACGATCCTGCCGCGGCGCCGATCCCGCCGTATTATCCCGACACGCCGACGGCTCGCCGCGTCATGGCGCGCGTCCACGATTGCATCACATTTGTGGACAAACGGGTGGGCGAGATTCTGGCCGAGTTGGAGCAGGCCGGGCTGAAGGACGACACGATTGTTTTCTTCTGGCCCGACCACGGCCAAGGCATTCCACGGGGCAAACGCACGCTTTGGGACACCGGCCTGAAGGTGCCGCTGGTGATTTATTTCCCGGAGAAATACCGTCATCTGGCGCCGACACCGCCCGGCGGCATCTGCGACCGCTTGGTGAGCCTGATGGACCTCGGCCCCACCGTGCTGAGCATCCTCGAACTGCCGATCCCCGCGCACATGCAGGGCCGAGCGTTCCTCGGCAAAGCCGCCGCGCCACCACGCGAATATGTTTTCGGCGCGCGCGACCGCGTGGACGAAGTGCTGGAGTTGTCCCGTGCCGTTCGTGACAAACGATACCTCTACATTCGCAACTTCATGCCCGACCTCTCTTGGAACCAGCCGGAAACTTACTCCGACCAACTCGACTTGCGCCGCGAAATCACCCGGTTGGCTGCCGAAGGCAAACTCAATGCCGCCCAGCTCACGTACGCGGCAGCGCGCAAACCCGTCGAGGAACTTTACGATACCGACAATGACCCGTGGCAGATCCACAACGTCGCCGGCGACCCGAAATACCGCAGCGAACTGGAACGACTCCGCAAGGTGTTGCGCGACTGGCAGAGCGAGACGCGCGACATGGGTCTGATGCACGAGACCGAAGCGGCGCGCGGCGCGAAAGATTTTCCGTTGGATCGCGTGCTGGACACGGCATGGCGCGTCGGCTTGCCGGGTGAAGTCCCCGAACTGGCGCGACGGTTGTCCGACCCGAACCCGACGGTGCGTTACTGGGCGGTCATCGGTCTGCGCGTCGCCGGCGCGAAGGAGGGCCTGCAAAAGCTTCTCACCGACGAATCTCCGCCCGTCCGCATTGAAGCGGCTGGTGTGCTGGGCGCGCTCGACGTTCTGACTGCGGCGCTCGCCAGCTACGACGAGACCGTCCAGCTTCACGCGGCTCGCACGTTGCAACTGCTCGGCGAAAAAGCCCGGCCCGCGTTGTCGGCGATGCAGGCGGCCCTGCCGAAAGCCAAAAACATGTTCGTCCGCTGGGCGATTGAGGGTGCCATCGCCAATCTGACCGGCGGGGCCAATCCCGTGCTCAAACCGCAACCCGGTCCGACAGCCAAGAAACGCCAACCATGAGGCTGCAAATCAACGCGCCGCCATGCAGAGGATACGACCGTCGGCAAGCGAAATGAACAAGGCGCCGTTGGCAGCGGCGAGGCCGTCCCAAGCGGGCGCGGCTTCGAGTTTGTATTCGGCGAGCTTGCGGCCATCGGCAGCCGATGCGGCCCAGAGGATGCCGCCCATTCGTCCTTCGTAGGCTTTGCCGAGGTCGTCTTCGGGGAAGACGACAGGCGTCCCGGCGACGAACAGCACATCGCCGGCCAGCGTGAGGGCTTTGCCGGTCAACGGAATGGAGCTGCTCCAGATTTTTGTGGAGGTCACATGGGGCGACGCGCTGGCGCGTTTGGCTTTTCGTTTGCCTTTGACCGGCAGTTCGACGGTGGTCTGGCCGCCGTAAATGCCGGCGTAAAGCGTGTAACCGCTGGGGCGCGGGTCGAACGCCTCGGTGCGTCCGGGCTGGTAGCCGCGCACCTCGAAGAAGCGCTTGCCATCCATCACGAGGATGTCGCCGTGCACGCCGCCCAGACCCGTGGGGATATCGTAGCGCAACGCGGTGTCAATCGTCCAGAAGGAACGATGTTGCGGGATGGCTTCGAGAAATCCGTGAGAGGGGATCAGGTGCGGTTGTTTGACCTCTTTCAGCGGGATGGGTGAAAGGTCCGCGTTGAATCCCTGGTGACGCAGGTAAAGCTGGTTGCCGGCGACAAGAAAGATGTCGGCTTTGAAACCTTCGATGCTCATACCCCGGACCACTTCGCGGTTCTCGATGGGAAACCCTTTCTCGTCGTGCGGACCATACATGTGTCGCTGGTGAACAACCTTGCCGGTGCGCGCATCCAGCGCGAAGACGAAGATACCGCCGTCGGTGAACGAGTTGCGACCGGCGGCGAAGTAGGCGAGTCCGTTTTGGACAAGGACACTGCCACACACGGGCCAGGCGGACTCCACTTGCCCGTAGGCGCCAATCAGGCGTCGCTCCAACGGGAGGAATCGCCACGCCAGCTCGCCATCGGACGCTCGCAGGCAATAGACCGCGCCGTCGCGCGAACCAAACAGCACAAGTCCCTCGTAAAAGGTCGGCGGCGAATCCACTCGTCCCTCGGCAGTGAAGCGCCACAGGAGCTTGCCGGTGGCCGCGTTGACGGCGCAGACAGCGTGTCCATCCACATCAGCGACAAACACCACGCCGCCGGCGATGACGGGCGCGCTGACGCGGGAGCCGAGTTTGGTTTCCCAGCGTTTGGCGAGCGTGGCGGGTGTGGCCGTTTTTGTTCGGCCGGTCCGCTCGGCGTCGTGCCGGTAGGTGGGCCAGTCGGACTCCGAGATTTGAGATTGGATGTTTGAGATTTCGGAATAGGCAGGACCTTTTTCGAGAGCGGGTTTCGCCTCGATCTTCACGGGGTCGGCGTCCGTGGCGAAGGCGTTGAAGCCATTGAGCATGACGCTGTTGCAGCAGGCGCAGGATGGCGGGCCGACGTAGTAAAGGCCATTGCACGGCAGCGGCCCGATGCCGCAGGTGCTGCGAATCCAGGGATTGGGCGACTCCGAAGGAGTAAGGAATCCGAGGAAATCGCTGCCGCCGGTGACGCTGTTGATGTAGTAGCGCGTGGTGATGCGGTTGCGATAGCAACGGTCGTGTCCCATCGGTCCGGTCATGGTTTGGTCGAGGTGTTTGACCAATTTGCCCGTTTCGGGGTCGAAACCGTTGACGCCCATTTTGTCGAGGCCCCGCTCGGGCGCAGGACGACCGATGGAGGCATCGTAGGAGGCCGTCCACACAAGCCCGTTGGCCACGAACACATCGGGCGGCTTGTGATGATTCAACGCGACCGGTTGCGACCACAGCAGTTTGCCGTCGGTTAGTCGAAACGCGCGCAGTTTTTCCGAGTCGGCCAGAAACGCCGCGCGATCGGAGAGAACAAGCGACACGGCTTTGCCAGCGGGGCCTTTCAAAGTGATGGGAGCGGCGACGCGCCACAGCGGTTTGCCCGTCGCGCGATCCAGACAAACCAGTTCCTTTTCGGTCGCATAGACCACGCGCTCTCCCTTCACCCCGAGCGACGCGCCCTGGTAACCGCAAGTGTCTTCGGCGGTTTTCTTCCACAGCAGTTTTCCGCTCGTCGCATCCAGGGCGAGGAGGTCATTTCTGGGCTGGGCCGGCTTCTGGATGATCGGCCCGTACGCGCTGCGGGGAAACAAACTGCTTTTCAGCGCCGTTCGCCCTTCCTCCAGAAGCGCCTCGGAAACATCGAACTGATCGCCGGTGACCACGAAAAGCACGTTTCGGTCATACACGAACTCTTGCGTGCCGGCGGTGTTCTCGAAGCTCTTCCGCGCCGCGCCGGTGGCGGCATCGAACGCTGTGATGGGCGCCGAATAGCCGGGCGTGCAAAACACCGTGTCGCCGTTGGCCACCAGTCGTCGTTGCAGTTGCACGGGTGTTTCCTTGTCGCGGATGTAAATCGGGTGCCAGTTGGGGAACATCACGCGCCACAGGACGATCCCGTTGAAAGCGTCGCGCGCCACCAGCGCGAATTTCCCCGGCAACGCCGGATGTTCGGCAGAGGCGAGGTCTTCGATGGTGAACAGGCGGCCTTTGGAGGAGACCATGCTGTTGATCGAGGGCATCGCCAGGTGCGAGCGTTGCCACTCCGGTTCGCCCACCCACTGATAACGGCGCGGCGGGCCGACGATGGTGTCCTCGGCGACGGCGTTGTTGTCGGCGCCGTGATAATGCTGGGGCCACTCGTCCACGTTGGAAGGCCAGGGTTTGGTCTGTGCGGTCCATTTGCCGCCGCGCTTGATCACCGCCGCGCCAAGTGGCCGGAGCACTCGCATGATCTCATCCATCGGGGCGAGATTCTCATTCTCGCAGACAAGTAGTGTGACCAGATTGTCAACGTAAGGAAGCCGTTTCCCGTCCCAGCGCATCACGGACACCGGCCCGTATAAACCGAGCGACTGGATGTGCTGGCGTGCTGCGGACACATCCCTGTCCAGCCCGTGAACGATGCAGTTGTCCGCCAGACGCAACGCAGCGGTCAGTTTCCCATCGCCGCAACCGAGGTGAACAACGAGGCCGCCGTGGAATCCGGCCAGTGAAGCAATCTGTTTCGCGTCGTCGGCGCGCATGCTCGTCGCCGCGAACAGCAACCCAAGACACAACGTTCGGATCCGTCCAGAGATCATGGTGTCTGCTTATTGTTTACCGCACTCATTCCGTTGTCCGCTTCAGACGTTGCGCAGACTATCCAACCACCATGCGCTTTGTCAACATCATCCTCTCGCAAAGGCAAACACCCATTGCCGGAACAATGGCGGTTCTTCGACTTCAGTCTCTGATGGCCGAACGACGCCGGCGGCTGTCACATTCTCCTCCGCCCACAGGCCGTAGAGCACACCGGCACCCGCGCGCCACACCCGCACCCAGACCAACACCGCCACGCAACGCGGGCATCGCACCGCCACGCCCCCAAACCTTGGCGCATGGCTCGCTGCCGCCGCGCCCCGCTGCCGCGCACACCGTCGCGCTGTCCGCTCGCGCACCTACTGCGCCACTGGAGGAAACGCCACGAACGCGACAGCCGCCAGAGCCTGCCGCTTGAGACCCAACGCGCTCGCCCCGAGGCCGCAGGCCCACAACCTCCGCGCGTCGGTCGCCGTCAACAGCAGGCACAACCGCCCATTGCATGGCTACACCGGCACCGTCAACACCAACGTTGCGAGCCTGAGCACGACCACACCGAACGCCACCCGAACCACGCCGAAGGTCGAGCCACGCCGGAACGCGCGGATCCGGCACGAGCCGGCCTTGCGACGGAAGCAGAACGGCGTCGTCGTCGGAACGCAAAACGCCAACGCGAGACCAACGCACCCCGAGCATCGAAACGCGAACTCTCGCCGCAAAAACCCCTTGCACCAAACGGCGCCGCGAGACGCCCAACGCCCCTTTACCAACGCCGCTCAAGCGAAGACCAACGCGCCCCTGCGCCCTTTTAGCGTGCCGGCGCCGCGCAACCCATACGCGAGCCGCCGCAGACCCGCGCCGAACACACAGCGACCGCAGAACCCTAGCGGAAGGCAGAACCGCGCCCGCCCGCGCACAAGCAAGAACGAGACGAAACCGACCAAGACACAAAACCAACGCCGCGAACGCGCCACCAACTGCTGGACCGCCCGCGCCTCGGCGTCAGCGAACGCGTTCAGCAACTTCGGCTCCGCCAGAAAGAGCGGGCGAATCTCCTTGGGCACCAGCAGCACCACCTGCCGATGCACCACGCCATCAAAGAGCAC
>Ga0272448_1001001_pt1 | contig 39893 bp, 33 predicted proteins | sample YNPCB0191_FD_202220 | JGI IMG/M metagenome (GOLD analysis project Ga0272448, IMG submission 202220) | Hot spring sediment microbial communities from Yellowstone National Park, WY, United States - YNP-CB-019-1 | ecosystem: Environmental > Aquatic > Thermal springs > Hot (42-90C) > Sediment...
CCCTCGCCCATTGTAACTCCGACAACTAAGGTGGACAAGGGTCACGACCAGGCGATCACGAAGAGAGAAGCCCTGGAGCGCGGTCTTTTGGACAACGAAACTTGGGATGCCCTGGAAGATGCCTCCACCAAGCTGTACGAGTTTTATGAGAGGGAGGCGAAGGCGAAGGGTTTGATAATACCCGATTTCAAGCTAGAGTTCGGCTGGGTCGGGGGTGAACTCATCCAGATCGACGAGCCCCCCACGCACGACTCGGCAAGAATATGGGCATCCAGCTACTACAGGGTCGGAGAGAGTCAGGAGGACCATTGCCTTGACAAGGAGTTCTTGAGGGAATGTCTCAGGAGGATGGGTTTTCATGGAGAGGGCGAAGCTCCGATACTGCCGCCGGTTGTTGTCGGTGAGGTTGAGAAGAGATGTATAGGTGCATACAGGGTCTTGGCAGAGGGGGAAAAGATAGAGGCGCTTGGGCTCCTGTCCGTTGATGCTATTTTTAAATGAACTAGTCAAAAATCTTTAAAAACATATCCTTTTATATACACGTTCATAGCAAAGAGATGGTGATAAATGGTTGGGGAGAAGTGTGGGGTCTATGCTGCCAAGTGCCTTGACGGGGGAGAAGTCTTCTCCAACCTGTACTGGGGAATTGTGGCCCAGAACCACAGGGGGCACGAGTCTTACGGTTTCTTGACCTATTCTGACGGTTTCAGGAGGTACGTGGACCTGGGGCTGGTCCCGAGGATAGAGAGGGAGGAGTTTTTGAGGTGGAAGATCCTCCTCCCCGGGAGTGTTGGGATAGCCCACGTCAGGTACGGGACCTCAGGGAAGAGGGATCTGTATTCCCACCTTAAAGACGCTCAGCCAATCGTTTCTGTCAAGGGTAAAAGGAGGGTGGGAATCGCGTACAATGGAAATATTGTGAATGTGGGCTGGTTGAAGGAAGAGGTGATGAGCAAGGGGGTAAAACTGAGGACAACCTCGGACACCGAGCTCCTCTCGAGGTACCTGTTGGAGAAGTGTGAAAAAGGTCTGATCGAGGGCATACATGCTTGCATGGAGAACGTGGAGGGTGCCTTCTCGGTTGTCGGTCTGGACTCGAATGGCAGGATGTTTGCATTCAGGGACCCATTGGGGATGAGGCCGCTACTCTACGGCAATAAGGGCTCCTTGATGGCGGTCTCCTCTGAAAGTGTTGGGCTTAACATAAACGAGGTAGGCGTGATAGGCGAGATAGAGCCAGGGGAGGCGATAATATTTGGTGAGTCTGTTGAGAGGGTGAGAATTGTCAAGAGGGGCAGGAGGGCGTTCTGTGGTTTTGAGTTCTCATATTTCATGAGGCCTGACTCCGTAGTAAATGGAAGGTTTATTTACAAGATCAGGGAGGAGCTGGGGCGCAGGCTGGGCAGAAGGTATCAAGAGTTTGTCAAAAAGGCTGACCTAATAGTCTCAATACCAGAGACCGCCGACGATGCCGCCTACGGTCTTCACGAAGAGACAGGGATCAGGTGGGAGAGGATGCTCAGGAGGCATAGGTTCGTGACTCACAGGGCGTTCATCATGGACCCAACTGAGAGGGTCTCCACCATTGACAGGAAGATAAACGTCCTGAATGGCAACCTTCAAGGAAAGAGGGTGATAGTGGTGGAGGACAGCATAGTCAGAGGCGACACGACCAAGACCGTGATAAGGAAGCTGAGGGAGAGTGGTGCCGAAAAGGTTTACGTATTCGTCACCTTCCCTAGGATAACGCACCCTTGCTTTTACGGAATAGACATGGCAACCTTCTCAGAACTCATCGGTTTCTTCTACGACGAGAATGGAATAGCCGAGAAGATCGGGGCAGACGCGGTCTGCTACCAAACACTTGAAGATTTTGTCGACGCCACAGGAATGAGAATGGGGGATCTTTGCATGGCTTGTACCACAGGGTTGTATCCCACGGAGCTGGCACAGAAGATAGCGGACAGGGCCAGGACGAGGATTGAGGTGAAGGGAAGCGGCAGGATTTATGAAAGCGCGGAGGTGTGAGGGATGGCTGGGATACTGGGCATTTACCTTTTTGATGAGAGATGGGATGTCTACAACTTTGGGGTCTTTGGGCTTATGGCTCTCCAACACAGGGGGCAGGAGACTGTTGGACTGGAGGTCTTTGGGAAGTCTAGGGGGAAGATTGAGGGAGAGGGGCTTGTGGACCAGGTACTTGTAAACAACAAAACTGCAGGGCATATCTGCCTCGGGGCGGTCTCGCCTTACCCTGCATCTAACGGCGAGATCCAGCCGATAAGGTTGAGTGAAAACGTCTCCCTGGCGATAGATGGGAAGATCCTGAGGATAGACGGGTACCAGTGGGATCCCACGCTGAGCTATGAGGGAAACTTAAGGAGGGCGCTCGAAGGCGATAGCGTAGAGGAAATTCAAGAGTTTTTCTCGAGGTGCAGGGGTGGCTTCTCTTACATAGCCCTCAACGGCAAGCCCGAGATGGTTGCTGGTAGGGGAGACCTTGGAGTAAAGCCGCTCGTCCTCGGAAAGATGGGATTTGAGGGAGGGATCGTCTCCTCTGAGAGCTGCGTCATGGACATAATAGGGGAGCGGGTCCCCATAAGCCCTGCAGAGAACATCGAGCCAGGAGAGGTGAGGATCTTCACGCCGCTCTCGGCACACGCAGAGCGGTTGAGGAACTGCAGCAGGAGGGCTTACTGCAGTTTTGAGTACGTCTACCTCGCCAGACCGGACTCTTACATAAACGAAATTCCTGTCTACAGGGTCAGGAGGAAGATCGGGGAGGTCCTGGCGGAGGAGGGGCGCGTTGAGGCGGACGTTGTCATCGGGGTGCCTGAGACTGCCGTACCTTTTGCCATGGCCTACTCAAATTCCACAGGGATCCCTGTGGAGAAGGGCTTCGAGTTGACGGGCAGGAGGGTCAGGAGCGCGATGAAGCCCAATCAGATAGAGAGGCTGAAGGGGGTCCAACTAAAGCTGAATGTTATAAGCGAGGCGGTGAGGGGGAAGAGGGTGGTACTCATCGATGACAGCGTGGTCAGGGGAAACACCCTCGCGAACATCGTCTACCTGATGAAGGAGAAGGGCGCAAAGGAGATACACGTCCGGATCGGGAGCCCCCACATAGTCTCCCACTGCCCGTTCGGCGTCGAGGTCCCGCCGGAGGACGAGCTCATAGGCAGGCACCTGCCGGAGGAGAAGATAGCGGAGGTCGTTGGCGCCGACTCCTTCAGGTACCTGAGCATAGACGGGCTCGTCGAGGCGACTGGGTTGAAGTTTGATGACCTGTGCCTGGGTTGCTTTAACGGTAATTACCCGGAGGTGTGATTGTGAAGGTTCTGCTAGTCGGCGGTGCTGGAAGGGAGCACGCAATAGCCCTCACACTAGCAAGGAGCGTACACCAGCCAAGGCTCTACTGCCTTTCTGAAATGGTCAACCCTGGCATCAAAAAGTTGGTGGACAGTAGCATGGGCGAGTACTTCAGGGGCGATATCAATGATCCGGGGCACGTCGCGAATGTGGCAGAGGAGGTCGGGGTAGACTTCGTTTTCGTTGGTCCGGAGGAGCCGAACTTTCATGGGGTGCCTGACAGGCTTGAAGAGAAGGGCATTCCGTGCATAGGTGCCAACAGGGCAGTTTCTGAGTTGGAGATGTCTAAGGCGAGCATGAGGGACCTGCAGTGGAAGTACAAGATCCCGGGCAGGCTATGGTACAAGAAGTTCAGAACGTATGAGGAGGCAATCCCCTACATCGAGGAGTACGCCGACAGTATCGCCCTAAAGCCAGCTAGGCAAGCCGGCGGCAAGGGCGTGAAGGTCATAGAAGACTTTCAGGTATACCTTCAAGAAGACAAGAGGAGAGTTAAGAGGGAGCACGCAGAGTCCATAGTCAAGGAGTACATGAGGGGCTATGAAGATACAGAGTACAGGCTCCTGATAGAGGAGCGGGTTTGGGGACCAGAGTACACGCTCCACTGCTTCACAGACGGGAGGACCGTACTGCCGATGCCGGTCGTTCAGGACAACAAGCACGCGTTCGACGGGGACCTTGGGATGGAGACTGGTGGGATGGGCTCCGTCTCTTGCGGGATGAATCTTAGGTATGGGATCGACGACGAGAGGAGCATAATAACAGAAGAGGAGTACAAAAGGTCTGTGGAGATAGTCAGGATGATGATAGAGGCGATACAGAGGGAGACTGACAAGAAGTACCACGGGGTCGTCGCAGGTCAGATGATGCTGACCTCGGTTTGGGGACCAACTGTCATAGAGATGTACTCGAGGCTAGGCGATCCAGAGGCTGCAAATGTCCTTGCCATGCTAAGGACCGACCTGGTTGAGATCTGCGAGGCGATAATCGGGGAGAGGCTAAACACCATCAAGGCGGAGTTTGACGACAGGGCTGTGGTTGTTAAGGCAGTGTGCCCGGAGGGCTACCCGAACAAGAGGGACCTTGCGAGGGGTCATCCCGTTAGGATCAGCGTTGACAACGGCACAGGATCCATCCTTTGGGCCTCCGCAGATCTGGTCGACGGGAGGGTCTTGACTGGGGGGTCGAGGATTGTGGAGTGCGTGGGCACAGGGAGTAGCATACCAGAGGCGAGCTCAGTAGCCGAAAGGCTGTGCGGAGCGGTCTCACTTGAGGATGGCTGGAAGGTCTTCCACAGGAGCGATATCGGCTCTGAGAAGTTCATGGAGAGGAGGATCGCCTTGGCAAACATGGCACGCGAGATCTACCAATACAGGGAGAGGAAGGGGCTTCTCGGGAAGAGGATGATGTGGATACCCGGGAAGGGCTTAGTTGAGGTGGGATAGAATGGTAAAGAAATTGACCGAGGAAGAAAGGATCAAGCTTCTCAAGAATGTAAATAGCTACAGGAGAGAGTTTGAGGATAGACTCTCTCCGCTGGATGGGCTGAGGCGTGACAAGCCTGTGACGTTCATCTCTGTGGGTGGAGGCGAGCTTGGCGACTTGGCTGTGACCGCCGCCAAGAGGATCTATGGCGGGCTCTCGGGCGGGATCCGGACAATTGCCTTTGATAGGTACAACGGGTTCCCGGCTCAAGACTCCTCTGACTACTATGAGATCTTCGACATGAAGGATGGAGACGCCCTGGAGAACTACATAAGGAAGTACATTCCAGACCCGAACGAACCCCATGCCATATACCTTGAGGTGGAGATGATAGATACCGAGAGGACCTTCAGGCTTGGCATGGAGGAGGGCTATAGAGTTATGTCAACACCATACGGGCCACTAGTCTGCATGGACAGGCATGCGACGAAGATGATGTTCGACATGCTTCGGCTCGAGAGGGTGGAATGGGCATACGCCAGGAGTGACGAGGAGGTGAGGAGGATCGCTGCAGACTTCGGACTTCCGGTGATCGTCAAGCCCGTAATGACCTCGAGCGGGCACGGCACATCAATTGTGAAGGACGAAGAGTCCCTCAAGAAGGCGTACGCCCACGCCAGGGAGCACGCGAGGGGTATAGGGGAGGAGGTGATAGTTGAGAGGTTCATGCCGGATTTGAAGTCCTCCGGCACCGAGGTAACTCAGATAGTCGTCCGGCACTTCGACGGCGACGGAAAGATCGTCGACTCTTTCCTTCCACCCATAGAGCACAGGAGACCCGGGGCCACCTATCATGAGAGCTGGCTCCCTGCTACGATATCTCCTTTGGCTGCTCGGAGGTGCAGGGAGTTCGCCGGAAAGATCGCAGATTTCCTCGGGGGCATAGGGGTCTATGCGGTTGAACAGTTCGTTATCGGGGATAGGGTGTACAACAATGAGGTCGCAAACAGGCCTCACGATACCGGTCTGATAACTAGGTGGATGCTAAACATGGATGAGGGCGGACTGCAGCTGACATCAACTCTCGGTCTTCCTTTGAGCAGTTCCTCCACTGAGATCTCGAGGAAGGGAGTTTATGGGGTCGCTCATGTGGTCCTGGCGCCCGACGGCTTTGAGGGGGAGAGAAAAGTCATAAGCGTTGACATGGGGGCGATCCACAGGTTCATGGGATCTGGTGAAGACTTCTGGTACTTCGGGAAGCCGTCGGCTTACGCTGGCAGAAGGATGGGACTGGCTGTGGCTTTTGCCGAGGATCTCAACTCCGCGAGGCATGGCGCAGAAAGGCTGGCCCACTTTGCCGAGGGCTGTATACTCTACGGAGGTGATTAGTGTGCCCAAGGTCGCAGTTGTAATCGGGAGCAAATCTGACTCCAGCGCAGGAGAGGAGGCTGTTGGGGTTTTGAAGGAGTTCGGTCTGGATGTTGATTACAGAACTATCTCTGCCCACAGGAGCCCAGATGAGTTAGACTCGTTTGTAAAGTCAACAGACGCTGAGGTATTCATTGCGGTCGCCGGCCTCTCAGCGGCACTGCCCGGAGTTATCGCCTCAAAGACCACTAAGCCAGTCATAGGGGTTCCGCTAAGCGTAAAGTTGGGGGGCCTGGATGCCCTGCTATCGATGGTGCAGATGCCGCCTGGCGTCCCTGTCGCCACAGTTGGCATTGACAACGCAAAGAATGGGGCTATTCTGGCGGTCGAGGTGCTGGCGCTGAAGTATCCGGAGCTTAGGGAGAAGCTGATGGAGAGGAGGGGGCTGAAGAGGGCATGATGGTGAGGATCGAGGTCAAACTCAAGAGTGGGCACTTTGACCCAGAGGGGGACGTCACTGCCAAGTCGCTCAGGGACCTTGGCTTTCCTGTGAGTAGCGTGAGGGTGAGTAAGGTATACACAGTTGAGCTAGATGCCAACAGCAGGGAGAAGGCAATGAGCGCAGCGCGGGAGATGTGCAGGAAACTCCTGGCAAACCCAACCAAGGACGACTTCTTCATAGAGGTGCTAGCGGGTGAGGGAGGGGCTGATTAGAAGGTTCCCAGGACTCTCTTTAGTGGAGTTAGATCTCTCCAAGGCGGAAGACGAAGACCTTTTGGAGATAAGCCAGACGATGGGTCTAGCCCTCAGCCTAGGCGAGATGAGAGCCATAAGGGATCACTACTCGAGACCCCTCACAGACATGGAGATTCAGACATTCGGGCAGACATGGTCGGAGCACTGCATCCACAAGACATTCAAGGGCATTGTAGAGGTCGAGGGCGGGAGGAGGATAAATGGGCTACTAAAGGAGTATATAATGAGGGCGACCAAGGAGCTCAACAAGCCCTGGTGCTACTCGGTCTTTGAGGACAACGCCGGGCTGATAGAGTTCGACCAAGGTTATCTGGTGGCTGCAAAGGTGGAGACTCACAACCACCCCTCTGCTGTTGAGCCGTTTGGTGGCGCCGCGACGGGCGTGGGAGGGGTCATAAGGGACATCCTGGGGGTGTGGGGTGAGCCCATAGGGAACGTCGATGTCCTCTGCTTCGGTCCACTTGACCTTCCCTACGAAAGTCTACCCCCCGGTCTTAAGCACCCAAGTTACATCTACAAGGGAGTCATTGCCGGAATTGGGAGCTACGGTAACAACATGGGCATACCAACGGTATCAGGAGCGATATTCTTCGATTCTGGGTACATTGGAAACCCGGTCGTCTACTGTGGCTGCGTTGGTATACTTCCCAAAGGTTCTTACGTGAAGGATACCAAGGAGGGTGACTATGCAGTCTTGGCAGGGGGCAGGACTGGAAGAGACGGAATACACGGCGTCACATTCGCCTCCACCGACCTGATGGAGGACACCGACAGACTCAGACCTGCTGTCCAGATACCCAACCCCCTCGTGGAGGAGCGCCTCAGGCGCGCAATAGTCACTATAAGGGACAGGCGGCTGGCATCGGGCATCACAGACCTCGGGGGAGGCGGGATCTCATGCGCAACAGGGGAGATGGCTCACAGGTCCGGACTTGGAATAGAGGTGAACCTTGATGTTGTGCACCTCAAGGAGCCGGACCTGGCGCCCTGGGAGATATGGATCTCCGAGTCCCAAGAGAGGATGCTCCTGTCAGTCCCTGAGAGGAACCTTGGAGACGTGCTGGAGGTCCTTGAGGATGAAGATGTGGAGGCATGCGTGCTGGGCAGGTTTAATGGGAGCGGGAGGCTGAGAGTCCACTACAGAGGTCTGGTGGTCTGCGACCTCGATCTCGATTTTCTCTACAGCCCACCCAAAGTGGTCCGGAAGGCTTCAAGTGTGGAATACGTGCCAACCCCCTTAACCCTCCCCGAACCAAAGGACCTTGCCGAAGAGCTGCTGATGGTACTTTCGGATCCGAACATAAGGAGCAAGGAGGAGGTCATCAGGACCTACGACCATGAGGTTAGGGGATGCACCGCTGTCAAGCCCATCCAAGGAGATCTTGGCGGACCCAATGACGCGGCCGTTATCAAGCCCCTGAGGGACTCATGGATGGGGCTCGTGATCTCCTGCGGGATAAACCCTTTCTACCCAGACCCATACTGGATGGCTGCTGCATCCATAGAGGAGGCAATCCGGAACAACGCTTCTGTCGGTGGGAGGAGGGTCGCCCTCCTTGACAACTTCGTCTGGGGGAACCCAGAGAGGGATGACCGGATGGGGAGTCTTGTGAGGGCTGCTGAGGCATGCTACGATTTCTCAAAGGCCTTAGATGCACCTTTCATATCCGGGAAGGACAGCTTGTACAATGAGTCGCCCTTGGGTCCAGTGAGACCCACGCTATTGATAACTGGAATAGGGATCATCCCAGACGTGAGGAAGGCCATTACCGTAGAGCTGAAGGAGGAAGGAGACCCTGTTTACGTTCTCGGGGTGACTAGGAACGAACTTGCCGGCTCAATCTATCTGAGGAACAAGGGGCTCGGTGGAGGGGAGTGTCCAAAGGTGGATGCGAAGATCTCCAAAGATACCATAAGGTCGGTGATTGAAGCTATTGACTCCGGTCTAGTAGCAGCTTGCCACGACGTCTCGGAGGGAGGGATAGGAGTAGCAGCGGCGGAGATGGTCATGGCTGCCAAGTTAGGACTATCTCTTGACCTTCGCAAAGTCCCCTCAGACGTAAACAGGTCGGACGTTTTACTCTTCTCAGAGTCCACATCTCGGTTCTTGGTGGAGGTGAAGAGGGATCGCGCCAGCGAGTTTGAGGAGATCCTTCATGGAGTGCCTTGCGGCAAGGTAGGTGTTGTGGGGGGGAAGACTTTCAGGATTGTTGGCTTAGATGGCGCTATCTGGGAAGTTGGCATATCAGATCTGAGGCGCGCGTGGAGGGGTGGCGATGGACCTTAGGAGGGCAAAAGCCTGCATAGCGAGGGTTGGCGGTACCAACTGCGACTTGGAGGTGAAGGTGGCGCTCGAGCACCTGGGGCTCAAAACAGAAATACTTCATATGAAACAGATCTTGAAGAGAGGACTCTCTGAATACCACCTTCTTGTCTTTCCCGGTGGTTTCTCCTATGGAGACTACGTCAGGGCAGGTGCGATCTGGGGCAAGGAGGTCCACTCCAAGATCAAGTCTGAGCTCGAGGCTTTCATAGAGGAGGAGAAGCTTGTAATGGGAGTTTGCAACGGATTCCAGGTGATGATCGAGGCTGGCATATTGCCTAATGGTGAGCTGGTCGAGGTCCCTAAGGCGGCACTCGCAAACAACGCGTCTGCCAAGTACGAGTGCAGGTGGGTTTACATCAAGGTAGAGAGGGGCGAGACTCCCTTCACAGGAGATCTTGGGACTGGAGAGCTTCTGAAAATACCTGTGGGGCACGGTGAGGGTCGGTTCATTCCAGCCTCCGAGGAATCCTTAAAGGAGCTTATTGACGAGGGGTGCGTTTTATTCAGATATGCGATGCCTAATGGTGAGGCGGCGGGGGGCAGGTACCCTTACAACCCCAACGGCTCAGTCTACGACATTGCGGGGATATGCAATGGAAAAGGGAACGTTATGGGGATGATGCCGCACCCAGAGAGAGCTTTTTTCGGTTGGCAGCTGCCCGAAGGGAGAAGCGCCCCATACGGAGACGGAAAGAGGATCTTCCAAGGCATAATAAAATACCTGCAGAAGTACTGAGCGGCTCTATGTTCTGGTCAGATTTAACGCCAAAAATCCCCAAATGGCAAATAACCTTATAACCCTGTGAAATTTTTCGGTATCCAGTATTGGGAGGTATATTGAGTGTCTCAGAAACAGGCTAGCCCAGCGCCACTTGGTCTTGCAGCCTTTGCGATGACGACCACGGCACTTTCGCTGTTCATTCTGGGTTTATTACCTGCCGAAGGGATAGGAGTAGTGATACCATTAGCAGTAGCATACGGTGGCATTATCCAAGTCCTTGTGGGCTACTGGGAGTGGAAGAGTGGAAACACTTTCGGTCTGGTGGCTTTCACCTCATACGGGGCTTTCTGGCTCTATTACGCAATGCTCAACCTATTTGCTGGCTGGGGTTTTGTGAGCCTCCATCCAGCAGCCGCCGGAGCTGTCCTCATCCTTTGGGGTTTCTTTACATTCTACCTCTGGATTGCATCGCTTAAGACCAACCTCACAACATCTCTTGTGTTCCTTTTCTTGTGGCTCGCATTCCTACTGTTAGGATTGGGAGACATAACTGGCAGCAGGATCATCATCATGAGCGGAGGCACAATTGCGCTAATCACAGCCGTGGCGGCGTGGTACAACTCACTCGCGATAGTGATAAACGAAACCTACGGGAAGGTCGTCATACCACTCGGAAAGGCTCCCAAGTAACTTTTTTTATTTTTGACATTTTTAGCGGAAAATCCACGGTATCTACGGGTTTGGTGGCACATGAAAATGAACGTTATTAAAGGGTGCCCAGAAAACCCAGAGCTTTAGCTCGGATGAATCGGCTAGGATTAAATAGTTTTAGGTCGAAAAAATGCTTGGGATGTTCCCTTGCAGAAGGATCTTCAAGTATGCGTGGTTGGAAGAGTCTTCAAGCCGAATGGAAGAAAGGTTTTAGCCTTAAACAGAACCCTAAGCGAGTAGTTCAGGCTTGTGAGGTGGCACCTCAGCTTCAAAAGTCTAAGATCATTCTGCACGAAAGGTGCTATGAGAGAGCCAAAGAACTCTTCAGCCTGAACACTGCCTTAATCCAGACCGCGAGGGACAAGGCCGTTGAGATATTGATGAGCTTCGCAAAAAAACAGGAGAGGGGAGAGCGTTTTAAATCTAAAGAGGATATCAATTCGCTTCCACAGTAGGTGCCACAGCTTCTCTAAGACTACCAACGCTCTGACGCCTTACTGGCTGAAGCTGAGCCTAACAGGAGGGAGAGAGTCACCCTACCGATACTCTTCGGAGAGAGACAGAGAATTGAGGAAGCCTTCAGGGGAGAATGGCATTTCCCGACAGTTGAAATTGTTAAGCGTAATGGAAAATGGCACGCCCACTTCATTTTGAAGAAGGCTGTTGAAGTTCCCGATGAACCCGAGGGGCACATCAGAAGGGCTGAGCTTTGAAGACCCATTCAGGGACTATATCTCGGCAAATAGAATAAAGATGAGGGGAAGGGAAAGCCCTGATCCGCCTGCTGAGAAGAGCCCTCTACTGGTAGAGATACCAGCAAGCCTCATCGTTGAAGCAGGAAGCCCCTTGCGATAGCGAGGGGTAGTTCACCGCATTGAATACCGTCAATATGCAAATACCAAAATCGAGAGTACGAGTGCATGCAGATCCACCCAACCCTCACAATTAAAAAATAAAAGGGATTTTTAAGGTCAGAGGACGGATGTGGTTTGGATTCTCTGATCCTTAATTACAAGATTCCCACAACTTCTTTTAGACTCTTCTTCCTCTGCCGTGGGGATGGTTTCTGTTTTGGATACCCAAAGGCTAGAACCGCGACAAGCCGCATCTCTTCTTTGTTCACTTTAAAGAATTCATAAAATTTATCCTCCATCAATAAAGGTACGCCGAACCAGCATCCACCAATGCCCATTCCATGAGCCGCCAAAAGCATGTTTTCAATGGCAGCGGCAGCGCTCTGCTCCGCCCATCTCTCTTCAACATCCGCTCTTGTATAGTAACGAGCCCGCATGTCTGTAAAAACGGCGACATAGAATGGCGCCTTGTACAGCCCTGCCTCAACCTTCTTCTCCCATTTCTCTATCTGATCCTTGGGCCAAGGAACCTTGAGCATCTCAGTGAAGTATGCCCTCTGTGCATCCACAAGCAACTTATGGAGTCCATCGAGGCTATCCTTCGACTCCACCGCCACAAAGTACCACTGTTCGTTTCCGCCGGCGGTGGGGGCTCTTATTGCGGACTCCAATATCAACTGTTTTTCCTCCTCTTTAAGCGGCTGATCGAGAAAATCCCTTACCATGGTTCTTGTATTGATAGCTTCCATTAGATCCACATAAACCACCAAAATCCTTTTCTTTTCTCTGCGTTATTATTGGTTGCGGTCTGGACAGTTGATACTGCTTTCTGACCACTCTTGTGGAATCTTCACGCATCATTTTGAGGAGTTTCTATATTAGCTCAGGGCACTTTCCGACCGATTGTTAGCTGAGCTGCTTTCTTTGGTCGGCAAAGTTTTTAAAGATAAAAATGTTACTCAATGTAATGATGGAAGGTCGAAAAATAATTAACTAACCAGTCATAACAGATCGTAAAGCCGGTGTGAGCCTAAACCGATGATACTGTATGAGCTGTTCCAATGATAGTTCCGAGCTCCTTCCAACAAAACCAAATGAGCGAATTGTAGGAACGGTAGGATACACACTGATGGTTGTCGCGCTTACAGTAGCGACCTCAATATTCTTTCTTGGATGGATCTCCCAGATACTGGGTTTATCCTTGGTGCAGGCTGTGGTCAGCTCTTTTATAGGGAGTGGTGCAGTGGCAGCTCTTTTGTATCTGAATGGCTATGTTGGAGTAAAAGAGGGCATACCATACCCCATACAGCTCAGGCTCTCATTCGGCAACAGGGGCGCCGTATTGCCGATGCTGATGGTGGTGTTTGTGGACCTCGTATGGTACGCAATCGACGCATTCATAGCGGCCTGGGCTATGACAGAGATGGTTCTGGTAATACTGGGATGGCCCTCTGATAAAATAGTCTCACAAGGTCTATCCTACACACCAATTACCCTAATAGTTTACTTAGTTGCGGTAGCGGCTATAGGCATGGGCAGGATAAAGTCAATAAAATGGGTTGACATACTCTCAGGTCCTTTGATCTTCATATTCTTCGGATGGTTTGTGCTCTACATGATGGGAATGCCGGAGTTCGCAGCGAAGTCTATCCCCGTGTGGGAGGGTGGAGTCTCTTGGTTAAGTTCGGAGTTCCTTCTGAACACAGCTATACAAACCGCGTGGTGGGGCATGATTGTGCCCAACATATCAGATATCTGCAGATACAACAATTCAATAAGGAGTCTGGCATACGGGCACGTTTTAGGTCTGGTATTTCCCCAGGTGTTGGGAACAGCCATAGGATTTGTCGGTACTTACCTAGCGGGCGGGAACTACAGCCCAATAGATATCATAGCCATGTACTCGCCGACCCCCCTATTGGGCGCACTTGGGTTATTCTTCGCTTTTTTGGCAACAGCGACGACAGCCCTGACAGGCTACCTCCCTGGCATAATGAACGCCTTCATAAGAATCTTCAAGCTGAGCTGGAATAGGGTGATACTAATATTAACTGTGTTATCCTTCTTCATTGCCCCATGGTACATCAAGGAGTCTTTGGGCATAGCATATCAGTTGCTGAATATCACTTGGTACTACAGCATGTTCTTGGGACCCGTGGCAGGAGTCATGATCGTGGACTACTGGATCGTCAGAAGAAGAAGGGTAGTCGTCGAAGAGCTCTACAACAATAGTAGAGGTTCCATTTACCATAACGGCGTTTTCTGGGCGGGTGTTGGATCATTCATCATTGGCATCTTAGGACAGTATGTCACTGCGATAATACAAGGAAAGTTCTACTATGTGTTTTGGATCCCGTTACCGGGTTTGGAATTGGCATGGTACTATGGTTTCTTGATCTCCGGCACGGCTTACTACATTTGGAACAAGTGGAAGAAAGGCTAAAAGTTGTGGGCCTTAATTTTTGAACAGAACAAATCCGCCGATTCTGAACCAGCTCGGCTAAAACCTGGAGATATTTGCATACATCTCCTCCACACCCTTTAAGAGCTTACGTCTCAGCCTGCACCCTTGTCATCAAAAAGGGGCGTCTGTAGAGGTAGTATTAGCCACCAGTCTTTTGAACTTAATGGTATCCGTCATAATGGTCCCCTCAATTCAACGCAAACGCGCCCCTGTCTCGGTCCGGAGCCCAATCGCCGGTCCTTCATGTTACGTATAGCTCGACAAGAAGGCACGGATAAGGATTAGGAAGACTTCACAGCGGCTCGTCTCCAACTCAGGAGGTCTCTCGCCGAATCATGGTAAACAAACCCACTCTGAAAACCTAAACCCCCTGACTTTGTTGGAGGAATAAACTATTTCTGTCGAATGGAACGCATAAAACGTTCTATCCTGTTCGTTGCCTCCTCGATATTGCCCAAGGAGGTGGCGTAGCAGAGCCTTACGTGCCCCTTGCCGTAAGTTCCAAAGGCTGAGCCAGGAACGACTACAACTCTTCCCTCAACTAAAAGCCTCTCTGCAAATGCGTTATCCTCTGCGAAATCGACTTTTGGGAATATGTAGAATGCACCCATGGGCTTGTTCACAACAAAACCATCGATCTCGGAGAGGCGCTTGTAGAGGTATTCCCTTCTCCTCTGGTATTCCTGCCTCATGGACTCTGTCGCTGCCGGGCTTCTGGGATCCTGAAGGGCTTTAGCAGCAGCGTACTGCACGAAGGAGACTGGGCAGGCTGCAAGGTACATCTGGAACTTGGTCATCTTCGCGATCGTGGTCGGGTCTGCCACCACGTAACCCAGCCTCCAGCCTGTCATGGCGTAAGCCTTTGAGAAGCTGTTCACAGTTATGGTCAATTCAGACATGCCGTTCAGGGAGGCTATGCTGATGTGCTCTGCCCCATCGTAGACCAGCTTCTCGTAAACCTCGTCGCTTACAATCCGAATCCCATGTTCCACTGCAATGTCGGCGATCTCCTCCAAGTCCTTCCTCGTTAAGACTGATCCCGTAGGGTTGTTTGGCGTGCTGATGATTATGCATCGCGTCTTTCTTGTTATGGATCTTTTCAAGTCCTCTGGATTCACCCTAAAGTCGTTCTCTATGCATGTCTTCACCTCAACAACAGTTCCGCCAACAAGCTTAGCTGCGGCTGCGTGGGTCACGAAGTATGGTGAGGGTATTATCACCTCGTCGCCAGGTCTAACGAAGGTAGAAAGCGCCAACAAGAAGGCTTGGTTTCCCCCGACGGTCACCATGATGTTTCTGTCAGGGTCTGCAATTATCCCATTCTCTCTTTTGAGCTTCTCTGAGATCTCATCCCTAAGGATCTTGAGCCCGTTGTTTGGGGTGTAGTGGGTCATGCCCCTCTGTAGCGCCTCTAATGCATACTCCTTTATGTGCTGAGGCGTGTCGAAGTCAGGTTCACCTATGCCGAGCGATATTACGTCCTTCTGCTTGCTGGCGAGCTCAAAGAGCTTCCTTATTCCTGATTCAGGTATGCTGTCGAGAATGTCAGGGATAGACACAGAATCACCGGAGATGATTAGTTCGAGGAATTAAAAAACATTGTGAATCTGTAGCGCAGTAATTTTCTTACCATAGAACACCAACTCCGAAGACGATTAACAAACATAATTAAACGTGCCCATCCTTGACTTTATGAGCAGCGAATTCCCTCCAGAAGAGCGTTCGCATCGCCCTATCTTCTGTGCACCTACTCTGAATTTATCGCAGACATCAATTACTTGATCTAGGCTCTCCCTGCCTACCACCAGTTCCATCCCCACACCCATGTTGAATACTTGGTACATCTCCCTCCACTCAACCTTCCCCTCCTTCTGTATCAGCTGGAATATAGGATCTGGCTCTGGAAGGGTGTCTTTTATGTATGAAACGCTCCTGCCAACCCTGAGGCATTTAGTAAGCCCCCCTCCTGTGTTGTGTACCAGTGCTTTCACCTCCACCTTCCTCAGGACTTCTTGTACCAAAGGCAAGTAGATTCTGGTTGGAGAGATCAGAGCCTCACCCACCGTCATGCCCAGCTCGTCCACGTAAGAGTCCAGCTTGTAGCGCCCCCTGTAGCCCTCGACTTCTGGACAGATTATCTCAGGGTACTTCTCAGGGTACTCGCTGCTGAGCAGGACGTGCCTGGCGAGTGTTATTCCATTGCACATCAGCCCGCTGTTCTCACGGTCCTCCAATGATGATCTTCCGCCGCTCCTGAGTCCCACAATTATGTCGCCAGGGCAGATCTGGGACCCCGTTATCGCATATTTTATTGGGACCTCAGCATAAACTGTGCAGGATATGTCAAATGTGCGGATTATATCAGGCAACTCTGCTGTCTCGCCGCCGCAGAAGCAGAGGTCTGACCCGATACAGCGGAGCTCATTAAGCACTGTTGAGAAGCCATCGGCGAGGGCGCCGAGTAGCTCTCCCTTTTCCAATACGAATGGGTTGAGTGCTATGTAGTCAGACATTGCCAGTGGTGTTGCACCGACACAGATAACATCATCAACATTCATCGCTATGACATCTTTTGCCAGCCCGCTGAAATATTTAGGATCGCCAGTTTCCTTGTAAAATAGGTAAGATACTATGGGTTTGGTACCTGCCCCATCCTCATGGAGTATTATGCCCTTAGAGGGGTCAAGCGGGTGCTTAAGGATCGGGCAGAATGACCCAGGGAAGAGCTCGTCTATGATGCGCTTAAAAGAGTGAATTCCTGCCTTGTGGACGTCAACGCCAAGAGACTCGTATTTGCAACCTTCATCATCGTTGTATTTACAATTGTCAATACCACTGCCGTTGCTGTTGCCAATACCATTCTTGAACATGTTAGGAGATTTGATCTATTTCCCATAATACTCTTTTGGAAAGATTATTGTGATACGACTTAAACTCCCTTCTATGTGATGAAAAATAAAATCAATTGATCAGGAAGAGTTTTTGCTAATTATGCCCTCAAATAGTGAATTGAAATAAAATTGGATCAATGCCGAAAATTTCCCATGACTTCCGAAAACAATTTTGACCTTATGCGACACGATAAAATCCGCCCCTCTAAATAATTAGGGGCTTTCTCCGAGGGAGGATTAGCAACACATCATGGGACTCATTAAAATCATCCAAATTCAGGAAAAAACTCTTCCCCATTCGTGGTCAACACAGCTTATTTGATGCCTCCTTCATATTGGTGCTGCCTAAAAGCCTAAAGGCTGCGATCATACGCCAAGCGACCTCAGAAGCTTCTCGACTTCCTGAAGGCTCATCTCCTCCCCCTCAGTCGACCCTTTATTTGCATCTTGGCTCTTCACAGGACCAGAGGTCTGTGAGATTGCCTTTTCCTCAGAGGGCGTCCTCTCCTCAGAGAGCAGGATCTCGCCGACAACTCTGCCTTTCAAACCTTTAATTTCTATAGGCGTGTCAATTTCGATCCTGAGGTTTGCCCTGAATTTGCCCTGCTCTATTTGCTTGGCTATCCACTTGTATACAGCGTCTTCTACGTACCGCCTAAGCTCCTCGCTCATCTGCATTCACACTGCATATTTAGCCCTATGTGACTATAAATCTTCTCTTGCCGATCTTTACTTTTCCTCTGGAGACTCCATCAGTTTTTTAGATACCAGTTGCATTTTTTATTTCGATGTTTGTGCACGCAGCCGCTGGAGGTAGTAGTCGTAGCCATCTATAAGTGCCGTCTTGCTGGCCTCCAGTATGTTTGTGGAGACCCCAACCGTTATCCAGTTACTCTTACCATCGGAGAACTCTATAAATGTCCTGACAGCAGAAGCGGTTCCCTGTGCGGCTTCTGCTATTGAGACTTTGTAGTTAATCAGCTGAATCCTATCAATCTCAGGGAAAAGCTCTGACATAGCCTTCCTCAGCGCCCGATCCTGTGCGTTGACTGGACCGTTGCCCTCCGATATGACAAAGATCTCTTTGTCCCCCACCTTGACTTTTATAGAGCTCTCAGCCGAGAAGCCCCCATCTCTTGACTCGCTAATCGTCCTCCACTGCAGTACCGAGAATAGTTTCTTGTAGGTCCCGATCTCCTTTGACATCAGCAGGTAGAGAGTCCCGTCGGCTCCCTCTAACTGGTACCCCTGGTACTCCAGCTCCTTTATTTTGTTGAGCAGGCGGTTGACGACCGGATCGTCCTTGTTCAACTTGAAACCAAACTCCTTAGCCTTTGCCAGAATATTGGCCTTACCCGATAGCTCTGAGACTGAGAAGAGGCGCAGGTTGCCCACGTCCTCAGGTGATATGTGCTCGTAGGCTGCACAATTCTTCAGAACGGCATCCACATGTACCCCGCCCTTGTGGGCAAAGGCATTTTCACCAACGTAGGGCTGGTACGGGTCAGGGTGCATGTGGAGGACTTCGTAAACATATAGGGACAGCGACTTCAGGTACTTCAGCCTCTCCTTGGGCAATTTTGATGTTGGTATTCCCATCTTCAGCTCGAGCGCAGGTATTATCTGGACTAGGTCAGCGTTTCCACACCTCTCCCCTATCCCATTTATTGTACCTTGGACATGTCTTGCGCCGGCGACCACAGCGAGCAATGAGTTTGCCACAGCAACCCCCGCATCATTGTGGCAATGCACACCAACAGGAGCACTTATCGAAGATACGACCTCCTTAGTCACATCGAAGAAATCGTGTGGCAACGTCCCACCATTGGTGTCGCAGAGTACGACTAGGTCTGCACCCGCCTCAACGGCAGCTTTCAAGACTGAGAGGGCATACTCTCTGTTATTTCTATACCCGTCGTAGAAGTGCTCGGCGTCGAAGAATACCTTTAGGCCATGATCTTTCAGGTAGCGCACAGAGTCGTAGACCATCTCCAAATTGGACTCCAGGGTTGTTTTGAGAACGCTTCTGACATGAAGATCCCAACTTTTGCCGAAGATTGTGACGGTCTTGGTATCGCTCTTGAGTAGGGCATTGAGGTTACCGTCAGCGGACGGATTGATGCCGCACCTCCTCGTGCTTCCGAACGCCACCACCTCTGAATTCTTCAGGGCTAGGTCCTTCACTCTCCGGAAGTACTCCTCGTCTTTCGGGTTGGAGCCAGGCCACCCTCCTTCTATGTACTGGACGCCAAACTCGTCTAGTCTCGATGTTATGCGTAGTTTGTCTTGGAGGGAGAAGATCACATCTTTTGACTGGGCGCCATCCCGCAGGGTGGTGTCGTATATCTCAACAACTCTCTTTTCCGATTTGGTGATCCCCCATTAATTACCCCTCGACGGTATCCACCATTATCGCATGACATTAATAACTTTTTTGCATCATGTGAGATCTGCATCAATAAAAAAGTGGCTTGTCTTGGGGATGGCTGCTTATCAGTATTTTTGTACTAATGCTCATCATTCATTAGATATCGCCATAGCCAAAGATTATTTCTACTTCCAGTCCCACAAGACCCCGCCATAGAGGGCAGGTAGTCACTTTCAGAAAAACCAAATTAAAAAAGGGGCTGAGGGCTAGCGAATCTCCTGCTCACTTCTCCATACCCATCAGTCGTCTGACTTCTTTGCCCGTCTTCTCTATCGGGTGCTTCGAGACCTCCTCCATCATTGCCCTAAGGCGCCTGTTGCTCTCCTCCGGGTCGCCCATCCACTCCTTGGCAAAGTTGCCCCTCACAATGTTGTCTAATACAAGGCGCATCTTGGCTTTGACCTCCTCGTCTATAACCTTAGGTCCGTAGACAAGACCGCCATACTTTGCCGTATCGCTCACGCCCCTGAGCATGCCTTCCATTCCGCCTTGGTATATCAGATCCATTATAAGCTTCGCCTCGTTCAAAACCTCGAAGTAGGCGAGCTCTGGCTGGTACCCGTTCTCGGTGAGGACCTCGAAGCCCTTCTTTATGAGTTCCATTAGACCCCCAACCAGCACGCACTGCTCGCCGAATATATCTGTCTCGGCCTCCTCCTTGAACGTGGTCTTGATTACGCCAGGTCTCGTGGAGCCTATTGCCTTCGCCCATGCCAGGACCTCTTCCCACGCGTGCCCAGTGGCATCCTGCTGTACTGCCACTAATGCTGGGACTCCGTAGCCCTTCAGGTATTCTTCGCGCACCCTTACACCAGGGCTCTTTGGGGCGACCATTATTACGTCGACATCGGCTGGGGGCTTTATCAGCCCGAAGTGTATGTTGAAACCGTGGGAGAACCCTAGAATCTTCCCCTTGGTGAGATACGGCTCTATCTCCTCCTTGTATATCTTTGGCTGCTGCACATCGGGTATCAGGACTATTACAAAGTCAGAGATCTTCGATGCCTCAGGCACTTCGAAAACCCTGAAGCCGTCCTCCACCGCCTTTTCCCATGACTTGCTCCCCTTTCTCAGTCCTATCACAACGTTGAGCCCACTGTCCTTCATGTTCAGAGCCTGGTGTCTCCCTTGGCTACCATAGCCGAGCACCGCTATGGTCTTTCCCATTAGCGCCGAGAGGTCGGCGTCTCTGTCCTTATAAATCACAGCCATGATTTACACCCCAGAAAAGGTTGTATCTGGATATTAATAAGCTTAATACCCAGCCCGACCACAACCATCACTCAGAGGTGGATTTGGTCCCTCTCGGGAGCGCCACCATGCCAGTCCTGGCAAGCTCCACAACGCCGTAGCCCTTCATCAGCTCCAAGAAGGCATTGATCTTTTTTGGACTCCCAACCATCTCTATTGTCAAAGAGTCCTTTGAGGCGTCTATTACCCTCCCTCTGAATATGGTGATATAGTTGAGTATGTCTGACCTCTTGGCGGGATCAGGCGCGGAGACCTTTACCATGGCAAGCTCCCTGTAGACCGACTCGCTAGGCTTGAGCTCACTTATCTTAACAACATCCGGTATCTTGCTCAGCTGTTTGACGAGCTGCTCAACGGTGCTCTCGTCCCCCCGCATGGTCATGGTGATGCGCGAGAGCCCTTCCTTCTCGGTGCCTCCAACTGTTATGGTGTCTATGTTGAAGCCCCTCCTCCTAATGAGAGATGTTACCTTGAACAACACCCCTGGTCTGTCCTCAACGAGGGCGGCGATTATGTGCATCTGCCCTTCCTCAGCCATACCATATCACCTCTTTCAGCCCCTTGCCGGGGGGCACCATGGGCAGAACTTTCTCGTCGGGCGAGATCGGGACCTCCATTACCACGGGCATCTCTGCCTTGAGGCTTCTCTTCACCGCAGACTCGAAAGCCGCATACGACTCGATCATGACCCCCTCAGCCCCATAAGCCTCGGCGAGCTTCACGAAGTCAGGAACATTTCCCAGATCTGTGTGGGAATATCGCCTGTTGCAGAAGAGGCACTGCCACTGCCTGACCATTCCCAAAGCCCTGTTCTTCAATATTATTGAGATCACGGGGAGACCTTCAGACACCGCCGTGGCTAGATCCTGTTCTGTCATGAGAAAGCTCCCGTCACCGTCGATGTTAAATACTGGTCTGTCTGGTGATGCGACCTTTGCGCCGATGGCTGCAGGCAGACCAAAGCCCATCGCCCCTAGACCGCCAGAGGTAATGAAGGTTCTCGGCTCTAGCACCTTGAAGTGGAGGGCAGCCCACATCTGGTTCTGACCCACACCGGTAGTTACTATTGACTTAGAAGGGATACAATCCCTAAGGATCTTCATCAGCTTCGATGGTTTAAGCCCGTCGCCCTTCTCGGAATAGTTCGATGCGAACGACTCCTTCAGAGAATTTACCCTCTTGACCCACTCGCTCTCTGTCCTCTTCGAACCGACCTCCACCAGCTTTGAGTACAGAACAGAGAGGGCCTTCTTAGCGTCGGCCACTATTGGCACGTCTACTTTGATGTTCTTGCCTATCTCTGCAGGGTCTATGTCTATGTGTATTATCTTCGAGTTTCTCGCAAATTCGTCCAACTTTCCGGTGGTCCTGTCTCCGAAGCGCATACCCACGGCTATTATGAGATCTGCCTCCTCCACGCTCTTGTTGGCCTCCCCCCTACCATGCATGCCTACCATTCCCAAAGATAAGGGGTGGCTCTCAGGGATGGCCCCTTTTCCCATAAGGGTTGTGGCTACAGGAGCCAATATCAGTTCGGCTAATTTAGTAAGCTCCTCTGACGCGTTGGAGGCTATAACCCCTCCCCCAGCTATTATGATGGGGCGCTCCGAGGACATGATAAGCCCGAGGGCCTTCTTAACAGAATAGGGGTGGGGGTCTCCAGATCTTACTACGTATCCCTTTATGTTCATCCTCTCAGGGTAGTCAGGATCCACTTCCTCAAGCTGAACGTCTTTTGGAACGTCCACGAGAACAGGTCCCTTCCTGTTTGTGGATGCGAGGAGGAACGCAGTTCTTATTGCGTCCGGTATCTGGGAGGCTGAGGTGACTTGGAAGGCATACTTTGTTATGGGTGTCGTTATTCCTACAATGTCTGCCTCTTGAAATGCGTCCTTGCCAATCATGGACCTAGGTACCTGACCAGTTATCGCAATTATGGGCGAGCTGTCCATATATGCCACAGCTATTCCTGTAACAAGGTTTGTGGCACCCGGTCCACTCGTCGCCGTGCAGACTCCTGGAAAGCCTTTGACGCGAGCGTACCCGTCAGCCATGTGGGCTGCACACTGCTCATGCCTGGCGAGGATGTGCCTGATATCGCTCTCATAAATTGCGTCGTAGAATGGTATTGTTGACCCGCCCGGTATGCCGAATATCACCTCCACCTTTTCCTTCTTAAGAGCTTCCACAATGGCTTTAGCACCAGACAACTTCATCATAAGGTCCCCCATATGGAGCTATCCGTAAAGATCTTACAGAATTGCGCAAAATTGACAAGAGACAAAAACTCTGGATTGTCGAGGTTCTAGAAAAGTCATAGAAGGGTATCACCAAAAACCCCGGTCACTTTTTTCACCATCACGGTATCACTAAAATCTGTCTGTCATTATATAAGGGTTTCCCCAAAAGCGAAAGATACTGAGGTCAGCATGCGGAAATATTGGAAAAATTGCGCATGATTTTTGTGGGCGCCTCATGGCCCTTTTTTATTGAGACGGAATTTGGAAAAATTATAAAAAATAAAGAATAAAATAAAGAATAACATTGTAAATTAAGCTATCTAAGGTATTTTTCGTCGTATTCTACGAGCGCTTTTTCAAAGCATCCCAGTGGAACCTTCGCTATTCCTGCACCTATTTGACCTATGCCTGCGAGCTTGTGTGCGATCCCCGTGTTTATCATAGGCTGCAAGCCCGTCTTCAGCACTTTTAGGATATCAATGCCCGTGGGCAAACCCCTGAAACCGAGTATTGGGATCGTGTAGGAGGGGCTTTCTCCTACTGTTATTGAGTACATTTTCTTGGTGTATTCAACAGCCTCGCTAGCCTTCCCTCCAACGAAACTCAAAACTGCGGGGGCGGCGGCCATGGCAAATGCACCAAAACCACAGGTTTCCATTATTGCGCTGTCTCCAAGATCTAGGGAAGCGTCCTGTGGACCGTATCCGGGGAAGAATAAGCCATCTGGTACCAGAGCAGGGGCGGTAAACCACTTGTCGCCCAGGCCGGAGACTCTAATCCCAAATTCTACCCCGTTTCTTGCCATTGTTGTAACCACCGTGCTATATTTTATCCCATGTGCAGAATCCGCGGTCAATTTCATGGCGGGCATTGAAAGATTTAAGAACGTCTGCTCTCGAGTTATAATGAAATCCAAAACTTCCTTGGCAGTTTTTTTATCTGTTCCCGATTCGAGGATTGGAACAACCAGTCGATTTGCAAACAACGATGTACTTGCTTTGAATCTCTGATGGCACTCATCCCCCATATGTAGAGCCTCAGCCATGAGGGTCTTCAGATTTATGCTGCCCAACTTCAGTGCGTCGTTAATCACAGGTCCAAGGACGTCATTCATCCACTTTAGCCGATCTATGACCTCTTTATCATAAGCCCCAAACCTCAAGATCTTGCCCCTTCCTTCATGGAGGTTACAGAACGATCGCCTTTTAGTGTTCTTGTCCTCGACTACAAAACACTGCATAGAAGGACTGATAATGCCTGCCATAGGACCTACAGACTGATGGTGATGGCATGGCTCAAAGACAATGTCGCCATTTTTTATCAACCTCAATGCCTCTTTTTCATCGCCCGCCATGCCCTCGAAGATCAATGCGCCAATAACTGCCCCCTGCATTGGACCGCACATCCTATCCCACTCTATAGGTGGACCAGCATGGAGTAACATGTTCTCCTTCATTCCTGGAATCACATCTTTTGCTGGAGCGATTGCGACTAAATGTGGCTCACAGGAATTCATCGCGCTGAGTGCCCTTTGGTTGGCTTCCTCTATTTGTTTCATAATTTCAGATTGCATAAAATCACAAGTATATTGGCGTGATCGTGTTTTTTAAGCTTTATTTAAACGATATACATCTTAAATCCTTATTTTTTTAATTTTGTTATAAAACCAATCAACAATTACCACAATCGTAAATATGTTTACGTTAACAATGTTAACAAAAAATTTATCAACTCATTTCCGCCTATAATTGTGGAGACTAGAGATATGGTCTTAAAAGTTAAAATATTTAAGAGCCGTTACTACGATTCCGTCAAACTCTTGAATGTATCAAAGGAAACCTCCAAACTTGAGGGCATTGAGGCGGCATTCCTAGTGATGGCGACAGATGCCAACAAAAACCTCCTTAAGAGTCTGAATTTGATGACAGACGAAGTCTCGAAGGCAGGGAACGATGACCTTGTAATCGCTGTTAAGTCCACTGATGAAACACTGGCAGACAAAGCAATGAATTTTGCCGAAAGAATGTTGTTGGCAGGGGAGGAGGAAAATGTAAAATTTGAGTCGCTTGAGGAAGCACTATTTAAAATCCAGGACGCTAACATTGTAATGATCTCAACACCTGGGAGGTACGTGTTTGATATAGCAAAAAAGGCACTCGAACACAATTTAAATGTATTTATATTCAGTGACAATGTCCCGCTGGGCGATGAGATTGAACTGAAGAAATTTGCATCATCTCGTGGGCTGTTATGCATGGGTCCGGGGTGCGGCACATCTATATTTTACGGAAAAGTTTTGGGTTTTGGCAACGTCATTAAAGAGGGAAACATAGGCATAGTGGGCGCCTCGGGGACTGGAATTCAAGAGATAAGCGTTCTAATAGATCGACACGGGGGTGGGATAACCTCGGCTATCGGCACGGGATCGAACGACCTAACAAAAGATGTTGGCGGTCTGACAACCAAGCTTGCGCTTAAACTTTTGGGCGAGGATGACACCACAAAAGTTATAGTAGTGGTGGCAAAACTTCCAGACGTTTTTGTAGCCCAAGAAGTTCTAAGAACAGCTAGCTCATACGGCAAACCCGTAGTCGCCTGTTTTCTTGGACTGAAAAAAGAAACGTTCATAGAGACCGGGGATAATGTGATAGTCGTAGACACGCTGGAAGATGCCGCAAATTACGCCTTGAAGAGTGTGGGAATGCCCCCTCCAAAGGGCTTACCCCTCCCAGCATTAGAGGAAGTAAACACCAAGATGAAGAAACTGAGAGACCAACAAATTTACATCAGAGGGATTTTTTCGGGCGGATCACTGTGCTACGAGTCTCAGCTGATCATTTCCAAATACCTTGGCAAGGTCTTCTCAAATTCTCCAATCAGGGCAGATTGGAAACTTGAGGATCCTATGAAGAGTAAAGAGCACACATGCGTGGACATGGGTGCCGAAGAGTTCACAGAGGGTAGGGCACATCCCATGATTGATCCCACCCTGGTGAAGGAGAGGATCATCGAGGAATGCAAAGACCCCAACGTTGGCGTAATACTCTTCGATACAATCTTGGGATACGGTTGCCACAGAGATCCCGCAAGCGAGCTTTGCGAGGCAATAAGGGCAGGTAAGGTCCATGCGGGAGGAGAGGTCATCTTCGTGACCTCAGTCTGCGGAACTGAGAAAGATCCTCAAGGCTATAAATACCAGATCGACTTGTTAAAGGAACAAGGTGTGATAGTGGCCAACAGCAACGCCATGGCCACAATGTTAGCAGTTCATGTGATTTCAAGGGGCAAAGTCGGGGTGGGTGTTAATCAATGAATGTGAAACTGTCCGATCTCAAGAGACTATCTGTAATTAATGTAGGTCTTGAGTGGTTTGCTGACGAGCTCGAAAAACAGGGAGTTAAGGTCGTTCATGTGAAATGGGCGCCCCCTATAGCTTTGAAGGGCGACATTTTATCAATTCTTAAGAAAATCGAGGGGGAATAAACTCACGGAGTAACCCTTATGAAAATTGACGAGATCGACAAGAAGATCCTACAGGAACTATGCAAAGACGGTCGAAAAAGTTTTTCAGATTTGGCTAAGATCGTCGGCATATCTAAAGTTGCAGTTAGATCTAGAGTTAAGAAATTGCAACGTTACGGCATTATTGAACGCTTCACTGTTAGCCTAAATAGGGAAAAATTGGGTTACTCCATCTCTGCTTTTTTTGAGATCGAGACTGTGCAAGGCATGCGCACCAACGTTGTTGAGGAACTTAAAAAATACGAAAATGGGCGGGTCATCTACGGTATGATAGGGGGGCACGAGCTGCACGTACACTTCATATTTAAAAATTACGAAGATCTAGAGCACTTTATAAATGATGTTCTTCACAAAATGCCTGGCATAAAAAGCTTTAAAAGTTCAATTTTATTGACGACTTATAAAAGGGATTTCACGATCAATTTCTAAATTTTATTACCAAAGTTCAATTTTTATCTGACCCTTTCCTTCGTCGAGAGAAGTTACTATTAACTATGTTAACACTTTATGTTTATTTTTTTTATTTTTTTTAAAACAATATTTATATTTTTTTCATATTTAATACAAAAGGGTAAGTATGTCAAATAATGAAAAACCCGTTGAAAGTGCCCCCTCGACCAAACCCGGAGAAAAGAGATTCGAGGACTTTTCAGTAATGCCAGTTCCCGTAGAGAAGCGAAAATCCTTTATATCGGTGGCTCTTCCATGGGGAGGTCTCACCTTAAGCGTGACTGCTTTTTTGGTAGGCACAATATTGGGCGGCGGGCTTGCTCTGTCTGATGGTATTTTGGCGGTGATTGTTGGTAACTATGTGCTGGGCATTTACGCCCTAGGATTAGCGATTTTAGGGCAAAGAAAAGGTCTAACCATGGCTTTGCTGGCGAGAAGAACCTTTGGATTGTATGGGCAGATACTCCCATCTGCTGTATTTGCCTTTGTGAACGTAGGGTTCCCTGGAACCTACTTGGCACTATTCGGTCTTCTTCTTGCGTCGATCTTTCCCGGTTTCAGCCCATACATAGGTGGACTGATATTTATTGTGTTGGCATTTATTCTTGCGGCTCTTGGAATAAAGGGTCTCTCTTGGCTGGGTTACGTCGCAATCCCAGCGATATTACTGCTAGCCATTTACGGAGTTTCGATTGTGGTGGGGAATCTTGGCGGATGGGATAAATTCTTGTCCGCCAGACCTGCAGGAACACTCGCATTAGGTTTGGGCATATCCACGGTGATCTCAACATGGATCACTGGTGCTACAACTTCAGCAGATCTTGGAAGGTTTGCAAAGAGCGCCAAGAGTGCAGCTGGCGCAGCACTATTCGCATTTTCTTGCACCGCACTGCTGGAAGGATTGGCCTTTATGTTGGCACTCGGTGCAGGCACAGGAGATCTTGTGGTACTATTGAGCAATTTGGGTCTCGTTGCACCAGCGATAATCATCTACTTCTTGCTTATGTGGTCTTCTGCAGATGTACTCATTTACATGTTCTCGCTAGCATTCACCAACATAGAGAACGCAATTATTAAAAAAGTCAAAGTTGGAAGATTCTGGTGGACTACTATAGGCTCGGCGTACGCATATGGAGTTGGCGTAATTATATTGAGCATGGGTCTGATGGCGGGATTCAGAGCATGGCTCTCAATGTTGGCTCAGTTGATACCTCCCATCGGTGGCATAGTCTTAGTTGATTACTACCTCTTTAAAGGACTGAAAGAAGATCCGCTGAACATAGTAGGTACTAAAAGGAGAGTGAACATTTCAGCGATAATTGCATGGATTATGGGCGTGGTCTCTGGATGGTATCCTGTGCTTCCGGTTCCAATTTTGCAAAACCTACTAGTAGCTGCCGCCGCATACATCGTACTAGAGGGGGTATCCAAGGGAAAACTTCAACTTTAATTTTTTCTTTTTTTCAATAGAGGTGAGAGATATGCAAGATTTTGCACTATTAATAATAGACATGCAAAAAGATTTTTGTGACAAAGGCTCCCCTTTATACGTTAATGGGAGCGAAAAAATAATCCCCAATATCAAGAACCTGATCAACGCTTTCAAGAAATGCGGGGCCCCTGTCATATTCGTTGCTAGGACACATAAGAGCGATGGCAGCGATTTGGAGATCACACGCTTCCCGGTATACCTTCAGTTCAGGAGAATTTATGGCAGGGGACCACTGGAAGAAGGTACCGATGGTATGAAGTTCGTTGAGGGGCTTGAGCCACAGAAGGGGGATTATGTCGTATATAAGAAAAGATGGAGTGCTTTCTTCAACACAGAATTGGACCTTTTGCTCAAAGTACTTTCAGTAACGAAACTCGTCCTGGCAGGGGTCCAGACGCCGAACTGCATCAGGGCAACAGCATACGACGCGATAGCCTTGAATTATGAAGTCATAGTCGTATCGGACGCCACGCAGGCCTCTAACCAGCTGGTGCACGAAATAAACCTTAAGGACATGGAGAACATTGGCATCGGAATAATGGACACGAAGTCAATAATAGAAAACCTTCCGAATCTGCCCTTCAAAGATCTACTGGGAAAACTGAAAGAGTACCTCACTGGCAGTTGATGTAATTAAAGCGCTATCATCTCTAATCCTTTCATGAAGCCAAGGAGAAAGAAATACCCGGAAGTCGCTCCTAGTCGCAAGATTTTTTTTGAGTTAATCGTCAGGGCGTAGTAATTTTGATGAGCAATTCCAAGTATCAGCCCCCTTACATATTCATTTGAAATTCCGTTTACTGCCAGACCCAGGAGTCTTTTACTGTAGGCTGTAGTCGTCTTACAGCCTATTTCATTCCTTAACCCATTCAAAAACCCTGAAAGCGGATGATCACGAGGGGTGAAATAATAAGTCCCTATGAGAAACCCTGCTAGGGCGTCGTCACCCGCTGGTGTGAGACCTGGACCAAGTCCTACAATATCCAACACAGCCTGCATAGATTGGTTGGGCTCTTTCTCGAAGTATGATTTGCAAAAACTGAATGCAAGATAAATTTTTTCAAGGGTGGCCCTAAGCAGAGGATCTCTGACCTCATTTAGCAAAATTGGATGACGCACGCTTAAAATATTCTCAATCTTTTCTGAGACTTTTGAAAGTGCCCTCTTACTTAAATTATACCTTTTTTTCAGATTCCAAGCCCAAACTTCTGCATTTTGCGGACTCAATTCAATTCCATTTAATAGGATGCTTTCTCTGAAACTCACCGGATCGCCAACATTTATAGGTAGATCCTTCAGCTCACTCCTGGAGAGTACAGCGGATATTGTGGATCTTGGCATTTTAGAGGACAGCATTTCAAATATGGTGCCATTTACATCAATCAACAGCGCTCTCCTTGATACCAGTACGACCTTCCCCGCCAATTTTTCATCTACCGCTTTTTTAAAATCTGCCCCTAACGACAGCAATTTTAACATAATTTCTCTCACTCAGATTTTTTGCAAGGCATCAATATTTTTCATTAGACTACTTAAATTGTTATTTATGAACTCACAAAATCATAGGCATAATTGTATGACACTAATCACTTATGGTGTGCTTTTTAACTTTCTGAGTGGGATCTTAAACACTTTTTTAGAGGTTGGGAGCTACAATAGTTGCGAGCTTTTTTACCAACTAGCGCAGAAAGCCCACACCCTTTAGGGGGTTGGAGGATGTCAGCATAATAGCCATGCAGAGTTTTTGTAAACCTTCTCTGTTACTCCACCTTCTTCTAACTTTAGTGGCGCTTCGCGCGGAATCCGACTTGAGCTATACTCTTGAGAGTTAAGTCTCGATACCCTGAATGTCTGAAAGTTGTCGGCATGCAATTAAATTGTTGTAGCCAAAGGCACAACAGCATCCGGACTTTGGCTTTGGAAACTGATTATCAATCTGCTTAAAAAAATAGGTGGGCCGTGTGGGATTTAAAATTAAATAATTGAAACCCAAAGCAAAACGAATAGAGAAATAAGTGACAATTGGAAAAAGTTTGGGCTATTTGGTCAGGTATTTCCATGAAAGCACTATACCAATTGCTGACAGTATGACCGCGAATATCCCCAGGTACGCGAAGTCTAGCATCAACACGGAGCCATCTGGAGGGAGGATCGTGAGCTCTCTGACTGCGTCTGTTAGGTAACTCAACGGGTTAACTTTTGCTACTGCCTGCATCCAATCTGGCATCAACGATATAGGGAAGAATATGTTGCTGGCGAACATCAGTGGCATCATAATCAGATTTATTATCTGCATTGGTCTCTCCATTCTAGTCGTTCTCAATGAAAATGCAATGAATATAGATGAAAGCCCCACGCTGACTAAAAATATTGCTGCATAAATCCCTAGCAAGTTGAATGGCGTAAACTTTGGACTCAACTGCAACCCCAAAAGGTATGCCAACGCTAGAATAACCGTAGCTTGGAATACTGCCCTTAAAGTTGCGTTAAGGATTTTCGAGAATATTATTGCTGCGCGTGAGACCGGTGTACTGATTATCTTGTTTAGGAACCCTAGGCGTCTGTCCCACACTATGGAGAAGCCTGTGAACATGGTGGTCATCACGACAATCATGGAAACCATGCCGACAGCCATGTAGCTGAAGTAGTCTGTGACACCGAAACTAGCCTGCATGATTCTGGCGCCCACATCAGAAAACATCTGCTGGAGTTGCTGCGCGATCAAACTCCCAGGGATAACAAGAGTCCCGCTGACAGGCGGTTTCAGTAGACTTCCTGGTATGTAAATGTCCGGCATCTCTAGGTAACTAAAACTATTGATCGAGAAGATTGCATTTAGGTTCATGGATTTACCTAGTAGCCCCATCCATATTAAGGGCTGGAGCACAAGCATTAAGACCATCACCGGGTCCTTCAGCCACTTCTTGAGTTCTCTGACCGTCAAAGCCCACAAACCGCGGAGTAGGCTAGGACTGCAATTGTTTGTTTCACTCATACTATTCAACCTCCCCTTGCCCTCCTCAAGATCATTCTCTGCATTCTGATGGCCTCCTTTGACTCCTCAGAGTCGCGGAGGGTCCTACCGGTGCACTCAAGATATACCTCGTTCAGTGTGGGCTCTGTGAGCGAAAGCCTCGTCACGGTGTAGCCGCCCTTTCGCAGCGCCTCAATTATGAGGGGAGCTGTTACCTCACCGAACTCTGCCTTGATCCTGTAGGACCCATTTTCTTTCTTCACATCCTTTACATGCGCAACGCCGCGGATGAGCTCACTCACATCCACACTCTCTTTAATGCTTATGGTTATTATGTCTCCACCCAAGCTGTCTTTAAGCTCCCTTGGCGTGCCTATTGAAACTATCCTCCCTTTGTCGATTATGGCTATGCGGTCGCAGAGCGCATCGGCCTCTTCTAGGTAATGCGTGGTCATGAAGATCGTCATTCCGTATTCCTCCTTGAGCTTATGAATATAGTTCCATGTGGCTGTCCTGGTCTGAACATCCAAGCCAAGAGTGGGCTCGTCCAGGAATAGCACTTTCGGTCTATTGATCAGACCGCAGGCGAGCTCCAACCTTCGGCGCATTCCACCTGAGTACGTCTCGACTCTTTTATCTTTAAACTGGGTCAGCTCTACCATCTCCAAGAGTTCGAGGGCTCTCTTCTTTGCTATTTCTCTGGGTATGCCGTACAAGTCTGCGCACAGCATTATGTTCTCATACCCCGTCAGGTCTTCGTCAGCGGTGTACTCTTGCGGCACAACCCCGATGACTTTCCTCACATCATTTGCTTGTCTGACAAGATCGTATCCCAAAACCGACGCAGTCCCCTCTGTGGGCCTCAGAACAGTTATCAGCATGCTGATGGTGGTAGTCTTTCCAGCGCCATTTGGTCCCAGAAAACCGAAGATCTCGCCGCTTTTGACTCTGAAACTGATGTGATCTACCGCAACTAGGCTTTTGTTGAAAACTTTAGTTAACTCTTCAGCAATGATCACTTCATCATTCATTCTCTCTCACCTTTGAGTCTTTTGTCTATTTCCTCAAACTTCTCTGCAGTTTCGTTCAGGACCTTTAATGTCTCCTTTAGAACCTCTTCCGAGAAACTTGCCTCAAGATCCATGCCTAAGTTGAAGAACGCTTTTATCAATCGGTTGAGAGCAGCTCTCAGCTCTTCAGCCTCTCCAGAGGGAATGCGCAACCAAAGGCTCCCAAAAAGCGGGGGCGCGAATATCTTTCCCTTGGCAAAATTCCCCTTAAGTCTTCGCTGATCTTCCAAAAGCTGTTTACCCTTATCGGTGAGCATGTACCTCTTGATACCAGCCTCTTGGATTTCTGAAGGGACCTCTTTTATGTAACTGTTGTCTTGGAGCCAAGCAAGGAGCGGGTAAACTGAGCCAGGGCTTGGTCTCCAGCTCCCATTTGTCTTCTTCTCCATCTCATCCATAATCTCAGAGCCGGAGAGCGGTTTTTCGTTCAAAAGTTCCAGCACTTGGTAACGCAAGAAACCCTTTGGCACTGTAGCCATATGCCGCATCCAATACCTAAAAAGTGGGAGATTCTGAGGACAGTCAAACAAACATATCACCTTTGATATCAAAGTCGATATGAAAGAGCAATATAAAAAGGTTTCCCTGCTTGACCCAGCCTTGCCAAGATTTTTGTTTAAAAACGTTTCATAAGCCAAGAATCAAAATCCATAAATTCAAATATATAGGGGCGCCTAGAGAGGATATCAAAATCAACGAAGCAACAACCTCTTTGTAAAAGTTGTACCTTTCGCTGAGGACTATCATTGAGACCGCCACTGGCACGCTATGCATTATGATTAAAATCGCGAGCGGCACTCCTGAAATATTAAATTGAGTGGCTATGAGTAGTGCCACTATTGGCAATACGATTATTCTAAGCATACTCAACTTGAAGGCATAAAAAATGTTGGAGTACTTTCTTCCATAGAGAAAGGCACCTAACATGAAGATCGCCACAGTTGCAGTTGTACTCCCGAGCATATGCAAGGGGATACTGATAAACTCGGGAAGTTTTACTCCCGAAAGTGAGAGAAGCCACCCAATCAAAATCGACAGTATGAGCGGGTTCTTAGAAAGTTTCTTTGAGACTGTTTTTAGTGTGTGTCCCAAGGAGCACCCCTCAAGTTTGTAGAACTCTAAAACTATTATCGATGTTGAAACGCTCACAACAGATATAGAAGAGACCGACAGGGTTGCAAGATATTCCCCCTCTCCTGGAAATGCAAAAATGACGAAGGGCAAACCGAAAAACGCAAGACTTCCAAATACGGTGCTTACGATTAAAATGTAAAGAGTCTGCTTTGAAAAATTTAGGAGATAATATAATGTTAGATATACAGCAATAATTACAAATATTGGCGCAATTCCAGCGATGACAAATTGAACATCTGCGGCTTCAATTTTAATGATTGACAGATCAACTAAAAATAGTGCAGGTAAGGCAAAATAGTAGACGTATGCACTTAATATTCTTTCATCCCCTGCTCTGAGGATTTTAATCTTTTTAGAAAGGTATCCTAAGCCTATTAAAAGAAAAATCGGCAATCCTGTACGCAGAACGATGTTCAAATCCATATTGACCGTCTAAGATCATTGACAAAATTTTTAAACTTTTCTAGGGTATTAATTTCAATATGACCAGCATTATCGATGGCGCAATTGTCTTTGCTTATCTGTTGGTTGTCTTCCTCATAGGGGTGAAATACAGAAAGGCGAGCTCTGCATACGAATACATGGTTGCAGGCGGGCGGGTAGGTCTTCTCTCGTCATATGCTACGTGGAGCGCAACAGCAATAGGCGCAGGCTTCACTATGGGCATTATCGGAAACGTCTACAGACTGGGTGTATCTGGAGCTTGGACATTGATAGCGTTTGGAATAGGTTTCGCTACCGTCTACCTCCTTATTCCTAGAGTCAAGTCTTTGGGAGAACGGTACCATTTTACAACCCTTCCTGAAATGATGGGAAAGCGAATGGGTAGGGGAGTGCAGATCCTGGCGGGGATAGTCACCGTCGTGGGGATTTCAGGTTTCATAGCAGACAATTTCGTCGGCATGGGTGCAATCTTCAAGGTGTATCTAGGTCTGGACCTCTGGTTAGGGATATTAATAGCCGCTGCTGTTACCGCCACCTACACAGTTATCGGCGGACAGCTGGCAGTCATAAAGACAGATCTTGTTCAATGGACAATGGCCGTTCTTGGAATAATCTTCATAGTTTTGCCATTGACAGTTGCGAGGGCAGGGGGTCTCGAAGGTATCTTCTCTGCCCTCCCGCCTGCAAGACTGAGCTTTGAATCACTAACATTTTACTCAGTAGCTGGGGGTCTGACTTCTATGATATTTGGAGTTCAGTTCCAAAACCACCTGATCCAGAGGCAATTTGCCGCCAGAAACCGAAGAGTCCTGTACTATTCGACCATTCTGGCAAACCTTACGTTTTTCCTTTGGGCAGCGATCTGCGCCATTATTGGGTTTGCTGGCGCGGTGATTTTCCCCGGCCTCCCCTCAGCCCAGTCTCTTTTGCCTGTTATTATAAACGAGATTGTCCCGTATGGACTTAATGGTTTTGTGATAGCTTCTCTGCTCTCGATAATTATGTCGAGCGTAGACTCCTTCCTTATTGGGGTCTCTTCGAGCCTCTCCAACGACATAATAAATGCAGTCCGCCCAGGTTTTAAGGAAGAGCAGATGCTAAAGTTAACAAAAATGAGTGTCCTCCTGATCACACTCCTTTCATTATCCATAGCTTTGCTTTACCCTGACATTCTAGGGCTCATCCTTGCGTTCTTTTCTACAATTGCCAGCGGGCTCGGTGTTCCTGTCATCGCGACGCTCTTTTGGAAGAGGGCAACCCCATACGGTATTGGTGCGGGCATAATCGCCGGATCTTTGACTGCTCTGTACTTGCGCCTCACAGGCTCGATCTTCGATCCATCGCTAATGGGCGTGCCGGTCAGTCTGCTATCAACAGTGGTCGTAAGCCTGCTAACAAAGCCCCAGTCCAACAGCGTTATCGATTCGTACTTCTAAAAATTTTTTTGACCTTGCCTCAGAAAAGATCAAGGATTTGCCTGTCTTCCTTTTTTTGGACCAAGGCTAAATTTGGTGTAAAGTTCATGCCTTTCAACTCAACGCTTTTCTATCAGACTTTTGTACATAATAGTAACGATAGCAAGTTAAAATGTTGTTATTTGATGGTGTGTGGTTTTGATAGTAATCAAGGACGAGAAGGAGTATGCCCTAGCGGAGCCCGGAGCGAGGGAAAAGATAAATAAGTACATTTCCTTCGCACGCCAGAAGGTCCCTTTTTACAGGGAAACTATCGCTCCTGGTGCTAGCTTTGAGAGATATTTTGAGGTTCCTCTAACATCAGAGGAGTCTCTGTCAAAAGATCCGCTTTCCTTTGTGGCGTTAAGGGATAGGGTGGTTCGGGCGACGACATCAGGGGGGACCTCAGGGAGGCGCAAGATCATTTTTAGAACCAAAGAGGACCTTGAAAGGAGCGTATACACTGTGACTAAGATTTTCAGGGGTTTGGGGGTGAGGGCGGGGGACAGGATAGCAATTTTGCAGCCTTTTGACATGTGGAATACAGGGCATCATGCTATGGCGGCATTTGAAAAGATTGGCGCCCTCAGCTTCCCTGTGGGGCTCTCAGGCACCGACGAATACGTCTTGTGGCTCTTGGAAAAATTTAAATGTGATACAGTGTTCTCTACGCCCTCGCGCGCCTCATTGCTAGCCTCTATGGGGAATAAGTTGAAATTCATCAAAAGGGTGATATGCACAGGTGAGCCGATACTTGAAGCCCACCGAAAAGCGGTCAGAGAAGCGTGGGACGCGGAAATTTTTGGGACTTACGGCACAGAGGAGTTCGATGGAGTAGCTTACGAATGCGAGGCCCACCAAGGGTATCACATAGTAGATGATGATCTGATAGTCGAAATAGCCGACCCAGACCTACGTGTCCCTACAGGTAGAAAAATGGGTCTTTTGGTTATGAGCAAAATAAACCGCACCGGTACGGTGCTTCTCAGATATCCTGTTGGAGATATTGCGGAGGTAGACGAAGCGCCCTGCAGGTGTGGCAGCAAATCCCCTCGCATAATTCTACTTGGGAGGGTCTCGGAGACTCTATTTCTCTACAATGGGCTAAAGATCACCATAAATGCGGTAGAAGAAGCCATAAAGTCGGCGCTGGGCACTTTACCTCTTTATCAATTAGTTGTCCAGGGCGAGAAAGACAAGGAAAGTTTAGTTCTTGTTGTACAACATGCACCGTCTGAAGAGACCAGAGGTAGAATATTGCGCTCCATATTATCATCGTTACCGGATCTGGAGGAGGCTTACACCATGGATAAGTCTGTAGACCTCAGGGTAATACTGGGCAGCTCATTCTCGTCATTCTTCATAACTAGGAGAGGTAAGCTGCCGAGAGTGGTCGACAGAAGGCAAAAATCTTAGAAATTGTTTTCAGTAGCAACGTTGCCTCAGGTCTTTCTGCCTTTCAGAAGCTTTATAGCCTCTCTGCAGAAATTTGGCAGATCTGCGGGCATCCTGGAAGTGACTATGTTGCCGTCAACAACTACCTGTGCATCCAAGAATGTTGCGCCCGCATTCTTTAAGTCCGTAGCCACCGACTTCCAGCACGTAGCTTTTTTGCCTCGAAGGACGTCTGCCTCTATTAGCATTTGAGGGCCGTGGCATATTGCCGCTATGACTTTTCCTTTCTCAAAGGCCTCCTTGACTATTTTTACTAGGCCGGCGTCCACGCGCATTTTATCTGGAGCTCTTCCTCCGGGAATTATCACTGCCTCGTAATCTTCAACATTCAAATCCTTCGGCGAGATCTCTGATCTGAAAGGGACCCCGTGCTTTCCAAAGTATGTCTCCTTAGCCTTTGATGCGCATACCACAACCTCGTATCCTTCCTCCTGGAACCTGTAGTAAGGATAAATAAATTCGGACTCCTCTACACCTTCGTCTAACATTATCAATACTTTATTCAAGGCGGTCACCAATTAAAAATACCTAACCTTCGATTTTAACTTTATATCGTGAGTTTTCCAGATTTTGGGGCGACCTTTGTTATTTAGCGGGTCGCCGACCAGCAAGGTGCGGTAAATTGGAGACAGCGCCTCCCAAATAATTTGGATGGTATAAATCAAAGTAGTGAATTTAGGATGGTCTCACAGACAAATGCTTAAAACAATTTTTATGATCTTTCTCACTTTTCATTAATAACGTATAACAATACACTAAACTTTACTAATAATTTGTTTATGGTCATACTTATCAAATTTATCTTTTATAACGTAAAGCTTAAATTTATTAACGATTAATAAAATTAGGTGATTTTTTGGAAACCATTCCGAGAAGAAAAAGGTGGATCACGGACTGGTGGCCTGAAAGGCTTAACTTGAAGATACTGCGCCAGAATTGTTCCCACAGTAACCCCTACGGTCCGGATTACGACTATCCTTCGGAATTCGAAACCCTAGATCTCGCAGAAGTAAAGAAGGACCTGAAGGAGCTCATGACAAAATCCCAGGATTGGTGGCCCGCCGACTTTGGTCATTACGGCCCACTCTTCATTCGCCTTGCTTGGCACAGCGCTGGTAGCTACAGGATATTTGACGGAAGAGGAGGTGCTAGGACCGGAGACATCCGCCTACCCCCAAGGATTAACTGGCCAGACAATATCAGTTTGGATAAGGCAATCCGCCTTCTCTGGCCAATTAAGCAAAAGTACGGCAGGAAGCTCTCATGGGCGGACCTCATAGTTTTGGCTGGAAATATAGCACTGGAGTCAATGGGTGTCAAAACTATCGGTTTTGGTGGAGGGCGAGAAGACATCTGGGAACCTGACGAGGCCACAGACTGGGGACCAGAGTTAAAGATGCTCTCGGGTAAAGAGCGTTTCAGGGAGGGTGAGCTTGCAAAGCCCTTTGCCGCAACTGAGATGGGTCTGATATACGTCAATCCTGAAGGGCCTGAAGGGAAACCAGATCCGGTAGAGTCTGCCAAGCAGATAAGGGTTGCATTCTCTAGGATGGGAATGAACGACGAGGAGACAGTTGCCCTGATAGCGGGCGGGCACTCCTTTGGGAAATGCCACGGCGCAGGTCCTGCCACCTACCTCGGCCCAGATCCAAGCTCCTCTGACGTAAGTTCGCAAGGTCTTGGCTGGAATTACCGCTACGGAACAGGGAAAGGGCCCCACACCTACACGAGCGGGTTCGAGCTCGCTTGGTCTCCGACACCGACTAAGTTCGGAATAGAATACCTGAAGCTACTCTTCACATATGAATGGGAGCTCACAAAGAGCCCGGCTGGGAAGCATCAATGGGTCGCAAAGGGGTCACCGGCAATCATCCCGGACGCTCACGATCCTGCGAAGGAGCACCCTCCTATGATGCTCACCGCGGATCTCGCCCTGAGGTTTGACCCGGTTTATTCTGAAATCGCTCGAAGATTCTTGGAGAAACCATCGGAGTTTGAGGCCGCTTTCGCCAGGGCTTGGTTCAAGCTGATTCACCGCGACATGGGTCCAAAAGAATGCTACCTCGGTCCGGAAGTTCCAAAGGAATCATTCAAATGGCAGGATCCGCTCCCGGAGCGCGACTACCAATTGATAGACGATGGGGATATAGAAGAGCTTAAAAAAGCTATATTGAATTCCGGTCTGAGCATTTCCCAACTGGTATACACTGCCTGGTCCTCAGCCGCAACCTACAGAGACTCCGACAGGAAGGGAGGTGCTAACGGAGCAAGGATAAGACTCTCGCCCATGAAGGACTGGGAGGTAAACCACCCAGAGGACCTGGCTAAGATCCTCGCGGTCTATGAGAAGATAAAGGCGGACTTCGACGGGAGACACGATAAGGACGGAAAGAAGGTCTCTCTGGCTGACTTGATAGTTCTAGGCGGCTGCTCAGCTGTCGAGGAAGCCGCAAGGAGGGCTGGCTTCTACGTCAATGTTGCATTCATCCCAGGAAGGGTGGATGCACTCCAAGATCACATAGACGTGGAGTTATACGCTGTCATGGAGCCCGCTGCGTGCGGATTCAGGAACTACATAAGGGATCCTTCAATGAATCAAAAAGTGAAGGCAGAGGAAATTCTTGTCGACAAGGCTCAGCTCCTGAAACTGACCGTCCCTGAACTGGCGGTCCTCATCGGCGGATTGAGGGTGCTGGGGGCAGTCTACAGGTACGATAAGCTCGGAGTTTTCACTTCATCCCCTGGGGTGCTTACAAACGACTTCTTTGTCAACCTGCTTGATATGTCCACTGAGTGGAGATCTGTGGATGATTTCAAGTACGCCTACGAAGGGTATGACAGGAAGACAGGCGCCCTGAAGTGGAAGGCGACCCGTGTTGACCTAATATTTGGGCACCATGAAGAGCTGAGGGCGGTGTGCGAGGTTTACGCCGCGTCGGACGGAAAGGAGAAGTTCGTTAAGGACTTCGTTTCAACATGGACCAAGGTGATGCACATTGACCGCTTCGACCTTTGGAGGAGAGAGCGAAAACTCTACAAAAAACTGACAGCAGGAATTACATAGGCCTTTCAGAAGACAACCCTAAACCTTACA
>Ga0272448_1001002_pt1 | contig 39886 bp, 38 predicted proteins | sample YNPCB0191_FD_202220 | JGI IMG/M metagenome (GOLD analysis project Ga0272448, IMG submission 202220) | Hot spring sediment microbial communities from Yellowstone National Park, WY, United States - YNP-CB-019-1 | ecosystem: Environmental > Aquatic > Thermal springs > Hot (42-90C) > Sediment...
GCACAGAGCAGAGAGATGCTGAGACCAGCGAGCCCATCTGGGGGAGGGAGGCTGGATCACAACCATCCGGATTCGCGCTGGCACTCATTCTGCTCATCTCTGCTCTGGTCTGGATGAGATCCCTTTGATGGGAGATGCTCACGCATTCTTAATATATCATACCGTGATTCTATCTCACATGATAGTATCTGTCTCACGCTCCTCCATCTCTGGAACTGTATGCGCGCCGCCGTCGAAGAGCTACACGCACAGAGCTGTGCTGATCACAGCTCTCTCCGACTCTGGGCGCGTGCACAGGCCGCTCATATCCGCAGACACCAAAGCGACGATATCAGCATGCGAGGCCTTCGGGGCTGATGTCAGTTTACATGGAGACTCTCTCGAGATCCAGGGGGTCTCCGGCACACCGAGGACCCCTGAGAATGTCATAGATGTTCTGAACTCCGGGACGACGCTCAGGTTCATGGCGGCGGTTGCAGCGCTCACAGACGGAGCAGTCCTCACCGGCGACAGCTCGATACGCAGCAGGCCGAACGGCCCGCTTCTCAAAGCGCTCAACGATCTCGGCGCTGAGGCGTTCTCCATTAGAGGGAACGATCGTGCGCCTCTGGTCGTAAGAGGGCGGATCAGGGGCGGATCGACATCTCTGGATGGCAGCGTGAGCTCGCAGTTCCTCTCAGCCCTCCTGATAGCATGCCCGCTATCCAGCGGCGATACGACGATCTCGATAAAGGGCGAGCTGAAGTCCAGGCCGTATGCTGAGATCACTCTGGACATTCTGAGGGAGGCGGGGGCTGAGATACACGTTGATGGGAATCTCTTCCGCATGTGTGGTGGTCAGAGATACAGGCTTCAGGAGTACACGGTGCCTGGAGATTTCTCATCCGCCTCGTATCCCCTGGCAGCGGCCGCGCTTGCAGGCTCTGCGACCGTGAAGGGCCTGTTCCCGTCGAGGCAGGGCGATTCTGCGATAGTTGCGATTCTGAGAGAGATGGGTGCTGATATCTCATGGGATAGAGAGCGCGGAGAGGTAGCGGTATCTGAAGCGGATCTTAAGGGCACAGAGATAGATGCGAGCCTGACCCCGGATCTCGTGCCGACCCTCGCGGTGCTGGGGGCGGTCGCCGAGGGGCATACAGTTATAAAAAACGCGGAGCATGTCCGCCACAAGGAGACCGACAGGATCCATGCGATGGCTGTCGAGCTGAAAAAGATGGGCGCAGACATAAGAGAGAGGCCTGACGGCCTGGAGATCGCTGGAGGAGAACTGCACGGAGCAGATCTCCACGGGTACCACGACCACAGGATCGTGATGGCCCTGACCCTGGCGGGGATCGTGGCAGGAGATACGAGAATAGATACAGCGGAATCTGTCGATGTATCTTATCCAGGGTTCTTTGAGGATATGAGACGGCTTGGAGCTAATTTGAGCATATCTCCATGATGCTCTGATCGGAGCAGTCTGACCTGGAGCGGACTCCAGGCAGGGTGCTCTCCTCTCACGACCGAATTCGCGAAATCAGGAAGGAGTACTGGACTTCGACGCTTCCCTCACGCGACGCCTGTAGTAGCTTATCGGGTGCCGGATGCGCCTGCATATCTCATCGCCCCCCGGGCAGTTTCCGTATGTGAGCATCGTGGAGCATGATGGGGGGGTGTATCTCGTCCCTGTGGATCCTGCTATGTGCTCTATCTGGTATCTGGTCATCTCCTCGTCAAAGTCCGGACTGTTGTTGAAAACGCCCACGATCTCTTCAACAGACAGATTTATGTTGAGCAGGAAGCTTGTGAGCGCAAATCTTGCTGTGTGTGCCAGGTTTCTGCCTGAAGCTAGCTGCTCCAGCAGCGATCTCATGCAGGGCGGCAGAGCATCCCTTCTGAACTCTCCGAGATCCACGATTGAGCTCTGCTTCGATGATTCGAGCTCATCTCTTATGGATTTCAGATGATCAGACAGGCTCTCGCATATGCTTCCAGCATCGAGCGGAAGCCCCTCTTGTATCCTGTCCTTGATCCTCTCCTCCATGAGGCGGAGCAGCTCTTCACGGGTGACTGTGAGATACCCGCGGTCGAGGGTTCTGTTGATGAGCTTCCACTTCTGGCTCCTGAACCTTGCCGCGGCCATCACAAAATCAACAAAATGTATCCTGAAGTTCTCACCGTCATATAGAGGGCCCATCCCCAGGTCACTGGCGATCTCCAGCACCTCTTCTGTATCCGAGCTCTTCAACCTCCTGTGAGCTAGCTTCGCCTCCGCCAGGACATAGCGTCTCAGAAGATAGTCATCATCGATGCAGGAGACTATCAGCCTGGCCAGAGGATACGAAAGGAGCTCGACGCTCTGCTTCACGGTGTCTGACGTGTCAGCATCCGGTATCTCTCCCTGGAGCGCTCCGCGGACACGCTCAACTGCCCTGCGCCTTACAGGCTGGAACGCCCTGCTCCTTAGCACATCCTCTAACGGGGCGTCAATAAGCTTGATATCTTCTGCTGCTGCGTGGGTGAATGGATACCAGAACGTTCTCATTCCTGCTCTATTCTGGGCGCCAGCAGGTAGCTCACATGGACCTCATTCAGCCTGAAGCTGATCCGCAGCGGGTAGTCGATTCCTATCTCGAGCTTCACCTCTGGGGCCTTTCCTATCGATTTGCTCATGTCCGAGAGATAATCGAGCGAGAATAAGGACCTCGCCTCTCCGGGCTTCATGTCGAGAAGCTCTGAGCTCGGCATCGTGAGCTTCAGCGCATCTATGTCGCCCTTCGCCTCCATGTAGAAGACATCGTCCTTCACGCCCAGCACCACATGGTCGCTCACCTTCTCCGCAGCCTTGATCGCCCTTCTGAACTCCGCCCCAGGGATCGTCACATGTGCCGGAAGATCCAGCTCCGGAATCCTCGGCTCCTTGCGTATCGCGCTCGGATCTATCAGGCTGAGTGTGTATGAGAGCGAGCCAACACCTATCTTCAGCTTCCGCTCCTCCTCCAGGAGCTCCAGACGCACACGCTCGCCCCGGTCAGCCATGCTCAGAAGATCGCTCAGACGCACCAGATCAACCCCGATCTCCCCAGGGGTCGCCTGATAGAACTCGAATGCAGATGCATCGATCCTGAGTGAGACCATTGCGACGTTCGCCGGATCGACCGCCTTTAGCTCGAGTCCCCTCTCTGATATCGTAAACTTGACCTCATCGACCAAGGAAGATACTGCCTCGATCGCATCCCGCAGGGTTTCTGCATCAATAACTGCCTTCAGCATCCTAGCGCCTCCAGAAAAGAAAGTATCTAGTATTTAATATAGTTTTCCGTGTGATCCATCATTCAGTCATACTCTCTCCAGGTATTACCACACTTTGTGCATCTGAAGAAGCGGACCTCGGACTCATCAGCGGCTCTCAGCTGTCTGAGCCACCAGTAGGCAGTATCGTTCCCGCACTCCGGGCATTTCGCTTTTGTTGTCGGCAGGCCTGCGGATTCCTGCTCGAGCACTGGCACAGACCTCTCGAGCTTGTTTGTCACCGAGACGATTGGGTTGTTAGAACTCTTCGGTATCTTCATACCGCACTTTCTGCAAACCATCATCCCCTCTTTGGGGACCATCATGCTCTTACACGCAGGGCAGAACTCCATCGGCCAGCTGGTCGACCCGTGCTATATTAAAGGTTGCGATTGTTGTTGTATCGGCCAGAATGCCAAGAACTGCCATTTGTGTGATTGGCCATAGCAGCCACTGCTTCTGCGCTGGCGGCGTTGAAAAACGCTCACCTTGGACAGAGGGCAGGGGATGTGGTCACTTCATAGGATCTCCTGGGGTGAAGGGGTAGCGGAAACCCAGGCCTTCAGGGCTGGGAGGAGCGTACCCAACCATAATTATTTGTCTCCTGAAGTTTATCTTCAATACGATGCTTCAGACCTTGATGGTTAAGCTTGATCCCTCCCCGGAACAACATAAGATGCTCTGCGAAACGATGAAGAGGTTCAACGAAGCATGCAATGACATAGCAGAGATTGCTTTTGCTATGCACAGTGCCAACAAGATTGAAGTCCATAAAAAAGCCGGCTATACTGTCAGAGAGCGGTTCGGGCTTTCTTCCCAGCTTACAGTTAGAGCCATTTCCAAGGTCTGTGAAGCTTATGATAGAGATAAGTCCATCAAACCAGAGTTCAGGCTGGAGGAGCTATTGTCTATGACCAACATATCCTCTCCTGGAGAGGACTTGAGGAGGATTCTCTGGTTACACTCCAGGGCCGGCAAACTCAGAATCGGTGAATACCAGAAAGCGAGGCTCGAGAGAATTCGAGGACAGGCAGATTTGATCCTGGTTAACGGAATCTTCTCTCTCTGTGCAGCGGCTGAGGTAGCCGATCCATCTCCTTATGGCCCTCTCGGTGTTCTTGGCGTAGACCTCGGTATTAAGTATCTGGCCCTATACAGCGACGGAGAAATCCACTGTGGCGAGAAGCTCGCTCAAACCAGAGATGAATTCAGATGTGAGTCTTGCGGCTTCGCTGGGCGTGCTGACCACGCGATGAACATCGCGTTCAGGGCTGCTGTCAACCAGCCTGTTGTGGCGAGGGAACATATTACCTCAGCTGCAAGCTCCGGTCTTCAGGCCGGAGTAGTTGACGAAACCCAAGGTTTACCACGGTGTGAGGCATGCATCCAATCAGTAAATTTGCTATAGCAATGGTTCTTGCAGTATCTCTGATCCTCTCCGGCTGCATCGAGCAGCCCTCGAAAAGCGATAAGCTTCTTGTGGTCGCCACGATACAGCCGGTGGGCGAGTTCGTCAGGGCAGTCGGGGGGGATCGCGTCGATCTGATGGTGCTCGTCCCCCCCGGGGCTGAGCCGCACACGTTCGAACCCTCGCCGGCGCAGATGAAGCGTATAGAGAACGCAGATCTATATGTGAAGAACGGCGCAGGTCTGGAGCTCTGGCTGGAGAGGTTCTCGTCAAAGAGTCGGAGAGTTGTGGACAGCTCCGAGGGGGTCGACCTGATATATTTGAATGGTACCCCGGATCCTCACATCTGGCTATCACCGAGATGCGCGATGATCCAGGTGGAGAACATCTGTCGAGCTCTGGTCGAGATCGATCCTGAGGGGAAGGAGATCTACGAGAATAACAGAGATGCGTACATCAAGGAGCTCAGAGGCCTCGACGAATATCTCAGGAGCAGGCTGTCCGGCGCAGGGGGGCGCATCTTCGTCGTGGATCATCCAGCATGGAGCTACCTCGCCAGGGATTACGGTCTTGTGCAGGTTGCAATAGAGGAGGGAGAGAGGGAGCCCGGGCCGAGGCGCATCGGCTACATAGTAAAAACCGTGAAGGATAACAACATAAAGGCGATACTCGTCGAGCCGGAGTTCAACCCGAAGATGGCTGAGGTGATCGCATCAGAGGCTGGATGTCGGGTCGTGGAAATCGATCCCCTGGCAGGTGATTATATAAATAATATGAGAGCTGTAGGAGATCTCATAGCGGAATCAATCGGGGTATAATGTCAGCGGTCTCTATTGAGGGTCTCACAGTCAGGCTTGATGGCAGGGTAGTGCTGGAGGATGTCTGGCTGGAGGTGGGGGAGAGGGATTTTCTTGGACTTATAGGACCGAACGGCGGCGGCAAATCAACGCTCCTGAAGGCGATCCTTGGGCTCGTAAGGCCCACCTCAGGCAGGATCATGGTCTTCGGCATGGATCCTGTTGCTGCAAGGCCTCTTGTCGGCTATCTGCCTCAGCACAGCATCTTCGATCAGAGGTTTCCTGTGAGAGTCCTTGATGTCGTTCTCATGGGAAGGTACCCGCGCGTGGGCATACTCAGACGGTACAGAACGGAGGATATAGAGGCCGCTAGGAGATCACTCGACGCTGTCGGCATGCTAGAGCTTGCTGATCGTGAGATCGGGGCTCTCTCAGGAGGCGAGCAGCAGAGGGTCTTCGTCGCCAGGGCGATCGTATCCGATCCGAAGCTGCTTCTGCTTGATGAGCCGACTGCTGGCGTTGATGTCGCGCAGCAGGGGGAGTTCTACGATCTCTTGAAGCATCTGAACAGCAGAATGGCTATAATAATGGTATCCCACGATCTCTCCGCCATCTCAGCACATGTCGAGAAGGTCGCGTGCTTGAACCAGAGGCTTTACTACCATGGATCCAAGGAGCTCACCGAGGAGGACCTCGTCCAGGCGTACGGATGCCCAATAGTCGATATAATCGCGCATGGGATTCCGCACAGGGTTTTGAGGGAGCACAGGTAGGTTGTCATGAACGCCTGGATGATAGGAGAGATGATGCAGTATGAGTTCATGAAGACCGCCCTGGTCGCGGGGCTGATCCTCTCCGTGCTCTGCGGGGTTGTTGGTGTGTACATAGTTCTGAACAGGATCGTATTCATAGGCGATGGTGTCGCACATGCTGCCTTCGGAGGCATCGGCCTGGGATACCTCCTCGGGATAGATCCCTTCATCCTAGCCATTGTAGCAGCTGTTCTCTCCGCAGCGGGCATCGGTGCTGTGAGCAGATCTAAGGTCTCAGAGGACACCGCGATAGGCGTCTTCCTCGCAATGGGAATGGCGCTTGGCGTGCTCCTCATGAGCATGAGCACCGGCTATTCCAGAGACCTCTTCGACTACCTCTTCGGAAACATACTCGCGGTCTCCTGGATCGATGTGAAGATAATGATTGTATTGACGGTGATCATAACAGTGCTGGCGCTTGCGCTTTACAAGGAGTTCCTGATACTCTCATTCGATCCCCACTATGGAGAGGCGCTCGGGCTGCCGGTGAACAGGCTGAAGATGCTGCTTCTCTGCATGGTGGCGTTCACTGTTGTGATGCTGATAAAGATCGTGGGGATAATAATGGTGATCGCCATGCTCACGATACCGGCTGCCATAAGCAGGCAGTATCTCTGTGACCTCAAGAAGATAATCGCGCTCTCGATCATCCTGGGCATGATATTTGTGACCTCGGGTCTTCTGATATCCTACACTTTTGATCTCCCGTCTGGTGCGACGACCATACTCATAGCATCTGCTGCGTTCTTCGCCAGCACCGCTGCATCACAAAGAAATACGTCTGTATGAGGCGGTTTGAGTGAATCTTATAAGTAGATGAAGTCTATACAACCAGGATGCTCCGCTACCTGCTGGTCGCTGCATTGATTATCATACCCTCTGTATCATCTCAGGAGTTCATGCTATTTGCAGACGACTGCTACAAGGCTGCTGGATCTCCCGATATACAGATCTCGGCTGTTAATCCTGTCCTCGATGCTGGGGTGCCTTTTATCCTGAAACTCCTCGTTGCAAACGATGGGAGGATCGAGGCTCTCATCCCCACGGGCTTCTCCGGTTCCGAGGATCCGGAGGGGGAGATGATGGAGGAGATGAAGGCCGCGGATGCTCTGAATGTGGTTGTGGAGGTATCATCTGACGGAGCATTGTGGCCGGTTGTTCAGAGGAGAAGCATACCTCTGCTCCTGGCAGGATCAAATCTCATTCTCGAGTTCCCTGTGATCGCGGATTTCAATGCATCTAGTGGAATCCTGAATGTGAATGTCACATACGAGCATCAGATAGATGCCAAGATCTCAAAAGGAAAACCGGTACAGCTATACGTTCCGGGCAATGCGAACAGGAGCATACCTCTGGAGATTCGCAGGAGCGATAGGCTCAGAGTGTTTCATGTAGATGGAGAGCTCCGGGCCGGCTCCAACAGAAGCCTGGGGATCGTCATCAAAAACCAGTCGCCATGGCCGGTGAGGAACTGCACTGTGAGGCTTATCGCATCAAGTCCCATCAGATCGTCACAGCCTGCTGCATGGATTGGAGACCTGATGCCCGGCGAGCCAGCTCTGGTGAGGGTATGGGCAGATGTGGAGAAGAATGCCACCCTCGATCAGTACAGGATCTCATGCCTGATAAACCACGATGAGGGAGCGGAGCGTCTGACAATCCCTGTGAGAATCTCCAGAGGTCGTCCATACGTCACATGGATCGCAGCGGCTGCGCTCCTCGCTTTGATTCTCATCGGAGCGAAGCGCATGCGCGCCGGTGGTCTGAGACGGAGATCTGGCCTCCGGGCCGCGAGGAGGCGGCGCAGGTGACGCATGATCTTATTGCATGACGCCAGGCTGGATAAGCCTGCACGGCGTGGATCGTTGAGCGAATCATGGCAGAGGCATCCTGCAAGCACCAAAAACTAAGGGGGTGGCAAAAGTCGGGAGGGTGTAGAAGGGAGTAGCAGTGAGAAGAGTGTCGAGTTCGACTTTTGCCGTTTAACACTTAGTCTTGAGTCGAATATAAAGTTTTCGGTATATCATGATGATGAATATTTCGGGAGATATGGACTTTGTCTGATTCAGATCGCTGTTCTGTTGATGAGATTGCTGATACGGCGGTAGGCTCATCTCCGAGAATCAGCAGACCCAGATCGATCCAGGTTTTCGGGTATCTGGCGTCTCTTTTCCATCCTTCTGTCAGCCGCTGATTCAATGGATGAGCCCAGAGGTAATGGGCAACCTCTGACTGGATATCCCATGGATCATGCAGGGCCGGCGATTGCCAGGCTGCGACCTACAAGTTAAATAGGCACGAAATCATAACAAAGAATCGGATGTGGTCTCATGGCTGTTAAAAAGACACCCGACGAGGTGCCGATCTATCAGCTCAAGATAACTCTGAGCAAGATCAGGCCGCCGATATGGCGCAGGGTGCTGGTCAGGGGAGACACCACGCTGCTGAAGCTGCATAAAATCGTCCAGGCTGTAATGCCGTGGGAGGATTATCATCTTCACCAGTTCATAGTCGGAGATGAGTGCTATTCGATCCCCCTGCCGGGAGACCCTCTGCATGGGGATGTTAAGAACGAAAGTCGCGTCAAACTCTCCCAGATTGCGCCCGCAGAGAAGGCCAGATTCATTTACGAGTACGATTTTGGAGATAGCTGGGTTCACGAGATATTGGTGGAGAAGATCCTGCCTCCAGATCCGGCGCTGAAGCATCCTGTTTGTGCGGCCGGGAAGCGCTCCAGCCCACCCGAAGACTGCGGTGGTGCCAATGGTTACTACATGTTTCTGAGCGCCATCAGCGATCCAGACCATCCGGAGCATGAGAGCATGCTGGAGTGGGTGGGGGACTTCGACCCGGAGAGGTTCGATATGGAGGAGGCAAACCGCCTGCTGAGCAGGATAAAGTAGCACTCCCAGCTAATGGCAGCCCGCGCTCCATGCGATTGGGGCATGGGCGGTATCAGGGGGCCGTGCATCTGCTGGATTCGGCTCTGCTCGTGCTGCATCAGTATCTGCAGATGCCTCTCACTTTTTCGGCAAGCAGGTAGTGGCGATGGCAGAAGGTTAATCGACAAGTGTACTCTAAAAATATGAATCGAGCACACGACCAGGAAATCCTCAAACCAAAAAAAGGAGACGGCCTGCCCTACAGCTCCGGCAGCATGAAGGCTATGTCCTCTGATGGGTGGCGGTACAGCCTTGCGCCCAGGCGCTTCTGGTCCAGGATGTGCCCTATTATACCGATCGTCCTGCCAAGCGCGAAGAGGCCGTTCAGGTATCCGTGCTTCAGGACATCATCGATATCCTGCTGAGTGAAGACTGGGCAGGATGCCATCAGGTCCAGGAAGAGTATGCCTATGCACCCATCGACGTTCAGGATCAGATTGCCCTTCTTCGCTGTCGTGATCGCCTCGACCTGGAGTGCGTAGTTGAGTAGATCAGTCCTGGCGAAGTGCCGCTTTGCGTAATCGATCAGAAGCTGTACCCTCTTGTCAGGGTTCTTTACGCTCTTGATCCTGTGCCCTATGCCCGGGATGTTCACGCCCTTCCGCTTCATCTCATTCACGAACTGCTCAGGGGTGAGACCGGAGTCGTAAGCCCTCTTGAACTCCCTCGCTGCATCATCGATCGCTCCTCCGAACCTCGGGCCTATCGTGAGAAGGCCGCTTGCCAGGGAGGATATGAGATCCTTGCCGGCGCAGGATGCGACGATCGCGTTGTGCGCTGCAGACACAGACGGCCCGTGATCCGCGACTATCTGGAGAACGATCTCTATGAACCGGGCAGCATAATCTGGGAGCACCTTCTTGAACCAGAGGAGTCCAATAACCCCGCCAATCCCCATGTTCTTCTCGAGCACCTCGCTCAGAGGTATTCCAGCGTAGAGAACCTCCTCGCCGCGATCGTCCGAGATCGTGCATATGAACGTTGTGGGCCTTCTTATCATGCCAGTTGAGAGAGCCTTGCTGTAATCCACGGGTATCCTCGGAACCTGCGGCTCGACGACCTCTCTGACCTTTCCCTCGGCCAAGAGCTTCTCGTACACATTTCTTATCTCATCACCATATCCATCGAAGGACTCTGGCACATATGCTCCTGCCTCTTTCAGCGCGCGGTTCTTCTCCTGAGCGGTCTCCTTCGCTGTATCAGCCTTTGCGCCAGCATGCCCGAACTGGACGCTCGCCGGCAGGAACGGCGCGCATGTTCCTGTCACCCACGCGACAAGCGGCTTTGTTATCCTCCCATCATTCAGAGCGTCTACGATCCTGTACTCGTCCTCGCCTCCAAGCTCGCCCAGGCATGCGATCATCGCTATATCCGGATTTGCCTCATATCTGAGTATGTGATCGAGCATGCTGGAGCCAGGGTACCTGTCTCCGCCGATCGCTATGCCCTCGTAAACGCCATTCGAGTTCCTGGAGATTATATTGAATGCCTCGTTGAGCATGCCTCCAGATTTTGAGACAAACCCAACACACCCAGGCCTGTAGAGCTTGCATGCGACGATGTTCTCTATCGTTCCCGCGGTGTTCCCTATCCTGAAGGCGCCTGCTGTCAGCCCTCCAACAGTTGCAGGCCCGATTATCACCTTGCCTGCTCTCCTCGCGGTCGCCCCGATTATCCTGGCGTGCCTCTCCGGCACACCCTCTGCGATTATCGCCACAGTTCTTATCGTGCTCTCCCTCAAGGCATCCATCGTTGTATCGAACGCGGATCTGTGAGATGCGAAGTTCACCATAACATCAGCGTCTGGATGCCTCTCAGCAGCCTCAGCAATGGTCCTGTACATCGGAAGGAGGATCTCCTTCGTACCCCAGAATGCCTTGTGTATCCCGGATCTGCTGGGGTTTATTATGGCAGCGATGCTGGGGGTCTCTCTCTGGCATACGTAATCAAAATCGAGCATCCTCTGGATGGCGTTAACCTGGTAACCGTAAACGAAAGCCTTTGTGTTTCTGTCGAAGAGAATGTAATCTGGCCTAGAGCTCATAGCTCACTCCCCCTTGAGTGCCAGCGGCACTATCCTGGTCATGTGCGTCTCAGGACCGTAGACCTCTATGGGTATGCCAAGCTCGCTGCCGAGCTCGCGCATCATCCTCAGGCCCTCCTCGTAGTTCGGCCCACCTCTGCGCACATATATCTTGACATTGTTCTCCCTGAGCCTGTCTCGGTACTCCCTCAGGGCCATGACAACGCCCTTGAATGTGCTAGCGACATCGGTGAAGTTCGCTATCGCGCCGCCGATGAGCAGCACCTTACCTCTTGGATCCTTCTCCCTGGTCATGAGGTCGAGTATCGTTTTTGTGTAATGGTATGTGTCCTCTGTGCTCGGATCGCCGCTGTACTCGCCGTAGTTCGCCAGCTCTCCGGCAAAGCCGAGATCGCATATCGTATCGGTGTATATCACACTGGCTCCACCGCCTGCGACCATCGTCCACACCCTTCCCTTCGGATTCAGTATCGTGAGCTTCAGCGATGCGCCTGTCTTCGCATCTATCTCCTTTATGAACAGCTCTTCAGGCGTCAGACTCCTGCCAAAAGGCTCCGGGAATACGAGATCACCCCATCTCTTCCTGCACCAGAACTCCTCAGCATCATCCAGCTTCGCGACCATGTCGAGCGGGATTATCTTTCCATTAACCAACGTGAAGGGATTTATCTCCAGGTAGGTGAACCCGAGATCGACGTAGAACCTGAAGAGGGCCTCGATGAATCTCGCCATCCTTTCCGCATCTGGAGAGGCCGGGAGTTTCGATCTTATATCAGCGGCATCGATGCCATCCAGAATGCCGACATGCATCTGAATGACCTTATCCCAGTTCTCCTCCACGCAGACGCCTCCCTGTGTAGAGAAGTAGATCGTGTCTCCGTCGCGATCCGAGCTTATTGCCACATAGAGCTCATTCTCATGAGGCACATAAGGCTCAACCAGAAAGTGGTCCAGGACGCCCCTGACGCCGCCTATTGTCACCTCTCTCTTCATGTTTTTGCTCAGGTACTCCCTGACATCATCCCAGGAGGCGTTAAGCAGGACAAGCCCGTGGACGCCTCTCTTTCCGAAGAGCTGATCAGGCTTCACCACAAGCCTCTTCTCGAGAATCCAGGGATTCTCGGAGACCGTGCGGTCCAGATCGGTCTCCGGCCCGATCAGGGCGACCTCTCCCCTGTAGTCGAAATCTTCGAGGTATTCCGGGAGGAACCTGGCCAGCAGCCTCTTAGCATCAAACTCCCTAATGCCTCTCTGCGCCATCTTACAACCACCTTCTGCGGGCCTAAGCGCTTCGTATTTACAAATCTTCTGGTCTGGCACCAGAAAAATGATACATATCTGCATCGATAATCTCTCACTATGGACTGCCCATCCTGTGGAGGACGATGCGTAAGGCCGGCGGCACATGTTCTGAATTCCATCGATTACGTTTACATGGCGTGTCGAAGCTGCAAAAATGAGCCACATATAGACAAGAACGCTCCACGGAGATCGCTGCAGACGGCAGGGCTGGAGAGGTGCGAGCATTGCGGAAAAGCTCCGCTGGATCTGGTCATGCTCGAGGCGATGGATCTTCTGGTGGAGGAGGGCCTTCGCGACGATCGCGAACCGCTCCGGAGCGTCGGCTCGCCGATGATAGAGATAGGTTATCCACTGCCTTATCCGCCGCGCCTCGGCAATTCTCAGCTCATACTGCTGATGGAGAGGGTGAACAGAAATGCTGCATCAAGACTCATTGAGATCCCAGAGATCAAGGGCGTGATCAGACGCAGCAGACACATACCAGGCGTTGTTGATAAGAATGGGCACACATGGGAGCTGCTCGCCGGCTGTGACATGCGCTGTGACATCATCCAGAGCATCTACGGTGATCTGGTGATATACAAAAACCAGTCGAAGATACACATAGAGTTTCCGAGGGAGAGCTACCCGAAGATACGGATTCTGGAGGGCCTCAGGATTGCAGGGAGGAGCGTGATAGACGGTCTCTGCGGGCCAGGGACCCTGGGTCTGGTATGTGTCCTCGCTGGCGCGAAAAAGGTCGTGATGAACGACATATGGCTGCCTGCGATCGAGAACGTGCTCATAAACCTTGATGCCAACAGGGATCTTCTGGGCATAGATAGCATAGAGCTCTTCGATCGTGGAGAAAAGCTGGTTGGAAGCTCTCCCAGGCTGGTCGGACGCGCGAAGGGCGCATGCGAGATAGATGTATTCCATGGAGATATACGAGAGCTCTTCTCAGCTGTGAGCCCCTCAGATATATGCATCCTGGATCACTTTCCGGGCGCACCGCTAGACGAGATCAAAAGAGCAGGCAGCTCTTGCGATGAGATCGTGGTCATATGATGGGACAGCGCGGATTCGAACCGCGGTCCAAGCGTCCCAAACGCTCGAGGATGGACCAGGCTACCCTACTGTCCCGCAAAGGGCAACGCAGTATGAATCAAATCATGGATATATAGCTAATCCTAAAGCGACTGCAGAGCGAGGATGCATTGGCTCCTGGAAGAATGCTCATGAAATGCAGGTGACTTCCTTCCAGCAAGAGGGGGCTTCCTTCGTTTCACAGATCCGGTCATCCAGCATCTCCACAGGCACTGCCCCACAGTCCAAGTGTGAGTATGTTCAGCGCAGCGTTATGATCTCGATCCATTGCGATTCATCTCAGCGGGCATCTCTTCTATTTTCTCATCTATTTATGCAGGCTTTTAAGACAACACCCGCTCATGGCGACCACAACAGTGATCTGCACATAACACGAAGCAATACCCATGATCGCTCCTGAGTTTCCCAAGGATCTGATATGGCTCAACACCGACCGCAGGTACACACTGAGAGAGCTCCGCGGCAGATTCGTTCTGCTTGACTTCTGGACATACTGCTGCATAAACTGCATGCATGTCATTCCAGAGCTGAAAATGCTTGAGGAGAGGTACCCTGAGCTGGTGGTGATAGGAGTTCACAGCGCCAAGTTCGAGAACGAAATGAGATTGGAGAACATCGAGAGGGCGATAATGCGTTATGGCATAGAGCACCCGGTTGTAGTCGACAACGATCAAATCCTCTGGCGCACATACGGCATAAGGGCCTGGCCGTCGTTTGTGCTGATAGCGCCGGACGGGGAGATCCTCGGGAGGACCTCTGGAGAGGGGATATTCTCGATCCTCGTGCCCATACTGGACCAGCTCATTCCGGAGTACGAGAAGCGCGGAAGCCTCAATCGCGATGTGACGGTGCCAAGGAAAGCGCAGAAGAAGGTTTCCGGAACGCTCTCCTTCCCCGGAAAGGTCGTCTCGGATGGAGATAACATCTTCATCTCGGACTCGAACAATAACAGGATACTGATTGTATCTCCTGATGGGAGTTATGTGGATGTCATAGGCTCTGGAGAGGAGGGATACAGAGATGGCGAATTTGGCGTGGCCCAGCTCTTCAGGCCCCAGGGGATCGCAGTTGTCGGGGATGTTGCTTACATAGCGGACACCGAAAACCACATGATCAGAGCGGCGGATCTGAGAAGAAGAACTCTTGTGAGGGTGGCAGGCACGGGAAGGTCAGGATATCCCAGCTTTGGGGGCAGAGGTGATGAGGCGTCCCTGAGCTCGCCTTGGGATATCGTTTTCTCCGGGGAGCATCTCTACATCGCGATGGCCGGATTCCATCAGATATGGAGGATGGATCTCGATGGAATGGTAGAGCCATTTGCAGGATCTGGAGCCGAGGGGATCGTAGATGGGCCTCTGGAGATGGCACGCCTGGCGCAGCCGTCCGGACTGACAACCGACGGGAAGAGGATATACTTCGTCGACAGCGAGTCTTCGTCCCTCAGGGTGATCGATGGAGAGGTGAGAACGCTCATAGGCAGAGACCTCTTTTACTTCGGGGACATCGATGGCGATTTCGGGAGAGCCAGGCTCCAGCATCCTATGGGTCTGTTTTACCGGAATGGGTCCATTTATGTTGCGGATACATACAACCACAAGATCAAGAAAGCAGATCTCTCGAGCAGAACCATTCACACCCTCGCCGGAACGGGTAGGCCAGGGTTCGCAGATGGTCCTGGTGGTTTGGCCGCGTTTTACGAGCCGTCCGGACTCACATTTCTGGGGGATTCGATCTTCATAGCAGATACCAACAACCACGCTGTGAGGATATACGATTCGAGATCTGGAGAGGTCTCCACGATGAGAATCGACGTGAAGAAATAGTAGTGCGGAGCCGCTTGATGAGATGATGATCCTCAGGCCATTCGATCCCTGGCGCAGCAGCCTCTGCACATGCCCGGCGAAGCTCAGCCTCAACCCCTACACAGGATGTGCGCATGGCTGTCTGTACTGCTACGCATCCTCTTACATAAGAGGCTTCAGCGATTGCAGGCCAAAGGGCGGCATCACTCGTCTAAGCTCTCAGCTCGCGAGGCTGCGGGGGGACGAGCTCATATCGATCTCCAACAGCTCCGATCCATACCCACCGGTGGAGAGGGAACTCGGAATCACTAGATCGTGCATATCCCTGATAAAGAGAAGGGGTTTGAGGCTTCAGATCGTCACAAAATCCGATATCGTGCTCAGGGATGTGGATCTCCTTTCAGATATGAGGGCCGCAGTCTCGATGACGATCACGTCACTGCGTCTGGATTCCAGGCTTGAGCCCGGGGCACCATCAAGCATTCAGAGGCTCAGAGCCATAAGAGGGCTCGCGGATAGCGGCGTTCCGGTGGCCGCGAGGATAGATCCGATAATACCTGGGATAAACGACTGCGAGATCGATGAGCTTGTGGAGAGCGTCGCAGATGCAGGCTCATCTTATGTCATATCATCCACCTACAAGGCCAGACATGACAGCTGGCGCCGCATGTCTCTTGAGTTCCCTGAGGTAATGCAGAGCCTGAGGCCGATGTACTTCGAGCATGGAGAGCGTATTGGCGGCTACCGCTACCTGCCATCTGAGATAAGACATGCAATAATCTCACGCGTGAGGGAGGCATGCCACGAACACGGAATCGGCTTTGGCTCCTGCAGGGAGGGTTTCGGAAGCGACGCTTCATGCGATGGATCTCATCTTACAGATGCCCAGACGCATCGTATTTTGCGATGAAAGTCTATATATACGAAGAATAACGACTGTAGAGCCGAGTTCTTCTCGAAAGGGAGAATGTTTGGTAGTGGTCACGCAAAAGCGGATAATCGATAGACAAGATAGGAGGAGGATAAATTGAAGAAGAGCATTTTGGTGATCTCTGTGATCCTGGCGGTGGCGGCATTTGCCATGACCTCTGCCATGGGATACACAATAAAGGATGATACCAGCCCGTACCCGTTCTCTAACAAGGCGGAGTCCAGGCCACCGTTCTCCATATCCACAGGAACCCCAGCTCACAATCTCACGAACGAGCAGGTTGTTGTGAAGAAGGAGGCACGCTTCTCGTTCAGCTCCGCGAAGCCAAAGGGCTTCTCGATTGAGACAGGAAAGCCCTATCAGTACACCTTCAAGCTTGGGAAGGTCCTTGCAGCTGTCACTACAGAGAAGGCACCTGCAGAGGTGCCAGCAGAGGTGCCAGCTGTTGAGCCCAACGTCACAGCTGAGCAGAATGCAACTTCTGTGCCGGTGACCTACGCGATCTCTGGCGTTGTCTATGAGGATGCGAATGAAAACGCTGTCAAGGATGAAAATGAGACAGGCCTCGCAGGATGGACGCTGGATCTGAGCGGTGTGACGACCACGACAGCAGCGGATGGAACATACGTCTTTGCGGACCTCAGTGCAGGCGAGTATGTGCTGAGCCTGATCGTCCCGCCTGAGTACAAGCCGGTTGCGCCGGTGAATGTCACACTGGATTCCAACAAGACCATCGACTTCCCGGTCGTCAGGGTGCCTGTGGTTCTTCCGCCGGCCAATGAGACAACCGTCGCCACTAACGTGACTGAGAATGTGACCGCGGTGGCGCCACTCAACGTATCAACCCCGGCTTGAAGCTCCGGGAAACATCCTGAAACATCTTTTTTTTGCGTGGGCACCGATTAGGGCAGCATCCGCCCTGTGGAGGGTATCCAACAGTTTTGTTTGAGGCTCTGACTGCACGCATCCAGTTTGCGCATGCGATCATTCCTGAGAGCCGCAGTGGATCATCAGGGACACTGAATGATACGCAGATATCGTCGGGCTTGATGAGCCGGCGCCAAATCAGGCAAGAAGCCTCTGCGCCTGACCGAAAACTACTAAAGCGCAGAGGTAATCGAGCGGATAGCGCCTCGGTAGCAAAGCTCGGTTATTGCGCGTCCTTGGTAAGGACGAGGCCGCGGGTTCGAATCCCGCCCGAGGCTCTGGCAGTGCTCATCTCTTGAGGATATATCTGACCTCGGATGTGTCAACCTCCCATGAGTCGAGGCTCTCATCCTTCTGGAACCCGAGGCTCAGCCACATGTAGCCTGGAAACACAAACTCCCCATGATGCATCTCGTCGAATGCCTGGAAGAGAGAGAATATCGTGTTCCAGCCGACCTCGCCTATATGTGGCCTACCCTCCACGACATACTCTATTCTATCCCACTCAGGGAGCACCATTCTGTAGAGGCCCTCGAGAACATCGTCCTGATGAGAGCATCTCTCGAAGAGGCCTTTCACCTCGTTCGCATCAAGCTCCATCCTCATCAGGAGAACCTGCATCAGTATTGGTGATAATCTTTTCCCCACACCGAAAGCCATCTGATCGCACACTACCAGAATATGCCTGAGAATCTGAGCCGAGGGGCAGTATGCGATTCAAAACGCAAAGACCCTCTCAGCGCCCATTATGTCATCTACCATCATGCCGTAATCGTCCAGCTCCTTTATCCCCGCGGGAAGAACGCCCCGAGCCCTCAGGTCCGATGTGAATGCAAAAACCTCTCCTGCGATCCCCTCAAGTCGCCCCGAGATTATGTTGTAAACGCCATCACCCAGGAGGTAGAGTCTGAAGTTGCCGCTGAGCATCCTGAGGCACAGCTCTGCCCTCGGACTTTCCGGAGGCTTTGTCAGTATGAAGACCAGGCTCATATCACCACCATGGATCTGAATCCCCTGATGCGCTCCACAAACTCGATATCGTCCAGCATCTCGACCCTATCTGATAGATCATATGAGAGAAGCCCGCGCTCAGCCATCGACGGCTCATGCGCGAAGATATCGATCTCCGGATATGCATAGAGCAGCTCAGCCATGTATCCACGTTGATCTGCAAGCGCAAGGTATACTCCGTCTGCGTAAAGCGCAACTGCAGAGCCTATCGGGAGGCAGACAGCAGCTGCATTAAGCGCTCCAAATGCCCGCTCATAGCCGTATGGGGGTGAATCGACAAGAAACACCACCGGCCCCATTATTTTCACCCTGAGAGCGATATCACCTTATCGCTTTCCCTTATCATGCGCTCCAGATCGTAGAGGCTCGTTATGCGCACACCCTCTATGTACTCCGGGCACACGCCGTTCTCTGCAGAATATCCACGCGATGATGCGCATCTTGGACACGCACGTATCGTGGCGCCCATCGATGCGAGCTCCTGAAAGAGAGCACCGATATTCATGAACTGCACCGGTCTCTGCCCCCTCTTCGGTATGTGAACCGCATCGAGGTAGAGAAATACATTCACTCTGTACCTCTCAAGGGCAGCTCTCGCTATCCTGTATGCGATCTCAGCGTTCTGATTTATGTATGGCCCATCTGTGAGCACTATCGTCAGCGTCTTCATAGATACGCAAGAAGAGATCTCAGGTGCTCGAGCCTTGTCGCGTACTTCTCCTCCTGGAGTGGTCTGCATCTCTCCAGACCTACCTCTCCGCTGACAAGCCTGATGGCAAATGAGTAGCAGCTCTGCTCGCCGCACTCCTTGCAGTTCGTGCCGGGAAGATACCTGTAGACCTCCATAGGATCCACCCGAACCTTCTCCTTGGGCGCAGGGGTGACTCCCTTCTCAATGGCATCGTTTATGGTCTTTTTTAGCTCCTCAAGAAGCTCCCTCGCATGCGCCTCGTCCTTTATCATGGTCATCGTCACGTTTCCCGTGCTGTAGAGCGTTATGAGCACAGTGCCCTTCTGTATTATCAGGGCTCCGATCCTCTCAGAGTATCTGCCCCTTGGAAAGAGCGGCTCCAGCGCCTTCAGAGCGCCTCCCAGCGGCGGATCCATGCGAGCTATTATCCTGAACTTGGTGGTATCCGCTATGCATGGAAGCAGCTGCCTGACCTCGACAACCTCCACCGGCTTCGCATCCTTTATCTCGATCCTCTCGCTCTTCTCTCCCTTCGACTCCAGAAAGTTCCTGCCGAAATCTGTCAGGCTTAAAATATCATTCTCGATCTTTACAAGGCCCGCCTGCTGGAGTATCTGAAGGTGGTAGTCAAGCATGCTCTGGCCCACAGCATTTCCTATCTCCTCCCTTGAGAGGCTGTTCTCAAGAAGCATGTTCATTATCTTCCGCCTCGTGATGTTCGCCATGGCGTTGCTCACGAGCTTTACCTCAGCATGTCCTGCCATAATCTCACCTAAGTCTCGCAAAATACCCTTTCCGGAGCTCCCGGATAGTAACGATCCCTGAGGCGCAGCGCGACGTTGACCAGGGATATCAGCACCGGCACCTCGATGAGTGGCCCTATCACAGCTGCAAATGCCTCCTGGGAGGCTATACCGAAGACAGCAACAGCAACCGCTATTGCGAGCTCGAAGTTGTTGCTGGCAGCAGTGAACGAGATCGCAGCGGTGTTCTCATAGCTCACTCCCAGCTTGAAGGCCATGTAGAAGCTAACGAAGAACATCAGGAGGAAATATATGGTGAGAGGCACAGCGACCCTTATCACATCCATCGGCAGCTGCACTATGTAATCGCCCTTGAGCGAGAACATCACTATGATGGTGAAGAGAAGTGCGATCAGCGTTATCGGGCTTATCCTCGGGATGAAGCGACCATCGTACCAGTCCCTTCCTCTCGCCCGGATCAGCGTGAACCTGGTGATCACCCCTGCCAGAAACGGTATTCCGAGGTAGATGAAGACGCTCTCTGCGATCTGTGTTATTGTAACATCGACCACGGTCCCTTCAGCCACGCCAAGATATGCAGGGAGTACTGTGATGAAGATGTACGCATATACCGAGTATAAGAGCACCTGGAAGACGGAGTTCAGTCCGACAAGAGCCGCGCAGTACTCTGTGCATCCGCAGGCCAGCTCGTTCCAGACTATGACCATTGCTATGCATCGGGCCAGCCCTATCAGAATAACGCCGTACATTAGGTGCGGCTGATCCCTGAGGAACATCACCGCCAGGGCAAACATCAGCATCGGCCCTATCATCCAGTTCTGTATCAGCGAGAGGGCCATGACCTTCCTGTCCTTGAAGACCTCCCCCAGCTCCTCATACCTCACCTTCGCAAGAGGTGGGTACATCATGAGTATGAGGCCTATCGCTATCGGTATTGATGTCGTTCCGATCGACAGTCTGAGAATGCTCTCAGTGATCTGCGGCACGAAGTTACCTATCGCGATGCCCAGAACCATCGCCAGGAATATCCACAGCGTGAGAAACCTCGAGAGCAGCGGCAACCTTGCAGCCATTTTATCACCTTCCCAGCTTTCTGTACCTGCTACCGGACCCTGTGACCTCAGACCCAGTCACGGCGCTGGAGCTGCGGCCGAGCGCGCCGGGCGCGTTTTGATTCACTGTTGTGGTGTGCGAGATCCAGTCGCTCCAGGAGTAGATCGTGGCATTGTAGCCCATGAGCTGAAGGGCGAACCACACCAGAGATGATTGATCCGGGTTCTCGGAGTAAACGACCACAGGTCTTCCTCTCTGGAGGGGCGCAAACAGGCTCTCCAGGCTCGCGTTGTCCACGATCCTGTCCCCATCGATGAGCCTTTCAGAATCTATATGGATGGCCCCGGGAATCCTGGAGAGTCCGAAATCCCTGAAGGGCCTGGCATCGACGATCTGAGCCTCTCCGCTAATGACATAATCATATGTTGCCACAAGATCCTGTTTGTCCGGGATGTAAACGCCCTCCGCCCTCACAGATGGGGTGCTCTGCACGGGAAGACCCATCGATCTCCATCTCTCGACACCTCCGTCAAGAAGGCTCACATCCCTGTGACCCACATACTTCAGGGCAAGGAATCCCAGGGCAGCGTCGCCCAAATGGTCACCGTATACAACAATTCTGTCTGAAGGATCCACACCGATGCTTCCAAGAGCTCTCGCGATCTCCTCGGGGCTTTTCAGAGTGCCATTCTGATTCACCAGCGAGCCCCGACTTAGCCTAAGAGCGCCCTTCACGTAAACGCCCTCATCCGAGCCGTCTCCGGAGATAGTCAATACCGTATCAGAGCTGGAGACAGATGGCATTGGCCTGAGAAGATCTCCATTTGTGAATTCATCTGATCTGTAATCGTCCTGCAGAACGCTCCTGCCATCTGAGCTGGAGCTTACGCCCTGGCTGGGGTTGTAGTTCAGGAATGCGTAGGGATCCCATGTGCCTCCGGCAGAGCATGCGCAGCCCGCGAGCGCTGATGGCAGTGACAGCAGCATAGCGGATGCCATTAGAAGTGTTACAATCTTTACCGTCATCTTGATCATCTGGTCATTTCTGTAACCTGGAGAGCAAGCGTGCCTGGTTCATGATCTCAATCACGGCACCATCCGCAAGGCGGTAGTTCGACCACTTTCCAACCTTCCGCTCTTTTATGAGCCCTGCATCCTTCAGTATGGAGAGGTGATGGGATGTCGTCGATTGCGGCCGATCCAGCGCGATCATGATCTCGCAGACGCAGAACTCTCCATTCTGGAGGAGCTTGAGTATTGCAAGCCTGCAGGGATCCGAGAGCGCCTTGAAGATACTCACCTCATCCTGTACATCACTCTCTATGAGGTCTGCCAGAGAGCGAAGCCTCTGGATCTTGAGCCTCGCACGCTCCTCATCACCGATCAGCCTTGCGAGCTTCTCCACAGATCGGTCAGTAATTTCAGGCATTCTGCTTACGTATCGACATTTCTCGATATATAAGAATTTCCACTGAGCTGCTGTGTTGAATAATGTTTGAGAATCCGATAGCATAGGCCGGATTCATACGAATTGCAATTCTAGTAAAAATCGATAGCTATCGACCTTAGAGCTCTTAATTATTCAACACGGCTGAGCGAAAAACAGATAAAATCAGTTTTACGCAGTTAACACATCCCACTATTAAAAGCTTGCGCCTGTGATATGTCTCGTCTGCATGTATCTGCAGAGTCCGCTCACCTCGCATTTCCCGCAGAGCGGATTCCTGGCCCTGCAGACGAGCCTGCCGTGGCGGATCAGGTTAATGTGAAGGGATAGATACTTCTCAGGCGGGGTGATCTCCTCCAGGATCCTCTGCGTCTCAGCGATGCTTGCGTTCTCTGGCACCAGTCCAATCCTTCTTGAGACGCGATATACGTGTGTGTCAACCGGCATCGCAGGCATGCCGAAGCCGAAGAGCATGAGCACAGATGCGGTCTTCGGTCCGATTCCTGGAATCGATGTCAGATAACTCCTTGCCTCCTCAGGGCTCATCTTCTTAAGTGCAGAGAGATCCACGGAGCCGAAGTCCTCTCTCAGCCTCTCGAGAGTCCCCCGGATCCTGGCGGCCTTTATATCGGCTAGGCCTCCCGGACGGATCGCATCAGCGATCTCCTTCTCGGAAGCATCCAGGAGCTCAGTATAGCTTCTGAATCTGCTCTTCAGCTGCTCAAACGCCCTGCCGGAGTTTATGTCAGACGTGTTCTGTGAGAGTATCGTCATCACCAGGAGATCGAGTGGATCCACGCTTCTGGCCTCAGGCACACCATAGACGCTCTCCAGGATCTCTATCACTCGAATAAGACGATCATCAGAGATTGAACAGCTGATAGACATCACTTCAGAGGGCTCCATTCCCAGATCTGCGTGATTCGTGGAAGCGTTGCAGTCTCTATCGCATCAGAACCCACAGGCTTCTAGCTCCTATCCAGAAATAAGATACAGACCTGTCAGCCAGGTATCACAGGCTCTGCCAGGTCCCGTCCTTGAAGACTCTCAAGGAGGAGCTGCTCTTCGCTGTGAACATCGTCTTCGTCCAGTTCACCTCAAACGGCTCCCAGATAATCGTGGCCAGAGATCTGTTTCTGAAGTCCGACTGGACTGGAGTTAGAGGATATGGTAAGGCGCCGGTGTACGGCCTGTAAAAGCTCAGCGGCTGAGATACTGGAACCTTCGTATAGAAGATTGGGTCTGTGAAGTATTGCCTTATCTCGCTGTAGTCGGGCGAGCCTACGTACCCACCCTCAAGCCAGTCCGCTGCATCAGCACAGATCACGGATATGACAAGAGCCAAGAACAGAACTGATATTCGCGTCATACAGATCCTGTGTTAGATTTGTGGGGGATCATATTTAAGCATGGTGTTTTTGCAGGGGCGATATACATGAGACAGCTATAAAATAGTAGCTGTCTTGAAAACATTTAAGCTGAGTGATGAGGGGTGCTTCACGTGAGTGGAGATACGCCAAACCGAATCGATATGCCTGGCGATTTTGAGACGACTTCTAAAATAATGCCTGGATGCAAGAGCGAAATGAGGGGCTGCACAAGGAGTTTGTAGGAGCTCATGGGCTGGCATTTATCAGCTCCTCATAGCCGATATAGCTCATGAGGTCATCCTTCTTGTCGCCTATCAGCTCCCTCTCTCTGCTAAGTATATCGCGAATGAGCGGGATTACAGGCTCATCGCCGTCCCAGTTCTTAAGGAGTATCTCATCAGATCCTGTGGCCGTGCGCACCTGATCAGCGACCATGGCGCACAGGAATATGTCGTCCACATAGCCCTCTGCCCCGTGCGATTCCTCGGGGATGATATCGGATGGCAGGATGAAATATGCTATCGCAGCTATGACCAGCTTCCACATGCGTCTGGGCAGCTCCGGATCCCCGAGCATGCGGCTCATTAGCCTGTAAAATGCGGGGGCGTATCTCACGAGATCGCTGTGCTTTCCCTCATAGCCCTCTATGTCCTTCTCGAGTATCTTGTCAAATCTATCCAAGGAGTGCCCTCCCTGAAGGCCCTTGATGGGAATTATCACCGGGTGATAATTAACCTTTCCGCCATGTCTCATGCGGTTTGATAGGCGCATGCGTGCAAGCAATCACGAAAGGTTTTTAATTGAGGCCATGGCTACCTCGGTGACCATGGGAAAGACAGGAAGTGTAGTCTGGCAAAAGATAAAGGGCCGAAAGGGACAGGTCCGCATGGTACCGAGCTCAGAAGTATCCTACAAGAAGCCGGGGCCCCTTCACAAGTACACATCCAGCGGTTCCAGGCGCAGATGGATGAAGAGGTCTGAGAAGGCTGCAGCCACCAGATAAACCCCAACTTGTTCTGGTTCGGTATGGAGAGGTCGCTCTCAAGGACAGATGGACCAGGTCGAGCTGGGAGAGGCTCCTGAGAGCGAACATATCCCACGATCTTCGCGCGGCCGGTATAGATTTCAGGATGACAGGGGAGGGCGGGAGGATATACGTCCATACTTCAGATGATAGAGCGCCCTCCACGATCTCCAGAGTTTTCGGCGTTGTCTCGGTCAGTCCAGCCTACAGTGTGAGGCCAGGGATAGCTGAGATCTCGGAGCTTGCGGTGAGCATCGCCATTATGCGCTCGCCGAAGAGCTTCGCGATACGCGCGAGGCGGGCCGGAGGCGACGTATCCAGCGAGAGGATAGCGGTTGAGGTCGGAGCTGCAGTCCAGCGCGCCACTGGAGCAGATGTCGATCTTGAGAACCCCGATCTGGAGATATTCGTCGAGGCCCGCCCGGAGAGGGCGCTGGTCTTCACCGAGATCCTGCAGGGAGTTGGGGGCCTCCCTCTGGGATCGCAGTCCAGAATGCTCGCGCTGATCTCCGGCGGCATCGACTCTCCAGTGGCGGCATGGCTGATAATGCGTCGCGGATCTCCTGTATCGTTGCTCCACTTCGATGCTTCGCCATATTCTGACGCCAGGGAGCAGGTGATAAGACAGGCTGAGATACTTCAGGGCTGGATGTCCGGAAGGCGTCTCGATCTAATCATCGTGCGCAACGCACGTGCGATCGAGATGATCTCATCCAGATACCCAAGGGAGACCTGTGTTATTTGCAGAAGGTTGATGTACCACGTCTCCTCTCTCGTGATGAAACGGCTGAGAGCAAAGGGCGTCGTGACCGGATACTCCCTTGGGCAGGTGGCATCCCAGACCCCTGAGAACATCATGGCAGAGCAGGTCGGGATCGAGGCGCCGGTATATCATCCGCTGATCGCGATGGACAAGACCGAGATCGTAGATCTGGCGCGCAGGATCGGCACGTACGATGCATCCACAGGATCCAAGCAGTGCCGGGCAGCGCCGAGGCGGCCTGTGACGAAGGCAAAACTCGATGAGATCCTCGGAATCGAGAGGGAGCTGGGTCTGAAGGAGCTCGCGATGGAGCTCGCTGACGGCATGGAGATCGTGAGAATCAAGAGAGAGGAACATCCTCTGTAATCAGGCAGATCGATGACCGCCTGCGTGGACGCATGCATGTGATCTCGCAGGAGTCATTAAGTGTTACGATGGTGGGCATTGATCCCTCTGGAGATCCGAGCACCGGCTCGAGCCTGCTGCCCGATGACATCTAGATGATGTCGATGGCTTTGTCGCTCTGTCATTCCATCTGTCTCTGCCACCATGTCTATTGATTTACAGGCGTGTTTCGGGACGCTCCTCTGTACGGTAGCATTTAGATGAATCATCTATAAGTACCTGGATTCGCAACCTGGCCTGCGGCTCTCTGAATCGAAGAGCTTGAAGCACACAGGAGCCAGTGGTTGTATGGATATAAACAAAACCAGCAGCATTTACCTTGCCATGATGTATGTTTACATAAAGTCGTATGAGGAGGCCATAAACGACTTCGAAACTGCTGTCAAGGATACAGGATTTGCGGATCTTGCGATAGAGGCTGTCAGGGAGAAGTTTCGGGAGAGGATTGAGAGGGTCTCCAGAGAGCTGGATATGCTCTCCTCCAGCAGCTGATCCCTTCAATTCTATATCTTTTACGTGCATTGCTCTGAGTTGCGTTTTTACCCTCGTGTTGGTCCTGGCATGCGAAGAATCCTGCATGGCTTTAGGTTGCGATTTCAATCGTTCGAGCACACAAACCAGAAATGGAAGACAGCTGTAGAAACAGCGCTTCTAATCCTTTCCGGGGCTTACCTGAAGATATCTGTCCTGTGCAGACCTGAGAAGCAGACCCTGTCGCATCTTCCGCATCCAACGCACCCGAGCAGTCCAGTGCGCACAGGCATGTGCTCCAGCTTCTCCATGTACCATGAGGATAGCCTCTCTTCAGCTCTCGCCTTCGGGTTGGCTCCGGATGCCATTCTGTGAAATCCTGAGAGTATGCAGGAGTCCGCACACCTGATTCTCTCCCCGTCCGGCAGGCCGAGATCTGCGATTGTGAAGCAGTGGCACGTGGGGCATACGAAGCTGCATCCGCCGCAGGAGATGCATTCCTCTGAGAGTGATCTCCAGTCGATCTCTCTGAGCCTGGATCTCATGCGCTCCGGAGAGAGCCAGGGCCTGGCGCTCATGATCCTGTCGCGGCTTTCCCTCATGAGCTTCCTCTTTTCCACATCATCGCCCCTCTCAAGAAGCTCCTCTGATGCCCTCGCGAGCATGATGCCTGCAGGCGACCCTGTCTCCAGGAGATAGCGCTCTCCCAGATCTGTGAGAAGGAGATCGAAGCCCTCATGCGCCTCTGGTCCGGCCCCCATCTGGGCACAGAAACAGCTCTCATCTGGCTCTGTGCAGTTCAGAGCGATGATTGCAGTTGATCTTCTGCGTTTTGAGTACAGCTCATCGAAAGGCTCGGCGAGCATTATTCTGTCCAGGAGGGAGAGGGCACGGAGATCGCATGGCCTCAATCCAAAGATCAGTCTATTCCTGACCTCCGGGACCTCGAACGTGTAAAGGCCGCTCTCCTGGAGGTATGTGAAGAGCGTTTCACGCGGGGGGAGAAAGAGACGCGTGGGCGGAAGGAGCGGATTCGGAGCGCTGAGCGCGAGATCCTCTCCCCTCCATGAGACGAGCTGCGGCTCTCCGTTTATTAGAACAGGAGCGATGATCTCGAAGAACGCGCCCGCCCTTCTGAGCAGCTCAGGTAGATCCCTCTTTTCTAGGAAGAACATCATGCGTCTTCTCTCCTTATGCTAACCGATACCATCTTAAGAGCCGGGATCTTCGAGAATCGATCGAGCTGCCATTCTGTGAGCATATTCGCAGGCGATTCCCTGAAGTGGAATGGCATGAAGAGCATGCCCTCCCTGACGTCATCGCTCAGCCTGGCCCTCGCCCTTATGGTGCCGCTCTCAGACTCCAGGATCAGGCCGGTACCGTTTCTTATTCCAAGGGCTGCTGCATCTCTTGGATTCATATCAACAAACGCCTCAGGAACCTCGCGCTCCAGGATGCAGACCCTTCTGGTCATGCTACCTGTGTGGAAGTGGTACTGGCTCCTGCCTATGATGAGCGTGAACCTCTCGTCCTCCATACCGCGCTGATCAACATGCCTGAATACAGCACGCCCGCGCGGAAAACCGTCCCTGTAAAGCACGGGCGTTCCATGGTGCTCCTGTGTCGGGCATGGCCAGTGGATGCCGCCGCGCTCCAGCCGCTCATGTGAGATGCCGCCATAGCTCGGTGTCAGCGCCGCTATCTCCCTCATCACATCAGCAGAGGTATCGTAACCTGATGAGATGCCGAAGATCTCGAGGAGCCTAGCTGCCACAACCCACTCCGGCAGCGCATTACCTGGAGGATCGATCGCCTTTCTTATGAGCTGTACCTTTCTCTCTGTTGATGTCACGGTTCCGTACTTCTCTGCGAACGATGCGATGGGAAGAACAACATCCGCCATCCTTGTCGTCTCCGTCGGGAATATCTCTGAGACCACCAGGAGATCGAGAGACTCCAGAGACTTTCTGATCCTTGAGCTGTCGGGGTAGCTCAGGGCCGGGTTCTCTCCTGAGATGTACATCCCCCTGATCTCAGATCCCGCGGAGCTCATGATCTCGACCGCCGTCATGCCCTGAGATGCGGGAAGCTCCACATCCCACGCACCCTCGAACTTCTCTCTGAACTCAGATATCTTCTGGTATCCGGTGTAGTAATCGGGAAGCGCGCCCATATCGCACGCGCCCTGCACGTTCTGGTGGCCCCGAAGCGGATATATGCCGGAGCCGTCCCTCCCGAGATTTCCGGTTGCGAGCGCGAGATTGACGATCGCCTGAACGTTGTCCGTGCCGTGCGCATGCTGGGTTATTCCCATAGCGTACACGATCGCAGCAGCCTCTGCGCCACCATACATAACAGCAGCATCGTGTATGAGCCCTGCTGGCACACCGCATATCCGCTCCGCGACCTCAGGCGTGTATTCAGCGATATGATCGAGGATATCCACGAACCCCTCAGTCCTCGAGCGTATGAACTCCTCATCGATCATCCCCTCGCGAATCACGATGCTCAGGATCGCATTTAAAAGGGCTATATCTGTGCCAGGCCTCAGCTGGAGGTGGAGATCTGCGATCTTCGCCATCTTTGTCCTCCTCGGATCCACCGCTACGATCCTGGCACCGTTCCTCCTGGCCTCCATGATGTGAAGGGCGACCGCAGGATGCTGCTCGGTCGTGTTCGATCCGATGATCATTATCACATCAGAGTGGAGAAGGCTAGCTATCGGGTTCGTCATCGACCCGCTACCGAGAGATGAGCCGAGGGCGAAGAGCGTGGGCGCATGGCAGAGCCGCGCGACGTTGTCGATGTTGTTTGTTCCAAGTGCTGCACGGCAGAGCTTCATGAGGAGATAGTTCTCCTCGTTCGTCGCCTTCGCAGATGTGAGAACCGCGAGTGCATCAGGTCCTGAATCCCTCTTTATCTCATCAAAAGATCTCGCTATGAATGAGAGCGCCTCGCTCCAGGATGTTTGAACATGACGATCTCCCCTGCGCATCAGCGGCTCCCTGAGCCTGTCTGGATGGTTCGCGAAGCCGTGGAGGAGCCAGCCCTTTGCGCAGAGCCTTCCCCTGGCAGGTGGTTTCAGGGATGGGGTGACAGCGATTATCTTGTTGTTCTCCACATGCAGATAAAGACCACAGCCGCAGCCGCAGTAGACGCAGGTCGTCTCAATCGCATCCAACGCCATCACCTGCATGCACAGCCATCTCGATTGCCCTCCGAGAGTTGAAGCCAATCACCTGTAACACCGACCGTTCGTATTGCAGTTTGTCTGAATATGCACAAGCCTGTGCCAGTTCCGCCTCTCCCACAGCCGCTGGGAGAGATCCTCCTCATCAACAAGCTGACGCATCCTGTTTGTGAGCGTCCTCCAGTTCACCAGATGGCCATCGAAGTCCGGCCCATCCACGCATGCGAACCTGGTCTCTCCACCCACCTCAACCCTGCATGCCCCGCACATACCAGTTCCATCGACCATGAGGGGCGTGAGGCTGACCACGGTCTTGACGCCGAACGGCCTCGACGCCTCTGAGACGACCATCATCATGAAGGGGCAGCCGTGAACGAAGATCCTGTCAGCCCTGTTGCCCTCCTCCAAATATCTGGAGATGAACTTGTTCGCCCAGCCAGGCTCGCTGCAGCTCCCATCTCCAAAGACGACATGCAGCTCGTCGCTGAGATCCCTCAGCCTCTCCTCCCAGAATATGAAGCTCCTGCCGCGCCCCTCCACCACGGTCACAACACGGTTCCCCGCATCCTTCAGGGCTTTTATGAGAGGAATTGTAGGCCCGATCCCGAAGCATCCACAGGCGCATATCACCTCACCAAAACGAGATACCTCCGTCGGCTCGCCCAGCGGTCCTGCCAGATTGAGCACGTTGTCCCCCACCTTCAGTGATGCTAGCTTCATCGTGCTCGTTCCGAGAACGTAAAATACGACGTCAACGGTGCCCAGTTCTGGATCCCATCCAGCCAGGCTCAGGGGCAGCCTCTCCCCCCGATCATCCACTCTGAGTATGAGGAACTGCCCCGGACGGGCAGCCTCGGCGATCCGCGGCGCCTCGAAGCGCATGTGTATTATGTTGGGCGCAAGAACCTCTTTCTCACAAATTCTGTACATGCTGCGACCCCTGGATCTTTTTTATGCGAACCGCGCAGAACTTGAGCTCCGGTATCTTTGCCACAGGATCTAGGGACCTGGATGTTAATACATTTGTTGGGGTCTCGGAGAAGTGGAATGTCATGAACACAGTTCCTCTCGGGGATCTCTCTGTGAGCCTGGCCCTCGCCCGAACAGATCCACGCCTGGATGAGACCTCCACAAGATCGCTGTCATTTATTCCCAGGGCCATTCCGTCCTCCGGGTTTATCTCAACCACCTCCTCTCCTCGCAGGTACTCCAGATCGTGAACCCTTCTGGTCATTGTACCAGTGTGGTAGTGATAGAGAATCCTCCCTGTGAGAAGCACCATCGGATACTCGCTGTCAGGAAGCTCCTCAGGTGGCCTGTATCTCAGGACCCTGAATCTGCCTCTTCCATTTGCAAAGCCATCCCTGTGCAGATACGGTGTCCCGGGGTGGCTTGAGTCAGGACACGGCCACTGTATTCCTCTTCCCTCGAGCCTCTCGTGGGATATTCCGCCGTAGATCCCTGCGACCCTGGAGATCTCGCGCATTATCTCCGCGGTGGAGCTGAACGAGAATCCCTTTCTGTAGCCCATTCTGAGCGCCAGCTCCTGGAGAATCCACCAGTCCGGCCTTGCATCCCCCGGCGGATCCAGGATCCTGCGAACCATCTGGACCCTTCGCTCTGTGGATGTGAAGGTCCCGTCCTTCTCCAGGGAGCATGCAGCTGGGAGCACGACATCGGCGAGCTGCGCTGTCTCTGTGAGGAATATGTCCTGCACGACGAGAAAATCCAGGCTCCTCAGAGCCTCGATGACATGCCCTCCATCAGGCTCGCTGAGCACAGGGTTCTCTCCTATGATGTACATCGCCTTTATTCTGCCGCTTCTCGCAGCATCGAACATCTCCACGAGCGTAAGACCGGGGCGCTCAGGTATACTCATCCCCCAGATTCCCTCGATCATGGCCCTGGCCTCGGCGCTCAGAATGCTCCGGTATCCCGGTAGCATATTAGGGAGAGCTCCCATATCACATGCCCCCTGGACATTGTTCTGCCCGCGTAGCGGGTTTATCCCACCACCGGGCAAGCCTATGTTTCCTGTCATCATCGCCAGATTCGCGAGTGCGAGCACGTTATCGGTTCCAGAGGCGTGCTGTGTAATGCCCATCGAGTATATTATTGAGGATGGTTTGCCGTTCGCGTAGAAGAGCGCAGCCTCTTTGATGAGCGATTCCTCAACGCCAGTGATTTTGGAGATGACATCCATCTGAAGATCATCGAGAGATCTCGCAAAATCCTCGAAGCCCTCGGTGCGATCCCTGATGAATCCCATGTCTGCGAGCCCATCATCATTTATCGATTTGCACATACCCAGGATGAGAGGGAGATCCGTCCCCGGACGGTTCCTGAGCCAGATGTCTGCGATATCGCACAGCTCGATCCAGCGCGGGTTTGCCACGATGATCCTGGCGCCCCTCCGCTTCGCCTCCTTTATGCGAAGGCCTATCACTGGGTGCTGCTCTGTGGTGTTCGATCCTATGACCAGTATGCATCCAGCGCTCCTGATATCATCTATGGAGTTGGTCATCGCGCCGCTTCCTATCGCAATTGATAGACCCGATATCGTTGATGCGTGGCAGAGCCTTGCGCAGTTGTCTATGTTGTTCGTGCCCATGACGACCCTGGCGAATTTCTGAGCCAGATATGCCTCCTCGTTGGTGCACTTCGCAGATGCCACCATGCCGAACCCATCGCCTCTGCATGAGCTGAGACGCTCTGCGATCAGATCCAGCGCCTCGTCCCAGGTGGCGCTAACGAGCACGCCGTCTCTTCTTATCATAGGGTTTCTGAGACGATCCGGGCTCTCTGCGAACTCCAGCCCGAACCTGCCCTTCACGCAGAGCTGTCCTTCATTAGCACCATCCCTGTGACCTCTGACCCTGACGATGTGGTTGTTTCTTGCACCGACTTCCATCTGGCAGCCGACCCCGCAGAAGGGGCATGTTGTCACCGCGCTCCTTTCAGCTCTCTCCCACTTCTCGATCCGCGCGTAAAGAGCGCCGGTCGGGCAGGCATCGACGCATGCCCCGCAGAACTTGCAGTTGCTCTCGATGAGCGACGCTGGTCCAATCCGGCTGCCTCTGTGGTAGTCCGCGATCATGTGCAGAACTCCCTCGCCCCTGAGCTCAGAGCATATCCTGGCGCATCTTCCGCACATTATGCAGAGATTGTAATCCCGATCGAAGAATGGCTCCCTGAGGACCGGCAATCCCTTGTATGAGACAGGGTACCTGATCCGCTCGAGACCGAGATACTCTGCGGCCCTTTGAATCTCGCACTCCCCGTCCTTCGGGCAGTACTTGCATCCCACAGTGGCGGGAAACTTGCGCATGCACTCCTTGAGCTCGGAGCAGTCGCGTTTGCGCTCGCAGATCAGGCAGCTCACGGGGTGGCTGGTGATCGCAAGCAGGAGCTCCAGCGTGTTCCTCCTGATCTCCTGTATCTCCGGGGTTACGGTGCGGACGACCATACCTCTCTCCGCATACGTGGTGCAGGATGTAGGATACGTCTCCCAGCCTGCGATCTCGACTATGCAGAGCTTGCACATGCCTATGGGCTTCAGATCCGGGTGATCGCAGAGCGCGGGGATGTAGATCCCGGCCTTCCGCGCTGCATTCAGGATCGTTGTCCCTCTCGGGACCATCACCTCAACACCGTCGATCGTAAGGCATATCTCGTCCATGTCAATACCGCTCGCGAGATCACTCGCCGCGGGTTTGGGCTGATTGTATTAGAAGATTGCCGGTGAGCTGCTGTGTTGAATAATTAAGAGTTCTAAGGTCGAGAGCTATCGATTTTTACTAGAATTGCAATTCGTATGAATCCAGCCTCTACTATCGGATTCTCAAACATTATTCAACACAGCACGGTGAGCTGCTGTGGAGGCACAGACTCAAGTTCACCGGATGGCCCACGGATATTTGGGACGCATCATCCATCGTACTCTCGAACAAATACGGTGCGTCAGAGATCGCTCCCCGGATTGATTTAGCTGAACCACAGGCCGTGAATCGACCGTCTATGATGGGAGCACGGCTTCAGCATGGAATTCGCTGTGCATCTCAATGGTTCGAGCACACGACACAAAATTGCCACTATTGGAAATTCATGCAGCGTGCAGGGATTGGCATATCGAAGATCACAGGATAAAAATTGGTGTGATGTGAAACCACAAGGCTCACATCATCCCTGGTGGAAATCCTCCCATTCCGCCCATTCCACCCATTCCACCCATTTCGCCCATTCCGGGCATTCCGCCCTGCATCTGGCCCTCCTTCTCCTCGCCCTCCTTCTTCTTGGCGGCGATCACATCGTCTATTCTGAGTATGAGGTTGGCTGCATCCGTTGCAGAGTAGATCGCCTGGATCTTGACCCTGAGAGGCTCGACGACCCCGATATCCCACATGTCCACGATCTCTCCTGTGTATGCGTTAAGTCCGTAAGTGCTGCCAAACTTTTCGTGTTTGCTTCTCAGAGCGACCATCTTGTCTATCGGATTGAAGCCGGCGTTCTCTGCGAGCGTCTTCGGCACCACCTCGATCGCCTCGGCGAACTTCTCGACCGCGAGCTGCTCTCGCCCCTTCAGAGATGCTGCGTACTGCCTCAGCCTTATGCTCACAGCGGTCTCAGGTGCGCCGCCTCCGGCCAGCAGTTTGCCGCTCTCAATCGCTGTGGCAACAGCGTGTAGAGCATCATCCAGCGCCCTCTCCAGGCTGTCTACGACCTGCTGTGTGCCACCGCGGAGTATCAGCGATAGGTATCCAGGATTCTTGCATCCTGTGACGAAGGTCATCGGCCCTGCGCCCACGATCCTCTCCTCGACGAGAGCCGCCTCGCCGAGATCCTCCGGCTTCAGCTCATCCAGGTTTGTTATGAGCCTGCCACCTGTGGCGCGGGAGAGCTTCTCAAGATCGCTCTTTCTCATCCTGCGGTACGCCATGATCCCCGCCTTGGCCAGGAAGTGCTGTGCGAGATCATCGATGCCCTTCTGGCAGAAGACCACATTTGCGCCGCTTCTGATCACCTTATCCACGACCTTCCTGATCTCCTCCTTCTCATGGTCCATGAAGAGCTGGAACTGGTCGCCGGATGTGATCGATATCTCCGCCTTCGTCTCTGTGTCCCTCCTCTCGATCGGGACGTTCAGCAGCGCTATCCTCGCGTTCTCCACCCTCTTCGGCATGTTCTGGTGGACCCTCTCCTTGTCTATGATCACTCCCCTGACAAGCTCCGAGTCCTCGATCCCGCCGCCGACCCTCTTCTCAACCATCACGTTGTCAAGATCGACGACAGTCTTCCCATTGAACTTGTCAATTGTGGAGAGCACGAGATCGACAGCGTATCTGGCGACCTTGTGGCTTGGGGTCTCAGCGAGCTTTCCGGTCATCGCGGTTATGGCGACCTTCTCCAGAAGCTCCCTGTCCTTCTCCGAGACATCTCTCGCTATGCTGTTCAGGAACTCCACAGCCTTTCCTGCTGCCATTGCGTAGCCTCGCGCGATCACCGTCGGATGCAGACCCTTCTCCATGAGCTCTCTCGCATGTTTCAGCAGCTCGCCTATCAGTATGGCCACTGTTGTGGTGCCATCTCCGACCTCCTTGTCCTGGGTCTTCGATGCCTCAACCACCATCTTTGCAGCTGGATGCTGCACCTCCATCTCTTTGAGTATTGTGACTCCATCATTGGTTATCGTGACATCCCCAAGCGCATCAACAAGAAGCTTGTCCATCCCCTTCGGCCCCAGGGTTGTCTTCACGGCGTTTGCGACCGCACGTGCTGCCATTATGTTGTTCTCGATGGCCTCTCTGCCAGACTCCCTCTGGGTGCCCTCCTTGAGTATGATTACCGGTACTCCTCCTAATGCAGCCATAAGCTCGCCTCCACTATCGCAGGATCACAGTATTTGATCTTCTATAAAAGAATTTCCAAGACCGCCTGCGTCGGGCGATTACAGAAGCGGGTTCGAGGAGATCGTTTGGTTGGTCTGTGTATTCAGTTGGGTACATGTTCGACTGCTTTTGGTTGTGGGCTAGATTAACCGGATGAGCTTCAGGAATCAGCGTGCAATGACACAATAACACGCGCTCTTATGACAGCTCGAATCAGAGGTAACCATCATTCGTGGCGAACATGTTTGATTCCAGCAGCCATAATAGCGTTTGTGGGCTCAAATCGATGAATGACTGCGCTCAATGACATGAAAGATAACGAATCCTGCGAGATCGCTTGCTGCAGATCTCAAGGATAAGAGTGCCTGACCAGATTGCCAACATCCAAGTTGGTAAACGCAAGCGATGCCGCCCATGAGGTCACGCGCGTCTGAGCTAAGGAGATATGACCAACAACTGGAAGCCATGTCAGGAAAACGGACTCGCTGGGAATCGAACCCAGGTCAGCGGGTCTCCTCGATGAGATCTCCGAAGCCCGCTAGGATGTCCTCTACCCCACGAGCCCGCGTGGATCACCTCGTGCTCCCCCTGTTATTAACCTTTCCAGGCGTTACAAGATCTTCCAATATGTATAGGGCATTCAGACGATAATGCAGGATACGCATATTAACGATGGCGTGGCAGAATTGATCTGCAATGAGTTTGAGAGGAAGGGATGCGATACCTGAGCTTCTGGCACCTGCTGGCTCATGGGATGCGCTGGTCGCGGCCGTTTCAGCTGGAGCGGATGCCGTCTACCTTGGAGGAAGGCGCTTCAGCGCGCGCATGTTCGCTGAGAACTTTCCCAGCCTGGAGAATGCAGTGGATTACGCTCATGCGAGAGGCGTGAGGGTCTACGTGACCGTGAACACGCTCGTTCATGATGGAGAGATCGACGAGCTGGAGGATCACCTCACAGAGCTCTGCGAGATCGGCGCAGATGCTGTACTCGTGCAGGACCCCGGGGTCGTCCGCCTCGCCAGGGATATCGTCCCTGAGCTGGAGCTCCATGCCTCAACCCAGATGACGATCCACAGCACAGATGGGGTCGTCTGGGCTGCAAGGAATGGGCTGAAGCGGGTGGTGCTCGCCAGGGAGCTATCTCTTGATGAAATAAAAGATATAAAAAGAGCCTCCGATGATCGGGGCATCGGGCTTGAGGTCTTCGTGCACGGCGCTCTCTGCTACTCTTACTCAGGCCAGTGTCTCCTCTCCTCATCTATGGGCGGGAGGAGCGGAAACCGCGGGATGTGCGCCCAGCCGTGCAGGAAGCCCTACACGCTGCTCAGAGGCTCTGCAGACGGATATGGAAGACTGAGAGACCTGAGAAGGGCGGGATCTGAGTGCTATCTGCTCTCCACCCGCGATCTCTGCACGTATTCATCTCTTGATAAGATCGTCGCAGCTGGCGTCGATGCGGTCAAGATCGAGGGGAGGATGAAGTCACCAGAATATGTCGCGGTTGTGACTAGGGTATACAGAGATGCGCTTGATGGCATAGCGCGAGGCGATTGGGCACCTGATGAGATGGAGATCCAGAGGCTCGCGCTCGCGTTCAACAGGGGCTTTACAGAGGGATACATCCTGGGCGCAGCTGATATCATGGGAAGGGAGATGCCGGACAACAGGGGCGTCATGGTGGGCAGGATCCTTAGCTGCTCAGGCAGTGTTGCGGTTGTATCTACAACCGGCGGGATCCTTCCCGAGCCCGGAGACGGGGTTGTGCTCCGCTCCGGATCAGAGGAGATTGGATTCGTGGTCAGAGAGAAGGTCCATCCAAGGGACGGTGTGTTCAGGCTGAGGGTGCCTGAGGGGGCCAGCTCTGGGATGGATGTTTACATAACACGATCAGCCCGCCTGAAGGAGGATGCGGAGAGGATCATCAGAAAAGGGAGAGGGCCGATCCCACTCGATCTGCGGATATCCTTTGATGATGGGATGCCGGTTGCGGTTGTGTATCTTGACGGGCCGTCAGGGAGGTTGGAGGCCTCTGTGAGGGGGGGCTTTGTCATGGAGGCTGCAAGAACGCTGCCCCTGAGCGCCTCACAGATAGAGTCCCACCTCCGGAGGACCGGCGGTACCCAGTTTGCCTTCAGGGATATAGTCATCGATTATCCAGGGGGTCTTTACACCACGCCGGCGAACCTAAACCAGCTCAGAAGGGATATTCTCAGAGCTGCAGAGACCGCTCTTTTGCGTGCGCACAGAAGGGTTTGCACCGGAAGAAGAACGCCAGCCTTTGATAGGAGTGATAGGAAAGCTGAACGGCTGGGGATATCAGTTTATGCCGACACCCTGGAGGTGGTCGAGGGCGCGCTGGCAGGCGGCGCGGAGAGGGTGTACTTCGAGCCGCTGATCTCAGATGGACATGATCTGGCCTCTGCACTGGAGCGGGCCCGCGATCTCTGTGAGGGGCGCGCAGAGCTGGTCTGGAAGTGGCCCAGGATCAACAGGGATCGTTTTCTGCGCACTGCAGGAGATGTTTTGCGCGATGTTCCGGTCGACAAGATCATGGTAGAGAACCTGGGCGCTCTCGAGGCCGCAGAGAGATATGGAGGGGAGATCTTCGGAGGACAGGGGCTGAACATCTGGAACTCACTGAGCGTGTGCATGCTCTCCGGAGTGAGATCCCTGACGCTCTCACCTGAGCTCTCCGCGCGCCAGATCTCCTCCATCGCAGCTCTCCGCGAGAGACCTGATCTCGAGCTGATCGCCCAGGGAAACATCGTGATCGCTGTTACAGAGGACCGTCTCATCTCAGGAAGAAGCGATATATGCGCAATCCGAGATCGCAGGCGCATCTTTCCTGTGCGGATGGATTCTACAGGCGTTACGAACATACTGAACAGCGTGGAGACCTGCCTCCTGGATCACATCCCGCGGATCGCGTCGCTCGGCGTGGATTCGGTGGCGATAGACGCCAGATGGAGGACTGGGAGGTACTCCAGGGAGATGGCTGAGATATACTCGAGGGCTGTGAGGGAGCCTTCAGCGATCCCTGAGCTCAAGAGAAGGGTGAGGCAGATTGCCATGGGCGGGATAACCACGGCCCACTTCCTCAAGGGTGTTGCAGACGCGGACGAATGTCTGGGCAGCTCCGCGTCCACAGCTCCAACGTGACCTCCTCCCTTCCACTGAGGGGCTTTTGTCGAAGTCGAAGCGGGTCGAAGGTTTCACAGATCCCTTGGTCTCAGAACAGGCTCTGCCCCATGAATATCCGTCGGTTTGATGGCCTGTCAGCGCTTTCAGCCAGACAAGCCACGTTTTCTCGATCTCAAGACGTTGCTTTTGGCAATCATTTCTGTCAGCGCAGGGCATTCGTCCCCTTTCAGGGGGTCTTCTGCCTTATCACTGCTGTGTCGGATAACTTTTTCAGAATTCCATCTCTAGGCATCGATTCTTGGCTAATCTCCATCTTTACCCCTAATGGCATTCGGTTAAGAATTTTAGGACTTATCCAACACAGCACTTATCACTAATAAGTGCCTGACCGTTATCGTCCAGAATGCGAAAATTACTGCGGAATGGGGTGATAATGCGGAATGTGGAATAAATCATATAACGGCTTACTCCAAAGATTGGAGCTTGCGCCCTGAAGATCTCTCACTCGAATGCAGCATGTGGCGATTTTAACCACGGTTTTCAGAGTCCTCTCTGTATCGACATGCGTTATACACCTCTGAGATGATCTCGTGGCTCAGCCAGTATCCGCCCTGGATTCTGGGGATCTCCGGATAGCTCTCGACCGTCTCGATGCCCAGGCACGACATGCCTGAATCGCGGATATCCTTCACGACAGACCATGGTATCAGATGAGCGATTTTCGATCTGCCTCTACCTCCACGGAACTCAACTGCCAGCACCCCTGTGCGACCCGAGAGCTCTATGAACCTGCTCTCCCTCTCGATCTGATCGCAGGAGAAGTGCTGCTTGAAATAAAGAGGCCCCTCTGCGGCAAGGCTCTTGCACTCAATAGCGAGGTAGTACTCAGGGTACCTTGAGTCGACAAGCACATCCATGTGCTGTGCGGAGAACCTGGCCTGCCTGAGCCTGTATGCGATCGCCTCGATCTTCTCTCTCTCGAAGAATCTATTGAATGCCCTAACAAGCTCCCATTCGAACTCCGCCAAGCAAACCCCTGTGAGATGAGAATATATATGTTTATGATTCTTGTGATCTCAGAGAGGTGGTTGTATTGGATCCTGAGGAGATCGCGGCAAAGTACACCATGAAGGATCTTAGGCCGATAGCCAAGAAGTACGGGATCCCTACCCGGTGCGTGAAGAAGATAGATATCGTCAGGCAGCTCCCTCCCGAGGCGCTGGAGGAGCTGGAGAAGAAGGTCTGAGAGATCCATAGCGAATCGCTGCCGTATCATTGAACCCCTGCTCCATCCGGTGGGCGATCTGACATGTGGGATGCATTGATATCTGCAATTATCGTTGAACC
>Ga0272448_1001004_pt1 | contig 39829 bp, 25 predicted proteins | sample YNPCB0191_FD_202220 | JGI IMG/M metagenome (GOLD analysis project Ga0272448, IMG submission 202220) | Hot spring sediment microbial communities from Yellowstone National Park, WY, United States - YNP-CB-019-1 | ecosystem: Environmental > Aquatic > Thermal springs > Hot (42-90C) > Sediment...
TGGCGGCCTGGTCGCAGGACCTGAACAAGACCCAACGTGGTGTGGACTGGCACATGACCGTAACAGACGCCCGCTGCAAACTGAAGAGCCTGTACCCTAAAATCCTGAAGTGACGAAGCACTAGTTCCTAGGGAAGCTTTCTCCTCCGGTTTTTCCACGGCCGGAAGGTCTTTTCTCCGGAGCCCCTCGGAACATCCCGGATCAAGGGGGTTGGAATGCTTCGGAGGGCGGAAGGGTTACGGTTTTTCCTTGGGTGTTTGAGCGGCTTGGGGGGGTTGTGTGGGATCCTGGCTGGGGTCGCGCATTTCGATCGCCAGAATTTGAATCACCAGAGGTTCTTCCACTTCTTTTTCTCGGCCGGCGGGTCCCCGGCCAGGCGCCCCTCCTGGCGATCCAACGCCTCCGCCGGTCCCGGTTTGGCCGCGGGTGATGATCACATCCATCGAACGAAGCAATTCCTCGGATCGGCCTGGTTGCAAAGCGTCCAGCCAAATCATCTGCGGCGATTCATAAATCCGCCGGGTCTTGAGCTGTCTTTTATAGACGTCGATCACTTTGCTCGGCTTTTCTTTGTGCTCCAGGCGAACGTAGTGGATCAAGGTGGGGGCCAGGGAGACGCCGGAGATTTTTTTGCCCACCTCGCCTGGCAAAACCACCCGATAACTGGGTTTCGGCGTCAATTGGGGTTCATGCAGTTGCAAGGGGAGGTCTTGGATTGGGCTGCTAAAATCGGGCCGACGCCGCTGCTGCCGGGCCAGCTCAATCTCCCGCAGACCCGCCTGCTGGAACCGCTGGCAAAGCGCCAGCACCAAATCGCCCGACATCCGCAGCCATTCCTCTTCGGTTTGCTCTTTCTGTTGTTTTTCCCGCAGCGCGGGCGGAAGCGTCTTGCCCGCAGGAGCGGTATATCCGGCTGTACCAAGGCCTACGGATCCTGTTCCGGGCATCGTTCCGCTTTTGAAGGCCTTAGCCCGGGGCAACTGCTTCAGACAGACCACCATAGCCGGGTCGCATACCCACTGAGCGGGAAAGCCTGCTTTTTGGAGTCCGGCTGGCCCATCGTACCATCGGGCTTTCAGCACCTGGTACATCTGATGCCGAATCCCCGGCGTCGGTACGGTGGCCGCCCAAACCACCACCGGCCCATGTTCTTCTAAGGAATCGATCTTCCCCAGCGCCGCCGTTAAAAAGGTATGGATTTCCGCTCCCCAGACCGTAGCCGCTGTCCGATAGGGTAAATCCGCATCCGGTGATATCGCCCCACTGCCGGGGATTCCGGCCGGGCCAGAACCTGGGCCGTAGCCTCCCGGTCCGGTCGGCCCCAATTCTCCCGACCCTGACGGCCAAGAAGGATTCCCCCCAGGCGATGCCGGCGCTCCGCCAGGCATTTCGGGACCCCATGCCGGTCCCATTCCCGGCCCGATTCCCGGCGCCATCCCCGGACCTCCAGACACGCTCCCGGTGGGCACACCTAAAACCAAAGCCAAAGAATCCGCACTGTATTTCATGAAATATTCCAAAAGCTTTCGGCGGGTTTCTTCTGTGGTGTCCGGGGCTTGGAGAAAGAGGAGTTGCGCCCGAAGATTGGCCGGGTGCGCCTCCTTCAAAAAACCGCCCAATCGTTCCACCACCTGCAACGGCACCTTCGGATCGACCAGATATTGGGCCAACTTTTCCCGCAAGGCAGCCGAACCACGGTTTTTCACCAAATCCAAGGCGACTTGCTGCATCCAAGCGGCGGTAACCTGCTCGCCGGTGCCTGGGGCATATCCCGGCCCATACCCTGGACCGCCCGGCGGCATCTGGACTCCCGGCCCCCCTGGTTCCATCGGCCCCCCTGGGGCGCCGGGAGAAACAGAGGGTTTTTCTTTGGCCGGGGCAGGACGAAGTTTTTCCGGCGTAAGCAAAGCGGCCAGCAGCATCTGCTCATGTTCTGGCGTCGGGAGAGCAGCCAAAGCTTTCAGGGCGGTTTCCGTGGCCAGGCGGTCCATGCCCGTATCGATCTGGCCCGTGAGAATCTTGCCGATGATCTCCCGGGCCTCCTTTGTATTGTTCAGGACCAGAGCCCAGACGGCCATTTCTAAGGCTTGTTGAGTCAGTTGGATACTTTTGGCTTGGCTGCCTGGCCCCATCATTCCGGGCATCCCGGGCGAAAGTCCAGGTCCTTCCGGGGGTATTTGTCCAGGAGGGACCGCCCCCGGAGGCGTTCCGGGCGCTCCACCAGGACCCCTGGGCGGCGCCGTCTTTTCTTCTGGTTTGGGCGCTGGAGGATGCTCTACCCGGATCAGCTCTTCCAACATCAAAGCGGCCGAAGATTTGCCTATAAACTTCTGCCCAAAATACCGAAGGGCATCGACCAATTTCGGATCCCCCTCGGCCTTGGCGGTGAAATAATCCTCCCGCTTCCAATCTTCCACTTTTTCGGGCCGTTTGGGTTTTTCCTGGGGTTTTTGGTCGGCGGTCGGCGCAGCGGGCTTTTGATCAGGCGTTGGTTCTGCCCCAGGCGGCGGAGGCGTCCCCACTCCAGGCGGCGGGGTATCTATTCCCGGCGGCGGTGGAGGCGGAGGACTCGGCTTTTTCTTCTCCCCTCCACAACCCACCAAACCTACCATCACCATCACAGACACCAGAATCCCCATACTGCCCAGCCATTCCTCCCCACGCCACCTCTTCCTCCTTCCCCCTTGAGTCCCCCTGCAAGGCAAATCCCTGCAAACCCCACCACCGGCCCCCACCTTTTCTTTAATTATCTGGATCCTGGCTCGCATCGGATGAAAATAAGAGCATCGAAACAAGAGCATTCCTCTCATCTTCATGGTTTTGGCTCCTTGCAACAAGGAGACGTTGGCAAGGATAGAAAAATCCATCGCCCAACAGGCAAAGAAAGCCACTGCGAAGATAAAATCAGTATCTCATAATTTCGCAAAAAATGCTATCCGGTGGGAGGGTTGCGGGGCTTTTCTTTCCAGCGGCGGATAGGTATGGTGGAAGTTTTCTGACTGAGATACTCCTATGAGACGCCGTTTCCCTGTGGGCAGGTGGATCATGCTCCGTTGGCGATTGGTTTTAGGGACAGGGGTGATTGGGCTGTTGGTGGTTTTGTGTTGGGCGGACCATCTGTCCCCCCTTCCGGGCGTAGTGCTTTTGCCTCTGGCTGTACTGATCAGTGTGCTTGCCACGGGCGAATGGTTCGGTTTGGCCAAAGCGGCCGCAGGAAACTTTCCGCCTTCGGCCATTCCTTCTGCATGGCCTGTCTATGCGGGCAATCTGGCCATGCTGGCGGCGGCCTGGGGGCCGGTCCTTGGGAATGCCTTGGCCCCCGGCTTTTCCGACGCCCCCGGCCCGGCTGGACCATCCTATCTTCCGGCAGCACAGACCGGGGTGCTTTTGACCCTGGCAGCGGCTCTGATTCTGGCCATGCTGGAGGAAATCCGTCGTTTCGAAGGCCCCGGATGCATTACCGTCCGGCTTGGGATGGCCTGTTTGGGGCTGCTGTATGGAGGATTGCTTTTAAGTTTCTTGGTGCTTTTACGGATTGGCTACGGAATCGCTGCTCTGGCCTCCATGATCCTGGTCGTCAAAATGGCCGACACCGGAGCTTATACCGTAGGCCGTCTTATGGGCCGGCATAAATTGGCCCCTCGACTGAGTCCGGGCAAGACGATCGAGGGGACTATTGGCGGTCTTTTGTGGGGGTTGGCGGCAGCTTGGGCCGCTTTTACCTGGCTTACCCCAGCTCTGGATGCCTACCAGGCCACTTCCCAAGCCGGTGGTTGCCCCTGGTGGGGATGGACCAGCTACGGCCTGGTCTTGGGACTGGGTGGCCTAGGAGGCGATCTTGCCGAATCGCTCCTCAAACGGGATGCCGGACGCAAAGATTCCAGCCGATGGATGCCCGGCTTGGGCGGCATCCTGGACTTGCTGGATTCCCTGCTTTGGACCGCACCGGTGGCCTACCTCTGGTGGCATCTGGGCTGGGTGGGCTAAACCGGGCTGGACCTAGCCGGAGCAAAAATGGGGAAGGTTCCTTGCCTCCTGCCGGCTAAACTGCTTACGAGTTTTCCAATTTCTGGCTTGTTTCAAGCCGGGGAATTGTGTATTTCTAACCCACTTTGAACTGAGGGGATTTCCACTCTGTGGAAATACTCAAAACAGGGGATGCATCCACCCCAAATAGAGCAACCCCCTAAATGGGCTATTCTTATAACTCCGGTGCGTTTCCGTCCCGTGGGTGTTTTTTCTTTGGATTGGGCGTCCCTGGGGGTTTTGGTTGGATTCTTTGGCAAGAATGCCGGATCAATAGGCGACGTATGAAAGCATTTTTCCCCCCTGGGGGGGTAAAAAAGGCAGGATACTCTGGCTGGGAAGGCATCCAGCAGCCTGGATGCGGGGGACTGCTCTGCTGGGGAGGGGTATTGCTGGGTTTGGTCCTGGTGGTGTGGGCGGCAGAGGAAGTGCGAGGCAGCCAACCTCCCGAATACCCCCCTAAAGATAGAGCAAGTCCACCTCTTGGACCGATGGATGTGGATTCCAACTCGATTCCTGAAGCCCCTTGGGTCGAAGTTTCGCCGGAAGGCTCCGTTCCAGAAGGCAGCCGCCCTTCCAGTCCCCCCTGGAGGACTCCTAGTACGGGCAATTCGCCTAGTACGGGCAGTTCGCCGGTCGGAGGGGACATGGCTTCTTCCAGCGGCCAGAGGCCTCCGGACGCCGTGGGCGATCCTGCCGACGCCTCGGCCCAAATGGTCGTGGAGGTTCGGGTGCTTGGCCGACAGCACGTTCCCTGGAGTAAGCTGGCCCCGTTGATCCGTACCCGTGCAGGCCGCCCCCTGGATATGGAGTTGATCGAAGAGGATGTCCGACGCCTGAATCGGTCGCGATTGTTCGTCAGTGTGAGGACGTGGATGCAGCCGGTCCAAGGCGGCCAGGTGGTCATCTTTGAGGTGGTCGAACGGCCTGTGTTGCAATACGTCAAGTTCGTCGGCAACGAAAAGGTCCGTAAGAAGGTGCTGGCGGAAAAGGCCGGTTTGAAACCTGGCGATGCCTTGGACCCGTTCGCCGTAGAAGAAGGCCGACGAAAGATCGAAGACTATTATCGTTCCCATGGTTTTTCCAACGCCCGAGTAACAATCATCGAAGGCAATCAACCGGACGACAAAGGCGCCATTTTTCTCGTCAACGAAGGCCAAAAACAGCGGATTCTATGGACCCGGTTTGAGGGGAACACCGTAGCCACCGACGCTCGACTCCGCACCCAAATCCATTCCAAGCCGGGGTTTTTATGGATTATCCGCGGTCAGGTGGATCGTAAAGAAATCGAAGAAGATATCAACCGTTTGAAGGCGTATTACGCCAGCTTGGGGTATTTCAATGCGAAGATCGGTTGGGAGGTGGAGTATCTCCACGACAAAAACTGGATCATCCTGACGTTTGTCATCGACGAAGGTCCCCGCTACAAGGTTCGAGAGATTCGGTTCGTCGGCTGCCACCGGTTTTCCGAGCAGGAATTGGCAGAAACCATCCAACTCAAACAGGGTCAGTATTTCAACCAGGCTCGGCTTCAAAGCGATGTAGCCGCCTTGCAGGAAAAGTATGGAGCGATCGGTTATGTGTTTGCCGACATTAAACCGGACATCCGCTATCTGCCCGAACCGGGCCAGGCCGACCTAGTCTATGAAATCAAGGAAGGGGATCGATATCGGGTGGGCCGAATTGATGTCAAAATCGGTTCCGAGGAGGTCTCGCCGCATACCAAGATTACTACGGTGCTCAATCGGCTTTCGCTGGCGCCGGGGGATGTGGTGGATATTCGGGAGCTTCGGGCCAGTGAACGTCGGCTTCGGGCTTCCGGACTGTTTCTGATCGATCCGGTCCGAAATATCCAGCCGAAAATTGTCTTCAGTCCGCCGGATGTGTCGGATGAGGAACTGGAGGTAGCCCAGCCGCAGCAGCCCACCGTCCGAGGCCAGAACCCTTCTGGTTCCCAGGAAGGAGCCTCCAAGCCAGCAGGACCGATGCCCGGGCCGGGGTTCCCCAGGCCGATCTTTCCTGAGCGGTCCTCCGAAACAGACCAGGCCGATTCTGTCCCTGATCCGGTTGGGCGCCCTGCCGACATGCAGGCCAGCCGCCATGCTCCGGATCAGGAACGATTTGGGGTCTTATCGGTTTATGGACAGTTCCGTCCAGAAGCAGAAGCGTATCTGCGACGGTTGGAAAAAAGCTCGGCCCCGGCCAATCCGCCTGCTACCCCCCCAATGCCCGAAGAAACTCCAGAAGATGGCGGGCAGCAGGCGGCCCCTTCGAGGTGGCAGGAGCGGAAGGTTCGGCTGCCTAGCCCGGTGGGGGACGGCTCTCATTCTGGTCGCCTCCTAGGGAGCCAGTGGCAGCCGAGCCCTTGCCCTGTTCAGCAGAGTCGATCTCAGGTCGGCCCATCTGCGGGTTCCGGCCTAGCCGATCCCCCCTCCGAAGGATTATCCCCTTCGATTCGACTGGCTGGCTCGGAAAAGCCAACGATCGTGCGGGGGCAATCGCCGGTCTGGGGAGAGGAAGGCGGCCGGATTGTGCCCGGTTTGCCCGAATCACGTCCTTTGCCTGGGATGGAGCGATTTTACCAAATTGGGCCGTCTCAGGCGACGACCGCAGGGGGAAGTGGGACTCCCCCAGCCTCTCCGACATCGTCCGCAACGGGATACCCCTCCGACACTTGGTCCCGTGGTGGTTCCCGGGCCGGATATGCCCAGACCGAGAGTGCTCCGGCCGGCGGGGCTGTTTCTGGTCAAGTCGGCGGCGTTGCGGGACAAGGGATCGGGCCGACCGGCCAACCGATGGTCGCCGCCCCAGCGGCGGAATATCCTTCTGCACCTGGCCAGAGTGTGCCTGGAGGAGGCGCGGCCTATGGTCCGGCCCAGGCATCGCCTTATGCTTCTGAATCAGGCCCGTTCGGGGGATTTTTCCGGCGGTGGATCGGCCAGCGGTTTTTAGGTGGCGGAGTGCCGGAGGGCGATTCCTATGGGGCGCCCAGCGGCGGGATTCTGGGCGGTCAGGGCGGGTTGTTTTCCGGACAGGCCCCCGGTCAGGAACTTCAGGAACCCCCGCTTCGGCCTTTGCCCTTGCAGGTCATCACCGAAGAATCTCGCACCGGACGAATCATGCTCGGCGTAGGGGTTACCTCCGATGCCGGGGTAGTCGGTTCGGTCATTGTGGATGAACAAAATTTCGACATCTTTCGATTCCCCCACAGTTGGGAGGAAATCCGCAACGGCACGGCCTGGCGAGGCGCCGGCCAACGTTTCCGCCTAGAAGCGGTTCCGGGTACCCAAGTGCATCGCTATCTGATCAGTTTCACCGAGCCGTATTTCCTAGATACGGAGATTAGCACGGGCGTAAGCGGCTATTTCTTCAAGCGGATTTACCGGGATTGGCGAGAAGAGCGATTGGGCGGCACAGTGCGGCTGGGGTATCAATTCCGGCCGGATCTGACGGCCAACTTCACCTTCCGAGGAGAGCGGGTTACGCTGTTTGAACCCAGTGTGGGGCCGGGCTTGGTCCCAGATTTGGACGCCGCCTTGGGAACCCATGAGCTGTTTGGTTTCCGGTTGGGGCTGGCTTACGACACGCGAGACAACGCCTTTTTGCCCACCGAAGGACACTACATCGACTTTGGGGTGGAACAGGTGGTCGGCTCCTTCCAATATCCACGGGGCGATGTGGAAATACGGAAGTATTTTACCTTGCATCAGCGGGCCGATGGCTCCGGACGGCATGTGCTGAGTGTGGGGGTGAGTTTCGCAGTAACCGGCAAAGACACCCCCATTTACGACCATTATTTTGCCGGGGGGTTCTCCACGTTGCGGGGCTTTGATTATCGGGAAGCCGGTCCCCATATCGCCGGGGTGAGCGTGGGCGGACATACGCAACTGCTGACCTCCGCCCAGTATATGTTCCCGGTTACGGCCGACGATATGCTTCGACTGGTGCTGTTTTGCGATGCCGGGACGGTCGAAGAGGATTATACGCTCCGGGACGAGAATTTCCGGGTGGCGTTGGGGTTTGGGCTAAGGGTGCTGGTGCCAGCGATGGGGCCGGCACCGTTGGCGTTTGACTTTGCTTGGCCGGTGTCCAAGGGACCGGACGACGTAACCGAAGTTTTCAGCTTCTTCATCGGCATTGGGCGATAAGCCAGGACTTCGGTCCAAGCCCTCTTGGGAGGGTCCCTGTTTGGCGAGCCGGTTGGAGGCAACGTTTCGGCCGGTGGAAGGCTGATACGGATGCTTCGCAAGCCGTAGGGATTGCCTGACCGCAGCGAAACCGGCTTTTCTTTGGCCGAGGGGGTATCTGGAGTTGGCCATCGTTTTTCTACTTCCTATTTCTCCTTCCTCCGAAGGGAGGATACCCCCCTCGTGGGTAAGAAAACCTTAGCTTTCTCCTTTTCCAAAATCCCATACCCAAGAGGGGTTTGGGTCGAAAAATTTCCTTCCGTATCGTAAAATTACTCAGGGTTGGAAAAGTGGGTGGATTTTACTTACCTAGAGGGGGTTTGCCTCCCTCTAGGAATTGAAAAGAAAGACCTGCATGAAAGAACCTAGAGAGTCAAAATTTTCGGGGCAGAAACCAGAGCTTTTTCCTTTGAGCGGTGCCTTTTCCACCGGAGGGGAAAAAAGAGACATAAAACCTTCTGGGCCGCCATCGGATCTTCCTCCTTCTCCTGGGGAAAATAAAGAGTCCCCGAAGCCTTTTTTGCGGACTTCGACCGGCTGGTTGCTGCTGGTGTTGATTTTGGTCGGTGGTCTTTTGCTGTTGACCGAACATGCTGGCCGACGCAAGGAGATAACATACGGCCAATTTCGGGCGGAATTGGCCCGGAAAAACATTGCCAAGGTGGATATCCGGGGTTCTACCCTTTATGGGGAGTTTAAGTCCCCTCCAAAATCGCTCCAAGCAGAGATGGAGGATTCTCAGAAAGGGCCGGCCAGTTCCCTGAGTAGGGATTCCCTAAAATTTGTCTGTGAAGTACCGCCGCCTGCCCTGGCCGACTCCAAACTGGACCAAGAATTGCTCGCCGAATTGGGAGCGAATTACAAGGCCACCGAACCGGCGGATAACACGATCTGGTTGAGTGTGGTTTATTTAGCGGTTACGGTCGGGCTATTTGTGGGCTTATGGGTGATGTTTCGGCGGGCCAGAGATCAGGTGTTTGGCGGGGGGATTTTGTCCGGATTTATCAAAAGCCCGGCCAAGCGGTATCAGGCCACCGGCAAAAAGGTAACGTTTCAAGACGTGGCTGGTCTGGAAAATGTCAAAGCCGAGCTGGAGGAGATCGTCGAATTCCTGAAGAATCCCGAAAAATTTCAACGTTTAGGCGCCCGAGTTCCCAAGGGGGTGCTTTTGATGGGGCCGCCGGGGACTGGCAAGACGCTCTTGGGCCGGGCGGTAGCGGGCGAGGCCGATGTACCGTTCTTTTTTATCAACGGTTCCGAATTTATCCAGATGTTTGTCGGCGTCGGCGCAAGCCGAGTCCGGGACCTGTTTGCCACCGCCAAAGAAAACGCCCCTTCCATTCTCTTTATTGACGAGATTGATGCGGTGGGCCGACATCGGGGGGCCGGTCTGGGCGGCGGACATGATGAACGGGAACAAACGCTCAATCAAATCCTGAGCGAAATGGATGGGTTCAGCCAAAATGATTCGGTCATCGTCATGGCGGCCACGAACCGGCCGGATATTTTGGACCCGGCCCTGCTTCGGCCGGGTCGATTCGACCGGCATATCACGGTGGATCGACCGAACGCCAAAGGCCGACGGGCTATCTTCCAGGTGCATACCCGCGAAGTCCCTCTGGCCGACGACGTGGATTTGGACCGTTTGGCAGCCGGTACGGTGGGGCTGACCGGTGCGGACATCCGCAATCTGGTCAACGAAGCCGCCCTCTGGGCTACCCGCCAGGGCAAACTGAAGGTCGATATGTCCGACTTTGAATACGCCCGGGATAAAATCCTCATGGGACCTAAACGGGAAGAGGTGCTCACAGGGAAAGAAAAATCCATGACCGCTTACCATGAAGCGGGCCATGCCCTGTTGGCGTGGATGGTCCCGGGATTGGATCGGTTGCACAAAGTGTCGATTATTCCCCGAGGCCGATCCCTTGGCGCCACCCAACTGCTGCCGCAGGAAGATCGGGTCAATATTGGGCAGCGGGAACTGGAAACCCGGCTGATGTTTCTTTTGGGCGGCCGAGCAGCAGAAAAGCTGGTCTTCGATGAATTCAGCGCCGGCGCCGAAGATGACCTGAAACGGGCCACCAGCCTAGCCCGACGGATGGTCACCCATTGGGGCATGAGCGAACGGATCGGGCCGATGGCCTTCCGCCACGGCGAAGAACATCCGTTCCTGGGCAAAGAAATGGCCGAACCCCGAGAATACAGCGAGCATACCGCCCAGATCATCGACGAGGAAATCGCCCGCATCCTCCGCGAAGCCGAAACACAGGCCGAATCCCGTCTGATGGAACATCGCCAGAAACTCGATCTTTTGGCCGCCGCTTTGGAAAAAGAGGAAACCCTCGACGAAACCCAACTGGAAGAACTCCTGGGACCTCCGGTCTATCGGTCCGGAGAATCCTCGGAGGTGGTAGAAAATCGACCCAAGCCTCTTTCCCAACCTACCAAGGCTCGCCAACCTACAGAAAAAGGCGAACCGATCCAGGATGCGCTGGCCCCTCCTGTTTGGGACTCGGCTGGTTCTCCTTCACCAGACGGGCAACCAGCGGCTAGCCCCCAGGCGGTTCCCCCAGCTCAGGCGGCCGAGTCCCAGAAGACTTTGTCCTAGGCACCGGGCTTCTCGCACGAGAAAAGACGCCCCTTAAGCTCCCCGCCAGGGTCGCTGGGGACTTCTTCTTGGGGGATCGCTAATCTCTCCAAAGGTGTAATGTCCCCTTGGATATGTCGAATTCCCGGAACATGTTAGCCGAATGAAGCAACTCGCCTCTCCCCTTGCCGTCGAGAGGCCGGCCTGCACAGCAGGCCGGGTGAGGGATGTCATTCCCGCGAAAGCGGGAATCCAGAAAGGAGTAAAACTCCCTATTGCCTGGATTCCTGCTTGCGGAGGAATGACACCCTCCATTCGGCTAAAATGTTACCAATTTCTTAACTTCAAGATTTACAAAGAGTTAGGACTTCGCCCCCGGGGCGTCCCCTAAAAATGGCAAAAGTCGAGCTTAGGAAAAACCTTCCTTTGGGGATTCTATGGCCCTTTACAAGGGAGGCCTAATACCCCCCATTGGGCGCAACCTTTGTGTTTTTTCACTTTCTCCTGCTTGCTTTTTTCTTTAGGGTGGGTATATTAGCTATTTAGGGGCTTCCCATAAGTGGATGTTCCGCTCTGGATTCTTGGTGGCTGGAATCCAGAAGAATGAAGAATTGTATGATGAAAAAGGCTGAACAGGTACCCGATTTTTTCGTCTCCCACCGAAGGCGTGAACCGATTGGGTCCGTTGTACCGTAGAAGGAATGGTTATCGAAAATACCCCCGCCAAAAAGAAAGATCCCTTTTCCGTAGAGAGTTGGTAAGGTATTGGTCCCGCTAGGTGGGATCTGAGGAGTAGGCCTCTGGAGGAGAGGGGGCAGAGAGGCCGGCAGTTTTCTTTCCTAATAAGCCGCCTTTTCCCCTCGTTAAAGGGGGCACCTGCCTCCTAGGTGGGCTTGTTATCTCCGAATGGGGCAGAGCTACTTTCCCTAAAGGGAGATAATCAAGGAACGCCGGACTGGGAATATCTTTCCGTCCGGTCGGGGAACATACAACGGAACCTTTCGGTCGGCCCAGAGAAACCTTGGAAAAAGAAAATGTCCTGCAATTCTAGGATCGACTCCCTTGGCTGTCCGTAGGGAATCAGAACAAGAAAAGAAAATCGGAAACGAATGGAATAAAAAAGCATCTATATATTGGCCTTGGTTCAGGGGTTTTAGTAACACTTTAGCCGAATGAAGTGGAGCGATATGGCACTGCCTCCACTTGGAAGGGGCAAAGATCATGGGTGCGAACACGCTTTGGATGCCAAAACAGACGACTCCGCTTGAGGACGGGCAGGTCCTGACGATGTCCGTATCGACTCAGAAAAAGAAACCTTTGGGAGTAGATACTCCTGTCTGTTTCGAAGGCGATCTGGTTGCTTCGGCGACCGATGGAGCGGCCAGTTCTGTCTCGAAGGCTTCCGACGTTCAGGAAGAAGATCCCTGGATTTCTTTGGAAGATTTGAGCCGAGATCTGAACGTCTCCACAAAAACGCTCTGTCGGTGGCGGCGGTATGGACTGGTGGGCAGTCGGGTGGAATTGGAGGGCCGAGTGCGATGGGCCTTCCGCCGCAGTACTGTCCAGCGGTTTATCCAGCAGAACAAGCAGCGGGTGGAACGTGCCGCACAATTCAGTCAATTGACTCCGGAAGAGAAAGACTCCATCCTGACGGAAGCCCGTCAGATCGCTCAGCAAGGGGCATCGTTGGCGGAGATGGTCCGCCGATTGTCGGACCGCACCGGTCGAAGTCCAGAAACGATTCGGCTTTTACTGAAGCGATCGGCCGATCGGTATCCTGAGTTCCGCGGATTTTCCGGAGTTTCCGAGGGGGTTGGGAAACCGCTCAAGCGGGAGATTTTCGAGCGGTATTGTCGGGGCGAATCGGTCGAATCGTTGGCCAAGGCCTATCGTTGTTCCCGGACCACGATTTACCGAGCCATTATGCAAATACGGGTCGAAAAGATTCTGCAACTTCCTTTGGATTATGTGGGTAGCGAGGAGTTTGCTCGCATCCGGACCGAATCGCAGGAACGGGCGGTTCTTGGGCCGACGCCGCCGGGCGAGACCACGGCGCGCAAAGTGCGTTGCCCGCCCGATATTCCGCCTTATTTGGCCAGTCTGTACGAAACCCCGCTGTTGACCCAGCAGCAGGAACGGCATCTATTTCGGAAGATGAACTATCTGAAATACAAGGCCGCTAAACTGCGGGAACAGCTCGATCCCCGCCATCCGGATGCGGCGCTGATGGACCAGATTGAGCAGCTGTACGATCAAGCGGTGGCGGTCAAAAACGAAATCATCCGGGCTAATCTGCGCCTGGTGGTTTCTATTGCCAAGCGTCGGCTTCGCGGCAGTGGCGATTTCTTCGACCTGGTAAGCGACGGGAACATGTCGCTGATTCGGGCGGTGGAGAAGTTCGATTATACGCGTGGCTATAAGTTCAGCACCTATGCCACCTGGGCGATTGTGAAAAACTTTGCCCGCAGCATTCCCAATGAGCTTCGGCATCAGGAACGGTTCTGCACTTCGGCCGAGGAGATCTTCCTGACCACGCCCGATCAGCGCTCCAATCCCTATGAACAGCAGTCGCTTCGGGACTTGCGGCAATCGCAGATTGCCCGCATCTTCGACCGACTGGATCAGCGGGAGCAAGAGGTCATCCGTGCTCGGTTTGGCCTGGGGCCGGACCAGCAACCACGCACCCTGCGCGAAGTCGGCCAGTTGCTCGGGGTGACCAAGGAGCGGGTCCGCCAATTAGAGACCCGAGCCATCCATAAACTCCGCCAGGCCGCTCAAGAAGAACGCCTGGACTTCTTCGGCATCAATTAGTCGATGGCGTGCCGCCGGATGATCAACACCGGGATGGATGAACCCACCCCCGTGAGGACACCGATCCTGCACACTCGCCTTTTTGCGGACTTCTGGGATCGCATAATCCCTTCGTCCGGCAATTTTACTTCGCTTACGATTTCGTCTTCCGCACGCTGAACTGGATCGATCCCTGGCAGACTTCGCCCCGATGGAGGTCTTCCAGGGAAAGTTTCAGCGTGTATTGGCCCGGGGCCAAATCCTGCGGCATTCGCACCGGATAGGCAATAAAGAAATCCCGCCGCATTTGTCGGCAGTATTCTTCGGTAATGGGGAATTCCTGTTCCGCTACCGGTTGCCCTTCGGCGTTGAAAATCTGATAGCGACTTCGCAGTTTGGTGTGGTAACCTTTGGGGGTCGGCTGGCTCTGGAAGTTTTCCACTTCCGCATACAGAAGCACTTCCTGACCCGGCTGGAACTCATATTTGTCCAACCCGCCGTAACAACCGAAACTTTGCACCTCGGTGGCAAAAGCCAAACCTCGGACCACCAGCGGGGCGGCCACCGCCAGTTTGCCGACAGCTTCTTCGAACAGTCGCTTGGCCTCGGCGGCCCGCTCCCGCCGATCCGCTATCTGCTGGCCGTCTAAGAGCAACTGGATCGCATAAAGCTGGTGGGTCCAAAAATCCTGCATGGCTGGCGGCACTCCCGGAATCGGTTGCAGGGCCTCCTCCCGCCGGCCCGCCGCTAAACACAAAAGCCGATAATACACATGCCGAGCAATCTCCTCATCCGTCTGGGGCGAAGGCGAAAGCGTCGTTTCCATCTCCCGGAGGAGCACGCTCAGCCGCTGCTGCCAGGAACCCTCCTCGGCTCCTCCGGCTGGATCGGCCAGGTGGGTCGGCTTCCCTGGGGGAGCGGCTGGGTTCCTCGAACCGGCCTCCCCCTGGCCGTTGATTGCCCGGGCCTCCGCCCCTCCAACTCCCGGAAGACTGGTCAACGATTCCATAGGCCCGCCGGATCGCACTGCCTGCAACGTTGGCGGCGGCAAACGACCCACCGGGGAAGACGACGCCCCGGCCTCTTGAAGATACCCGGCCTGGGCAACTTCTCCTGCTCCGCCTTTGGCCAAGTGGGAAGAACCGGCCGGCGCCATTTTCAGGGACGCCCCTTCTTTTGCGGACGAGTTCCCATTCTTTTCCGAAGCGTCTGGATTCGTTGGCCCATCCGAACTGGCCTTGGGCTTGCCGGTCTGGGCTGCTGTCCTAATGGGATGGTCTCTGTCGGAGGAGTCGCCGGCAGAAGTTTCTTCGTTGGTGCTCTTCTGAGAACCGGAAGCCGCCGTTTTCGGACCGTCTTTGTCGGATGAGGCTTGTTGCAACCGGCGGTGATATTCCAAGGCCGCCCGAAACCGCTCCATCAGCGGTTTCCATAAGGCGGGGTCCGTCTTCGATAAATCTTCCATCAAAAGTTTCTGGGCTTCGGGGTCCAAGAGGGCCAATTCTTGCAACTGCTGCATCAGGTGGTGGAGTTCCTCGGTGTTGGGGCCGTTGGAAACAGTCGGGGATGAATCCAGCCGGTTCGCCGCACCAGGGGATTGGGCATCGGAACATTCCGCCCGGCCTATGCCGCTATGGGGTTCGCCCTGTTTTCGATCGCCGGGTTGGGGGGAGCTTTTCGAGCGTCGCTGAGCCGCCGAATGCGGAGAGGCGGCGGCAATTGTCTGTTGGCTTACTGAACCTCCATTCTCGGACGCATCAGGAGGAACCGGGGGAGGATTTTCCTTAGAAGCCAGCCCCGAGCATAGCCGCCCCCCAGGCCAACCCAGACTGACGCACCCGCCGGTCAGAATCCCCACGGCCCCAATCAGCACGAAGCTGGTGGCCCACCGTCGCCTCATTTTCTGGTTTCCCATCCTGTGCCAATACAAACCCGCAGAAGAGGGGGGAATCATAGCCAAAAAAAACTCTTCGGGCAAGGGAAGATATGATTGTTAAAATAGAAAAAATAGAAAAAATAAGAACGATGGTATCCATAAAATTGTCGCTTTTCTTGGGAAAATGGGCAAAATAGGCAAAATAACATCCTTCTCCGCCTCGCTTTCCTCCCCATCGCAGAAATGCCATAATGAACCTGATCAAAACAGCCAGGCGAAGCAGCCCTCCCACGCTATGGGACAACAGCCCACCATGATTGAACTGAAGGATTTCACCAAACGGTACGGTCGGCATGTGGCGGTCGAAGGGCTGAGTCTGCAGATTCCGGCCGGGGAACTGTTTGGATTTATCGGGCCCAACGGCGCAGGCAAAAGTACGACCATCCGGTTTCTGGCCACCCTGCTGAAAGCCACCGCCGGCGACGGCTTCATCAACGGCTATAGTGTCCGTCGGCAGCCGTTGGACGTGCGCCGCAGCATCGGCTATATGCCGGACAATTTCGGCGTCTATGAGGGGATGCGGGTGACCGACTTCATGGACTTTTTTGCTGCCGCCTATCAGATTCCTGCGGGGCAGCGGCGGCAGGCCATCGACAGGGTTTTGGAGCTTCTGGATTTGACCGGGAAACGCCGGGAGTATGTAAACAGTCTATCCCGTGGGATGAAGCAGCGGCTGAGCCTGGCCAAGGCCCTGGTGCATGATCCGCCGGTCCTGATTCTGGACGAACCCACCAGCGGCCTGGACCCCCGAGCCCGGATCGAACTGAAAAACCTTTTCCGCCAATTGCGCCGGCAGGGCAAAACCATCCTGCTTTCCAGCCATGTCCTGGCCGAATTGGCCGACTGCTGCTCTTCCCTGGGTATCATTGAGCGAGGTCGGCTGCTGATGGCCGGGCCGGTGCAAGAGATTGCCCGTCGGATCGCCCCCCATCGGACCATCCAAATCCAACTGCTCGAACCGGCCGAAAAGGCCCTGCCGATCCTCCAGCACCAGCCCCAGATTCTCCACGTTCGGGCAGAGGATCATACGATTTGGCTCCAGGTGGCCGGGGACGAGACGGCAGCCGCCGAACTGCTCGGCCAATTGGTCCGGGCAGGCCTGCGCATCCATGAGTTCGCCCAACAGGAGGCCAATATCGAAGAAATCTTCCTCCGGGTTACCCAGGGCATGGTGGGATGACCCCCATGCGGAAAGACGGTATCCTTACCGGAAAGCACTCCCTGAAACCACCCTGCGAACCACCCTCCGGCCTTGCCGGTTCCACATCCTTCCTTTTTGTTGCAAGGAGACGAAACGATGATCCATGCATGGTGTATGCTGCTGTTGCTTGGGACAGGCCAGGCAGAAGCGAATCTGCAGCCGCCGGACGTGTTGCCGCCGGCGCCGCCGGGCCAAAAATGGCGGCTCCTTTGGCACGACGAGTTCGACGGCACCCAACTGGATCGGAGCAAATGGGACATTCCCGAAGGGCCACGTCGGGACGGCTTCTGGAGTGCCAAGGCGGTGCTTCTGGACGGCAAAGGGCGTCTGGTGATCAAAGCTTTTGAAGAGGGCGGCAAGTATTACGACGCCTGCGTCCGCACAAGGGGAAAATTTGAACACACTTTCGGCTTTTATGTGGCCCGCATTCAGTTCCAGCGACAGCCGGGCCATTGGTCCGCCTTCTGGCTTCATACGGAAAGCGTCAACCGGATCGGCCACGAAGGCCGGGACGGCACGGAAATCGACATCATGGAAAGACCCTGGCTCGACGATCGGGTCAACCACGCCCTGCATTGGGACGGCTACGGGAAACATCACCGTTCGGCCGTCCAGGTCTCCAAGGTGCCGGGCATCATGGAAGGGTTCCATACGTTTGCCCTGGATTGGCGTCCGGAGGAGTATGTGTTTTATATTGACGGCAAAGAGGTGTGGCGGACCCGGGCGGGCGGCGTCTGCCAGGTGCCGGTCTATATCAAACTGAGCGATGAGGTGGGCCGATGGGCCGGCGATATTCGCCAAGCCAAACTCCCAGACCAATTCCTGGTCGATTATGTGCGGGTCTATGAACTGGTGGACGCCCAGACCGGCCAACCCGTCCTCCAACCGAAGCCTCTTTCGCCGTAAGCTCGAGTTTCGCTGATTTTCGTAACTCTTTGTATTTTCGGAACACTTTAGCCACGTGGAGGAGACCGCGGTGTCACTGTCTGCGTAAGCAGCAGTCCAGGCTCCTTGGTGCCTGCTAGGGGGCTGCTGTGTAGCAAGCGGGCAGCAGGCGACATGGAGTTTTACTACTTTCTGGACTGCTGCTTACGCAGGCAGTGACACTTTCTGGACTGCCGTTTTCGCGGCAGTGACAATAGAGAGCCCCATCACCCGGCCTGGCTATCGCCTGGCCGGCCTCTCGACAGCCAGGGGAAAGGCGAGAATGCTGGATTCCTGCTTGCGCAGGAATGACACGGGGGCCTCTCCCACGAGGGGAGAGGCAAACGCCGGACCTGACAAGCAGGTCCCTCCAAGGGTATCTTCATTCGGCTAAAATGTTACCTATTTGAGGCTGTCCCGATATTCATTTTTGGCCGGGATGTACGACCAACGGGCGGCCGCCAGACTGCCCCAAACCTAATAAAACGGCATCTTGGTAAAGCAGAACCGTTGGGAACAGGATGGGGGCCGCCTCTGGGCTCCCCATTTCGGGACAGCCTTACCTATTTCAAAACCTGGAAGATATGACCTGATCTGTGGGGTTTATTTCTCCAGGGAGCGGTTTTGAAACAGATTCTAGTCTCCCTTGGCCGTCGCTCCTATACTTTGAAATACAACCAAGGAGTTAGCCCATCCAGGAAACGACTTCTCGATGATCGGAGAAAGGGTCCTACGATGTCCTGTTCGCCGCAGTGGGAGCAGAGCGCCTTTCTGAAGGCGGCCCGAAGAGAACCGACGCCTTATACGCCCGTGTGGCTTATGCGGCAAGCCGGTCGCTATCTGCCGGAATATCGCTCTCTGCGGAGCAAAACGGCCTTTCTGGAACTCTGTAAAACTCCCTCCTTATGTGCGGAACTGATGGTCCGGACCGTGGAGCGATTGGGCGTGGATGCCGCCATTCTGTTTTCCGACCTTCTGGTGATTTTCGAACCGATGGGGCTTCCCGTGGAATATCCAGCGGGCGAAGGCCCGGTCTTTTCGCATCCTATTGGCGGCTCAGACGATGTGGATCGTTTGCGGGAATTGGAGTCCCTAGAGGCGTTGGAGTTTGTGTTCGAAGCGGTGCGGTTAACCCGCTCGGCGTTGCCGGAGCATATCCCACTGATCGGCTTTGCCGGGGCGCCGTTTACCTTGGCCAGTTATGCCATCGAAGGCGGCGGCAATAGCCGTTTCTGGCGCACGAAGGCGTTGATGTATTCTGATTCTGGGGCCTGGCGGGCGTTATTGGATCGGCTGGCCCGAGCGGTCGCCCGGTTCCTCAACGCCCAAATCCAGGCCGGCGTCCAGGCCGTTCAACTGTTCGACACCTGGGTCGGCTGCCTGGGGCCGGAAGATTATCAGCAGTATGTTCTTCCGTTCATCCGGGCGGTCATCCAGGCCATCGATCCGGCCGTACCGGTCATTCATTTTACCACCGGCAATCCGGCTCTTTTGCCGCTGCTGCGGGAAGCGGGCGGACAGGTGATCGGCGTGGATTGGCGGGTTCGCCTTGATGCGGCCTGGGAGCAGATCGGCTATGATCGGGCCATCCAAGGCAACCTCGATCCGGCCGTACTGCTGGGCAGTCCGGAACTGATCCGCCGTCGGGTCGAGCAGCTTCTTCGGCAGGCCGGGGGCCGACCGGGCCATATCTTCAACCTCGGCCACGGCGTGTTGCCGCAAACGCCGGTGGAAAATGTCTTGGCTTTGGTGGATGCCGTCCATCAACTCAGCGCCCGCCCTCTCCCCACCCCGCCCTTGTAAACTTCCCTTTGCTTTGATCCGGCGCCTCGGCAACGGGTTTTCTCAAATCGTCGGGGAAGATTTTCGCTGCCAGGTTTGAGAACTACAATGAGCGTAACATGTTAGCTTGACTGTATCTACCGGAAGTAATTACCACCATCGGTTGGGTTGGAGCCGATTCTTACCCCCTACAAGTTGTGGGGGCTTGGCCGGGTTGATACAGTCAAATTAGCCGAATGGAGCAACCCGCCTCTCTCCTGGCTGTCGAGAGTCCGGCTCCAGAGCGAAGCGAAGCCGAGTGAGGACGCCATTGCCGCAAAAGCAGCAGTCCAGAAAGTAGTAAAACTCCATGTTGCCTGCTGCCCCCTTGCTACACAGCAGCCCCGTAGCAGGCACAAGGGAGCCTGGACTGCTGCTTGCGCAGGCAGTGACACATAGCCTCCCCCCATTCGGCTAAACTGTTACCAAATACTATAATAGCGCCGGGAATGGAAGGCAAAGTTTTCAGCTGGGCGTTTTTAAGAAAAGGTAGGAAACGGTATGTTCGGAACGATGCGGGAGCATGTGCAGCAGCAATTGGCCGAGATTCGCTCGGCCGGGCTTTGGAAGCCGGAACGCATACTCACCAGTCCGCAGCGGGCGCATGTGGCGGTGCTAGATCGGCCGGATGTGTTGAACATGTGTGCCAATAACTATCTGGGCCTGGCCAACCATCCGGAAGTGATCCGGGCGGCCCATGAAGCCTTGGATCGCTGGGGCTACGGACTGGCTTCGGTCCGCTTCATCTGCGGCACCCAGGATCTGCATAAACAGATGGAGCGGGCCCTGTCCGAGTTCCTCGGCACCGAAGACACCATCCTGTATTCTTCCTGTTTTGATGCGAATACCGGTTTTTTTGAGACGCTTTTCGGTCCGGAGGACGCCATCCTTTCCGACGAACTGAATCATGCCAGCATCATCGACGGCGTTCGCCTGTGCAAGGCGCAGCGGTTCCGCTACCGCAACGGCGACATGGCCGATCTGGAGGCCAAATTGCAAGAGGCCCGCAGCGCCCGCTTCCGGGTGATTGCCACGGACGGCGTTTTTTCCATGGACGGCGTGATTGCCAAGTTGCCGGACATCTGCGAACTGGCCGACCGCTACGACGCCCTGGTCATGGTGGATGATTCCCATGCGGTCGGCGTATTGGGCCGATGGGGAAGAGGCACCCATGAGTATCATGATGTGATGGGGCGTGTGGATGTGATCACCGGCACGCTGGGCAAGGCCCTGGGCGGCGCAAGCGGCGGCTACACGAGCGGCCGGCGCGAAATCATCCAGATGCTCCGCCAACGAAGCCGTCCGTATCTATTTTCCAATACGGTGGCCCCGCCGATCCTGGGCGCCGCCCTGAAAGCGCTGGAAATCCTCAGCCGGTCCACGGAGCTTCGGGACCGCCTGGCCGCCAATACCCGGCTGTTTCGCCAGGGCATGGCCGAACGGGGTTTCCACATCCTGCCGGGGGAACATCCGATCGTGCCGATCATGCTGGGCGACGCGGGGCTGGCCAACCGGATGGCAGAAGCTCTCCTGGAGCGGGGCATTTATGTGATCGGATTTTCCTATCCGGTGGTTCCCCAGGGCAAAGCCCGCATCCGAGTGCAAATCTCTGCCGCCCATACGGAAGACGACCTCTATTTTGCCATGGAGGCCTTCTCGGCGGCCAAAGAAGAACTGGGCATTTGATCACCGGGTGTTTAGGGAAAGCCTTTACGCTTTGGCCAGCAGGGCGGCGTGTTTGTGGACCTTGGCCACCGCGGCGGCGATCCGCTCCATGTGCTCTTTGGTGGTCAAAAGAACCGTATGCATCAGCCAGCAGCCTTCTTCGCAGAGCTTATCGTTTTCGGGGCATTCGTTCCGCTGGGGCCACTGGTCGATGGTCTTTTTGCCATAGACCCGGACATACGGTTCGCTCTGGAGGGCGTCCAGGAGAAAGCCGGCTTTGTTTAAGGGGCTATAGCCGGCGCTAGCGGGCACGCCCTCGGCCCGCAACGCACGGAGGAATTTCTCCCGGCTTAGGCCAGCAAACTGGCTGGGATCATACCGGAACATATACAAATGATACGCATTCCGGGTGCAGCCCTCATACTCCTTGGCCGGTTGGATTCCCGGAATTTGCCGTAACAGCTTCGACAGATGGGCGGCGTTTTCGCTCCGCAACTTGGCCCGCTCTTCCAGGCCCTGCATTTGGCTTAAAAGCAGCGCCCCTTGCAGCTCGGTCATCCGGAAATTGCCGTTCCGGCCAAAGTGATAATTACCGGCCCGGCCGTTGGGACGACTACGGCAGCAGTTGTGGAAGGCGAAGCAAGCGTCGGCCACGGCTTCGTCGTTGGTCAGGATGGCCCCGCCTTCGCCGGAGCAGAGGTTTTTGCTCAGTTGGAAGCTGTAGCAACCGGTGGTCCCCCAACTGCCGGCGCTTCGGCCCCGCCACTGGGCCAAATGCGCCTGGCACGCATCGCCCACGACCGGGATTTTATGCTTTTCGGCCACCGCCAGAATCCGGTCCAGATCGGCCACGTTGCCGCCAATATGCACCGGGATAATGGCTTTCGTGCGCTGGGTAATGGCGGCTTCCAGCTTGGCTGGGTCCATCAGGAAACTTTCTCGATCCGAATCGACGAACACGGGCAGGGCATAGTGCAGCAGAATCACCGTAACCGAAGCAATGAAGGTATAGGGGGCGACAATCACTTCATCGCCCGGCCCCACGCCCAGGGCCCCCAAGGAAGTGTACAATGCTGTAGTGCCGCTGGAGGTGGCAATGCAGTATTTGGCCTGGTTCAAGGCGGCGTATTTCTCCTCGAACTCCGGAACGGATCGGCTTCGGTACCATCGGGCAGCCCGAAGCGCTTCCATCACCGCCTCTTCGTCGGACTTGCTCACCCTGGGCCAACCGGGCCAAGACCCGCTGTAAACAGGTTTCCCGCCGAGCAAGGCGGGCTTTTCCGTTTCCGTCGTGGCCACAGCCGGCGTTTTCCCCTCTTGAAGCATCCCGGCCAGAGTCCGAGACTTTCCCAATCCCACGGCCGCCCCGGCCAGACCGACCGATTCCAGAAATCGTCTGCGCGTCGTTTTTTGGCCCATCTATGTGCTCCTTTGCTCAAATGAAATTTTTACTCCCCCAGGGTTCTCTAAAAGGGGAGAAGCCTTGTTAGACGCCTACCTGTCTTTTTATCTTGATCCTTTCCGAAGGGGACGTCAATAGTTCGCCCCTACCGATCCGTGGGATCAACCTGGCCGCGCAAGTATTTGCTTGACTCGCCCCTGTGCTTACGGTAAGCTGCTCCTAGACCCAGGGACGTTTTCTATTCCCTGATGCGGTGCCAACCAAGTGCAAACCCTCTCGAAAGGGCGTCTTTATGGAGCGTAGCAGAACGAGTTGGAGTCGTCGTCGGTTTTTAGGCCGCTCGGCGGCAAGTGTACCGCTAGTGCTGTGGGGGCGTTGGGCGGCAGGTCAGCCCAAACCCACCCCTGCCAGCCAACAAGTGGCCGTGGCACTGATCGGTTGCGGAGGTCGAGGAATGGGTCTGCTGGAGATGATCCGCCAAGAACCCCGGTGTCGATTGGCGGCCGTGTGCGATGTGGACCAAAAGCATTTGGCGGCTGCTCAACAACGGGCTGGAGCAGGCTGTGAAGCCTACGGAGATTTTCGCCGGATTCTGGATCGGCAGGATATCGACGCCGTCGTGATCGGCGCGCCGGACCATTGGCATGCGCCGATGACGATCCTGGCTTGCCAGGCAGGAAAAGATGTTTACTGTGAGAAGCCGCTTACCCGAACCATTGGCGAGGGGCAGGCCATGATCCGGGCGGCCCGCCGCTACGGCCGCATGGTCCAGATGGGAAGCCAATACCGCTCCATCGCCCGCACCCGGCAGGTTTGCGAGTGGGTTCGCAATGGTCGGCTGGGCCGGGTGCATACGGTTCGGCTCACCCACCCGCCCAATCCAAGTCGGCCCTGTGAACCGCCTCAGCCTGTACCGGCAGAATTGGATTGGCCGATGTGGCTTGGGCCAGCCCCTTGGGCGGAATACCATCCGGCCCGCTGCCATTTTACGTTCCGCTATTTCATGGACTATGGGGCCGGCGCACTGGCCGACAATGGCGTCCATATGTTCGGTATTGTCTCCTGGGCCTTGGGCACGGACCAGACCGGCCCGGTCCGCATCGAAGCTACCGGCCGACAAGAACCCAATAACCTCTACGATGTGCCGGTGGAAATGGAAGTCCGATTCCAGTTCGCCCAGCCGGAATGCCTACTCATCTGGCAACAGAAGCCCGGCTGTAAACTGAATATCGAGTTCATCGGCCAACATGCCACCCTGAGCGGATTCTGGGAGTTCCAACTGACTCAGGGCCAGGCCGATCTTTCAGCCACCCGGCCGGACGAAATCCACCTGGAACAAAGCACCAATCACCTGGGCAATTGGATCGATTCCATCCAGACCCGCCAACTCCCCATTTATGATGTGGAACTGGGCCATCGGGTAACCACCTGGAGCCACCTGGGCAATATCGCCTACCGGCTTGGCCGAGCGGTCCAATGGGACCCGGTGCAGGAATGCTTCGTCGGCGATGAGCAGGCCAACCGCCTACTTCAGGTAGCTTACCGCCCTCCCTGGCGCTTGTAGCCGGAACGGACGGTGGGAAGGGATTCTCAGAAAGAAAACGGTCAGTGACTCCGGTCGATGAGGAGCGAAGAGCCGGAACGGGCGTTGGGAATGAATTCTCGGGAAAATGGCGGGGTTTCAGGAGGACTCGATCTCCAGGAGGGCTTCCAGTTCGATGGCGGCGCCCAGGGGCAGAGCGGCCACACCCACAGCCGACCGGGCACCGACGCCTGCTTCCGGACCGAACAGATCGGCCAAAAGTTGACTACATCCGTTCAGCACGCCCGGCTGTTGCTGGAACTGGGGCGTCGATTGTACAAAGCCGACCAGTTTTACTACCCGTCGGATCCGATCCAGGCTACCCAGGGCCTGTCGCAGCGAGGCCAAAAGCTGTAGGCCGGCCCAGCGCGCCGCCTGCTGACCTGCCGCCACATCCATATCGGCGCCCAGCCGACCGGTAATCACCCGCCCCTGAGCATCCATCGACAGGTGTCCAGATGTAAATACCCAATTTCCCACGATCACCACCGGCCGATACAACCCCTTGGCCTCCGGCGCCGGCGGCAGCACCAGACCCAACTCCTGGAAGCGTTTTTCCACGCTCACGGATGGTTCCTTTTTCCAAAGCTTCTTTACCTTTTCTTTTTCCTCGCCGAGGTGCAAACCTTAAACAATCTACCACCCTTTGGGGAAAAACAAAAGGGAGATACGCCTTGTGGACCGGCGTATCTCCCGGCTCTAGTTATCCGGCGGCGGTTGGCATCGCCAACTCAACGATCTTTCCAACGATCTTTAGGCCAATTCGTTCACCAGTTTGATCTTAGCCAATCGGCAGAACCGCTCCAGGTCTTTGACGATGTTGCCCAGCACGGTGGAACGATGCAGGCCTTGGCTCCAGTTCCGCCAGAGTTTTTCTACATCACCGTCCACGCGTACGGTGATTTTGGTTCGGCAGCCGCGTGGCACATCCGGCGCATCAATGATCTCGCCGGTAAAGTAGATAATCGTATTGGCGTCCACCAGGAGGGCCTGGGTGGCCCGCTGGCCTTTGGGCATGAACACTTGGGGCGTTACCCCTTCCTGGCGTTCCATCACGGTGCGGATTTGGTAGGGCATATCTGGCGTATTCGGCCCGGCCATTTTGACCGACCCCATGCAGTGGGCCAGGATGATCGAGTTGGTCGATTGATCCACCGTCGGATCGCTGATAAAGCCGGGGCGGCCCACCAACCCCTGGAAAATGATATGCGTCATCGCACACCGGAGGTCCGACTCGCAGATGCCGCCCAAACCCATGCTATTAAGCCGAGAGAAGCCCACACACGGATAGGCCGGCAGTTTGATCGTCTTGTCCCACATGGTGCCGTAGCAATCCACGGTGAGCACGGTGGCGTCTTCGTCGGCCAATAGCCGTTCAAACGCCAAGGCCAACTTGCAGGCCCGGAAGATTTCTTCCCGGCTGGGTTCGACCACTTTTTTAGCGCCGTTGATCCAGCGTTGGGTTTCCGCTTCGGCGTCCTGATCGGAGACCTTTTCGTAGGCGGCCACGACCGGTTCCAGACCGATATGTTTGATCTCCGTGCCGAACTTTTCTTTCATGGCATCGTGGAACGGTCCGGGTTGCCGAAGCGTTACATTAATGATCTTGGCTTCTCGAAGATGATGCAGCGCTCGAATCGGTCGGATGGCCACGGCCAAGTCTTTTTTATCGGCGCTTAAGATCACATCACAAAGGGGCGGCTCTTGCTGCCGAAGCATTCCGCCCCAACCGGCCCATTCGTGGCCGGAATACGGGACGGCAAAGATCATCGTCGGTCGTCCCGTCGCCAACAACGCCCCTACAATCCCGCCCACTCCCATGCTCAAATGGATGGCCAGGATGCCGTCGCATTGGGCGATTTTGTCTTTCAAGGCCGCCACTTGGTCGGGCGAACTGACCAGTTCATCAACCGCCCATTCCACGTCGGCCACTTGGTCGGCCATGGCCTGGAAGGCTTCGAGATACGAGCGGCGCTCGGCCTCTAGGTCCATGGTGGGTTCGGGCCAATGGGCACCTGGCCGACCCATGAAAATCCGAGCAATTTTCACCTTGGAGCGGCGACAGCCGGGGCTGATCAATTTGGTGATCACCGGCGCACCGGCAGCTTCGGCTCCGAAGCCCCATCGGTTCATGCCGGCTAAAGCCACCCCTGCCAAACTCAACTGCAAGAACTCCCGACGTTCTAATTTCGTCGTCATAGCAACTCCTCCCATCAAAAGGCCTAGGGATGTTCGGGAAGTCGAACTGCCTTTTATCATCGAGAACATCTCTGCGTTTGTCAAGCAACAAGGAGCCTTTAGGGGGAGCTGCACCCGCCGCTGTGAATAGGCAAGAAAAACCGGAGGCCCCTAGACCCAGGCGAGTGCTTGGCGGGACAGCAGACGAGAGTTCTCTGAGGCGGGAAGGTGCAGGAAGCCTGTGCGACGGCTCAGGCCGGCCCAGTTCCCACACCCAGGTCTTCTACCTTTCCCTCGATGGGCCAGAAGCCTCCGGCGATTGCTTCCAAGAATACTCCCGACCGTTGTTGGGGACAATCTCCCCTCCTCCGGCAGCCTGCATGCCGGATTCCTCCAAGGCAATAACCACCAACGGACTTTGGTTGGCCTGGTGGAGGAATTGGTCGTGTTCGACCAGGATGGTGCGATGGGCTTCGACGGCCAGCACCGCGCCGCCTGCCGATCGGATGCTCTGGAGGGTGCCCAGGCCGATGGTGGGCACATCGAAGCGCATATCTTGTTGGGGTTTGGCCACTTTCACCACGGTAAAGCCGCCGGCTGGGCAGAGCTGGCCTGCCCGCCGGATACAGGCGTCGGTGCCTTCGACAGCTTCGACGGCCAAAACCGCTTGATCTTTGACCGCTACGGTCTGCCCGATATCCAGATCGCCCATGCGTTTGGCGATCCTCCAGCCGAATACGATGTCTTTCCATTGCCAGGCGGTCGGCGCTCGCTCCGTCAGCAGCCCGGGGCCCAGGAGCAATTCGGGCACAAGCTCCGTCGGCGCCCGGAACTGGATGCCTTCGGCGCCAAAGGTTTCCACAATGGCTCCCAGCAGACTGTCATCCCGGCAATCTTTCCGCCGGGTGAGCAGATGGGGAATAAACATTCGTATCGTTGTCCAATCCGGAAAATGCCGAACCCACGCCCACGGCTGAAACAGGTACGTTTTATGGACTTTGCCAGCCATCAGGGCCTGCCGGATGCCGTGCTGATGGAAGAATCGGATGGCCCGGCCGAGTTTTCCTAAACCTATCCACTGAAATTTTTGACACACTTCGGCCAACGCCGGGTCCGCCTCGCCAGCCACGCCCAAACAGTACACTTCATAGCCGTCCCGCCGTAGCGCCTGGGCCAACAAGACCGGATACCTTCCCCAACCGGCCAGAAGTCCTAATCGCGCTTCAGCCGGAGAGGAAAAAACTTCTGTGGGTAAACTCGCCGCCGTAGCCATGCTTGCTGGGTTCACTTCATCGCAAAGCCGATTGAACCAGTTCCCCGACGAAACCGTCCTTCCGTTATCCCTGATTTCATGCCACCGCCCGATCCGAATCCGAAGGCGTTTGGGCCTGGGGTTGTTGGATCGCCTCCAATTGCTCGCAAAGCCGTGCTACCGTCGATTGCAGTTTCTTAAACTCTTGCCGCATTTCCGGCAATTTGGTCCAAGCCACCTGCTTGAGCCGTTGTTCCCATTCTGGTGTAGCCGGAATGCCCACCATGCGGGCGCCCGGCGGCACATCGGCAATCACGCCCGCCATAGCCCCCAGCACGGCACCGTCGCCGATCTGCACATGGTCTTTCACCCCTACTTGGCCGGCCATCACCACATGGTCGCCGGTTACCGTGCTGCCGGCAATGCCCACTTGGGCGCAGATCATATTGTGCCGGCCAATCCGACAATTGTGGGCGATCATCACCAAGTTGTCGATCTTGGTCCCTTCCCCAATCACGGTGGAGCCATAGGTCCCCCGGTCAATGGTGGTGCAGGCCCCGATCTCCACATCCGGCCCCAAGACGACATTACCCAACTGGGCCGCCAACCGATATTGCCCATGCTGGCGCACATAACCAAACCCATACGCCCCAATCACAGCGCCGGCATGGATGATGCAACGCGGACCAACCACGGTATTTTCATACAGAACGGCATTAGGAAAGATGGTTACCTGCGGGCCGATTTTCACTCCGTCCATGATCCGCACGCCCGCATGGATGGTGGCGCCCGACCCGATCTCTACATCCTGGCCGATCGTTACATAAGGCCCGATCTCCACATCCTCGGCCAGCCGGGCGCTGGGAGCAATCACCGCCGTGGGATGAATCCCTTGCCGATGCTGCTCTCGGGGAGGACGAAAGAAACGGATAATCTTTACAAAAGCCGCATGAGGATCGGCCGTCACAATCACCGGCATAATATCTGGCGGAAAACCTTCCGGTGCGACCGCAGCGGCGGCCCGAGATTGCCGGAGAGCGTCCGCTCGATCCACTTTATCCACCAGGGTAATTTCTCCCGGTCCTACCTCATTTAAAGGAGCGGCGCCGTAAATCATCCGTTGATGAGGGTCCGACCCGGCCAAAGATTCCACCCGGCCGCCCACCAGTTTCGCCAGATCAGCTAGAGTCGTGGATCGGCTGACGGATTCCGTTCCCATGATCTGCTCCTTGTCTGCAATGTAGCTCTTTGGAGTCCCTCGTTACGCCGCTCCCGTTTCCTTAAAGCCCCAAAAGCGATTTCATAGTATCCACCAATCCCCCGAAAGGTGTATTGGCGTGGGGAACTCAATTTCTCGGAAACCCGAAAATTTTCCAGAAGTCGTAACACGTTAGCCGAAGGAAGTAGTCTATGTGTCCTTCCTGCGCAAGCAGGAATCCAGTGTTTTTTGTACCTCCCCTTCACCCGGCCTGCTGTGGAGGCCGGCCTCTCGACGGCCAGGGGAGAGGGGAGTTGCTTCATTCGGCTAAAATGTAGTCGAAAAATCTCCTAGGAATCTACTCAATCTCTACCCCAAGAGCAAGAGCACCTCTTCCAAGGTACCCATTGGGGGGGGTGGATTCCACTCCGAGCGATTGCCCAGACCCTTTGCCAGAAGAGAGTCTTACTGCTGAGGAAAAGTCCCCGAAGTCGCTTTCTGGGGGACCTCCCTAGCTTGACTGGATCTACCCGGCCAAGCCCCCACAATTTGTAGGGGGTAAGAATCGGCTCAAACCCCACAGATTGTGGTAATTACTTCCGGTAGATACAGTCAAACTAGAAGCAATTGCACCAAATTGGGAAGCCCGCCGCCATTTATTGATCTTCGCAAATGGTAGAGACACTAAACTCCCGTACCATTTTAGCCGAATAGGGGGGTGATGTGTCATTCCCGCGTAAGCGGGAATCCAGGCAATATGGACTTCTCCTACTTTCTGGCTGGATTCCCGCTTGTGCGGCAGTGAGACGGGATGGGGGTTCTAGCGGCTTCATTCGGCTAATTTGACTGTATCCACCCAGCCAGGCCCCTACAACATGTAGGGGCAAGAATTGGCCGGAACCCCACAGATTGTGGTAATTACTTCCGGTGGATACAGTCAACCTAAAATGTTACGAAAATGGTTCTTCTTCCATTTGCGACGGGTGAATGCCATCCATGGGTGGATGGAGGGGATCATCCAACTCTATGAGGTGGTAAACGTTCAGGATTCCCTGCGCTTTTTCCCCCGATTTCCTCTCCGTCCAACAGTTACTTCTGCTTCGGGCCTCTTATCGAGCATTTTCATCATAAACGGTGATCTTGCTAAAACTTGTGTAAACACCTTTTGGTGGGGTTCTATAGAGAAACTTCGGAAAATCTCCGAAAAGATTCCCGGAGTAGGACGGATTTTCTCCGGGGGTTCTTTCTAGGAGGTTCGGATCAACTACTTCAGGGTAAGGATAACCCTACTGGAGTAGAGTCTGCATAGGAGACTGAACCGCACTGGAGAGTTACATACCCCCCCGCCCCAGAAGATGAAATCCTCACGGATCCCAGGAACACCGTAGTCCGACATCCTCACTCCATGCGAGTAGGGGCTTAAAATTACTAAAGTTATAAAGTAACTAATTTTTTGTCTGAAAGGACCGGCTGTGCCCCCCTCACTCAGTGCTTTAGTGCCGGTACGAAACGTCCAAAACGTCTTAGAACCCGTCCTCGTGTCCATGTTGGAAACCTTGGCCGAACTTACTCGGCCTGTGGAATTGATCGTTATCGACGACGGTTCCACCGACGCCACCATCGAAGTGGCTTCGGAGATGACGATCGAGTATCCTCAGATTCGGGTGATTCGGTATGGCCAGGCACGCGGCTGGGCGGAGGCCATTCGGGTTGGGCTGGCTGAGGCGAGCGGCCAAATCCTCTTCTTCGAAGAACCTGGTTGCCGGTTGCCCCTGGAGGAACTGGCCCTGTTGTGGAACGCCGTCGCCAAGCATCCGGTGGTCATTGGGCGGCCTGCGGGGGCGGGTTGGAGCGGGGGCTGCCCCTCTCCTGGAACAGCACCCCAAGAAGACAGCACGTATCAATTCGTCCGTCGCCAGACCCTCCAACGAGTGGCAAGTCGGCTGAGCGATGCAATCTCTTTCCGCCAGCTATTGCTTCAGGAGGGAATCGCCTGGCAAGAGCGGATCATCTCGGCTCGGCCTCGGCGAAAATGCGAAATTTTGTACCCCACGGCGCAGAAGCCGGAATCCTTGCCCGAACGCACCGATCGTCCCCAACCCCATGCAAGCCCACCCAACTATCTGGTGCACTTGGTCGAGGAAAAAGTCCCCGAATATTGGGAAGAATAACTGCCGGGGCATTTATCGCTTCGGAGAAGCCGTGTCTCTGCCACCCGCCCATGGAGAAGCCGAGAGGGCTTCCAGACGTTGTTGGAGATGTTGTTTCAGCGATCCGGTTGCCCGACGAAGGGCCATCTGATAGTAAATGCGGGCGACTGCGGGTTTTCCTTCTGCCTGGGCCTTTTCTGCACGCTCCAGCCACATAGCCGCCTCGCGATTTTGGGCTTCCAATTCCGCCTGGTGCAACTGCCGAAGCTCTGCCACACTCAACCCCGTCCGATCGGCGTCCGATGGCCCCAGAACGTCCGTCTGTTGGATGGGATAAAGCTTGGGTGCCATTTTGACGGACAGAGGCCCTGCAACCACCGGCTGACGCTGGCCGAGCAGTTGGGCCTCCATCGCCTCGAAATCATGAATCCACACAGAGATACCTGCTCGTTGGCCGGAGCAGACGGAACTGACACCTCGTTGTCCTAGGCCGGGCAGAGGTCCGCCGAACTGAGTCATCTGGCTGGCGGATTGCCCCAGCGTGCCCAGACGGTTGCCGCCTCGATCCGGCACAAGTACACTGGTTCCGACGCCAAAATAGGAAACCGTAGGAAGCTGGACCGATGTGGCCTGCTGCGCTTGGACTCCCGCAACTTCCATGCCTACGATAGCCGACCAACAGACCAGCCGGATGGCCCATCGACAACCTTCACTCCAGACCCCAAAAAACCACCGTTGTCTGGCCAGCCCTCGCATTTTGGACTCCTCGCCAAAAGGTTTTCTGGGAAAACGTTCCTCGGAAGATCAGCCAATGTCATTTTAGCTTTTTCGGCATCCCAGGAGAATTCCGGCGGCGGCCAGGTTCACCAGGGCGGTCAGCCAACAGACCAGGCCGATGCCCCAGAGAGGAATCAGCAAGGTACTGCCTAGCAGAGCGCCAAAAGCGGCCCCTAAGTAATCGGCCGTATAAATCCGGGCCGCCGTCTCCGATATTTCTTGAAAAGCCGCTTTCGCCGCCAAGGGAAACACCATCCCCACCAACGACGCCAGCAGAAAGCTCAGAGCCAGAAATGTCCCTTGGCAAACAACATGTAGAGAAGTCCACATGCTGGCTTGGTCGAGACCTTTCAAGAGGATGGGCAACAGGGCGGCATATAGGGCCACGCCTCCGGCTAAAACAGCCAAAGTCCGCCGATCCCACTGCTCAAGCCGACGGGTCATCCAGGCCGCTCCCACCGCCAAACCGGCCATGAATGCCGTGACCATCAGTCCCACCCGGTGATACACACAGCCAAACACCACCTGAAACGCCAGAAGCAAGACCACGTGCAATAGCGACCCTGCCAGGCCCGCACTAAATACCGCAAACGTTACCGGCCTGGCCCGCCAAAGGCACCATAGCCCCAGAATCCCGAAGGCCGCTATAAAAACGCCCCACCGCACCTGAAATTGCCGCATCCAATACCGCAAATGCCGGTAGGCCAAGATCGGGAAAAAATCTTGGTTGATCGGGGCGTCCGGCCGAATCGCCCGCTGGAGGGCGGCCAGGCGATCCTCGGCCAAAATGCTTTCCAAATAACCAGGGCGCATGAAATGCGTGTTCACTCCGTGCTGGGCGATCTGCTCGGCAATTCGGGTCGTGAGCGCTCCGTCGGAAGCCAGGAAGATGATCCGGCCAGCGGGGATCATTAGTACATTTTGGAACGCCTCTTGCAGCGTGCGGTGGACGATGGCCACCAGGTCGGCCAGTTCCGGACTCAGGTAGTTTTCATACGATGCACAGGCCAGCGAAAACACGCCGTTGGGCGACAGACGCTGTTTGACCTCCAGAAAAAATTCCCGGCTGTAGAAGCGGTTCCATTGGGTGGAGGCCGGGTCTGGCACATCCGCCAGGATCACGTCGTACCGATCTGATCCGGTGCGGACCCAGAGCCGACCGTCGCCGGTCAACACCCGAATCCGGGGATCGGCCAAGGCTTCGGGGACAAATCGCTGCCCTACCGAAAGCAGCAACGGATCCAGCTCCACCGAATCGACCTGGATAGGTCCTGTCTGCGTCCGGTTGGCGTTGGCGCCGGCCCATTTGAGCACTTCTCGTGCTGCGCCGGATATTCCGCCACCTAAAAGCAATACACGCTGGGCCTGGGGCCGCTGCGCCATCGCAAAATGCACCGAGTGTTCGACGGGTTCCGGATCGCCGGTCGAGCACATCGGCATTCCGTTCGTGTAGAAGGTGTATTGGTCGGCCAGCCGAGTAACCACCAGCCGATTGTACGGCGATTGGCCCTGGAAGACCACCTCTTGGCCGGTAAATTGCCGCTGAGTGGAGGCCAGTTCCCAATCTCCCCCAAGGACCAGCCCGGCCAACCCCACCGTAAGCCCCAACGCACTCCCAAGGATCCACCGCTTCTTTGCCAACCAGCCGACCAGCCCCGCCAACACCAGATTCAAAAACGCCGGAATATACAACGTGCCGAAATGCCCCACCAGCCAGACCAACACAAAACTAAACAAAATTCCTCCCGCAATATCCCCTAACACATCCAGAAAATACACCTGGCCGATGCTATCGGCCTGTTGTCCGGGCGTCAAGATTCGGCAGGCTAAGGTGAGCAAAAATCCTGCCATCAAACAATACGGCGCGAACAGGACCAGACAGACGAGCACGGTTTCGGCTGGTCCGACTTCTGCCCCTCGGACAAAGACCCAATGGCGGCCCGTGCGAACGATCCCTACTTGTCCGAGGGGAATCAGGGCGATGGCCATCTGCGCCAGGGCCAAGACAACCAATGGTTGGCGAAGCCTTTGGGCCAACCGTCCTGCCGACGCCCCCAGCCCCGTCAGCAGCATCCAACTGCCCAGCACAATGCCCAGGACCAATTCATTGCCAGCCAGGGCGGCCATCAATTCCCGCAGAAGCACCACCTGGGTCAGAAAGGCCGACACCCCCAGCCCGGAAATGGCCAGCCATAAACCGCCCCGCACGAAAATCCACTCCCAAGCCCGACAAGGAGTTTTCTCCAGATCGATCTCTAGGGATTCGGTCGCCATCGAGAGTATTCCATCGGGGCGTCTAGAAACAAAACCATTCTCCAGCTCCGACAAGGCCCCTGGCGGATTATCGGATACATGGTCCCGGTGGGTATGCCCTTTTCCAGGCCCAGCCGGGTAGAGGCCGAGGGACATTCAGAGAACCCTCCCCGTCGGACTATTTTTCTCCGAACACTTCGGCCTGATAGGTGAGGATTTCGGTTTTGGGGTCTTGCCAGGCGTCGGGCGGCAGACCGGCCTTTTGCCCCAGATGGCGCAGAAAGTCTTCCTTGTCCGGCAGATCCTTCCAGACCTGGGGCAGATAGGTGGCCATCCGCTGTCCCTGCCGGAGCACCACCCCATCTACGCCAGGCTGAAGTTTCTGAAGAAGGTCCTGGGGGCTATTGGCCTGCAGCTTGCGCGGCACGGTCAGGACGCTGATTTCAATGTCGATCTGAGGCAGCTCTTCCGGCCGAACCGAGGGGAACCGGAAATCGCTCAAGGCGGCTCGCATCGCATTTTCCATCACCGCCTTGTACAAAGGAGATTTAGGGAAAATATGTCCAATACATCCCCGAAGTTGCCCCTGTTTGTGCAGAGTAACAAAACAGCCCGTCGGCGCCCGAAGCCGCTCCGGAACATCCTTTTCGGCTACTTCCGGCAATCCGCGGGAACAGACCGATTCCACCACCGCTTTGCGGGCCAGTTCCAAAAGAAACTTCCGCTCTTCTGGACTGTGCGGGCCGGGTTGCTCCTGGTGGGCAGGAGGACCCGCCGCTTCTCCTGTCTGATCTACAAACGCCACGGCGGCATACCCCACAACGCCCCGAGATCGCTCGCCGGAAGTGTCGCCGCTATTGCGATAGTCGAGCACCTTCGGCGTCCATCCTTTCTTTCGGGCCAAATGCATCAGGGCCAAAATCGGCCCTTTGCCGCAGGCCTCCTGATCGGCCGTCCACTCGAAGTCCATCCGTCGGATGGCTTCCAAACAGGTGCGGTCCAAATCGACGGCCGTCTCATAAGAATGATAATGACTTAAATCCGAACTGGCAACTACCAGGGTATCCTCGTCCAGTTGGGAGGCCAATGCCTCGGCCACTTCCTTCGGGTCCACCTCGCCGAACAGAATCGGAATCAGTTCAAACTGTTTCAACGCCCGTTGGAGGAAAGGAAGTTGCACTTCCAGGGAATGCTCAAAGGTATGCTCATCTTCCTGCCCAAACGGCGGCAACTCCTTGGGCGATTGCCGCCAAAACCCTGGCCGAACTACCTTGGCCTGGCTCTTGGTCGAAAACGGCGGCATTTGTCTCAACCGGGCGGCCTTGGCCGATAGCCCCACCAACCCCAACGGCGTCCGATACGCCTCGACATCTGGGATGGATGCCCCTTGGAAATGGGCGGTATGGCTTGGAGCCAGAATCACCACGGTACGTATAGGTCGGCCTTGCAGTTGCCGATACCCTACCGCTGCCACCGGCCCAGAATATTCATACCCGGCATGAGGACAAATGAGCCCACGGATTTTTTGATCGGCCGGGATCCGGGCTGCCTGAGGGGCTTTGGGGTCGGCCAGGAGTTGATCCACCCGCTTGGCCAATTCCTCCGGATGGGCCGGATAGAAAAGCCCCGCCACCGCCGGCGATAAGACCTTTTTATACGGAGATTGTTCAGATGCATCGGCAACAGAACCCCGCAGCTCCGTTCTGCCTGCCTTGTCGTCGGAAAGCGGAGTTGGCTCAGCGGCGTTGCCCTCCGAAACCCGCTGCTGGGAAGACTCCGAAGAAACATTCGGTGGCCGGTTTTCTCCCTGACATCCGCCCACCCACCAGCCTGCCCAAACCATTGCCGGGAAAATCCACCATCGCATGGCCTATCGCCCCCTCTTATTGCAGGACAGGAAAAGCTAGCCGGTAGATAAAGGCCCAGAGAGAATGACTCCACGGAGCTGTCTTCTTTCCAATTTATCCCCTTCAGACCCAAAAGGGGATTGGGCCTGCACAAAAACAAGGGACGAGCAGTCCCAAAAAGCCCTGACCCACAACGGGGGGTTTACAGGGGGATTTCTGAGGAGAGTTCCTCCGGCTCAGCCCAGAAACGGAATGTCCCCCCTGGTTCTGCTTCAGGGCGGACTTCCAGTTCATTGCAGATTTCTCGTACCCCGTCCAAACGGCGGAGGGCCTCTTGGACAAGCTGTTTTTCAAAAAAGGATCCCACCCACCCCCGGACGACCAGACGGCCTTCTTCCACATGGCCATAGATTTCTCTGCGAGCCAACCGGGGGTCCCGGCTTAAAAGGGAAGATATTTTTTCTTCTATCTCCGGAGGAGCGGAGGAGGCAGCACTGGCTAATGCAGCAGCTTGAAGCATGGGAAAAACTTTCCAAGATGCCAAGGGAAGACGAACGTAAAAATCCGCGAAAATTAATACTTTCGGTAACATTTTCGCCGAATGATGAGGTCTATGTGTCATTCCTGCGTAAGCAGCAGTCCAGGCTCCTTTGTGCCTGCTCCTGTGCCGGTGTCTTGCAAGCGGAACTCAGGCAACATGGAATTCTACTTTTTTCTGGATTCCCACTTTCGTAGGAATGACACCCCTCACCCGGCTTCGCTTCGCTGGAGCCGGCCTCTCGACAGCCGGGAGAGAGGCGAGTCGCTTCATTCGGCTAAAGTGTTACTACTTTCGGTTTATTCGATATAACCTAATCGTCGTAAAAAGCCAGCGGCTTTTCACTCAGTGGGGTATCGCCATGAAGGGCCTATTTTAAAGATCGGCAACATACATAAGTTGGAGAATATTTTTGGGGTTAGATAAAATAGAAAACTTACTGAGTCGGGATAATTTGAAATGGTTGTATCAGTCGTGCAACCGCCCTCATCCCTCCTCCTTCATTCCAGAAAGCGTATAGAAGAACACCGTCTCGATGGGCGGATTATTTTGCCTCTTTTGAGGGGCTGAAAGTCGGGCTGCATAAAAGAAAGAGAGAGGAGAAGAGACATAAGGCAGGATGGAAGGGCATCCCTCCGCGGGTGGGGGATCAGCGGGGTTGAAAGAGTGGCCCTAAAAGCCCACCCCCACCCAGGCCCGGCGTGGGAGATGGGTAAAGGGGAAGCTCCTCGGGTCTCATGCCGGGTACGCCTTTAAAGCCCGCCTGCGGCCGGACCGCATCCCGAACGAGGATGCCCGGATGCCGGGCCACTTTATCGCTAAAAATGCGGGCGTCTTCCACGATCGGCCGAAGTCGCTCCGACACCTCTTCCAAATTGGCAATCGTCGTATTGAGCCGATCGTAAAGCTCCCGACTGTGCACCAACTGTCCCAGAGTGCCGGTGTTGTTATTGAGGGCTTGGGCGAATAGATACATTTGATCCAGCGTCCCATGGAGCTTAGATAACGTTTCATCCATTTTCTGAGCAATGGCTGGTCCCCGTTGGCCTAATGGTTGGCTAAAAGACTGTACATCTTTTAGAACCGTGTCTAATTGTTGGACTGCCTGCCGAGTGCTGGTGATCAGGTCGGGCAACTGTTGGATCGCCCGGGCCAGTTGTTGGCGGGATTGGTCGTCGCCGATCATCTTGTTCAAGTTCTCGAAAGTGGTTTGGGAGAGGGTGAGGCTCTGCTCGGCCATGGTGATCATGCGATTGATCCGGTCTTCATTCTGTTTGAGGATGCCATCGACCCGCTGGGCGGTTTGGCCAAACTTTTCGCTGGTGCTGACAATGGAATCAATAGCCCTTTTCAGGTCGGTGCGCATATCGGCCACGGCCTCCAGGGGATCGACCGCCACAACTCCCTCCTGAAGTTCTTCTCGTTGGATAGGGGCATCCGGTTTGTGGGGATCGCCCGAAGGCACAAATTCCAGAACGGCGTCGCCCAGTAAGGAGCCTCGAATTCGGCAAATTTCATTTTGTTTCAGCGGCACGCCTTCGTTGATCCGGACCGTAACAATCACCTTTCCATCTTCGGCAAACTCGTGCCGAACCACTCGGCCGATCAAGATGCCGCTTTTGCGGACCGGCGTGTCGGCGGTTACTCCCGGCGCCTGCGGAAACCGAATCCGCAGAAGATACGTTTTTTGGAGCATCGGCATTTCGCCGAAAAACAGGGCCAGAATCACGGCGATCAACACGCTGGCCACCGCCATCAGACCTACTCGAAAATGGAGGACTCGATCTTCCATCGTTTATTCCTCGCTTTGGCCGGTGCGAATTTCCAGCAATCGTTGCTCCGCCTCGCCCCGGACAAAATCTCGGACTCGGATGTCAGGGCTTTGCTCCATGCCGTCAGGCGGGCCGTCGTAGAGGATTTGCGGCTCGTCCGATTGCAACCGGGCAAGTGGATAGAGCATCACCACCCGGTCGGCCGTCTTTTGCGCGGTGCGCATGTCGTGCGTTACCACAATACTGGTTACCGGATGACGCTGGCGGGTCTGGAGGATCAACTCGTTGATCACATCGCTCATGATGGGGTCCAGCCCCGTAGTCGGCTCGTCGTAGAGCATCAGTTCCGGCTCCAGGACCAGCGCCCGGGCCAGGCCCACCCGTTTGCGCATGCCGCCGGAAAGTTCTGCTGGCATTTTGTTCAATATCTTCGACGATAACCCCACCTCCGCCAACCGGGCCAATACCATCTCACGAATCTCCTTTTCGCTTTTGCTGGTATGCTGCCGAAGCGGAAACGCCACGTTCTGATAGACCGTCATGCTGTCAAACAAAGCGGCCTGCTGAAACAAAAAGCCAAACCGCTTCCGTTGTCGGGTCAGTTCCTTCTCTGCCAGTTGGCTCAGATTCAACCCATCGAAAATCACCAGTCCCCGGCTCGGCCGAATCAATCCAATCAGTGTTTTCAGCAGCACCGTCTTCCCGCAGCCGCTCTCGCCAATAACGGCCAAGGTCTGCCCCCGGGGCACTTGCAGATGGATGTTCCGAAGGACCAAGTGCCCCTCAAAAGCCACCCAAAGGTCCTCAACCTCCAAAAGCGGACGCTCCGACAGCGACGGAGCTCGCTCCGGCCAAGTGGTCCTGCTGCCCGCAACAGGGCTGTTGCCGGAAAGGGATGGCCCGTTGGTAGAACTAGGCGGCCCCGGTGGATTTAGAGGATTTTGGGTCCTTGCGGCCATAAGGTCATGTAGATCGCATCCAAGAGAATACCTAGGATCAGATCCAAAAGCAGAATCGTTACGAAGGAGGCGACAAAGGCGCTGGTAGCAGCTCGGCCCACGCCTTCGGCTCCGGGATCGCAATGGAAGCCACGATGACAGGCAATCAGGGCAATGGCCGCCCCAAAAAAGCAACTCTTCAACACCCCGGCAAACAAGTCAAACAAGCCGACAAAATCCCGGGAGTTTTGCATGTAGTGATGGAAGTCGATCCCCAACAGATAGATGCTGTAAAACGCTCCGCCCACAATGCCCATGAAGTCGGCCATTAAGGTTAGCATCGGAATCAGGACCAAGCAGGCCCAAAATCGCGGCACCACCAAATAGTGGATCGGATTGGTTCCCAGGACAGCCAGGGCGTCGATCTGTTCGGTGATCCGCATGGTACCTAATTGGGCGGCCATGGCTCCCCCGACCCGACCGGCCAACATTGTGGCCGCCAACACCGGCCCTAATTCCCGCACCAACGCCATGTTGATCACCGCTCCCAACCGGGTCTCTATATTCAGCATACGAAATTGGGTGTAACTTTGCACGGCCAGGACCATGCCGACAAACGTGCCCGTCAAAGCCACCACCGGCAGACTCAGGACACCGATCTGATAAAAATTAGGCGTCATCGTTTCCCATTTGGGCAGCCGAAACACCAGCCAACCCATCGTGCGCAGACAAAACAGCGAAAAACTGCCCAGTTCGGTTACACCCCCAACTACCAGGGCGCCGATGTGGGTGATCCAATCGGCCA
>Ga0272448_1001005_pt1 | contig 39826 bp, 46 predicted proteins | sample YNPCB0191_FD_202220 | JGI IMG/M metagenome (GOLD analysis project Ga0272448, IMG submission 202220) | Hot spring sediment microbial communities from Yellowstone National Park, WY, United States - YNP-CB-019-1 | ecosystem: Environmental > Aquatic > Thermal springs > Hot (42-90C) > Sediment...
CTCCGTATCATAATCTTGTGTTCCATCGTGGGGTACCTCCTCATTGTCATTGATCGAACCGTTGAGGGTTCTTTGGCTATGATGGTACCCCATTTTCTTGTGTTGACACAAAGAAAAATACATTACCAACACAATTACCTTTTCTCTTTTCATTGATTTTTTTTTATAAACCCATTATAGTAGTGAAGTAATGTGAGACCCTATATATCTCAAGAGTTGTGTAATAATTGTACAGATTGTATCACCGTCTGCCCCTATGATGTCTTTTCCATATATGACGACCATGTTGTTGTGATGAACCCTCAGGACTGCATAGAGTGCTGTACCTGTGAAACTGAGTGTCCCCATCATGCAATTTATATGGATGACTGATGAGTAATAAAACTCTTCTCGATAGCAAAGCACTCCAGAGGACAATAAACAGAATAACCCATGAAATTATTGAAAAAAATCATGGTTCCCGCAATCTCAGTCTCATCGGTATACGGACACGAGGCATCTATCTTGCTAAAAGGATCCAGAAAAATATCAAAAAGATAGACAAAGTTGAACTTCCCCTTGGCATCCTCGATATCACCATGTACAGGGATGATATATCCAAACTCAAAACAGCAGAAATAAAGAAGACTGAGATACCCTTTGATGTGAACAATAAAATAATCATACTCATCGATGACGTTATGCATACAGGGAGAACGACCCGTGCAGCAATAGATGCAATCATGGACCTTGGCAGACCAAAAAAGATACAGCTTGCAGTTCTTGTTGACAGAGGAGACAGGGAGCTTCCCATACATCCTGACTATGCAGGCCTTTCCTATACAGCAAATCCTGAAGAAGAGGTGCTTGTAAAGCTCAAAGAGGTTGATGGAAGGGATGAGGTTATTATTGTTGGTGCATGATGAAGTGGAATAGAAAAGATCTTCTGGGGATACAAGAACTTTCCAGAGAAGAGATACTCTTTATTCTTGATACTGCTGAATCCTTTAAAGAAATATCGAGGCGTGAAATCAAAAAAGTTCCTACCCTCCGCGGTAAGACGGTTATTACCCTCTTTTACGAACCAAGTACGAGGACACGAACATCCTTTGAAATCGCCGCTAAAAGGCTCAGCGCTGATACCATCAACATCTCTGCAAACACAAGCAGCTATGTGAAAGGTGAAACACTCAAGGATACTGCAAAGAACCTTGAATCCATGAGACCTGATGCGATTGTCATCAGACATAGTATGCCTGGTGCACCCCACATGCTCTCGAAGATTGTCGATGCCTCAGTAATAAATGGTGGTGACGGCACACACGAACATCCTACACAAGCACTACTAGATCTTTATACAATACGGGAGAAAAAAGGTACTATTGATGGACTCAAGGTAGTAATTATCGGTGATATAAGTCACAGCAGGGTTGCCAGATCCAATATATTCTCTTTGACAAAGTTCAATACAGAGATAGTATGTTCGGGTCCCCCCACCATGATACCACCCCACCTTGAAGACCTTGGAGTACGGGTTGAGTACGATATAAACAGGGCTATTAAAGATGCTGATGTCATCATGATGCTCAGGATACAGAAAGAACGAGGTGGAATCTCCTATATCCCTTCCATCAAAGAGTATTCCACAATCTATGGCTTGAAGAAAGAGCACGTAGAGAAGGCCAAAAAAGATGTGATTATCATGCACCCCGGTCCTATGAATCGGGGCATTGAAATTACCGATGAAGTTGCAGATGGGCCCTATTCTGTTATCCTTGATCAGGTTGAAAATGGCGTTGCAGTGAGGATGGCGATTCTCTTTCTTCTCATCGGGGGCGAGACATGAAGATTCTTATCCGTAATGGCAGGATTATAGATCCCCAGCATTATATTGATGAGAAGCTCGATATTTTAATTCACGGCAATAGAATAGAAAAAATCGATAAACACATCAGACCGAAAGGTAATGACATTCAGGTTATCGATGCTTCCCACCATATTATTGCTCCAGGGCTTATCGATATCCATGCACATTTACGGGAACCAGGTTTTGAATATAAAGAAACCATCAAAACAGGTACCATGGCAGCAGTAAAAGGAGGGTACACATCAATTGTCTGTATGGCAAATACAGATCCGGTTAACGACAACAAAAGTATTACCGAACATATTATAAAGCAGGCAAAGGCAGAAGGCCTCTGCAGGGTTTTTCCCTGTGGAGCGATCAGCAAAGGATTAAAGGGTGAGGAACTTGCAGAAATAGGTGAGATGTTTAGCGCAGGGATTATTGCAATTTCTGACGATGGCAAGTCAGTTAAAAATGCTGACCTCTTGAAAAAAGCCCTTGAGTATGCACTGCTCTTTAATATCCCTCTTATATCCCACTGTGAGGACGAAAATCTCGCACAAGGCTATGTCCATGAAGGGCACGCATCGCTTTTTTCTGGACTTGATACAATCCCCTCCATTGCAGAAGAAGTGGTTGTCAAACGTGACATAACCATTGCTCAGTATGTGGGTGCCCCAATTCATCTTACCCATATTTCAACAGCGGGAAGTGTTGAGGCAATTGCTATGGCAAAGAAAAAATATAAGAAGATTACCTGCGATACCTGTCCCCACTATTTCACCCTCACGGACGAGGCCACACTTACCTTTGATACTAACACAAAGGTAAATCCACCACTCAGATCAAAACATGATCTTGAATCTATTAAGGAAGGGCTTAAAAATAATACCATAGATATCATAGCCACTGATCACGCACCCCATGATCTCACCTCAAAGGATGTGGAATTCAATTTAGCGTCATGGGGCATTTCCGGCATTGAGACTGCCTTTTCCCTTTCCCTCAGACTCGTCCACGAAGGTGTCCTTACACTGAATGAGCTTCTGAAAAAATTTACTGTGAATCCTGCAAAACTGTTGAAACTTCCGTACGGACACCTTGCTCCTGAAGGTATCGCAGATCTCATTGTCTTTAATCCGGATATAGAGTGGGTTGTTAATAAGGATGCCTTTCTGTCAAAAGGAAAGAATACACCCTTTCATGGCTGGAAGCTTAAAGGAAAGAATCTTTTAACCATTGTCAATGGCAGGATTGTCTATAGGGATCCCGCTATATAATACCAAAATATTTTCTTGCAATATCTACATCCATGGTTATCCTTTTTATCAGTGCATCAACGGTACCAAATCTCTTCTCATCCCGTATTCGCTCATGGAATACAATGGTCACCTTGTGTCCATAAAGGTCGCCATGAAAGTTTAACATATGTGTTTCTATGGAAAACCTTTTATCCCTGAACGTAGGGTTATATCCAATATTCGTTACAGACGGATAACGACCTTCCCCTGTCTCAACCTCACTGATATAGACACCCCTACCAGGAATAAGCGTGAAATGAGTCTCTATATTTATTGTGGGAAATCCCATCTCTTGTCCCCTTTTAGAACCCTCTATAACAGTTCCATCAATCATGAATGGCCTGTCAAGAAATTCTTTAACCCTTGCCATATCGCCTTTTTGAATAAATTTTCTGATTGCATTACTCCCTATCTTATCTCCTTTCAGGGTTATTGCCTCAACAATATGAAAAGAAAAACCATATTCCTCTGAAAGATGCTGAAGAAGGAGTGTATTCCCTGTACCATCTTTGCCAAACCTGAAATCATATCCAACAAACAACTCCTTTATTTCTACCCCCCCCACAAGCACATCCTTCACAAATCTATCAGCACTTATCATGCGAAATTCAGGTGTAAAGGGTATGATAATGAGGACATCAATTCCACTCTCTTCAATGAGTCGCTTTTTCATGTATATGGGTGTAATCACGCCAATAAACTTATCCGGTTTCAATACACTCATGGGATGGGGTTCGAAGGTCATAAGCATTGATGTTCCCTCTATTGCCCGAGCCCGCTCTTTTACCCGTTCGATAATCTCCTTGTGGCCTATATGAATGCCATCATAGTTGCCGATTGTAAGAACAGGATTGGGAAACTTTTCAGGAACAGTGAGAGATTCAAAAATCTTCATTCTTCTCCTCTTGACTTATCGTCATTAACCATATAACTTTAAGTATACTGCCGAAGTGGCGGAATTGGTAGACGCGCTAGGTTCAGGGTCTAGTAGGCGTTATGCCTGTGCGGGTTCAAGTCCCGCCTTCGGCATTGTTATTAGCCACCATCGAGTTGTGGAAAGGCGGTATTAGAATAAAGGTATTCTACCTTTTCCTTGTGCTTGAGCTCTTCGTTTGCCATTTTATTGAGCAACTCTTTTACAGGTCCTTCAGGGTGAATGTTAGCAAGGGCTCTATAGAAATTGTATGAATTGAGCTCCCGATGGGCTGCAATAAGATAGGCGTCCCTACTGTTCAATTTTCCCGAAATATCAGGCTTATCGAGATACTCAGCAACCTTATAGTCAACAACTGTATTAAGCTTCAAATATTCAGGTCCTGAACCGCTCTCTTTATATTTTGCGAGGAATGCCTGATGTTTCTTCTCTTCCTCTGCAAGAAATTTGATTGTCTCTTTTGCTTCTTTGTCCTCGACAAGACCAAAGAGTTTCATGTAAAAATCATAGGCTTCTACCTCTCTCTTCAGTGCTGTCTCCAGTATGCTGCTAAGATCAGTGGCGTTCATAAAACCTCCCTGTTTATAAGTTTTCAATAGTATACGGCATGGTACATTCTTTTACAATAACCTCGTGTAAAATTAAATACACATGCCTTGGTGTGTTCGTTTCATTCCAATTATATTATATTTTATTGACTCTTTCTATGATAGATTTATAGAATAAAAAATATGAGAGGAGGTAAGAGATGAAGATAAGATATTCTGTAATGATTCTGTGTGCAGTTACATGTATTGCCTTTGTTTTCATTTTCTATCCTGACAATGGAAATACCCAGACATCTGGTAGAGACCTCACTGTGGGTGATATTCTTGCAAATCCTTCTCAGTACGACCAGAAGAATGTAACGGTTGTAGGACGTGCACTTATTGTAAGGAAAAAAAAGGATAGCAGTGGTAAGCCATGGATGCTCATCAGTTTCTTTGACATGAAAGATGACAAAAAAGTTATTAATGTTTTTGGTCCAGGTCATCCCAATATTGGTAATGGTGATATTGCAAAAGTGACAGGCATCTTTAAAATAAACTCAAAGCGTGGTCGCTATACCTTTAAAAATGAGATAGCTTCATCCAGTGATAGAGTAATTTTAGTAGCAAAACCAAAACACTAAATAGTTACAAAATAAATGCTGTAAAACCATCAAATACGTAAAAACATCAACAAACCTATGGGAACATCTAAAAAAGAGGGTGTGACTATATTATATTTCTATTAAAACTGTAACATGGATGAAACAAAAAAAGTAAGTAAAAACATAGTGTTAGCTTACTATCGTCTAAATATTAAAAATGGTTGACAAAATTCTGGATTTACGATAAAAGATTGTGAAATTTTTTTCAATTGAATTCGTGAAAGGAGAATAATATGAGAGAAGCAGTAATAGTTTCCTGTGCAAGAACTGCAATAGGTCAATTTGGACAATCCCTTAAAGATGTTCCGGTTGTTAAATTGGGCGGTATCGCCATAAAGGAAGCATTAAAGCGGGCAGGCATACGGCCTTCGAAGACAAAAGATAAAGAATTCGTCCCTGATATCTTTGGTGGTAAAACAGATACTGACCTTGAAGCACAATACTATGATTATGATAGCAGTCTAAAAGAAGTTGTCATTGATGAAGTAGTCATGGGCAATGTGATTCAGGCAGGTCTTGGTCAAAATTCAGCACGGCAGGCAAGTATTAATGCGGGTGTGCCAAAAGAAACTGCTGCATATACCATCAATAAGGTTTGCTCATCAGGATTACGGGCAATTCTCCTTGGTATTAATTCAATTATGGTAGGAGACAATGATATTGTTGTAGCAGGTGGTATGGAAAATATGAGCCTTGCACCCTTTGCAATTCCCGGTCTTCGCTGGGGTGCGCGCATGTTTGACACTAAAGCAATAGACCTTATGGTACTTGATGGAATCTGGGAAATATTCTATGGCTACCACATGGGTATGACAGCAGAGAATATAGCAGCAAAGTATGGTATATCACGAGAAGAACAGGATAAGTTTGGCCTTTTAAGTCATCAAAGAGCACGGAAGGCTATAAAAGATGGCTTGTTCAAGGAAGAGACAGTGCCTGTCGTGATCCCGCAGAAAAAAGGTGACCCTATAATTTTCGATACTGATGAAAGACCCATGGATACAACCCTCGAAAAGATGGCAAAGCTTGCTCCTGCATTCAAAAAGGATGGAACAGTGACAGCAGGAAACGCATCAGGAATTAATGATGCAGCCTCGGCTGTTGTTCTTATGTCAAGAGAAAAGGCGAAAGAGCTTGGCATCAAGCCTATGGGAAGAATTATTTCCTGGGCAAATGGTGGTGTGGACCCTGCCTATATGGGACTTGGTCCTATACCTGCCATAAGGAAAGCTTTGAAAAAGGCAAACATGACAATCGATCAAATTGATATCATTGAGCTCAACGAAGCCTTTGCCTCCCAGTCCCTTGCCTGTATAAGAGAACTAAAAATAAATATGGATAGATGTAACATGTTTGGAGGAGGCGTCTCCCTTGGCCATCCCATCGGATGTACCGGTGCACGACTTGTCACAACAGCCCTCTATGCCATGAAGAGACTGAACCTTAAGTATGGTCTTGTCTCCATGTGTATTGGCGGTGGTATGGGTCTGGCGGCAATCCTTGAAAGAGAGGCATAACAATGAAATATAAGAACCTTATTGTAGAAATAAAAGACGGCATAGGCATTCTCAAAATAAATAGACCAAAAGCACTGAATGCCCTCAATTCAGAAACCCTGAATGAAATAAAACAGGCAGGTGAAATGCTCAATGGCAATAAGGATGTTAACGTTGTTATCGTAACAGGAGAAGGTGATAAGGCTTTTGTCGCTGGTGCAGATATCCTTGAAATGAAAGACCTAACAGCTATCGAAGGTATGCTTTTTTCTCAGAGAGGACATGAAGCCCTCAGCACCCTTGAGAATATGGAAAAACCTGTTATTGCTTCAGTGAATGGCTTTGCCCTCGGTGGAGGATTTGAAGTAGCCCTTGCATGCGATATCATCTATGCCTCTGATAAGGCGCGTCTGGGTTTCCCTGAAACAACCCTTGGTATTCATCCAGGTTTTGGTGGCACACAGAGAACAGCAAAACTTGTAGGTCTGGCAAAAGCAAAGGAATTGATTTTTACAGGAAAGATGATAACAGCTCAGGAAGCATACGAAATGGGACTAATCAACAAAGTGGTGCCCCATGATCAGCTCATGGCAGAGGTAATGGCGCTTGCAGAAAAGATAAAGGCGAATGGGCCCTTTGCAGTAAGACTCGCTAAGGAGTGTATTAACAAAAGTCTTTCCCTTGATAATAAAGAAGGGTTAATGCTTGAGGCAAAGGACTTTGGTTTATGTTTTGCCACAAAAGACCAGAAAGAAGGCATGACCGCATTTGTAGAGAAGAGAAAAGCCACCTTTACAGGTGAATAAACTATATAAGGAGGACACTGTGAAGATAGTAGCATGTATAAAACAGGTTCCCGATACAGAAGCAGAAATAAAATGGGATATTCCCAAGGGAACACTCAACAGGGAGGGAATGCCTCCAATCACAAATCCTTTTGATGAGTTTGCCATTGAAGAGGCCTTGCTCACAAGGGAAAAATATGATGGCGAGATTGTTGCCATCACTATGGGGCCTGACAAGGGTGTCGATGTATTAAGAAATGCCCTTGCGCTCACTGTCAATGAGGTACACCTACTTTCTGATCCAGCATTTGCAGGCTCAGATACCCATGGAACCGCAACTGTATTAGCTGCTGCAATCAAAAAACTGGGCGATGTTGATGTAGTCTTCTGTGGAAAACAATCAACAGACGGGAACACAGGTGTAGTGGGTGCAGAGCTTGCCGCTATACTCGGTTTCAGCCCCCTTACCTATGTATCAAAAGTCCGCGAAATTGATGCAGCAAACAAGAAGATTGTGGTTGAAAGAGCCATAGAGGGCGGCATAGAGGTTGTGGAAGCAAAACTGCCTGCTGTGGTATCTGTCATCAAGGGTATCAATGAACCACGTCTTCCCAACCTCATGGGTATCAGAAAGGCGGCAAAGATTGAGATTCCAAAGTGGAATGCAGGTGACCTCGGTGTGGATACAAGCAAGGTAGGTTCAGCTGGTTCCTCTACAAAGGTTGTGGAGATTGCAGTTCCACCCCCACGGGGTGCAGGTGAAATCTTAAAGGGTGAGATAGAAGAGATTGCAAATACACTCACTGACAAGCTTATAGATTTGAAAGTTATTAAATAACCAGGAGGATAATATGGCGAACGATGTATGGGTATATATAGAACATAAAGAGGGAGTAACATCACCCATGTCCTATGAACTTTTGGGCATTGGACAGAAGCTTGCCGGTGATCTTGGTTCAAATGTGTGTGCTTTCATCATCGGCGAAAGCGTTGATGACATTGCAAAAGAGGCCTTTTACTACGGTGCATCCAAGGTCTATGCCATTGAAGGTGCACCATTCAAAAATTTCAGAGGCGAAGCCTATGGTAAGGCAGCAAGTTTTCTCCTCGATAAGTATAAACCTGAAATTGCACTCTTCAGAGCAACCACTCAGGGCACAGATACATCAGCAATTGCAGCAGCCCAGCTCGGTATGGGACTCTGCACAGACACGATTGGCCTTGCTATTGACGGGGGCAAGCTTAAAATGACCCGGGCTGCCTTTGGTGGAAACTACACAGTCTCTGTGGTGAATGAAAAGGCAATACCTCAGATTGTGACAGTGCGACCCAAAGCATTTGCCATGCCGGAAAAAGATGCCTCAAAGTCCGGAGAAGTGGTAAAAGAGAGCTTCTCACTGGCTGATGACCAGCTCATGACAAAGGTAGTTGAATTTATCAAATCTTCAGTATCTATCAACCTTGTGGAGGCTGATATTATTGTATCAGGCGGTCGTGGTGTTGGTGGTGCTGAGGGCTTCAATCTTCTCAAGGAACTGGCAGATACCATTGGCGGTGCTGTAGGAGCATCTCGTGCAGCTGTTGACTCAGGCTGGATACCCTACGAACATCAGGTTGGTCAGACTGGAAAGACAGTGAAGCCAAAAATCTATGTTGCCTGTGGTATTTCAGGTGCAATTCAGCATCTCGCAGGTATGAGAACAGCAGATTGTATTGTTGCAATCAACAAAGACCCTGATGCCCCCATTTTCAAGGCTGCCACATTCGGTATTGTTGGTGATTATAAACAGGTGATACCGAAACTCATAGAAAAATTTAAGGCAAAATTGAACAAATAAGCCTCTTGTAGTAAGGAAAAGAGAGGAGGCGCACCCTCCTCTCTTTTATTATATAGTATCCATATTTATACCTTACAACACAAGAGAGCCTCTATTGGTATTGCCGTGAGCTTTAAAAATACATATAATAGAGGAGTATATATGAAAACGATTGATTTGAAGGGATTAACCTGCCCTGCGCCCGTCATTGAAACCAAAAAAGTGCTGGAGCAAACAGATATTCGTGAAGTAACAATCCTTGTCGACAACACAACGTCATGCGAAAACGTCAAACGATATCTTGAATCACAGATGTTCGATGTTACAGTGGAAACAGTAGGTGACGGATATAGCCTCCATGGAATAAAAAAAGAGAATCACAAGAAAACAACGATTCCAACACAGGCGAAAATTGTAGTCTTCATCGATGGAGAAACAGTTGGCAGGGGTAGTGATGAGCTGGGAAGGATACTCATGAGATCCTTTCTCAATACACTCAAGGAGATACCTGACAGGCCATGGAGAATAATCTTCATGAATAGTGGCGTACGGCTTGTTGTTGAGGAGTCTGAGTATCTATCGATCCTGAAAAATCTCGAAGAACTCGGTATAGAAATACTTTCATGCGGTACCTGCCTCGACTATTTTCAACTCAAACATAAGGTCGGTACAGGCCGTGTGAGTAATATGTTTGAGATAGTTTCTTCTTTTACTGAAGCCACAAAAATAATAAAACCATGATCTATCTTGACAATGCAGCCACATCATTTCCGAAACCAAAGGAGGCGGTTGAACAGGCGCTGCATTATATTCACAACATAGGTGGTAACCCAGGAAGGAGCGGCCATACCCTTTCACTCGAGGCTGCGCGAATCATTTTTGAAGCACGTGAACACCTTGCTCATCTTCTCCATATTAAAAATTCTGAACACATCATCTTCACCCATAATGGAACAGAGGCACTCAACCTGGCAATACTCGGCCTGTTAAAGGAAAATGACCACGTCATCACCACCTCCCTGGAGCACAATTCGGTCATGCGTCCTCTGACATATCTTCAGAAAGGTAAGCACATAGATCTTTCCATAATACAGTGTTCTCACAAGGGTGAGCTTGATATACCGAAGATAAAGAGACAGATCAAAAAGAAGACAAAGGCTGTTATTATTAACCATGGCTCAAATGTTATCGGTACTGTTCAACCACTTGGAGAGATTAAAAGAGAGATCGGTGATATTATCCTTATTGCTGATGTATGTCAAACAGTGGGTGCAGTTCCGATCAATTGTGAGACAGACAATATAGATATTCTCTGTTTCTCCTGCCACAAATCCCTCTATGCATTTCAAGGCGTTGGTGCCATGTATATAAAAGAGGGTATTCAACTCACTCCCTTGAGGTTTGGCGGTACAGGGAGTAAGTCCGAATCCATCGAACAACCCGATTTTCTTCCTGACAAATATGAAAGCGGAACACCAAATACTCCTGGTATTGCCTCCCTTCTTGGAGGCCTTACGTTCATTGAACATACAGGATTACTCAATATCCATCATACTGAAAAAGAGATTACCAAACAATTGGTGAACGGTTTATCCTCAATACACGATGTTACCCTGTACGGCAGTCATGACCGTGAAACCGGTATCCCTGTTGTTTCTTTTAATATTAAAGGTAAATTGCCTTCAGATGTAGGGTATCAATTAAACAAAAGGAATATTTATACACGGGTAGGCCTTCATTGTTCGCCTATGGCACACAAAACAATTGGCACCTTTCCGCACGGTACGGTGCGGGTCTCTCCCGGATATTTCACAACTGAAGAGGATATTAAAATATTCCTTGAGGCTGTGCAAACCATAGCGGTCAATAATCTATAGGACAGAAGGTTTCATGGGAGGTATATGATATACTATCTCCTCTTTTTTACCATCCATGATGTGCTCAGGGCAGAAAAAATATTGAAAAAACATAATATCTCGATTGAGCTTGTTCCAGTGCCACGAAACCTCAGTTCTGACTGTGGAATGTGCATAAAACTGGATGGTGATCTCAATATAGTAAAACCCTTACTCAATGCCTTTGAAATGGACAAGTGTGTCTCTTACGATGGCAAAGAGTATAGGTCTGTACCATTATAGTCTTCTCCTGCCACCTATAAGAGTCTTTTTACCCGGGTACTTGACAAATTTCCCATGAATGAAAATATTCTAAATGGGAAGTAAAAAACACGTAACTATATGAAACTATAAAAGATATTGGAAAGGAGGGATAAGGTATGCTGTGGACAGAGGGTTTTGACATACCATTAAGGGGATTCAATCCCTGGACAAATCTTCTCAGGTTTGAGGACGAGATGAATAGACTTCTTTCCAGATTTACCTTTCCATCAGTCAGCGAATTTCCACCTGTAAATATATGGGAGAATGAACAGGAGGCGGTTGTTACAGCAGAAATTCCTGGTATTGATCCAAAGGCTATCGACATATCCATTGTTGGAAAGACACTCGTTCTCAGTGGAAGCCGTGAACCAGAAAACGTAAAAGAGGAAGAGTCCTATCATAGGAGAGAACGGTGGTATGGTAAGTTTACAAAAAGCATTGAATTACCATTCCCTGTTGAGTCTGACAAGGTGGAGGCACGGTTTGCTAAGGGAATTCTTACAGTAAAACTTCCGAGAGCTGAGGCTGATAAACCAAAAAAGATTACTGTTAAGTCTGCATAACAGGAGGTGCCCTATGATAGAAAAAACAAAAGAGACCCAGAAAAAACCAGCCCATGAAACTGAAGGTGTGGAACGCACCCGGGCAGCACAAATATATAGACCAGATGTGGATATTATCGAAAAAAAGGACAGTATCCTTCTCATTGCTGATATGCCTGGTGTTGATGAAAAAACAGTGGATATCACCCTTGAAAAAGACATACTTACCATCTATGGAAGGGTTGATGTTGATGTAGCGGATAACCTGGAATTGGTTCACAGAGAATATGGTACAGGTGACTACCAGCGTATTTTTACCATCTCAGATGAAATCAACAGAGATGGTATTAAGGCTACTGTGAAGAATGGTATCCTACAACTTTTGTTACCAAAAGCAGAGGTAGCAAAAACGAAAAAGATTCCTGTACATGCTGAAACATAACTATACAGTATAACGCATAAAGGAGGTGTTTATTATGGCAAAGAATATAACTATAAAACCCAAGACTGGCAAAAGCCTTCTTGCAACCTTTGAAGAGTTAAGCCCCTTTTATGCTTTCAGGAGAGAGATGGACAGACTCTTTGACAGTTTTTTCCGGGGATTTGATATTGAACCATTCAGAGGGTCGGAAGAGTTCTTCAATCCCAGCGTTGATGTGATCGATGATGAGAAAGAGATTAAGGTAACAGTGGAACTCCCCGGTCTGGACGAAAAAGATATTGACCTTTCTCTCACTGCGGACAGCCTCACCATAAAGGGTGAAAAGAAAAAGGAGAAGGAAGAGAAGGGCAAAAACTACCATCGTACTGAGAGGATGTATGGCGCATTTAGCAGAACGATTCCTCTTCCTGTCGAGATCGAGACTGATAAGGCTGAAGCAAGTTTTAAGAAGGGTGTTCTCACGATCACTCTTCCGAAGTCTGCAAAGGCTTTGAAAGAAACCAAAAAAATCCCCATAAAAGCACAATAAAGAATAAAGTATTACAGAGGGTCAATGTTCACGTTGACCCTCTTTATACTTTTATAGCCCCTTCAGGACACATCTCTTGACAGCAGTAACAGCGAATGCATTTTTTATAATCGAAGACGGGTTTACTGTGAGGAGATGGTGAAAGTGCACCTGCAGGACAGGCATTGACACAAACATTGCATTGCTTGCATAACGCCTTCAGAATCTTTGGCTTTTTGATAAATGCCCTCTTTAAAATTCCTTTAATGGGTACGGGAAGGTTCCAATCCGTTGCCATTGTTTCGGGCATCATAAAATCCTTTATGTAACCCGTTGATCTTCCGATAACCTCATAGCTTTTAATAAAACCGTTTTTTCGCGCTAATGTTGTAATAGGCAGGGAAGTATCTATCCCTATAAACCTTTCAATTGCCTCATCGAGATGGAATGCATTTTGACTTATGGCAACAATGCCGAAATTTCTCACTCTTCCATTAGAAGGACCGTCCCCATCCATACCCAATATGCCATCAAGGATTGTGAGTGAGGGGTTAACAATCCTGTGAATATCTATAAGGATGGATGCAAAAAGAAGCCTGTCCTGACCAGCCCTGAGATGCCATCGTGCCTTATCAAGGGAATGGATAAAACCAAAGGTATTCTTTACCCCGAGTGTCATACCCATCATCGTGTGGGTCTTCAACTTCGGCATATTTATAATAAGATCATAGTTCAATGGATCCTCACCAAGGACAAACCTTTTGTAAGGGGATATACCTTCATACTTCTTCATAACCCTCTTATTGAATGAAACTGTCTTTAAACCAATTTCTTCGATAATCTTTATAATACCTGTATTTTTAAGAACTTTTTGTAATGATTCATAACCAGGACTATCACCGATATAGACGTGACATGAAAAATCTCTGAGCACCTCAGCGATTGCCTGTATAAACACAGGATGGGTTGTTACTGCCTTATCAGGACTTTTGCTATTTAATAGATTCGGCTTGAGGAGAATCTTTGATGTATGGGGTTTGAACCCTATAATTTTAAAAGCGTTATTGAAGAGTTCCTTGAGGGTATTTTTGTCATACTCATAACACAGATCAATAATGACCTTTTCCATTGCTATTGTTTATAAAAAGATACCTCAAGAAACGACAGACACATGACTCCCGGTATGCCTCTCCAGCATATGCTGTTCTTATCACGGTTATAAATAACACGGTAATAATGGCGTTCAATATAGGCGTGACCATTGTCCATAGGTCTTTTCTCCCCTCTCATGGCAATATCATCCATAAGTTCACCAACGGTGATACCAAATCTCTTTTCAAAGGCCTGCTCACTTGTGATAGTCTCTTCGCTGGTCACAAGATGAAACATGTTTCTCTCTTTTTTTATTGAAAGGATGGTATTACCAAAGGGGCCGTATACCTCTAAAAACAACATATGGGGATAATCCATTTTCAATGACATGGTGCCTGAATATGTCATATCATGCCATGTCATATCCAGCTCACATAATGCTTCTACATACTCTATTGTTTCAGGCCATGTGATTGAGATTTTGTGAGGAAACAATGCACAGGCAGAAAGGAAAGTGAGCACACCTATGCATGCGATGGTCGTTTTCACCGTTTCGTATCTTCGATCCGTTTAATCTTCTCCTGCAGATTTTTTTTCTTCTCTTCCTTCTTTTCCAGTTCCTGAGCAAGTTTGTAGTAGTGGAGACCTTTTTCATAATCCTGAAGCTTCACGTATACGTCACCGACATGTTCTGCAATGGTGGGATCATCAGGGAGAGCCTTATGGGCTTTCAATAATTCTGAGAGTGCCTTCTCATAATCACCTTTTTGATAGTACACCCATCCCAGGCTATCAATAATATAGCCATCATCAGGCTTTTTGATAAGTGCCCTTTTGATCATTTCCTCAGCCTTATCAAGGTTAATGCCTTTTTCAGCCCATGTGTAACCAATGAAGTTGAGGGCGTTGGGATAGCCGTTATCAATAACTAAAATATCCTCCATATACTTGAGCGCTTTATCAGTATCACCCTTCTTCTCGTAAAGCATACCAATCTGATACAGGATATCTATGTTCTTCGGTTCCAGCGTTTTTGCCTTCTCCAAAAGCGCAATAGATTTCTCGTAGTCTCCCTTTTCTTCATAGAGCATGGCAAGCATCATATGAAGATCAATGTTTTGCTTCTGCTCTTTCAATAACGATTCGAATCGTTGTATACCTTCTGCGGTTGTCCCGGTCTTGATATAGAGAAATGTAAGACTTCTCAGGGCAGTCTGAAATTCTTCTGATTGTGGAGAGATTTTGAGAAATTCCTCTTTGGCTTTTTGTAGGTCACCCTTTTCTTTCCATGCAATAGCCAGATACAATCTTACAGTATCGTTCTTTGGCGTTGCTGCAAGAAGGATATTGAATTCCCGTATTGCCTCATCATAGCGACGCTCCTCAAGGTGCAGTAACCCAATCTTTGCCCGAATGGAAATATCACTTCTGTCAATGTCAGACAGCTTTTCAAATTCATGAATAGCTCTCGTATAGTCCTTTTTCTTTACAAAAATGTTTGCAATTCTCGAACGTGCTTTTTTATTCATGGGCTCAAAAGCCACAACCCTCTGGTATAATTCCAGTGCCTTATCAAAATTGCCTTCTATCTCATAGAGAGTTGCCATATCGAGAATGGCGGGTGCAAAATAGGGTTTTAATTCCAGGACCTTTTCGTATGTTTGTTTTGCGGTGTCATACTGTTGTTTCTCTACATATAATCGTGCCACGTAATAAAGCGCTATGGCATTCTCTTCGTCGTAGGCTAAAATCCTTCTGTATGTTGTGAGTGCCTCCTCATAGTTTTTTTCAGCAATCAAAATGGAACCAAGGAAGAGGTGTGCCTCTGTGTCTTCTGGATTTATGGCTATACACTTTTCATACATGGCTTTTGCTTCCTGAAACTTGCCTTCAGCTGAATAGAGACTTCCCAGAGTGATTAATACTGTTCTATGTGTCCCGTCTATTGTGAGTGCTTCCTGAAGAAGTTTTTTTGCCTTTTCAAATTCACCCTTCTTGATATAGGAAAAAGCAAGTTCACTGCGTATCGTTACAGACTGGGTGTTTAAAAAGAGTGCCATATTGTAAAATTCAATCGCATCATCATGTCTACCCTGCATTTCACTCCTGTAACCCTTTAAGAAAAGTGTAATAGACGAAGAGTATGGGCTCGCCAGAAGGCTCACCGGCACTATGACAATAATACACGCAAGAATAAATCGTTTCATTATTGATAATGATACCATGGCGTACTCGAAAAATCTATTATAAGGAACGATGGGGATACCGTACGTTACTTAATGAGACGTCCTATTCTCCCCCATCGTATATAGTGAAGGGGGTTGTGAGATTTTCCATCCCACGAGAAATATATTATGAGAGCCCTACCGACAAGGTGGTCCTGATGGACAAAACCCCAGAACCTGCTATCAAGGCTCCTGTCTCGGTTATCTCCCATGACAAAATAGGAATCCGGTGGTACTGTCACGGGTTCCATATTATCTTTGGGCGATAAAAAACCTGGCAATAGACGGTTATCAGAATAATACCCGTATCTATCGTTAATAGCACTCCCATTGAGATAAATGACTTTATTTTTTATTTCAATCGTGTCACCCTCCCTTGCAATGACCCGCTTAATAAAGTCTTTACTCGTATCAACAGGATACCGGAATACAATGACCTCTCCTCTTTCTGGTTTTCCGAGATTGAATAAAACAATATCAGTAAACGGTACTTTTACAACATAGCTCAATCTATTTACCAAAAGGTGGTCACCTATGAGCAGAGTGGGTTCCATTGAACTTGACGGGATTTTAAACGCCTGAATAAAAAAACTCCGTACAAAAAAAGCAATCAAGGCAGCTATGATAAATGATTCGATATACTCTCGTGTCTTGCTCTTTGTTCTATTAACCTGACTATCTTTCATCACTCACCATCCGCCATTCCGTGTATTACATCCTATCTGGCGCTGAAATACCAAGTATCTCAAGGCCGCTTCGAATGACCTTCTGGACCATATCAAGGAGAAGGAGTCGCGCCAGTGTAAGGGGTCTGTCATTATTTAAAATTCGTATCTTGTTATAATAGCTATGAAAGGTACTCACCACATCCAGGAGATAGAATGTCATCCTGTGTGGCTCCAAAGACCGTGCACAGCCTTCAATAACATCAGAAAAATGGGCTATCCATTTCATCAGGGCAATTTCCTCTTTCTCTGTCAAACAATTCACATCTGCTTCCTTCAAATCCTTTCTGTCAATACCAGTCTCTCCCGCATTCCTGAAAATACTTGAGATCCTCGCATGGGCATATTGAACATAATAGACAGGATTTTCATTGGATGTCTTTTTCGCAAGATCAAGGTCAAATTCAAGGTGGGTATCACTCTTCCGCATCATAAAAAAGAAGCGTGCAGCATCTGTGCCCACTTCGTCGAGAACTTCTCTCAAGGTTGTAAATGTACCTGCCCGTGTTGACATACCCACAGGCCTTCCATCTTTAATGAGTGTCACAAACTGAATCAAAATAACTTTTACATTCTCAGGATTCCGTCCCAACGCCTTTATGGATGCCTTTAATCTCGGGATGTATCCATGGTGATCAGACCCCCAGATGTCAATGAGGGTATCAAACCCCCTTTTAAATTTCTCCCTGTGGTACGCAATATCCGAAGCAAAATATGTCTTCTCACCATCTGATTTTACCAGTACCCTGTCCTCATCTTTTTCAAAAAGGCTTGTTCTGAACCACCATGCACCATCTTTTTCATAGACCATATTCTTCTGTTTCAAATCCTCAATGGTGTCATCGACGATACCGCCCTCATACAGTGTGGACTCCCTGTAGTAGCTGTCAAAGATAACCCTGAAATCTTGGAGGTCCCGTATGATACTATCGAGAATTGTATCGCCTGCAAATCGGGCTATGATGCGAACCGCTTCATTAGGGTCTTCAGGAATAGGTATGTTTTTTTCTGTGAGCATCCACGCAAGGTCTTTTATATATGAACCCTGGTAACAATGCTGGGGATACGAAATCTCCTTACCCTGCAATTCCTGCCATCTCAGATAGGTGGATTCACCGAGCGTTTCCATCTGTTTACCCGCATCATTCACATAGTATTCCCTTACAACACCATAGCCAACCTTTTCCAGTATCCGGGCAAGCACATCGCCCACCACAGCTCCTCTGCCATGACCAATATGAAGCGGACCAGTAGGATTTGCGCTCACAAACTCAATCAAAACCCTTTTCCCTTCACCCAGTTCGGGAAAAAGGCTTTCTATACCTCCTTCATACGCCTTCTGTAGGTTCTGTCGCCATAGGTCATCTTTCACATAAAAATTTATGAAACCCTTCCCTGCTACAGTCACTTTCTCACAGACGTCCTGAAAGCTCATATGGTCGATAAGCAATGCTGCACTATCCTGTGGTTTTCTTTTTATGTGCGGGGAGAGAATAAAGGCAATATTCGTAGAATAATCGCCAAACTCTTCTTCTCGTGGGATCTCTATAATGGGTTGTATTACTATCTCTTCAGTGAAAAGCCCTGTATCTCTGCACTCCTTAATTGCTTCCTGAAGTATCTCCCCTATCTTTCTTTTGATCATCGCCATACTCTGCATCCTTTATAGACAGATCCTTCGTAAAATCAGGACACCTGAATGAAATATCCTTGCTCTTTAAGAACTTCTTCTGACAATCCTTCCGCCATGCACATATAACACAGAGCGCAGGTTCTCTATCCATTATACCTCCTTGGTAACACCCTGATAGAATGAAGGTTTCCGTTCACTCATGAGGGGCCATTCACGCCGTATATGCTTGAGATATTCAAAATCTATATCTGTAAGCAGTACGCTATCTCCGCGCGCTGTTGGACCACCAATGAGTTCTCCTTCAGGGTTCACACAAAAACTCATACCATAAAAATCCTGGGCATCCTCACTCCCTACCCTGTTTATTCTCATAATAAATATACCATTCGTTATGGCATTGGCAGAAATGACTGTCTGCCAAATGTGTTGTGATTTAAAAGCACAGGCAGTGGGTGCAAAGACTATGTCCGCACCCTGTAACGCAAGCACCCGTGTTCCCTCATGAAAAAGATTATCCCATGATATTTGAATACCAAATTTTCCATGGGTGGTCTCAAAAACAGGCAACCCCGTATCACCCGGGGAGAAATAAAATTTCTCTTCCCAGAGAGGGATATCAGGTATATGGATGGTTCTATAGACTCCTATAATCTTTTCGCCCTCAAGAACCACACAGCTTTTATAGTATCGCGAACCGTCCTTTTCAAAGATGGGAAGAAGAACAACTGTATCAGAATTTTTTATTTTTTGTTGTACCGTTGAAACAGATTCTCCATCTAATGTTTCGGCAAGATGAAATGCTTTTTCATCTCGTGTGCGGGGAAACCAATGGAGATTAAACAGTTCCTGAAAACATATGATTTTTGCCCCTTCGTTCATTGCAATGTCCAGAATGTTGAGCGCCTTCTTCATATTCGTATCCTTATTCTTTTGACAGGCAAATTGAATACCGGCAATTTTCATAAGTTATTTCTTATTAATCGCATGAATGAGAGGCCAGAGGTCGATCCTGTGCCTCCTTGAAATCTCTTGTATGTAAAGGTTACAGTGGTTTGAAATATATTCCATGGGGAAACCTGTTCTCCATCCCAGCTTCATAAAAAGAGGAGATAACAACTTTTCAATAGAAGAGAGTAACGAGTGGTCATTACAGAAATGGTTTATAATGATAATGCTCCCATTACGTTTTGTGACTCTCTTAACTTCTTTCATAACCCTGTCTAAATTTGGAACAACAGTAATGACAAAAGGCATGACTGCATGGTCAAAACTATCATCCTTGAACATCATATTCTCAGCATCCATCTCAATAAGATGGACATTCGTTAAATTGAACCGGCGTATTTTTTTCTGGGCTTTCTCCAGCATTTTTCTCGCTATATCAATACCAACCACCCGGCAATAGGGAGGGTACTGTGAAAGAGAGATGCCGGTACCCACACCAATTTCTATGATGCTATCACCATGTTTAATCCCTATCTTTTCTAAAGCCCGTCGGATACGCGGGAAAAATAAACGGGAAAATATAAGGTCATACACACACGAATAGTGATTATATATTGTTACTATATCCCTTCGCTCCATAGAGACAAAACTAACAGATGAAAAAGAGACCTGTCAAGGGAAAATAGCTTAGGTGTCAGATGCGTGTGTGAATATGAAACAAAGGGAGAAGTTAGATTGTCTTAGATCTGACTTCTCCCTTCAGGCACCCCTTACGTCTTCTGTGGATATGTCAATAATTTTCTGCCAGTAACTCCTGGTATGCTATCGGATGATCACAGGCAGGGCACTTTTCAGGAGCTTCTGTACCTTCACTGATATAGCCACAGTTCCTGCATCTCCATTTTACCGGAGCATCTTTTTTAAAGACCTTTCCTTCTTTAACATTTGCCAAGAGCGTACGATACCGTTTCTCATGTCCCATTTCCGCCTTTGAAATTTCTCGCCATACCTTTGCAATCTCTGGAAAACCTTCTTTGTCAGCTATCTCTGCAAAATCTGGATACAGGGAAGACCATTCAAGTTTTTCTCCATCCGCTGCCTCTGCAAGATTCTCAGCAGTAGTACCGATAACCCCTGCAGGAAAGGAGCCGGTAATCTCAACAGTTCCACCTTCAAGGAATTTAAAGAATCTCTTGGCATGCTCCTTCTCATTATCAGCAGTATCGGAAAATATCCAGGAAATCTGCTCGTATCCTTCTTTTCGTGCCTGTGAAGAAAAATAGGTATATCTGTTTCGCGCCTGTGATTCGCCTGCAAAACTTGCCAACAGATTTTTTTCAGTCCTTGTCCCTTTTATACTCTTCATATCAATCCCTCCGAATCAGCTCTTCCATAATCCATGTAGATTACAGTATTCACGGGCTGTTACCCTGTCACCTGTGATGGGAAAGAATGCCTCAGGTTTTCCTCCCGGTGACAGGAATTGACGATACACTTTTCCATCCACAATAAGTTCAATCCACTGAATATAGTGTTTTTCTTCCATGGGATGGGCTGCACTGCCAACCTTTACCGTCATTCCATTTGTGCTCTTTTCAATAACAGGAACGTGTTTTTCAAGTGACGCATCTACAGTATTCTCCTTCATAAGCTTCATGGGCTGGTTACAGCAAACAAGCTGACCTTTCCCGCCGAATAGAACCTCAACGATGTTGCCGCACACATCACATTTATAAACCTCTAATCTTTCAGCCATGATCTACCTCCTACTATTTTTTTGTAATATATAATTATGGTCTCCCTTTAGAGAGACACTCCTTGCATATGCCCTTAAAGTAACCCTGTATTTCTTCAATCCTGTGGCCATCAATCTCCATGCTCTCCGCATAAGTGCACTGTACATTTACATCAATAATAGTACCACACTTTTTACAGAGCAGATGGTGATGTGGTGTTGTCTCAAAATCATACCGCATCTCTTCAGGAGTAATGGTCAGACATTGTATCAACCCCTTCTTAACAAATGCATTTAACGTATTATAGATTGTTGTTTTTGAAATGGTTGGTATCTCTTTTATAAGTTCCTCGTATATCATATTAACATTCATATGTTCCCTTTTTTTATCAAGGAGTTGAAGTATTTTAATGCGCTGATAGGATGGTTGTATGTTGTTATTCTGAAGTATTTTTATGATAGCATTCATATTTGAATCAATTATTAAATTATAATTAATACAATTTTAAAATAGTGTCAAGTTATTTTTAAACAATCATGTTTCATTGATATAAAGATAGGTTTTATGATAGGTTATGAAAACATGTTTGGCATTGGAATACCAGAAATCATCGTTATTCTGATAGTTGCACTTCTTGTGGTGGGACCAGCAAAATTGCCTGAACTTGCCAAATCTCTTGGCAAAGCCCTTTCAGAATTCAGAAGAATGGCTGATGAGGTAAAGGAGACCATCGAGGATGACATCATGAAGGATGAATCGACCAATCACGATAAGCCCAGAGCAGAGGGTACCCAGGAAGGTATGGACAATACTGAAAAAGATAATGATGAAAAGCACGCTACAATCACAAAAGGTGAAAAACTGAGCGGGTAAAAAATATAAAGGCCAGCCTGTAAATTTCTATCGATTATGGCAGAAAAGATATCAGCAGATGAAAAACAGCCATTCCTTTCGCACTTAAAAGAATTACGTGACAGGCTTGTAATCTGTGTCATTGCCATCGGCATCGCCTTTATCATTACCTATTCCTTTAAGGAAAAAATATTTTTTTTTCTTATGGAACCCTTCATCAAGGTCATGCCTGAAAAAAGTTCTTTTATCTTTACCGGTATTACAGAAGCCTTTATAACCTATTTCAAAATATCAATTGTTGCTGCACTTTTTCTGAGCGCCCCTATAATTCTCTACCAATTCTGGATGTTTGTTTCGCCAGGCCTTTATGAAAAAGAAAAACGCTATGTCTATCCTTTTATTGTCTGGGGAAGTATCTGTTTTATCTGCGGTGGTCTTTTCTGCTATTACATTATTATTCCTTATATCTATAAATTCTTCGTCAGTTATGCTGCTGAATTCATAATACCCATGCCAGACCTCAAGAGTTATATGGGTCTTACCTTGAAGTTATTGATACTCTTTGGTTTAATCTTTCAACTGCCCCTTGTGGCATTTTATCTTTCCCGGGCAGGTATTATAAAATTCACTACCCTTTCGAAAAAAAGGAGGTATGCAATCCTTGCGATTTTTATTCTCAGTGCGATTATCACACCACCGGATGTGGCAAGTCAACTGCTCATGGCACTACCCATGTGGGGTCTCTATGAACTGAGTATTATCATTGCAAAGATATTCGGGAAAAAGGAGACATTAGATGAAAAATCTTAATATTGTAATACTTGCTGCAGGAAAGGGTGAAAGGATGCTTTCGAAAAAACCAAAAGTATTACACGAAATAATGGGAAAGCCCCTGATATCATATGTGCTCGACAGAGCAGCGGAGCTTTCTCCACACAAAATTGTCGTGATTGTGGGATACGGGAAAGATGAGGTAGTGACATATCTGAAAGGCCGTAACGTGACATTCTTAACCCAGACAGTCCAGTGTGGTACTGCCCATGCTGTGCTCACAGCTGAAAAAATTATACAAGGAAAGGATATACTTGTTCTCTATGGGGATGTACCGCTCATAACCACTGCTACACTAAAGGATTTTATCAAAACATACGAGAGGACAAAGCAGATTACCTTTATGACCACTCATGTGGATAACCCGAAAGGATATGGAAGGGTAATCAGTGAAGGAGAAGAAATCAAGAGGATCGTTGAGGAACTTGAGGCAACAGATGATGAAAAAATGATTCGCCGCATCAATACAGGTATTTGTATAATTCCCTGGCAGTATTTCAGTCTTTTAAAGAATATTACACCGAGCACGAAAAAGGGGGAATATTATCTCACAGATATCTGTTCGATTGCACGGAATAGAAATGTGCCGGTACGTGCATACCATCATACTGATGCATCTGAAGTACTGGGCATAAACACGAGAAAAGAGCTTCTAGAAGCTCACCTTCACATGAGGGAAAGAATACTTGATACACACATGGAGAATGGTGTTACATTCCTTGATAGGAATATATATATTGAACCATCTGTTCAAATCGGAAGGGATACTGTCATTGCATCTCACGCATCCCTCTCGGGGAGGACTGTGATAGGAAAAAATGTGTACGTAGGACCACACACAATAATCAAAGATTCGCTGGTACATAACAATGTAACTATAGAAGGCTTCGCTGTTATAGATAAGGGAAAAATCAAGGAAGGGGCACAAATCGCGTTTTTTTCCCATATCACCAATAGTTACACAGAGAAAAAAGATCCTCCACATCACAGGAGAAAACATTATACGATATAAAGGCAGGGTAATAACATGTGTGGTATAGTTGGATACAAAGGAAAAAAAGAGGCATCAACTATTCTTATCGATGCATTGAAACGACTTGAGTACAGAGGGTATGATTCCGCAGGCATAGCGTTGTGGAACAATGGTAAAATCAATATTGCCAGAATAAAAGGAAAGGTGAATGATTTAAAAAAAGAGATTGCCAGTAATGACAGTCTAAAAGGTACCATGGGTCTTGCCCATACACGGTGGGCTACCCACGGCGTACCATCAGAACGCAATGCCCACCCTCATCGTGCTGATGATATTGTGGTTGTCCATAACGGCATTATCGAGAACTATCTTGAACTTAAAGAGAGACTGAAAAAGAATGGCCACCGTTTCATGTCAGATACAGACACAGAAGTCATTCCTCATCTCATAGCAAGTTATATCCGTGAAGGATCACGTTTTGTTCCTGCCGTAATGGCAACACTGAAAGAACTCAAAGGCTCTTATGCCCTTGGTATTATCAGTGAAAAAGAACGGATTCTTATAGCAGCGAAAAAGGAGAGCCCCCTTATTATCGGTATTGCTGATGGTGAATATCTTATTGCAAGCGATATACCTGCGCTCCTTGATAAAACAAATCGTTTCATATTCCTTGAAGATGATGATGTGGCTGTTATGAAGGGGGGTACACTCACCATATTCACCACAGATGGTAAAGAGATACAGAGGAAAGTCCATACGGTCAACTGGACAGGTGCGATGGCTGAAAAGGGCGGATTCAAACATTTCATGTTAAAAGAAATCTTTGAACAACCGAGGGTTATTACTGATACCCTTATTGGAAGAATACAAGAAGAGAAAGGTCTTGTGGAGTTTGAAGAACTTGTCTTACCTGATATTGGAAAGGTAAGAAAAATATGGATGGTTGCATGTGGTACATCATACCACGCCTGTATGATTGGAAAACATATGTGTGAGTCTATGCTCCATATACCTGTAGAGACCGATCTGGCTTCTGAGTTTCGCTATCGCAACCCACTTGTGAGAAAGGATGACATGCTCATTCTCATCTCTCAGTCAGGAGAAACAGCGGATACCATTGCTGCCATGAAGGAAGGGAAAAAAAGAGGCGCCTATACCCTTTCTATCTGCAATGCCCTTGGCAGTACCCTTGCACGTGAATGTGATGGAACAGTCTTCACCCATGCTGGTCCTGAGATTGGTGTTGCCTCTACAAAGGCCTTTACAACTCAGCTATCAGTTCTCTTTCTTCTCATGCTCCATATGGGTAGAAGATTGAAGGTTATGAATAACGACGAGGTTCGCACACTTATTGGTGAAATGAAAACGATTCCCCACAAGATACAGACAATCCTCGACATGTCACACACCCTTGAAGAGCTTGCCAGCGTCTATATGAAATTTAAGAATTTTCTATACCTCGGCAGAGGTATCAACTATCCCACAGTTAAAGAAGGGGCATTAAAACTCAAGGAAATATCTTACATACATGCAGAGGCATACCCTGCTGGAGAAATGAAACATGGTCCCATTGCATTGATAGATGAACATTTACCGGTGGTTGTTCTTTCTCCCTACGATCATACCTATAAAAAAACATGCAGTAACATTGAAGAAGTTATATCGCGAAAAGGAAATCTTGTGCTTTTCACAGATAATGCAACTCACGAAATGGCATCACGGGTTCATAATCTTTTTGTCATACCAGAAACCATTTATCCATTACAGCCTATTGTCTCTGTGGTACCCCTTCAGTTGTTTGCATATTATATTGCCAATCTATTGGGCACAGATGTAGACCAGCCAAGAAACCTCGCCAAAAGTGTAACAGTGGAGTGACGTTCACAATAGGCAATACCCAATTGATCGGATAGAACATAGAAACAGAATCAAGAAGTTAAACAAATTAACACAATGAACCGGATAACGAGATTCACCAGAAGAACAAATTGTTAATTGCTTCTCTTATTCCTTGAGCAGTCGTTCTTGCAATGCCTTGAGCTCATTTTTTAATTCCACTGGTAAATCTGAACCAAATGTTTTAAAAAATTTCTCAATATCTTTTGTTTCTTCTAACCATGCATTTCTATCAACATATAATAACTCTTCTATTGTTTCCTGTGAAATAGATAAACCGCTTAAATTAAGGTCTTCAGGCTTTGGCATATACCCTATGGGCGTTATCTTTGCACCAGCTGTCTTCATACACCGACCTATAATCCACTCCAATACACGCAAATTTTCACCAAAGCCAGGCCACATGAAGTTCCCATCCTTATCTAAACGAAACCAGTTAACATGAAAAATCTTTGGCGGTTTCTCCATTTTTTTTCCCATATCGAGCCAGTGCTGGAAATAATACCCCATATTGTATCCACAGAACGGAAGCATTGCCATGGGGTCGCGCCGTACCTCTCCCTGTTTCCCGAATTGTGCGGCTGTCCGCTCTGATGCCATGGTGGCGCCAATGAATACACCATGTTTCCAATCAAAGGACTCGAAAACGAGGGGAATCGTATGTGCCCGTCTTCCTCCAAAGATAATTGCATCAATAAGAACACCGTGATGATGGTCAATCCGGTTAGAAATGGACGGACACTGGCTGATAGGTGCTGTAAAACGGCTGTTCGGATGGGCTCCAAGCACTATATTTCCCTTTTTATCTATCATCCCGGGTTTCCACGGTTTTCCCTCCCAGTTTATGCCTTCAGCAGGAGGGTCTCCGTCCATGCCTTCCCACCATACGCTTTTATCTTTCGTGAGAAGAACATTCGTAAAAATGGTATTCTTTTTTATTGTTTCCATCGCATTTTTATTTGTTTTTGAATTTGTGCCTGGTGCGACACCGAAAAATCCTGTTTCAGGATTGACTGCCCACAGCCTTCCATCAGTATCTATCCTCATCCATGCAATATCATCGCCCACTGTCCAGATACGATATCCTTTGTGTTTCAAGCCTTCCGGGGGAATAAGCATGGCAAGGTTTGTCTTCCCGCAGGCACTTGGAAAGGCACCAGCAATATATGTGATACGACCGTTCGGGTCTTCAACACCCATAATGAGCATATGCTCTGCAAGCCATCCTTCTGACTTTGCAAGATAACTTGCAATTCTGAGCGCCAAGCATTTTTTACCAAGAAGGACATTTCCACCGTAGCCTGAACCTACACTCCATATGGTATTATCTTCGGGGAAATGGAGGATAAGCCTCTTTTTATCATCTAAATCAGCCTTTCCATGTAAACATTTTGTAAATTTACCTTGAGTGCCGAGCTTTTTCAAAACAGCCTCACCCATTCTGGTCATGATACGCATATTAAGAACTACATAGATACTATCAGTCAATTCAACACCTATCTTAGAAAACGGTGAACCCACAGGACCCATAGAGAAAGGTACCACATACATCGTTCTTCCCCTCATGGAACCGTAAAAGATTTGCCGTGCCTTTTCATAGGCTTCTTCAGGGGACATCCAGTTATTTGTTGGTCCTGCCATCTTCTTCGTCGATGTACAGATATATGTAAGATGCTCTGTTCTTGCAACATCATTGGGAGCTGTTCTATGGTAGACACAGCCTGGCCATTTTTCCTGGTCCAGCTCAATAATTTCGCCTGTACGAATTGCCTCCTGTTCAAGTCTCTGTTTTTCCTCTTCTGAACCATCACACCATACAATCTTATCAGGCTGGCATAGTTCTGCCATTTCGATAACCCATATCTTCAGTTGTGCGTGTTTTGTTGGCCATGAGGTGACATTATATGTAAAAATCATCTATCGTACCCCTTTGTGTATAGTTGTGCATAATGGTAAGGGTTTACAGTATAGGGCATAATATCATCCAGTGTCAATAGAGGAAAACATCATCCCAATCACACAGGGCTGTGCCACTTCGTATCATAATGTCACTCTGCTGTACCTTTCAGATCTTCTCTTTTTTTCCATTTTTTATGGGAAGCGATGGCAAATCGGTGGGCCTCATCCCGCATTCTGATAAGTTCCCGTAAAACAGGTGAACGTTTTGAAAATGAAACCGGATTTTTTCGTAAAGGCACATAAATCACATCCTCCATATTTTTTCTTTTTCTACCTTTTGCTATAGCAACGGTATCAATATGGATATCCATCCTCCCCATGATACGTGTCACTGCAGAGAGCTGTCCCTTACCACCATCTATAATGATCAAATCAGGAAGAGGGCCAAGATTCCTGTCCATCAATCTTCTTCTCACAACCTCTCCCATCATGGCTATATCATCCATGGGCGAGGCATCTTTAATATGAAATACCCTGTATGCACCTTTGTCTGGTTTAAAATCCTGGAACACCACCATGACACCTGCAGGACTCTTTCCATGGGTATGGGAAATATCATAGACTTCAATCCTCCTGGGATGTTTTGTGAGATGTAAAGCTTTTTCAAAAGATTGTTCAATCGGCATTTGCTCTTTCATATACAGATTTTCAAGGGCAAGGGAGATAAAATCCTGACATTCAGTGGTAGTGGGTCCATATACCGTGAGAGCATTATTTTTCTTCTGTAAATGTTTCTCAAGTATTCTTTTTTCTTCCAGGTCTTCAGACAGGATGATTTCTTCAGGTACAGGATGTGTGGCATAGTATTGAAATAAGAACGATGCAAAAGCATCGTTTTCATCTGACGTACCGATCGGCTCTTTGAAAAGTCGTTTACCAATTAAAAGCCCTCTTCTGAAATTTAAAAGAATTGCCTTGAGCCTCCCTTTTTCTTTACAGAATGCCCACACATCTCTATTCTTACCAAGATGTTCATGGACGGTCTGCTTTTCAAGCATTCCCTGGATGGTCATGTACCGCTCTTTTAATGTTGTTGCCTCTTCAAAATCCCATTGGTCAGAGGCTTTCTGTATGCGCTCCCGCAATGTTGTCAGTATCTTTTCATTCCTCCCGTATAGGAAATCAATCAACTCCTGTACCATTGTTGTGTATGCATCCCTGTCTACTGGTTCGACACATGGCCCGCAGCATTTTCCTATCTGGAAAAGCATGCACGGCCTCCTCCGTTTTTTGAACAGACTATTTCTGCATTGTCTTACAGGATAAAGATTCTGTATGAGTTTGAGAACACCTTTCACATCTTTAACACTCGGGTACGGACCAAAATAGAGCGAACCATCGTCTTTAATGTTTCGCGTGATATAAAGACCTGGAAAATCTTCCTGGACAGTAAGTTTCAACGAAATATAGGTTTTGTCATCCTTTAAATTTATATTGTAACGGGGCCTGTGTTCCTTGATAAGATTATTTTCAAGGAGGAAGGCTTCCTTTTCATTCTTCGTTAATATGGTATCAACGTACATAACATGCCGGATAAGTTTTTGTGTCTTTATGTCCTTTGCATCACCTTTGATATAACTACCCACTCGCTCTCTGATGTTCTTCGCCTTACCTATATAAAGAATATTCCTATCCCTATCTTTTAAAAGATAGACACCAGAGGTTTCAGGAAGGTTTTTTATTGTTTTCTCATCAAGCATGGTATCTCATTGCCATATGACTCGTGTCATAAGGTAACTTCTATTTTCTCAAGTTTCATCAAGCGGTCTCTGAGCTGTGCTGCCTTCTCGAAATCCCATTTCCGTGCAGCCTCTTCGATTTCCTTTCTCATCTTCTTAAGTATCTTTGGCAACTTCTTTGGATCTATAGCAAGTTCTTCAAATTCATCAAGAGGGACCGTGTAATAATCCTTCTCATAAATGGATGAAAGAATATCAACCACATCTTTTTTTATTCCTTCAGGTGTAATGCCATATTTGCTGTTGTATGCCATCTGTGCTGTGCGCCTTCTGTTCGTTTCAGCAATAGCCCGACGCATTGATTCTGTCATGGTGTCGGCAAACATGAGAACCCTGCCATTGATATTTCGTGCTGCCCTGCCACAGGTCTGTATAAGGGACGTCTCTGAACGTAAAAACCCTTCCCTGTCAGCATCAAGTATTGCCACCAGCGACACTTCTGGAAGGTCAAGCCCTTCCCGTAAAAGATTCACCCCTACCAGCACATCAAACCTGCCGATCCGTAAATCCCGGATAATAGCAATACGTTCAAGTGTATCAATATCTGAGTGGAGATACTTTGCCTTTATATTATTATCGAGAAGAAAATCGGTGAGGTCTTCTGCAAATCTCTTGGTGAGGGTTGTAATGAGCACCCGTTCCTTCTTTTCAATCACCTGTTTAATTTCACGAAGGAGTGCATTAACTTGATTTTTTGCCGGTTGTACCTCAATGAGAGGATCCATGAGACCTGTGGGTCGAATAATCTGTTCTGTCACATACCCTTTTGCCTTTTCCAGTTCATACTTTCCTGGTGTTGCCGAGATATACACTACGTGCTGGATCCGTTCTTCGAATTCTTCAAATGTGAGCGGTCTGTTATCAAGGGCAGATGGAAGTCGAAATCCATATTCAACAAGCGTCTCTTTCCGTGATCTGTCACCGCGATACATACCCATAAGCTGTGGAACAGTCACGTGGCTTTCATCAATCATGACAATTGCATCATCAGGCAGGTAGTCCATTAAGGTGGGCGGTGGTTCGCCTGGTTTTCTTCCTGTCATGTGTCTTGAATAATTTTCGATACCCTGGCAATAGCCAATTTCTCTGAGCATTTCGAGGTCAAACCGTGTCCTCATCTCCAGCCGCTGGGCCTCAAGAAGTTTGTTCTGTGACTTCAACACCGTGAGATGTTCCTTCAGTTCTTCTTCAATGGATATAATCGCCTGGCTTAATGTGTTTCTGGGTGTTACATAGTGAGTAGAAGGATATATGGTACACTGTTTACGTCTTTCCATAACACCACCGTGCAAAGGATCAATAATATAGAGACCAGTAACATCGTCATCACCAAGAACAATTCTGTATGCCCTGTCTTCTTCATAAGCGGGAAAGATATCAATCTGGTTTCCCCGTACCCTGAATTTACCACGGAAAAAATCCATATCGTTTCTCTCATACTGGCATTGAATAAGCTTATCAAGAAGTTCTTTTCGTGTGATTCTTTTGCCTTCTTCAATATGAATGAGCATACCATAGTACGCTTCTGGAGAACCCAACCCATAGATACAGGAGACACTTGCCACAATAATCACATCATGCCGTTCAAAGAGTGCATTCGTGGCAAGAAGCCGTAGTTTATCAATCTCTTCATTGATTGATGCGTCCTTTTCAATGTACGTGTCTGTGGATGGCACGTATGCTTCTGGTTGATAATAGTCGTAGTAACTGACAAAAAAATGCACCTCATTTTTCGGAAAAAGGGTTTTGAACTCTGTATAGAGCTGGGCAGCCAGCGTTTTGTTGTGGGATATAACAAGGGTGGGTCTTTGGAGCCTTTCAATAACATTTGCCATCGTAAAGGTTTTTCCTGAACCTGTGACACCGAGCAAGACCTGATGGCGAATACCCTTCTGCAAATTTTTTGTAATCCGCTCAATTGCCTCTGGCTGATCACCCTTCGGTTTATAGGTACTGATAAGTTTAAACCTGTTCATTGCTTATATTCTAATGCCCTTTTGTCATTGTGTCAAAATGGGTAAATGCTAAAAAGCTACACACTTTAACTATAGTATGATATGGTAGATAAATATTACAAAAAAGCAAAAAAGGGAGGTTGATCATGTCAAAAAAACTTATGGAATATTTTAACAAACAACCCCGACTCGGTTGTCTCAGTACAGCCAATAAAGAGGGAAAGGTGAATGTTGCCTATTTTGGCTCCCCACGGATGATTGATGAAAAGACTATTGTCATGGGTCTCGGTAAAAACAGGACTTTTGCCTATCTGCAGGAAAACCCCCACGCTGTCTTTATGATTATGGAACCTGGCAAAACCCTGACAGAATGGAAAGGGGTAAGAATCTATGTAAAAATGTCAGACTGTCAAACCAGCGGACCTAAGTTAGAAGAAATGAAATCCCAGATAGCTTCAGTAGCAGGAGAGGCTGCTGCAAAGATGATTTATGCAGCGGTATCCTTTGAAATCACTGATATCAAACCCCTTGCTGACTTTGGCCAGGGCTGGGAAAAATCAATAGGCTACTAAGTGCTTTGACAGGGGCAGGTATCACCTGCCCCATTTTTTTAAAGTTTAAAGATCAATAGCAATGAAACAACAAGCGAATATATGACAAGGGACTCGATCATTGCCAGACCGATAATCATAGGTGTCACTATCTTCCCTGAAGCTCCAGGGTTTCTGGCGATGCCATCGAGTGCTGAAGCAATGCCTCTCGCCTGTCCAAGTGCCCCTCCAAATGCTGCAATAGCCACACCAAAGCCTGCAGCAAGGGCAACCATCTGTTTCACAGATGCGTCAAGACCTTTTGCCTCCTCAGCTGCTATCGCAACACCATACATGGAAAGAATAAAAACACCGAGGAACATCATCACCATGAGTATCTTTTTCATCAAATCTCACTCCTTTCTTTTATTAGTTTTAATGCTCTTCATGGGCAATGGCCCCTGAAAAATATGCCATGGAAAGCAAAATAAAAACAAACGTCTGAACAAAAGCAACAAACAAACCAAGAAACATAACCGGTAACGGTACAAGTAGTGGTACCAAACCAAAAAATATTGCTGTTACAAGGTGGTCACCCGTTATATTACCAAAAAGCCTGAGACCAAGAGAGAGGGGACGCGCGAGATGTCCTATAAGTTCTATGGGCACCATCAATGGGGCAAGCCACCAGTAAGGTCCCACAAAGTGTTTCAGGTATTTTATACCATGCTCGCGAAATCCATAGTAGTGGGTCATAACAAAGACAGTAAGAGAACATGCAAACGTTGTATTCACATTATCTGTGGCAGGTAGGAATCCGGGTACCAATCCAGAAAGATTATTGAAGAGGATAAAGAGGGCAAGTGTCCCTACGATCAATACGAACTCACGACCCCGTGGACCCATGGTATCTATAATGATGCTTGATAAACCTTCTACAAGCATTTCAATAAAATTTCTGAAGGTCACCTTTGGCTCAGGAATAGCTTCATCTTCACTTCGCTTTAACTGCCTGTACCCAAGAATAACCACAATGAGGAGTATGATAGAGACAATCATCGCATTTGATACATGGGGTGGGAGTTCTTTTAGAAACGGGAAAAGGGATGCCCAGGTAAATACTTCATGCTCCATTGTTATCTCTCCTTTTTTCAGCCGAGCTAAAAGCCATAACGATCTGATTAAAGACTATTGAAAAAAAGACTGTGGACAATCCAATAAGAAAAAAAACTACATCAATGTCGCCAAAGCGAATAATCACAAAAACAAGACCAGCAAGAACGATAAATTTCAAGGGAAGCTTTATAAGAACATCCTTCTTACTGATGACAGATTTCATTAGTCCGCCTTCAATGATTCTCTTTAAAAAACGAAAGTTCAAGGTCATAATAGCACTCGCTACAGCAAAACTAAAAAAATACTTAAAGTCTCTCATTATAACTAAAGACAGCAAAGAACCTATGATGAGAATAACCAAATTTATCCGTTCAATATTGTTTATTGTTGTCTCTGCCATCCTCTTTCTCTGTTTTTTTTATCAATTCATAAATACTCTTGAATGCAGCAACAATACCAAAGATCATAAAAATAATTGTCAGATATGGTGAGGTCTTAAAATACTTATCAAGAAAATAACCAATGGCAATCCCTATGGCTACAGATATCCCCATTTCAAGACCAAGGGAACTGTAGCTAATGAGAGATTTCACAATCTCCTTTTTACTATCTGTTACAGGCTTCACCATGGAAAACACTACTTTTTCTAACATACATGTTTATACTTAGTCAATGTATTTTTAGGTATCGGGTCAATGAAATATATTACTGTAATATCATATAGTTATATGTTAACAGTAAGAATTAATCCCTATGCTTTTATTGAAAATATAAATATTCAGATAAATGAAAGCTGGTATTGCACCCTTTAAATAAAAAAACTTCGTGAATTATTTCTTCAATAAATGCTTACTCTCGCCAAAGGGGTATACTGGAAATGTCTCAAACACCATAATATCAATCCACGCAGATCTGCTCTCTATAAGTCCCCTGGCATCAGTATCCACCACATTAATCGTTCTGCAACCCTGGAGGTCAATAAACTCGCAGATTACCTTTACATCCTTGGGCCATTTCCATTTTGCCCTCCTCCGTGCCACTTCCTTTTCGTCTTCCGGTGCCCATGTGCAAATGTTCATGAAAAACATGGTGAACCCCCTTTTAATGTTTTCTTCTATCATTATAGCAAATGAATTTCATTTGTGAACAACAAAGTGAAAATTCTTTTGAATTTGCCAGCTGCTCTATGTTATAACGAAACACCAAGGGGCCGTTAGCTCAGTCCGGTAGAGCAGTTGACTCTTAATCAATTGGCCGGAGGTTCGAATCCTCCACGGCCCACTTCTCAAATCCCTCTCTCTTTTTCACGCTATCTACCCTGGCTCTGTGAGACGTTATTATTATCTTCAACAATCTCCATCTTTAAAATAGGGAATTGACTGGTATTAAAATCCTGGGCCGCACATATGGGTGAATTCTTATAACCAAGAAACCAGTCTCCCTTTTTAGGACGTCTCACTTCACCGGTGACAAGAAACCGTATCTCCTTTATCATAATTCACCCTCCTTACCCTATGTATACCGACCTGTAGACAATTTGTAAATGACATGAATCACACTTGGTGTGTGGGTCTTTTTAGTTCAAGAAAGAACGCAGGTGGCAGGTGGGTAAGGTAAAATCAAACAATAACGACCGAGTTTTCTGCACCACCATATACAGTGGCAACATACTTGTCTGCTGCCCAATCATTCTCCCAGGTCTTGCCGTCAATAAGGTACCGGAACTGATATTCCTTGCCAGTTTCAAGGTTCAGGGATACTGAAAAAGCACCGGTTTTCTGTTTCTTCATAGGCGTGGCATGGGTATCCCAGTTATTAAAGTCTCCAACAAGTGTAACCTTTTTTGCAGACTTTACAGCCTCTTTCGGAAGACTAAAGGTAACTTTACATAAAGGCTTGCCTTTTAAGTATTGTTTCTTCAGGCTCATAGCCACCCTCCTTTTTTATCTTCAAAACATATTAAAAAAAACTGTTATAAATAGCAAGGATTAAAAGTACAGATTGTAAAAAATAAGGACATCATGACCATAACATGGTATAGTGAGATATCATAAGGAACGCACTATGATTACTGGTATTGGAAGTCTTCCTTTCACAGATATTGATGCAGCTATAGATGCAATATTTTCCACGTGCAGGGAAATACCGTTCTGGCCACAGTTGCCCAAGAAATCCTTTTATGAAAATATGTATTCCACTTTTCTTGAAGGCACCCCCGGTCTTATTACAGATGAACCAAAGAGTTCAGTATACATTGACACAACAAAGACTGAAGGGATAGAAGAGTTCTATGAGAATGTCTATACTATGCGTCTCCATACTTTTGCCATTTCAGAGAAAGCAGCAGGAGGATTATACAGGTTCCTCGAGAGGCTTAATGAAATCAAGGACCATGTACAATACATAAAAGGACAGATTACAGGACCCTTCAGTATAGGGCTTGGTCTTAAGGATGAGAATGGCAAGTCCATACTGTATAACTATGGTTTTTTTGACATCATAAAAAAGACTCTTCATATGAAGGCACACTGGATGGTATCAATAATAAAGCAATCATATCCAGATAAGGAGATTATTATTTTTTTCGATGAACCCTTTTTGGTTTCCTTTGGTTCTGCCTATGTCTCTGTTCCAAAAGAAGAGGTTATATCAAGCCTGAACGAAGTATGTGATGGCCTTGAAGCAATAACGGGTGTTCATTGCTGTGGCAATACAGACTGGTCTATACTTCTCAAAAGCAATATACACATCATTAATTATGATGCCTTTAATTTCATGGATACCCTCTTTTACTTTAGCCACGATGTAGAAAAATTTCTGAAAAGAGGTGGTACAATATCACCGGGTATTGTACCGTCTTCTGAAAAAGCACTTACAGTACCAGTGGAGGATCTTGTACCCCTATGGAAACGATTTGTAGATCATTTGAGTGTCTATAAGCAGCACATACATGGGCGTGATATTATCATAACACCAAGCTGTGGCCTCGGAAGTTTAGAATTGCGAGAAGCAATCAGGGCAATGGAGCTTCTCAAGGAGCTGGATATGTGGACAGGTCAAGCTCCTCGTATTCAGGGATAACAATACCTCTTTTGACCATAATACTGTATATAATATTTGCACGTTTTTGGACATACGGTGATGAACCAGTAACCGTATACTTCCGTGGATTTGGCAGCACTGCTGCGAGTCTGGCTGCCTCTTCAGGGCTGATGAAAAGTGACGGTTTTCCGTAGTAACGGAGAGACGCAGCCTCAATGCCAAATATACCTTCACCCCATTCAATCACATTGAGATAAAGTTCAAGAATCCTCCGTTTTGAGAGATTTCTCTCAATTCTCCACGTGAGGATAGCCTCCTTAAGCTTACGCAGAGGATTCTTCGATGGAGTGAGAAAAAGATTTTTAGCAAGCTGCTGGCTGATGGTGCTACCACCAAATTTAAATGTACCTTTCTGGATATCCCTTTCAAGAGCCTTCTGTATGGCATCCAAATCAAAACCATGGTGGCTCCAGAATTTATCATCTTCTGCAATAATAACAGCTTTGACTAAATAAGGAGAAATCTGGGAAAGAGGAACCCATATCTTCTGAACAGTAACTTTTTTGCCCTTTTCCTTCCATTCCTTTTCACGATATTCTATGAAAGATGTTTTTTTAGGATTCTCTTTTTTGAGCCTTCCTATATCAGGATATACACTGTAATAGGCTATGAGGAAAAAGAAAACAATGAACAGGGATAGACAGAGTATCTTTATGAATGTATGTTTCCTTTTCTTTCTCACTGCATTCTCTTTTTCTCATGAACATGCATACTATTCTTCCAAAAAAAATCTAACCTTTTCTAACATGAGATATCTCATGCAATCAAATTGCTTCGACGCTTCTGTCGAAATATCCTTATAATTTCGACATATTTTACGAGTTTGTAAAATAGTTACCATTAAAATTCAATAGTTTCAAATTGTTATATAGAGCATGTTCGGCACGTTTTTTGCTTTTTTTATTAACAGGTAGGTACGGGAAATGAAAAAAATTTTTATCCCTATCATTATTCTCAGTCTTCTATGCCTTCTTTCAAAATCCCTCTATGCTGATAATAGTGCTCCATACCTTCGCTACAAAGAAGGGGATATTTTTTTAAAATCAAAGGATTCATCAGACTGGGAAGAAATAACCATCAATACACCTCTTTACGATGGTGATACGATATGGGTTTCTGACAGAGGGAAGGCTGAGCTTTTCTTTTTTGATAGCAGTGTGGTCAGGCTTAATACTAATACCATTCTTCAGATACTTACTCCTAAAAAAAACGAATATCGTCTCTACCTCAGTACAGGACAGGCTTACATACATTTTAAGAAAAAGGGTGTCACAACATTTTCCATTGATACACCGTATGCATCTCTTCACATTCCTCTCCAATCAATATTCAGAATTGATGTACGAGAACCCGGTGGTACAGACGTATTTGTTATGAAGGGTGAAATTTATGCTCTCCGTAACAACGGACAGATGCGCATAGGTGCAGGCGCAGGATTCGTATTCCGTGACCATGCATTACTTGAAGGTGCACAATTGCATAGGAAAGATATATGGGAACAATGGAATCTTGACAGGGATAAGGAGTTATACGGTGTCTACTATTATGAGGGTGCTACCTATCTTCCGGATGAACTTAATGCCTATTATCCAGATCTGAATAAGAATGGACAGTGGTACAATACCAAGGAATATGGCTATGTGTGGGTACCCACCATCATATCATCTGTACATTGGTCTCCTTACAGGATTGGCAGGTGGAAGTGGATACGTGGCAATTATGTATGGATATCGTATGAACCATGGGGCTGGGTACCATACCATTATGGGAGGTGGGCATACCTGAGACCATGGGGCTGGTGCTGGGTACCCCCTTCACGGGGCCTTGTTATCTGGGCTCCTGGTTATGTAGCATGGTATTATACCAGCACACATATCTCGTGGGTTCCCCTTGCCCCACGTGAAATATACATCGCATACGATTATTACGGGCCCTATAGCACACGAGTGGCGTATCGCACAATGAATATAAAAAATGTATATCGGAATATCTATGTAAAGAATGCTGTAATTACCGTCAGCCATAACAATTTTACAAGAGGACATTACACAGATGTTGTATTGCACACAAACCCTTTTTTGACACAACGCATGGCTATGGCCCCACCGAAAAACATAGCAATATATAATGTGAGTATCAAACAGATATCGCTTCCCCACAAAATACAGGATAGACAGGGATTGCCTAAGGTATCTCAAACAATCGTTCTGGACAACACATCGCAGAAAGGTATAACGCCTGTACAGAACAAAACAAGGAATATACAGCCAGAGTCCGTACAGAAGAGAGAAATACAAAACCAGCACAGTGTACAGAGTACACAGGTACAACGTATACACCATAGTAACAACAAAACATTACTGATTAAACAAGGAATGCAGCCAGGTGCTCACACTGTGAATTTCAGGAACAATAATAAACAGGCACTTCAAAGAAAAGAAAACATTGTGCCACAAAAAAACAAAATAACAGAACAGAAACCATTGGTTAAAAACAGTTCAAGGAAACCACCACCTTCAACAGCTTTAGACAGAAAAGCTATATCGGATAAAAACACCATGGCGCCTCGCAATAATAGAGCCACGCCCTTTCATCAAAAGTCCCGTTAGCCATGACATACACGCCTTCAGATTAAATCACGGCCTATATGGAACACCTTACCAAGAAAACGGCCCATACCAAAATACTTTCTTACTTCCGGTGCATACATCACAGGTTTAACCTTTTCTATCTCAAGGGTGCATTCGTCCCCGATTATTGAATCGTCAGCTTTTATATCCATAATCTCGCCAATAAATTGGGTGTGTAACCCTATCTCTATTATCCGTATGACTCTACATTCCAACACAAAAGGGAATTCCATTATATAGGGCGCATTCACTAATTCACTCTTAACAGGTGTTACTCCTGTTACCTCAAATTTATCCACCTCCTTACCTGTTGCTATACCAAAATAGTCAACCACCTTTACAAGATTTTCAGAAGGAATGTTGATGGTAAATGCCTTCTGCGTGACCATATTGCTGTACGTGGCAGTTGCTTTTCTTAATGAAACAGCAATACATGGCGGACTGGAACAACAAATCCCTGCCCATGCTGCAGTCATGGCATTCGCCTTGCCATCCTTACCATATGTGGCTACAACAAAAGCAGGCGCAGGAAAGACTATTGTTTTTGGACCAATAGATTTTTTCATACCATCCTCCACGTCATTTTTAGTACACTAATACTCATGTAGTATGAACGGAAATTTTACACAATACAAGCATGGAAGGAAGCATCCCTAACTCCGTGATTGAAAATAATTAAGGCTCACCCTATACTATTTTCAACCAATAAAAACATAAGAGGTGAGCCTATGAAGGAGATAAGGATATCCTTCACAATAAGTATACCATTAAAACAGACAGACATCCACTGGATAGAAGAGGAGTTATTAAAAAAGAGGGAAGAGGTATTTATGGAGGTGATGAAAGAGGTTATAAAAGGGATTGAAGATGAAGCAATTAAATCTAA